>SDBV01002831.1_pt1 | contig 25880 bp, 19 predicted proteins | sample 2277081 | NCBI WGS metagenome assembly SDBV01 (sample SAMN10402039, study PRJNA504765) | marine sediment metagenome | isolation source: marine sediment core GS10_PC15, 223 cmbsf | place: Arctic Ocean: Southern Knipovich Ridge | collected 2010 | reverse complement strand
GCCTGTATGCGGAAATTACTATGTATTCTGAATGCAATGCTTAAAAATCGCACCAGATGGACTTGTTATTCACCTCAATTAGTTGGTCCTTGCTATTGTTAATCAAATACAGTTGCTAAGTCATGGTGTCAACGAACCTTTAAAAGTACAAATACTAGCTTCGGCTACGAGTATACCCCGTTTATCCATCATCACTAGTATTAACTATGAATTCGCTTGGGAGACAGTCACTCCGTTGAAAAGATCTTTCTTTGCATTGCATAACCGGTAAATTGGGTGTACATTGATGTATATGTAAAGTCGTGGTAATATGTCAACAATTTATCAGGGTATTCTTGGTTGAGGTGATCAAATACCATGAGACCTTTTAAATTCATTCACTGCGCTGACCTCCATCTTGGGACCCCGTTCAGAGGGCTCTCAGAGTTAAATCATGACCTTGGTGAAGAGCTTCACAAGTCTACCTACACGTCATTTGATAATATCGTCCAACTGGCTATCAATGAGAAGGTGGATTGCGTGCTCATTGCAGGTGATGTTTATGACAGCGAAGATAAGAGCCTAAATGCTCAGCTGAAGTTCAGGGATAACCTGGTCCGTCTGTCTGAGGAAGGCATACACACTTATATTGCCCACGGAAACCATGATCCTTTATCAGGTTGGGCTGCCAAGTTGGAGTTACCAGAAAGGGTTTTTGTTTTTCCGGGGGATAAAGTTGCAAGTATCCCTTTCCGGGATGGTGAAGAGACTATTGCCATAATTTCCGGTATTAGCTTTCCCAAGCGGGAAATTCATGAAAATCTATCACTTCAATTTAATCCTGAAAAAGAAAAAGTACCCCACGTTGGTATTTTGCATACCAATGTAGGAGCTTCAACCGGCCACGAACCGTATGCGCCATGTAATACAGAAGATTTGACTAAATCCGGTATAGCTTATTGGGCTCTGGGACACGTTCACCAGAGTGGTATATTGAGGCCTTCCGAACCGGCGATAGTGTACTCCGGTTGTTCGCAAAGCAGGAGTCCCCGTGAAACCGGGGCAAAGGGCTGCTATCTGGTTACTTTAGAATTTAACAGTGATCCTGTTATAAAATTTGTCCCTACTGATGTCGTCCGTTATGTTTTAGTATCTCTTGATATATCCGCTCTTCCCACTATAGACCAGGTCACGGACTTAATCATCAATACGTGTAGGGATATTTCCGGCGAATCTGATGAGCGGGGCTTAATTGTACGCTTGTCTTTGACAGGGAGAACGGAACTCCAGTCTCAGCTGAAGCGGCTAAACAGTATATCTGACATGCGGGAAAATGCCCGGGAACAAATGGCAGACGAAGAGCCTTTTGTATGGCTTGAAAGTTTACGTCTGGAGACGGCGGGAACGTATGATCTGGATTCGTTAAAAAAAGGAGATGACTTTGTCGCTGATATCCTCGCCGTTTTTGATAAGTTAGAGTCTCTGGAAAGTGGTGACTGGGAAGGACTGAGAGAGTTATTTGAGCCTTTACTTAGCGTTTGGCAAGGAAATGGTCTCTTGGACCAGTTGTCAGATGAAGAACTTGTTGAACTTGCCCGTGAAGCAAAAGAAAATATCATGGATTTGCTTATAGAGGAATCTTAGATGCAGTTTAATGAGATCCACATAGATGGTTTTGGTATTTTTAATGACCAGCACATCACCGGCTTAACCTCAGGCGTTAACGTGGTGTATGGGCCTAATGAATTTGGCAAGAGTACCTTACTGGCCTTTATCAGGCAAATGCTATTTGGTTTCCCTTCCCCTGCCAATGCTAAGGCCTACCCTGCCCTCTCAGGCGGGGAATACGGGGGGAGATTAGTTTGCACACTGGCAGACGGAGAAACGGTTACCATATCCCGAAAAATAGGCCGCTCAGGAGGGCCGGTTGAGTGTTTTACAGACTCAAAGACTTTTCAAGGTCAACCAGCCTTAGACACAATTATCGGTCATATATCAGCCAAATTATATGAAAATGTATATGCCATCAGTCTTGAAGAGCTTCAGCAGACAGCCAGCTTGGAAGATGCGGAGGTCCGCAACCACATCTACGGTCCTGGATTAGAGCTGGGCACCAAGTCCCTTACAGAGATTCAGAACACCTTCATAAAACAATCTGAAGAAATATTTAAACCAAGCGGCTCGGCCCAATTGATTCCAAAAATTTACAGAGAAATTCGGGAAAAAGAAGGTGGGATTAGAGAAACGAGGAAACAGCTATCCAGATATGACGAAATCGGTATTGAGCGTGATGAGTTTCAAGGTTCTATAGACCGGTTGGAAAAGGATATCAACAAACTGGAGCAGGAACAAAACACTCTGGAAGCCCAGATAAATATGTTTTCAACCTATGTGCTCCTGAATAAAGCCGAGGAAACTTTAGTTGATACTGAGGAAGGGCCAGATTTCGGTGAAGATGCCATCATCAGGCTGGATAAACTGGAAACCACCGTGTTGAACCTGGAAAATCAGGCAACAGAGGAAGCCCGCGAAATGGACGGCCTGGTGAACTCGCCAGATAACGTACCTGTTAACACTAAAATACTTGACCTTGAGACACCCATCGTTAATTTGTCCAAACAGAGTGAACTGTTCAAGCGGGCTTCTGAGGATATTACCGGAGTAAACGCGGAAATAGCTCGGGGAATCAGTGACACAAACGTTCAAATCGAAAAACTTGGAGCTGACTGGACGCTGGAAAAGGTAATTAATTTTAAGTTTGACCTCGTTCAGGAAGACCACTGCCGCACAGCAAAAACCAGGATTACCGAGTCTCAACGGAATATTGAAAACATTAAATCCAAACTGGCTGTCTATAAAGAATCTAGGGCAGCAGATGCATCACGCAGAACCATTGTCTCGCCTACTTTTAGAGTCATGGGTTATATTAGCGCTGCTCTGGGCGTAATGGGAATCGCAACCGGAATATTTATATCACAGCCTGTGGTGTCAGTAGCTTCTTCAGTCCTGTTTATCGTGGGATTAATCCTCTCTTTGAGCGGACGTGGGCCGGGATTATCTTCTACACCAGACGCATCTGAAACCAACTATAGAGATGAATTGGCCTTAACAGAATCAGATGACAAACGGATATCTGAAGAATGGAAAGCGCAACTCAGGAGTGCCGGGCTTAATGAAGATTTATCTCCGGATGGAGCGCTTGATGTTGTTAGAACGATAAATGATATTCAATCAGCCCTGAAATCGACAGCTGGTTTAGAATCCAGAAGGAGACAGATGCAGGAGGCGATAGATTCAGTAAACAAGCTTCTAGGTGAAATTGACACTACGCTCGGAAAGAAGCAGGCCAGTGACGGCACTATCGACAGGATAGAAGAACTAATGCACCAACTGGAGTCCGCTAAATCAGCTAAAAATAAAAAGGAAGGTATCGATCGTGAAATCAAGAAGCAGGAGAAAAAAATCCTTCAGAACCAGAAGTCGCTAAAAACTGTCAAAGATGAATTAACAGAGTATATTTCCTCAGCCGGGGTAACTGACGGAGAGGAGTTCAAACGTAAATTTGAAGTATTTGAGAAACGTGAGAGATTAAAAGAAGAAATAGAATTAAATAGAACAACTATACAGAAAGTAGTCGGGGCCGGAGAGTACTACGAAAACTTTATCAAATCCGTCTCAACAACGGACCCGGCTACATTGGCCGCTGATGTGGAAGCCTTGATACGAACGATTTCAGAATTGAAAAAAAACAGGGATGATGAGATAGAGAATATTGGTGAACTCCGGGTAAAACTTGAAGACCTGTCCACCCGGGATTTAGGGGAGGAACAGACTGACCTGGAAGTGATGAAGCAGAACCTTAATGATTATTCCGTAGACTGGGTAAGGTCCAAAATAGCTACCTTCGTCCTGGATAAAGCCATCTCTAAATATGAAAATACTAGGCAACCGGAAGTGATCAAAGCGGCCACGGATGTCTTTAAACAAATCACAAATGGCGTTTATCAGATGATTATCAAGCCAACAGGGATGGACGAAGTAGTGATCCAGGATATTTCTCAAAAACGCAAAACCATCAGGGAGATGAGCCGTGGAACCAAGGAACAACTGTATTTTGCGATGAGGTTGGGGCTAATCAGCACTTTTGAGACCAACTCTGAGCCAATGCCAATTATTATGGATGATATTTTAGTGAATTTTGATGATGATAGAGGCCACGCAACTATTGAAGGACTACAAGAATTTTCAAAAAAACGGCAAGTTCTTGTCCTGACCTGCCACAAAAACACGCTTGAAGTTTATAAAAAACTTGGAGCGAACCACATTAATTTTAAATAACAGCATTCATCAATGAAGTGTTCTGAGTAATCCCAAATATAAGAATACCCATGATTTTGAAATTCAGTGATTTGGCTTGTATTACACAAGGGTTATCAAGCCAATATTATATTGAGGAAGGCATTCGTTCTTCGCTAACCTAAGAAGTGCATCGCGTACCTCCGGCAGTAGGGGCATACATCATTTCAACTAGAATGGTGCTATGAATCAAGAAATACGTACCCGGTTAAGATGGATCAATTACTACCAGTCTTCAGGAAATCTAGGTGTCACCTGCCAGCGATGCGGTATATCCCGACCAATGTGCGTCGTCAGCATTTAAGGCACAACCTGGCAATGGATGCTTTGTTTCTAACAATGTAGATTGCACTCTTTGAATTGACATTACCGAAAAGCTGTCCTCACACCTCATTGAGTCTTCGTCTGGGCATACCGATGCCAGCCTCGAAAGCACTACTGGCAGCGGGGCCGACGGGGTCTGTAATTACATTTATTACGGCGGGTAGGCCGGAGGCAGAGGCCCGTTCGAGGGCTGGCCGTATCTGAGACGGCTCCGTGACGCGTTCTCCGTACCCTCCCATTGCTTCTCCCAGCTTTTCGTAGCGGGTGTGTCCCATATCTCGGCCAAGAACCGATACTACCATCGGGTCGGCCTGGCCACCGTTGTTGTTAACCACAACAATCAAGGGTAGGTTATGCCGTACCGCTGTTTCTATCTCCATGGGGTTGAAGCCGAAGGAAAGCTCACCGGTCAAGACAATCACCTGTTTCTCTGGCCGGGCTGCTTTGGCCCCCACTCCAAAGGGAATGGCCACACCCATACAGGCGAATGGACCCGGGTCGAGGCGCTTCCTGGGGTGATAGGCAGGTATCGCTTGCCGGCTAAAGAGGAGGGTTCTGTGCCCATCTGCGGCCAATATGCCATCCCTCCCTAGGAAATCACTGACCTCTTTACACAGTCGCATCGGGTGTATCGGCACTTGCATGGAATTGAGGAAGGGCTCCACCAACTTGGCTCGTCTCTCGAGGTCTACCGTTTTCAGTTTGTCTATCCAGGGGAGTTCTTCACGACCCTGGAACCTCTCTCTAGCCGCCTCTATGAGCTGTCTCAACACCATCCGAGCGTCTCCTACAATACCCTCCTCCACTTGTCGATTGTGGCCAATCTCCTTGCCGTCTATATTGACCACAATAAGCTTAGTTTCGACATTAAACCGCGGCGGCTTGAAGTATTCCACAATAAAGTTCGCCCGAGTGCCGATAGCCAGAACCACATCAGCCTCGTTCCAGGCGGTAGAGCGAGCTCCCAGGAAGGCTAGGTGATGGTCCTCGGGGATGACGCCTCTGCCTAAGGGAGTGGTGTAGAAGGGTATATTAGTCACCTCCACAAACTCCCTCAGGTCGTCTCCAGCTTCAGCCCACATCACCCCGCTGCCTGAGATGATAATGGGCCGCTTCGCCTGACTAAGAAGTTCCACTGCTCGGCCCACCGCTTGAAGGTCTCCGGCCGGCCGGGCCATGTCTATGCTTTCATGGATAATCTCCACCTCTCCTTCATTCACACTACCATAGAGCACATCGCCGGGGCATTCCAAGAAGACTGGACCCCGCTTGCCATCCAGGGCATGGCGAAAGGCCATAGCCACATAGTCGGGTATCCTCTCAGTCTTAGGTATCTGCCAGGCCTGTTTGGTAACAGGCTTCATAATGCTGGTTGCGTCTATCTCTTCAAAAGCTCCTAGCTCCCGTGTGCCCAAGGCGGTGGAACCGCCAATGGCAACCACAGGGGCACAATCTAGAAGGGCGCTACTTATCCCAGTGACCATGTTGGTAACGGCCCCAGCGGGGGAGCTAACGGCAACTCCGGGTTTCCCAGTAACCCTGGCATAAGCTTGAGCCATCATGGCGGCAGCCCGCTCATCTCGCACATCAATGCACTTTATGCCTAGTTTGTGGCTCTCAGTAATGACCTCGGTAATGGGGCCACCACCCAAGAAAAAGATCGTATCCACCCCGAGGTGTCGCAACGTATTGACCATTAGCAAGTGTCCGGTAATTTGGGACATGGCTATATCTTCCTTTCATGAGTCTACATCATATTGTGGAGGCGTAGCTGCGTCAACCTGATGTGCTCGTTAGTTCAACTCAATAAGTACGAGGCATTCTAAGATACCCGGTACCTGGTACAGCCGTGTCCTGCCCCAATCGTACGACTTTCCAAGTTAGAGCTACAGGCACGGAAGTTTCGTTCTTTAGAGATTATTCATATTTCACGATGATCAGGTAGGCAGAACATAATCGCGAATGTTTTCTGACTATAGTTTTCCGAAGGGCCCACCAAACCGCACCTCAATCACAGAGATTCTATCACATTGCTCGAGATACAAGGTCAAAGTGCCCCATTTCCCCTGATGATTCACTATCTTTCCCTACGGGGTTCCTCGTTTCGTGGTATGCCAGACTCACGCAAATGCCTCTCAGAGAAACTAACCATCGGTTTAGGGACTGGGCACGACTTCAATCTTCTGAACGATAAGGTTGCTGCCGTCTCTCTTGGGTTTGAATGTAACCGAGGGAGCGAGAGTTTCAGAGTATGCAAAGCTTTCAGTTTCCCTGGCATCACCGTACCTCGTCCTTAACTCATCCATGGGACCAGCATCCAAAGCTTGCATAGGACAACTGCTAACACATATTGGTTTCTTGCCTTCAGCCCATCTATCTATGCATAGGTCACATTTCTGCATCTTCGCATTCTCTTCAGCCCCGAACTGCGGCGCTTGATAAAGGCATGCTTCAAGACAGAGATCACAGCTGTCTTTGCCCAGGCATGCTTTTCTATCTACGATCACGATGCCATCTTCTACCCGTTTGGTAATGGCATTCACCGGGCAAGCAGGGAGGCAAGCGGGCGTCTCGCAGTGATAGCATAATGTGGGCAGAAAAGCGACAAACAGGCCCGGGTACTTGCCCTTTTCTATTGTCTTCACTCTTATCCAACTGGCCGGCCCGGCGGCTACGTCATGCCAGTCCTTGCAGGCCACCACGCAGGCGAAACAGCCCATACAACGATTCTGGTCGATATACATACCGTACTGCATACTCAATTTACCACCTTCTCTATTTGTACTAAGGCCGTGTTGGAGTTAAAGGCTTGACCCGGTGAGGTTACATGATTGGTCAGAGTATTACTGCAACCTCCATAGTCAATCCCGTTCTCATCGGGGCTATACCATGCCCCCTGTGGGATGGCGACCACCCCCGGCATGATCCTTTCTGTCACCCGAGCTGGAATTCTAACTTCTCCCCTGTCGTTAAAGATCCTGACCATCTCCCCGTGTTTGATGTCTCTTGACTCAGCATCAATGGTGTTGATGGTGACTGCCTGGGATTGCAGCTCGCGGAGCCACGGTAGATTGTCAAACTGGCTATGCGCTCGCAGCTTGGAGTGCGGTGTAACAAGTTGCAGCGGATATTTCTTAGCTAATGGATGGTCCAAGCCCTCCCAACCCTCGATATACTTAGGGATGGCGGGTATCAAGGGATGATTCATCTTGGCCGCTATCTCCGAGTAGATTTCTATCTTGCCTGATGGGGTTAGGAATTTGCCTTCCGTCTCATCGAGTTCTTTCCTGGTGACCGTGGTCGATTCACGGAGGTTGTCCGCTACGTACTTAACCCATTCCTCATCCGACCTATCACCGAAGTCGGTAATACCGAGCCTTAATGCGACGGCTTGACAGATTTCTAGCTGAGACTTGGATTCACCCAGCGACTCTATGGCTTTGTTTAGGATACGATAGAATGCACCGGCACGCCTTGAAGCCATGATGTCATTTCGTTCCACCAATGTGTTTACGGGCAATACTATATCAGCATATCTAGCCGTCGCCGTCATAAACTGTTCTGTGACCAAGATGAATTCCAGCTTCTTAAAAGCTTCAACTGTCCTATTAGCGTTACCGAGTTGGTTCAGGTAGTTACAGTTTGAGAGCCAGATGAGCTTGTAGTCGGCCGGATAGCCGCCAGCTTTGCCCTCAAGAATAGCGTCGGCAAAAGAACTCGTATTGACCCGGGCGCTGGAGTTTACACTTGCACTGCGGTAAGGGAGGGCATTCCAGCGTGGTGGCGCCTCTGCCTCGACCTGGTTTGGCGGGCTGGGGATTTGGGGGTCAAAACTAGGACGTATGGATGGTCCCTTTAACCACGTCTCAACCACCAGGTTACCCGTGATTGATTCCAGTGCCGCCGCCGCCCGGTGATATTGCTCACCGAAGGCGCTACGCCCCGCAGCAATGCTGGTGGCGAGCACCGCCGGCCTATTGGTGGCATACTCGCGGGCCAGGTTGGCGATAGTCGTCGCCGGGATGCCGCTAATGGCCTCGGCCCATTCTGGAGTCTTGGCCACTCCATCTTCCAGGCCGAGCACATAATCCCGGTATTCATCAATCCCGACCGTGTAAGTATCGATGAAGCGCTGGTCCTGCAAATTCTCATTGATTATCACGTTAGCCATGGCAATCAGGACAGCGGCGTCAGTGCTCGGCCTTATGGGAATCCATTCTTCGGCGAACGTGGCAGCGGAGTCGGTGTATATAGGGTCAACACAGATGATTCTGGCACCTGCTTCCTTGGCACGAGCAAGATACAAAGGAGTGCTGCTACCCTGCTGAGTATCAACCGGGTTCCAACTCCACATGATGATAAGTTTTGACTTAAGGTATTCTTCAGGGGCGTGCTCTGCGTAGGGATACCTGCGTGCTGTTCCATACGTCACGCCGGCGGAGAATTGGGCACCTTCATAGGATATGAAACCCGTGGGAGCGGTATAGCCGCCAAATAGGCACAATAACCTGTGAAAAGCTCCAATGCTGTGCAGGGTATGAGCATCGGGGAAGGAGCAAAAGTGAAGGATAGAGGCATTTCCGTAGGTGGTTTTAACCCGCTTCATTTCATGAGCTATGGTTTCCAGAGCCTCGTCCCATGAAATCCTGGTGAATTCCCCGGCACCTCTAGCTCCTGTCCTCTTGAGCGGGTAGAGCAGCCGGTCAGGGGCGTAGATACGCTGACGGTAGGCATGGCCTTTTGCACACATGCGAGAATAACCTTCCCTATCATCAGGTTCGATTCGCACAATCTCGCTTCCCCTCACGTGCACGTTCATTTCGCAGCTACCACCGCAGTGACTAGAACAAATAGTGCGGATTATTCTTTCCTCGCTGCTAGTATTGTCTTCATTCATAACTATCCTCCAGACGCTTTTTTGGTCCTCACGAAGACGTGACCGCCAATAGCGATATCATTACAATATCGTTCACTAGAGGTCTTGTCAAGAGATATGTAGAAAGGTCATCCTCCTCGGTACATTGGTCAGGTCCAAAGACTTCACGCCTAACGGCACCCGGGATTCTGCTTAGTGTCAACTGTCTCGCCTCCATAGTCGCCATTATTTCGACGGAATCTTGCGTTGCCGTAACGTGAGACGGCCCACCGGGGTTATTCGAAAATACCTTCCACGTAGCACTGGTTAATTTCATCTTCCGTCATACCCAAAAGTTCGCCGTATACGTAGTCGTTGTGCTCGCCCAATAGCGGTGCAGGCTTCACCTCAATGGGATTGGCGGAAAGTTTGAATGGCGGTCCGTCATAGAGTCTTTCACCTGCCTCAACGTGTTGCGTCGTGCGGTAGTGGCCGCGTGCCTTCATTTGAGAGTCGCGCATCACTAGATCCTCTATGTTTTCCACGATACCCGCGGCAACCCCCTCGCGTTGTAATGAGACCATCACCTCCTCTGCGGTCAGCCCCGCTGTCCATTGTTCTACCACTTGATCAAGCTCATCCTCATTCTCTTTCCTGGCCAAGAGCGTGGCAAACCTAATACCGCTCGCTAACTCTGGCTGACCCATGACCCGACAGAGTGCTTCCCACTCCGTGTCTTGGAAGACAGAAATGACACACCACCTATCTTCTCCGAGGCAGCGATAGACCCCGTGGGGGGCGGCATAAGAGACGCGATTTGCCATACCCGCTTGGACTCGCTTGTTCGTAGTGTATTCGAGAATAGCTGTACCTGTGGCATTTATGACCGATTCGTATTGCGCCAGGTCTATGTACTGGCCTCTCCCTGTGAGGTGTCGGTAGTGAAGGGCAGCTAAGACAGCAAAGGAAGAGTGGTAGGGGTTAACGATATAGTCGGTGATAGCCACATTGCTTCCGATAGGGGGACGATCAGGGTAGCCCATAATATGATCCAGACCGGACATGGCTTGGATGTTGGGGCCATGGCCGGAGACCTGCTTCCACGGGCCACTTAGTCCCATGATTGAGTGGCTCACCATGATTATGTCGGTCTTTACCTTCACCAGCTCATCGTAGCCCAGGCCCATCTTCTCCATGGCACCCCCGCTAAAATTCTCCATTACGACATCGCTCACAGCTATGAGCCTCTTGGCGATGTCTATCCCCTTCGGCCTGCTAAGGTTCAGTGCTATTGCCAGCTTGGAGGCGTTGTAATTGTTGAACCAGGCGCCGACGTTGAGTCCCCCCACACCCGGCGTGAATGGTGGAGTCTGCCGCATACCACAGAGTCTGGTGGCCGACTCAATCCTGATAACTTCTGCTCCGTGCCAGGCCAGCATACGTGCTGCAATAGGACCCGTAGCCCGCCACGAGAAATCCACTACTCTTATTCCTTGAAGCGGATACCCCGCAGTCATGTTATCACCTCCCCTAGATTGCACCCGCTTGTCTCAAGACGACGAGCTCCTGGCGAGACATACGAAGTTCCTTCTCATAGATTTCCTGATTGTGTTCCCCCAGGAGTGGGGCACGGTGCGCTATGCTCCACTCTGTCTCCGAGAGTACATATGGTCTCCCCGGATACGTAAGACTTTCCCCTAGCTCAGGATGCTCCACCTCTGTGAAGAAGTCACGTTCTTTGAGGTGAGGATCATTGACTACGTCCTCAGCCGTGTTAACCGGCAGGACAAAGAGCTTCCTCACTCCCTGAAGGTGGGCTTCTTCTAGAATCTGCTGGCGTGTCATTGAGGCCAGGAAGGCACCGAATACCTCCTCGAATTTATCTTGGTGCTCCCTCACGAACTGAACATCTTTCCATTTCTCGTCCTTGAGTTCATTTGCCATCCCGTGGCTATCCATCCACCGGTGAACCAGGTTCCCCTCCTCAAAACTCATGATGCCGACAAGGCAATTGACGTAGCCATCCTTGGCTCGATAGACTCGCCTTAATCCCGGGCCTCGGTCGGGGCTGACAGGAGCATAGTGAAGGCCGCCCCTGCCTGGTATGTAGCGATTGATGTCATAATTGGCCAAAGCCGTCTCTAGGCCCAGAGCTACGGACTGCTGCATTGAAGCGTCCACGTGCTGGCCTTCACCACTGACGTCACGATAGTAGACAGCCAAGAGGGTAGCATTGGCAGCCAGTAAGGAGGCGGTAAAGTAGCCAAAACTGGGTGCCATTGTAGGCGCTCGGTCTGGCCACCCCATCTGGTTCAAGAGCCCCCCCATCGCCTGTCCCACGATATCTGAACCCTTGAATTGACTGTAGGGGCCGGTCTGTCCGAAGGGAGTGATGGAGGTGAGGATCAGCGATGGGTTCATCTGCCTGAGCACTGAGTAGCCCAGACCGATGCTGCCAAGATAGCCTGGTACAAAGGTTTCAACCACCACATCAGTAGTCTTCACTAACCGCTTGAAAACTTCGCGCCCGTCCGAGGTTTCTATGTTGAGAGTGATGCCTCTCTTGTTGGTATTGTGATGAAAGAAGAAGAGGCTCTTCTCGAGTCCGGGTTCGTCATGGAAAAAGGGCCCTAGGAACCGTGTCGGGTCACCATCTGGCTTCTCGACCTTGATTACATCAGCTCCAAGATCTGCCAAGAGTTTGGTGCAGTAAACACCGATCGGTCCAGCTAGATCGAGGACCCTGATATCAGCGAGAGCTCTTTCCTTATTCTTGTCAATATCCATGAGATACCATCCCAACGCTCATAAATCCCAAGAAAAAGAAACAATATCTTTAGACTCGAAACGGTTCGCCAAGCAGACTCCCGAGAGTCATCTCCGACGGACCCAGCCCTAATTCCCAACAACATAAGTGTAGAATTCCTTCATCCCATTGACCCAGATTTGCCATCGAATGCCGTAAAACGTAGCTAATAGGGAGTGTGCACAAAAGTCTACGGCTAATACACTCTGATATTTTCAAGCGTTTTGCCTTGAGTGCCTATGATGGCAATCAGAGAGCCCGGCAGGTCCCCGGGCCAGCCGCCATCTCGAGCTACCCACAGGCGTCAGATAACCTCCTCGTCTCGAAGTTGGCCAATCTCTTCCCAGCTGTAGCCACCAATTTCGATAAGGACTTCCTCGGTGTGCTGGCCAAATTCAGGAGCTTCAGGCTTGACTACCCCAGGAGTCTTGCTCAACTGGATCGGAATACCAACCACCTTCACCGGGCCGAGAACTTCGTGATTGCAGTCAATAATATATTCATTTGCCCGAACTTGAGGGTCACTAATCAGGTCAAAGACACTCTGGACAGGAGTACAAATGGTATCACCTGCTGCCTTAAGAATTGTGACCCACTTCTGAGGGGGCTTGGTGCCGAAGATTTCATCCATGATGGCGATAAGTTCCTCACAATTTTCTGACCTCTTCTCCATAGTCTCAAATCTCGGTTCCTTTTGGAGATGCTCAAGACCCATCGCCCTACATACTGTGGGCCAGTATCTGTCCGATTGCGGCATAGCTAACATAATCCACTTATCGTCCTTACACGGGTAGTAATTAAACAGCGGGTTAAGCGCCTTCTTTCTACTTGGCCTGGCTATCTCCCGCCCGCCATAAAGCCCTAAACCCACATTGAATCCTTGCAGGGCTATCATGCTCCCTAAGAGAGACGCGTCTACTTTCTGGCCAATTCCAAGCTTCTCTCGTACTAGAAGAGCAACAACTATGCCATAAGCAGTCATCATTGCCCCTACTTGATCGGCAATACCTAACCATATTTGCAATGGCGGCATATCTGGTTCTCCGACCATGGTCATTATCCCGGATCTTGCTTGCCCGAGAGTATCGAAACTCGGCTCCATAGCCTCCGGACCATTCGGCCCGAAGCCAGAGGCTGATGCATAGATAATTTTAGAATTATGCTGACATAAATTGTCATAATCGAGCCCCAACTTTTCCGGCACACCTTGCCGATAATTGTGTACGAAGACGTCTGAATTCTCAGCTAGCCGATAGATCAGCTCCCTCCCTTTCTTCTTTGCTAAATCTACAGTGATGCTTTTCTTGCCACGGTTAAAGGACTCGAAGTAGGCCGACTTTCCATGGGGCAGGACAAATGGGCCTGCACCGCTTCTAACTCCCCTACCCGGATCACCGGCAACACGATTCTCTACATGAATCACGGTAGCCCCTAGGTCAGCCAGCATAGCTGTGGCTACTGTTCCCTGCTGGTATTGGGTCCAGTCAAGAACTCTGATGCCATCGAGTGGTCTAGCCATTTCCCTCCTCCTTGCTGCTAGCAGTACTGACTGTAGCATTCGGCAATTTCGCAAATTAACAGGATCCTCTACATAACTGAAGCTAAGAGAGGCGAGCACCAATCGCGTAGTGGTGCATGTCATCAAACTCAGTCAGCCCGCTCTGCATTATATCCGATCCCTCTCTGGGTGGTGGCGGTGGCTTCTGCTCGACAAGTGCTTGCTGGCTCGCTTTCGTTGGCGTGCCTTCTCCTTCACTTGTGGTGCCGCTGGCAGGTAAGATGTCAGCGCCAGCGATGACACCATCAAACAACCCACCAGCAGCCACACAACCCTTTTTTCTTCGTTTCTCCTCCCTTTTCACCTGGGACGTCTTCTCCAACGAACCTTCAGTCCCCATTACTGAGCATCTGAGTGTCCTAAAAAAACGCAGGCTCTTTTTGGCTCTGCCGAAAGGGCGGGCCCCCCCTGCGTTGTCTATCTTCTGCCGGTCATTTCCTCCTTCAGGTCCTGGTCCAACCAAATGTACTTAACCCAGCTGTACCCGTCGCTGACTCCTGAGCTAATAAGGTCCTCGCCGCCGTAATTCACTAGCCACGGCCACCACATAACATATGTGTACGGCGTTGGCAGCTCTATCGACCAGAATTGACCAAGTTCGTACTCGGCCACCGGCTTGAACGATTCCACCCATGGCTCCCAATCTTCAATTGTCCATGGTTGTGGCCCCGCTGTTTCGTAGTAACTACTGAGATACGGATCATCGATGATAGCAAAGTTGTATGCTCCTCCCGCCCAATAGTTGTGACCCCTCATAGGCTGGGAGGTAACGTGGAAGGCTGCCACTATCTGAGTATAACTGTGACCGTAGGCGACACCACTGTAGGCGGCAGGTTCCTTCACGGCAAGCACAAGCTCAACACCGACGTCCTCCCATTGGTCTTTGATTATGGACAATACGTCCGCATTACCCGCAGTAGTAACTACCTCCGTTTGGAAGCCATCAGGATATCCAGCCTCAGCCAGAAGCTGCCTCGCCTTATCTGGGTTATACTCCAATCCCTCCCTGATGTCTTCGGGGAGCTCATCAGTTGGGGTAAACGCAGCTGCAAATACTGGCCAGTTTGGCACCGGGCTAATGCGTATTTCCGCCAGATCCATGTATAAGCCACTCTTTATCACCTCTCTATCAGTAGCCATCGACAGCGCCTTACGCACCCTTATGTCATCAAACGGCCGGGTGTCGGTTCTCATCCATAAGTTCTGACTAGACCCAGGAATAACGCTTGTCCATTTCAAGTCCGGGCTGAAGCGTACTTCACTGTCCCAATTCTCAAAGGTTAGCCCCCGGATGAGGTCAATCTTGCCAGTGCGTAGTGCTGCCAAGCGGGTTGACATGTCCGGTATGACGAAAAACTTAGCGCCATCTAGATATGGCAGGGAGTTCTGCGGATGGATAGGGTCCTTCATATAGTAGTTAGGATTCCTGACGAGGGTGGAAGAACTCCCAATGACGTAGTCTTCGAGTATGAATGGCCCCGTGCCAACAACATTCCGCCAATCCTTCATGTCCCCATACATTTCCATCACTTCACGCGGCTCTATCCGTATATAGCCGACATTCATCCGCACAACCTCTCCCATCTTCCCCGGTTGGGACTTCACAACGAACGTGTATTTATCCTGCGCATAATAGTCGACTGGCCTCTGATAATCAGCTGACTGGGCAGCCTGGTAAGACCCCTGGATGCTGTAAATTCGTTCAAAGGCATATACTAGGTCATCGGCTACAAACTCGCGGCCGTTTAACGGCGGTTTATCTTGCCAGCGTACGTCTTTACGGAGATGGAGGATGAATGTTTCCGAATCGGGCGCCTCCCAGCTTTCACCTAGCGTGGGTACTGCCACGGACGGAATGAAATAAGGAACGCTGTCGAAGTTGAAGGAGAATTCACCGGTGCCATATAGACTCCGTGACCAGTCCGCTCCAGCTATCTTTTCGACAATGAGGTTTAATGGAATATCCCCCGCAAAACTCATGTTGGCGCTATCCCAGCTCAGCACATCTTGGGTCATGGCAATGTTCACCACGCCCCCATACCTCGGCTTCTCCACCAATTTCTCAACTACCGTTCCGTCTAGTTTCGTGAGACTGAGCCTCACCATGTTCGAGTCTTCCACCTCCTCCTCTTCTTCCTCCTCCTCCGCCACTCCCTCTTCCTCCTCTTCCGTAACCACCTCCTCTTCCTCCTCCTCGGTGACTGCAGAGCCGCAGGATACCAGCAACAGTGCCAGTACCATCAAGCAACTCAGCAACAGCCCTACTATGGTGCTTTTCATTCTTTTCGCTCCTTATTCCCATCGTATTTTGATTTGTGCCGATCCGTCTTTCCCGAGCGTTCCCCAAGTATGTTGCTACCGTATTTCACTGACTAATGCTCCTAATGCCGCAACCAGACGATGGCAGACCATGCTTCTTGCCAGTAGCTGACACCTTACTGAGACAAACTCCTAGTTTCCAGTTGTTGCCACCACTCATCTACGTTGGCCTGAACAGTGGCCACGTCTTCCAGGGTAAGTTCAGAGAATCTCCCCTGCGCGACTAAGTAATCATTTACGGGTATCTTTTGTTGAGGGCGCTGTAGTATATAACGAGTCCCGTTCTCGACTTCATACAGCGGGAAGACCCTACTCTGCACCGCAAGTCGGGATATCTTGACGGTTAGACTAGGCGGGAACCTCCAGCCGGTGGGACAGGGAGATAGGACATGGATGAACCTAGTGCCCTTGATAGACTTGGCCTTAGCTATCTTGCGAAGATAATCCTCTGGATAAGCCACGGTTGCCGTCGCCACGTATGGAATACGGTGGGCCGCCATTATCTCGGTGATGTTCTTCTTGGGTTGCAGCTTAGTAGAATGAGCCGGTGTAGTCGTTGTCCAGGCTCCAGCAGGAGTGGCCGAGCTACGTTGTATCCCCGTATTCATGTAAGCTTCGTTGTCATTGCAAATATAGATGAAATCGTCGCCCCGTTCGGCAGCAGCTGACAAGGACTGAATACCAGCATCGAAGGTTCCACCATCACCGGCCCAAGCCAACACTGTCGTTTCTCTGTCTCCAATCGCGTCAAGACCAGCTCTTACCCCACTGGCCCAGGCTCCTGCCGACATAAGAGCACTGTGGGTCCAAGGGACCTTAAGTGACCCGCCAATCCCGGACCAGCAGCCAGCGCTGACTACAACCACTGTCTTCTTCCCCAGTACCTTAAGTGCATACCGCATGGCGTGGATGGCACCACAACCAGTGCAACCCATGTGGCCGGGGTGCATATATTCAGTTTCCGATAACTCTAGTCCTACTTGTTTCAGATGTCTTACTGTATCGACATTCCCATCCATACTGGTTCTCCTTCCGGTACGTCATGCTTAAAGGTATACTCGAAAATCTGGCTTATTATCGCAGGTGTAACGTCAGTACCCCCCATACCGGCGATAAACTCGAAGATTGGCACTCGAGCTTCTTGTTCGTACATGGCGGCCTTGGTTTCCATAGCGAAGACGCCTCCGTGTCCGTAAGACATATTCCTATCAATAACGGCCACCTTGCTCACATGACGTAGTGCCTCAGTTACCTCCTCTTTGGGAAAAGGCCGGAACATCCTGACCTTGAGAAGGCCGACTCGTTGGCCGCTTTCCCGCAAGTTGTTGACAACGTGCCGTGCCGTTGTTGACATGGTGGAGCTAGTTACCAGGATAACATCAGCATCCTCAGCCCGATAGAGTTCAGTTAGGCCGTAACTTCGCCCGAAGATATCTTCAAATTCCTGGTCAGCCCTTTTAACTACTGTCTTAGCCATTTCCATGGTTTGCGCCAGTTCGAACTTCAACTTCTGGGCAGGGAAGTCAGTGGCAAAAGCCAAGGGTGCATCCGGGTCAAGCCTGAATTTCCTGTCCTTCCTAGGCAGGTACTGGTCAACCACTTCTATATCTGGTATCCACACCGGCTCTGAAGTATGCGTTAGGTAGAACCCGTCCAGGCAGAGCATAACGGGTAAGCTGACCTCTTCAGCGATCTTGAAGGCCTGTATTACGGTATCCAGTACCTCCTGGTTGCTTTCACAATAGAACTGGAGCCAGCCGGTATCTCGCTGCGAAAGACTGTCGTCCTGTTCCGCCCCCAGGCCCCAGGGGGCAGCCAAAGCGCGATTACAATTAACCATAACTATCGGCAGCCGGCCCCTGCCTGCCCAATGCACTAGTTCATGCATTAAGGCCAAACCCTGGGAAGAGGTCGCAGTGAAGCATCTTGCCCCAACACTAGCAGCGCCGATAAGAACGGCCATTACTGAGTGTTCCGATTCTGCCGGAACAAACTTGGCCTGCATTTCTCCAGTCGCTACCATCTCGGCCAATTTTTCCACAATGCTGGTTTGAGGAGTGATGGGAAAGGCGGAAACGACTTCGGCTCTGGCCAGCTTGGCTCCATACGAGGCAGCGTAGTTGCCCGAGACTACCTTCACCTCTCCCTTCTTTGCTTGCTCAGCTACTGTAACAGCTCTTTTCATTCGCTTTCCTCCTCTGTTTGGATAGCCGCCCGCGGGCATTCCTCAGCGCAGATTCCGCAGCCTTTACAGAACTCGTAGTCAATCTCCAGGTGCCCATCGCTCTCCAGGATTGACATATCGGGGCAGAATAACCAGCAATTCCCACACAGGTTACAGGAACCACAATGAAAGCAGCGCTGCGACTCCTTGGATGCTGCCTCACCACTCAATCCAGGGTCGACCTCTTTGAAACCGGTAAGTCTTTGGGCCGGGGAAGGCGGCTCTACCTCTTGCCGTGGTAGCGGGCAAAAATATAGGGTATTCAGTTCTTCATAGTCGACGACCGCCTGGTCTTCTTCGTGGTCAAGGGGCTTCTCCTTGAGCAGCGCTTCTATGGTGGCCGCTGCCCTCTTACCGGCGGCCAGGGCATCGACCACCCGGGCTGGTCCGGTCACTACGTCGCCGCCGGCGAGAATGATTTTATCACCAGCTTTACCCAGGCGCTCAGGAACAAGCTTTCCGTCTTCCCCGACTAGCTCTTCAGGGAGAAAGGCCACATCTGCCACTTGGCCAATGGCGGTAATGACCATGTTTGCCGACATACTGTGCTGGCTACCGTCAACGGTATCGAACTGGGGCTGACCGTCCGGAGAGAACCTTAACCCGCTGACATTGAGGCACTCTAAGCCAGTGACGTTCCCAGCATCAGTTAGGATTCGGGCGACCGCACGCGAGGGATAAATCTGGACTCCTTCCTCCTCGGCCTGCTTAATCTCGGTGGCCGAGGCCGGCATGTCGTCACTGGATTCAAGGCAGACCACAGACACTTCGGCGGCTCCCAGGCGACGAGCCGAGCGAGCACAATCCACGGCCACGTTTCCGCCGCCGATGACGGTGACTCTTTGCCCGGCTAAGGCTGTGTTGTTGAAATGGCTCGTGTTGACGTCCCGCAGGAACTCCGGCCCGGAACGGACACCGCTAGCGTCCTCGCCGGCTACGTGCAGTTGCTGCCCGCGCTGGCAGCCGGTAGCGATGAATACTGCCTGATAGGGGTTTAGATCTTCCCAGCCAATATCAGTGCCGAGCCGCGAGTTGAGCCTAAATACCACGCCCAGAGCCCCGACGCTGGCAATCTCCTTGTCCAAAATGTCCCTCGGTAGTCGGTATTGCGGAATGCCCCACCTCAGCATTCCCCCCAGCTGAGACTCAGCTTCAAAAACGGTGACGCCATAACCTTGTTTGATGAGGTGGTAGGCGGCAGCGAGACCAGCCGGACCAGAGCCAACGACGGCTACCCTTTCCTTTTCTGTGATTTCAGGCTTGTCGATGGTTAGACCAAGCCCGTAATCACCAACCAACCTCTCTAAAGAGTGAATGGCTAGTGGCTGGTCATAATGGAGGCGGTTGCATGCCTCTTCACAGGGATGGTAGCAGACCCGCCCCGTAATCGCCGGTATAGGATTATCCTGTTTGAGGGTGCGCCAGGCCTTCTCCAGTTCTCCTTGTTCCACAAGTTCAAAGTATTCCCTCATCTTAACACCGGTTGGGCAGTCATTGGTGCAAGGTGCCAGTCTATCCCTGTATATGGGCCTAATGTAACGCCAGGTACCTGTTTTGTTAAGTAACTGTGGGCCCGAAGGCCTACCGATGGGGTGCAGTCGCTCCTGAGGTACACGTGGTACGTCAGCTGCTTTCATTAGGCTACCTCCCGGCTTGCTTTTGTGCTATCGTAGGCTTCCTTAACAGCAGCGATGTTTTCATCACGCTGTGCAGGAACCTCTTCGCTAATTGCTTCTATGAGGGCATCCCTGCCAATGAGGTTAGTGGCTCTGGAAAAAGCGCCCAGGATAGCTGTGTTGACCGGCCTTGACTGTGGTGAGCCCAGACCATGCCGAGCAGCGATGCCAGTTGCGTCAACGGTAGCCACCCTGTATCTATCCAGATCAAAACTCTCCGGGTCTTTGTGTGAGTTAATGATAACCCAGCCTCGCTCCTTGAGACCTGACAGAACAGCGGCTGCTGACATCAGACCTTGTGCCAGAACCACAATATGGTCTGGCTCGTATACTTGCCCTCGAGCCATCACCGGGGTGTCACTGATCCTGAGGAAGGCCTGAACCGGGGCTCCCCTCCTTTCTCCACCAAAAAGGGGAAAAGATTGGGCATACTTACCCTCTTTGAGAAGAGCACAGACCAAGATGGTGGCGGCCACTACGGCTCCCTGCCCTCCTCTACCGTGAAATCTAACTTCAATCATATGCATTCGACTTTTGCCTCCTCACAGGAAGAGACTCAGGCTGTTTACCAAAATGTCTAGTACCAAGTAACCCTTGCTATTTCGGGTGAAGATGTTTGAGTCTCATACAACTTCTCTAATTGTTCTTTGGTTCATGCCAATAATAAGAGCTTGCGTCGGCCACACTCAAATGCTTATTCACGCTGTATTACTTGGACAACTACGTTGTCTGGGTCTCTCATCATGAAGAATTTCTTGCCGCCGACCACATCCAGTTCACTTTCATGCGTCGGAGTGCTTGTCCTTCGAAATTCTGCATACATGTGCTCGATGTCGTCCGATAATATTGCGAAATGATGAAATCCTCTTGTCACGGGGTGCTGCGACTGAATTAGCTCTAGTTGACCGTGACCAGCTATTTCAACAAAAGCAGCCTTTCCAGTTCCCGTCTCGAGTCTCTGCAACAACATTAAGCCCAATTTGTCCTGATAAAACGCCAATGACTCCTCTAGGCTGGATACTGCGATCGCAACGTGGTCCAAAGATTTAAACAACTTTCTTCCTCCCGTCTATCGTCTTTTGTTATTGAGTTGTGTCGTTTCAAGAGTAGTGTATCTTAAGCGGGCCCTGCCGCTAAGCCCGATTACCCCCAGGGCTCCGGTCACGGGAGGGGAGGAAGAAGCAATCATTTAAGACTAGGCGAAGAAGCCTCCTAGTGCACCCTGGTTTCCCCCGGCAGGGCCCGTTGTCACTATGACTGGAGCATGCCTATCTCCTGGGTCGCACCAATAACACTAAACGAAAACAATCGTAAAAGAATCTCTAGCGCATAGCCGTCATAGAATGTCAATGCGGATACTCTAGAGTATTGTTACCCCTTTGTCAAGTGAAGAATAGTTGTGGACAGTTAGTCGAAAGTTAACTTGACGAGTGGGACGGCTGCCTATATACTTGCCTGCAGGTCTCTCATTCAAGAAAGGGGGCATGCATTGCCATGGAATCAATCAATGTGATTGTCACCACTGCTATTGGTGACGAATGTCTGCACAGATTGCCAGTGTCAGCCCCAGGATACAGCAAAGGGGGTATGTATTGCCATGGAATCAATCAATGTGATTGTCACCACTGCTATTGGTGACGAATGTCTGCAGCAGATTGCCAGTGTCAGCCCCAAGATACAGCTGACGGATGCTTCAAGCCTATTCCGTGCTGAACAAGGCGGGGACCTCGCAGCCAGGGAGAAGCTTGATATCCTGTTGGCTGAGGCCGAAGCAATCTATGGGTTTGCATTACCGCGGAATATCCTTCGCCGAGCCCCTAAGTTGAAGTGGATTCACGTACCAAGTGCTGGGGTGAATCACTTACTGAATAGTGGGATGGTGGAAAGTGTGGTGACCATAACCAACTCGAGTGGCGTTAATGCCATCTCAGTCAGTGAATTCGCCCTCTCGTTAATGCTGATGTTTGTCAAACAGGCACCACGGAACTTCCAATTAAAGCAAGAGAAGCAGTGGTTGTTTCCTTCCCCGTCAGTGTTTCCTCGTGCGTTGGCGTTGCGTTCACGAACGGTCGGAATAGTGGGACTGGGTAGTATTGGAAGAGAGGTGGCTCGCCTGGCTAGAGCCTTTGGCATGATGGTGTTGGCTACTCGTAGGTCGGCCAAGCGAGGGGGACGAGCTAGATATGTAGACATATTACTGCCGCCGGCTCAACTAGGGCAGTTGCTGGCGGAGAGTGATTTCGTGGTGCTGGCTTTGCCTCTTACTCAGGAAACTACCAGATTGATTGGAGAAAAAGAACTCCGAGCCATGAAACCCACCGCCTATCTAATTAACGTCGCTCGGGGGGACGTCGTGGATGAAGGGGCATTAGTTCGTGCCCTCGATGAAAATTGGATTGCAGGGGCTGGCTTAGACGTCTTTGCTACCGAACCATTGCCTGCTGATAGTCGGCTATGGGAGCTTCCCAATGTAAGCCTTAGCTCCCACATTTCTGGTGACGTGGAGGACTATATTACACGAGTGACTGAGTTGTTCTCGGAGAACCTGAGGCGTTATCTTGCTGGGAAGAGGTTGATGAACGTTGTTGACAAGAAGAAAGGATATTGAGGAGTTGGCGTTTATCTTGTGGTGAACCCCGTTAAACTGGACAGAATCAGGCCACCAATAAGTTACTCTTTCCTGTAATCTTAGCATAATCCCGCGGGCTCTGGTACCATAATGCCTGGTGCAGCCTGTCATTAATCGCCTTTGAAGAAGCGGGGGGAGGTGTGTGTTTCGCATAAAATCAGGGTCCAGAGGCCAACAACACCCTAAACCTAAGTTAGGGAGTCATCTATAATGCCTCTCCCCTGATATCAATGGTTCAAGTCCAATACAGTGGGAGGCACCGCATGATAGATGAATACAGGGCAATAATTAAGCCAATATCCCCCAGCTAATTGCCGGGAAGCATTGTATCCGCAATATCAACCGGGTTAATTCTATTTACAGTCTGCTAGTCCAGTACGCCAGACGGAAGATCTGCCCATCCACCGGCTTTCTGTTGTTTCTTATACTCTCTCCTCAGCCAGAAACTGGTTACCAGGAATCCGCACACGTCAGTAATTGGCAAAGCCACCCACACACCGGTCACCCCCATAAACTTCGGCAGTATATACAGTAGCGGAATAAAGAATATAAACTGCCTGGCAAGAGAAAGAAGCAGCACTTCCTTCCCTTTGCCCATAGCCTGGAAAGAAACGATGAATATTATCGCAAGACCAATAAGTGGCAACGCAGCGATAATGATTCTCATAGCAGGCACTGCCAGACCAAGCATTTCCTCATCAGGGCTGAATATCCCTACGAGCTGTGGGGCAAATATTTCCATCACAATAGTTGCCACGCCCAACAGGAGTACCAGCCATATCGATGCCAGCTTCAATACTCCCCACATGCGCTTCCAGATACGGGCGCCAAAGTTGAATCCGATAATTGGCAGCAGAGCTTCAGCAATGCCGATTATGGGCATAAAAGCAAAGTCTATCACGCGGATGATAATCCCCACGGCAGCAATCGCCATCGAACCGAAACCTGCCAGGACATTGTTCAGCATTACGAAACAAATGCTTTCTGATACTTGCGTCAGCATGGAAGGCAGACCGACGCGGTATATATCCTTGATGATTGCCATATCAGGTTTTAGATATGACAGTTTCACCCTGTAGGAAGACCTACGGGCTACAATGTAAATAAATCCGAGTCCACCTCCGATTCCCTGGGCAATGACCGTTGCAAGTGCAGCTCCGCTGACACCCATCTCTGGGAATATCCACCACCCGAATATCAGGAAAGGATCGAGGATTATATTAATAACACCCGCAGTGATCATGAATATCATCGGCCGTATTGCATCGCCGGAACCACGAAGTAATTCGGAAGCTACCATAGCAAAAAAGACAAAAGGTCCACCGAACCCGATAACCGTCAGGTACTGCTTGCCATACTCCATGATATCCGAAGTAGCTCCGCAGATTACCAGGATCTCATCTGCAAAGAAAACAGCAGCTACCAGAAAGACACTCCCGAACAGTATGGTCAGCGGAAATATCTGCCCGGCTATATGGTTTGTAACCTCTCTTTTCCCTTCACCGAAACGGCGCGACACCAGGGAACTGACACCGATACCCGTGCCTACTCCCATAGCCATTATGATTATGATGTAAGGCAGGATTACGGTTAGTGCGGCAATCGCTTCATGCCCAAGTCTAGCCAACCAGAAGGTGTCTACAATATTGTAAAGCGCCATGGTTACCAATGAGGCAGTAGCAGGCAGGCTCAGACTGAGAAGGAGTCTCCCTAATGGAGCGTAACCAAGGCGCTCGGTTGTGTCTTGCAGTTTATTTCAACTCCTGTGCGGAGATTTGCGCACGTCTTTCATCCTATCAGCAAACAGTTTCACGGTCAAAGGAATTCAGTGAAAAGATTCAACAATGAAATGATAATCCTAGTTTGTGCGTATAGTGTGACCTTGTATTGTCCCTTTTCTTTCCCTCCGTTAGCTCTTTGCTAGCTGAAACCTTCCTATCATGGGCGCTCTATCGGAGAAACGAGCGAAGTACCATGTAGTAGATAATGAGCAAGGCTCCAGTGTCCATAGTGACTCTCACCACACGCTGATAGGATCAAAGTAACTGAAACCACACCAACTGAGCCGAGAACTGCTGAGCAGCTTGGTAAAATGCTAGCACTGTGATACCATGTACTATGAAAGTTATCGAAAGAGACTCAACTGATGCCCAGCAGACACCACCTAGACGCAATGTTCCATCCAGAGTCAGTCGCTGTAATTGGTGCCTCAGCCAATCCGGTAGGTTGGGGGGGCAAGAGCTTTCTAGAGAGACTGATCAGGCTGGAATTCTCCGGCCGTCTTTATCCCGTGAACCCCAAAGTAACAGAGATTCAAGGTCTACCAGCCTTCCCCGACGTGAAGTCTCTTCCCGAACCGCCTGACCTGGTTATTGTCGCTATTCCCGCACCCGGCGTCCCCCAAGTACTTGAGGATTGCCTGGCCAAGGGGGTGAAGAATGTCCACATTTTCAGCTCCGGCTTCAGCGAAACCGGTGAACCAGATGGCCGCCGACTAGACAAAGAGATTACTGAGATTATTCAGCGCGGTAATTTGCGAGTTATCGGGCCCAACTGCATGGGTCTTTATGTCCCGAAAAGTCGGTTCGCCTACTGGGGAGCCGAACCGAAGGGTAGTGGCTCCCTCGCCTTTCTCTCCCAGAGCGGTGGTCATGCCGAAATGCTCAGCCAATACGCTCAAGACCTCGGCGTCTACTTCAGCAAGATGATTAGCTTCGGCAATGCACGTGGATTGCAGGCGGCCGACCTTCTGGAATACCTCGCTCAGGACGCCGATACCAAGATAATTGCTATCTACCTGGAAGGTATCAGCCATGGCAACAGATTCACCCAGTTGGTCAAAAGAGTCAACCGAACTAAGCCGGTCATTGTCTGGAAGGGGGGTCTAACTGAAGCCGGTTCGAGAGCGGTCGCTTCGCATACCGGAGCACTAGCTGGTGGGAGCAGAATATGGGATGCATTCTTCGCTCAAACTGGAGCAGTGAGAGTCAATTCGCAGGAAGAGATCATTGACGTAGTATTAGCCTTTATGCATCTGAAGCCGCCTCGTGGACGGCACGTCCTTATGGTTGGTGGAGGTGGGGGTAACTCGGTGGCCATGGCGGATATTTGTAACCGTGAGGGCCTGGATGTACCGCCACTTGCCGAGAAGAAC
>SDBV01002830.1_pt1 | contig 25880 bp, 17 predicted proteins | sample 2277081 | NCBI WGS metagenome assembly SDBV01 (sample SAMN10402039, study PRJNA504765) | marine sediment metagenome | isolation source: marine sediment core GS10_PC15, 223 cmbsf | place: Arctic Ocean: Southern Knipovich Ridge | collected 2010 | reverse complement strand
CTTGCGATTGTGTTACGCCGCCAGCCTCGTAGGCAGCGATCGCCCGTTCTCGAATTTCCTGTGATGCAATTGCCATGTTCACCTTATCGGCATTCCCGCATCACAAACGTGAATTGCTATAATGTCGGACGCACTAAATAAATGCGATCGCTCACAAAGGCCTGCTCGCACCATTTGCAACTGGCATGCTAGGCGCGAGCGTCTAAGAGTGGTTTTGCTAAGAAACAACAGCAACCGCTTACTCACGTGCGCGGCTAGCTAAAAAAATGACGCTGGCTGAGGCGCTCATTACAAAAACCGCTTACTCACGTGCGCGGCTAGCGAAAAAGTGACGCTGGCTGAGGCCTCATCAACCGGCTTTCTTACGACTGACGCGCGAGCAGGCACCCTGTACGCGAGCGCATTTATTTATCGTGTCCTGTATAAGGTCTGCCCATTAGCTGTCGCTCATGGCAATAAAAAACCCGGGACGCGTCAGCGACCCGGGTGGGGGTGATACTTGGAAAAGGGTGTTAAACGTCGAGGTTCTTGACCTCTAACGCATGTTTTTCGATGAAGTTACGTCTTCTTTCCACGTTGTCGCCCATCAACAGCGTGAACATTCGCTCTGCCTCTTCGGCGTCATCGGCCTTGACGCGAAGCAGCACTCGCCGCTCGGGGTCCATGGTGGTTTCCCACAGTTGATCTGCGTTCATTTCGCCTAGGCCCTTGAACCGCTTGAGCTCGATGCCCTTGGATCCGACCTGTCTGACGCCGGGCGAGATTGCGGCGATGTTCTCCAGCTCCAGCTCTTCGTCTTCATTGATCAGGACATACTTGGCAGGGGTCTTTTCGCCGGTGACCAGTTCGTCGCGCGTGGCGAAATAGTCTTCGATGTTCAGCCCGCGGCTGCGAAGTTTCTCGAAGCACTTCTCGATGTCCTTGATTTCATGCAGTTCGGATCGCTTTTGGATTCGCTCGCGGGTCGGGCTTTCGCCGTTGGCGCTGCCATTTTCGTCTTCGAGCAGGGCGTCTTCATGCTGGGAGAGAAATTCTTCATATTCGCCAGACGAGTAACTAAACAGGTTTCGCCCGTTTAGGACCACCCAGTGCGTGGGCAGTTTGCCGTCTTTCCGCCCGGCCATCATGTTTTTAAACGACAGGCCGCGACGTTCGGTGATGTGGATTTTCTCTGCAAGTTGCTCCAGGATGTTTATGAGTTCCAGCAGCTTGTCGCCTGCAAACGAGAGGACTTGCTTGCCGCTATCGGATTGTGAATCTCTGATTTGAAATTCCGTACCGTCCAGTCCCAGCGTCATCAGCGTGTTGCGCATTTCGCGTTCGTCGAGGACGTATTCCTTGTGTCTCTTTCGGGTGACGAGGTACAGCGGCGGCTGGGCGATGAACACGTGTCCGTTGGCGATCAGCGGTTTCATGTACCTGAAGAAGAACGTCAGCAGCAGCGTTCGGATGTGGCTGCCGTCGACGTCGGCGTCGGTCATTATGATAACTTTTCCGTAGCGAAGTTTGCTGACGTCAAATTCATCTTCACCGATACCGCATCCCAGGGCCGAAACGATCTTGGGAATTTCCGGGAAGTTGAGGATCCTGTCGAGTCTCGCCTTTTCGACATTGATGATCTTACCTCGCAGCGGCAGGATCGCCTGGGTGGCCGAGTTGCGTCCCTGCTTTGCCGGGCCGCCGGCCGAGTCGCCTTCGACCAGGAACAGTTCGGTTGTATCGCGGTCGCGGCTTCGGCAGTCGGCTAGTTTGCCCGGCAGCGTTCCGCTGATCAGCGCGCCTTTTCGACGCGTCAGGTCGCGGGCCTTGCGGGCTGCGGCGCGGGCCTGCATAGCCTGTACGCCTTTGGAGACGGTCTTCTTGGCCTCGGCGGGGTGCTCTTCCATCCACAGGCCAAGTTGTTCGTTGACCGCCTGGGTGACGAAGCTTTCGACCTCGCTGTTGCCGAGTTTGGTTTTGGTCTGGCCTTCAAACTGCGGCTCGGGCACCTTGACCGAGATCACGACCGTCAGCCCTTCTCGCAGATCGTCGCCGGAGGGGTTCGCCTCGCCCTTGAGCAGATTGGCCTTACGCGCGTAAGCATTTATTGTACGGGTTAATGCGCTCTTAAAGCCGGACAGGTGCGTACCGCCTTCGATCGTTGAAATATTGTTGGCGAAGGTGAAGATCGTCTCGTTGTAGCCATCGTGATACTGCAGCACGATGTCCATGATGAGCTGGCTTTCGGGATCTTCCTTGAACAAGACGGCCGGGGGGTGCAGAACGTTCTTGCCCTCGTTGAGGTGCTCTACGAACGCCAGCAAGCCCTTGTCGAACTGGAAGACTTCGCCCTTGTCAGTCCGCTCGTCGACGAGCTTGATGCGGACGCCCTCGTTGAGATAAGCCAGTTCGCGCAGTCGACCGACCAGCACCTCGTAGCGGAAGTTCGTGTCCGGGAATATTTCAGGGTCGGCCTTGAAGGTAACCTTCGTTCCGGTGTGGCTTCGCTGGCCGATCTTCTTGAGGCCTGAAACCATTTTCCCGCGTTCGAACGTCATGGAATAAACCGTGCCGTCGCGGCTGACTTCAACCTCCAGCCATTCGCTCAGCGCGTTGACGACCGATGCGCCCACGCCGTGCAGGCCGCCGGACACCTTGTATACGCCGTGATCGAATTTCCCGCCCGCGTGCAGGTGGCAGAACACCACCTCCAGCGTGGAGACCTTCTCAGTCGGATGCACGCCGACCGGAATACCCACTCCGTCGTCGCTGACCGAGCAGGAGCCGTCGGGGTGAATGGTGACGTTGATGTTGTTGCAGCGACCGGCCATCGCTTCATCGATGGCGTTGTCGACGATTTCCCACACCAGGTGGTGCAGGCCTCGCGGCGTGGTGTCGCCGATGTACATGCCCGGCCGCTTGCGAACGGCCTCCAGGCCGCGCAACACCCGGATCATGCTCTCGTCGTAGACGGCGCTGCCATCTGTAATGGCCTTCTGGGCCGGATCCTTGGCCACGTGCAGCCTCTCTTTCCAGTCTTGGATAAAACTACAGAAATATCAATGAATGCCAAAAAACACCAAAAAGGTGCGTTTGGCGCAAAGTGAAAATCACTCATTTAACATCCGCATAATTATCCCGCGCCGCCGGGTGGAAAACCAGCAAAAACCCCCTGGAAAACAACGATTTTAGTGAATATATCCCATGACGCACCATAGGCTAAGATATGTCGCTCCATGCGGGGAATTTATCTGCCCGCGCTGGGGCTCAGGGGCTGTCAATATCGCCCGTCGAAAGGCTTTCTTAATGTTGGCAGGTGAAGCTTTCCAAACGTTGGCGGATGAAGTTGGCTAGATGTTGGTGGGTAACGTTTCTAACTGCTGTCGAATAAAGTCGCAAACGTGGCTTTCGCCCTTTGCAGTCGCCAGGCGCATGCCGGCGGTGAACCGCTGTCGGGCTTCTTCCAATCGCCCGGCCGACCGCAGGCATTTGCCGGCCTCCACGTACGCCGCCAGGTAGCCATCGTCCAGTGCGGCGCATAGGTCGAATTGCTCGATCGCGTCGTCGAATCGCTCGGCCGAGGCGTATTCCATCCCCAGGCTGTAGTGCAAAAACGGGTCGTCGGGCTCGCTGCGGAGCATTGCGAGAATGGATTCGATTCGATCGGCCATGGGCGTTCCTTGTTCCTGTGTCACCTTTCACTGTATTCTACAGTCCTGAGAGTTACAGGCAATCTGAAGGAAAGAAACTATGGCGATTTTCATCCGCAAAAGCGATCCGCGCAAGGAGAATGTATGAAGCTGCCGTATCTGACGGGTGATCTTCCCGGTATCGCAGGGCGAATTCGCGAGCGGGTCGAGGACTTCCGGGTCGACGAGCAGCCGCTCTATGAGGCCAGCGGAAGCGGAACGCACGTATATTTCCGGGTGGTCAAGGCGGGCATTCCAACACCGGTCGCCGTCGGGCGAATTGCAAAATACATGGGTGTTCGCCCATCGGAAGTCGGCGTGGCCGGGCTGAAAGACTCCCGCGCGTTGACCAGCCAGCAGATGAGCCTCGAACACGCCGACAGCGAAAAGCTCGCGCGGTATCACGACTCGCAGATGAAAGTGGTCTGGACCGGCCTGCACACCAACAAGCTTCGCCCGGGGCACCTGGCCGCAAACCGCTTCACGCTCCGCATCCGCGGGGTCGGATATGAGCAATTGTCGGCCGCCCAGGATATTCTCGACGTGCTTTGCCGGCGCGGAGTGCCTAATTATTTTGGCGTCCAGCGGTTCGGCGCACGAAACGACACGGCCGTTCTCGGCGAGGCTCTGGTGCGAGGCGATCTGGAAGAGTTCGTGGCAGTTCTTCTCGGCCGGTCGCAACCGGACGATCCGCCGGACTGCAAGGCCGCCCGGGACGCCTTCGACAGCGGGTTCCTGAATCGAGCGCTTCAGTGCTGGCCGAGGCATTACTCCAACGAGCGGCGAGCGCTTTCGGCGTACAAGAAAAAGAAGAGGCCCCAGCACGCACTGCGCGCGACGGACAAGCGCATGAAGCGGCTGTACGTTTCGGCGTTTCAGAGCCGGCTGTTCAACGAGGTGCTGATTCGTCGGATCGGTTCGATCGATCGGCTGCTGCCGGGCGACCTGGCCCGCAAGTGTGATAGCGGCGGGGTGTTCACCGTGGAAGACGTTGCGGTCGAGCAGGCGCGCGCCGGTGCATTTGAGATCAGCCCCACCGGGCCGATCGTCGGCTATCGATCGAGCCTTGCCGTCGACGAGGCCGGAGTGATCGAGCAGAGTGTGCTCAGCGAAAGCGGAATCTCCCCGGAAGATTTCCGCAATCTCGGCGCGTTGAAGGCCAAGGGCGCCCGCCGGCCCCTGCGCTTCAGGATCGACTCGCCGGAGTTGACTGCCGGCAGCGACGAGCATGGTTCGTTTATCGGGCTGGCGTTCTCCGCCACGAGCGGCTGTTACGCCACCGTCGCACTGCGCGAAATCATGAAAGACGAAACGTAATGCGCTCTACTGCGCTGGGCGAAGCCCACGGAGAATCCACTCGAACATGCCTCGAATTGACGAAGTGAGCGATCCGCCGGAGCGCGCGATTTCGGCGAGCATTTCTCTAGCCGCCTCGGAGATATCGGCCACCGGCTCCTTGGATATTTTCTGGTCGTCCCAGGTTCCGGTTACGTGCAGCCGCCTGAGCTTGTCGAAGGGAATCGTTGCAAGATTCATCAGTGGCACACCGACCAGCACGTCGCTCAGCCCCTGCAGGTGTACCGAATCCACGTATAGATCGATCTGTCTGGTTTGAAGATCGACCGTCCCACCGGGTTCGATCTTGATCGCATGAATCGCGTCGACCAGCAGGCCTTCGTGGATAGTTGCCACCGGCCCGCGGAATGAAAAAATAGCGTCGAGGTCAGAGGTCAGTCCATCGCCGCCGTTGACTTTGTTGACGATCTCCAGCAGCCCGCGCGTTAGCGAATTGGCGCGAGAGGGCAACTCGGCCACCGCCAGCCGCCCGCGCCCGTGGAAGCCTTGCGTCGAGGCGCCTCGGCCTTCAAATTCCAGCTGGCCGCTGAGGATGCCCGACTCGCCGGCTGCGCCCATCGGGATCATTTGCGCGAGTTGTCGCAGGTCTACGTGTTCCAACGCGATCTGCCCGCGATACTCGACGGGCTTGGGGGGGCTGAATTGCAGGGCGAGTTCGCCTTGGCAATTTCCATCGGCAAGGGCCGCCTGCCAGACAATCGAGGCCGACTGCATCGGCGAGCCGGCCCAAGTAATAATCGCATGGAATGGTTTATGCGTGGCGGTGGCCGAGGTGGTTTGGGCGGGTCTGATCTCGATTTCGTTGGCGCCCGTTCGCCGGATAGTCAGCAGCGCACCAAGCTTCGTCCCGATCTTGGGCTCGAAGGAGAGGGCGAGTTCGTGGCTATCTTGTTTTCGCACGAGTGCCGCGCTGCAGGAGCCCAGCCGGTCTGGCGGCCGGCCCGGCTCATAAAGCGAAATTGCCACATCGGCAATATTCACCGATTGGAGATTGACCGAGCCCGAGTTTTCGGTTTCGGCCCATCGCAGCGGCGAGACTAGCCGCCCGTCCACCCGATGCAGGCGGAGCTCGGGTTTGTCCAAATTCACTCGCGTAAGCGTTGCGTCCAGTCCTGGCCCGCGGTCCAGCCAAAGCGTAGCTTTGGGGATGGTCAGGTGGACGCGGCCGGCGCTATCCAGCAGGCGGATGTCGGCCAGGCCAATCGGGCCGGTCATGGCAAGATCGATCTCACCGATTTCGACCGTTCCGTCCCAGTGGGGTCCGATCGCCTGTTGGATTCGGCTGGTGACGATTTGCGGCACGACTGCGAACCAGAACACCAGCCAGGCAAGAATCGCCAGCACCGGCAGGGCAGTGATCGCTATGAGTGCAATCTTCAGTCGTCTTTTTATTTTCGGACTCATAGCTTCTTTCGGACAACCTTCGGACAAGCCCGCATTATACGCCACGTGTTCTATGCGGAATAAAAAAAGCTTATTTCCTTCGGGCTTGGCCTTGCCGGTGCGTCTGCATACAATCTTCGACATGACCAGACGAACATGCAAGCGTGCGGTTTTCGGGGTGTGCATACTTCTTTTGGTGTGCGGCTGCCAGGGGCCGATCCAGCCGATCACCCTCGATACCGCCGGCGTCACCCCGTCGATGGATTTCAGCGATCTGGAGTTTGTGCTGGGTCGGGTTCTGACCGATGACGGCCTGCTGGTGGCCGCGGCGCTGAGCAAACACGCCGATCGTCTCGACGCACAGCTCAAGCGGCTGGCGGTAACCGGGCCTTTCGCAAGTCCGCAACTGCTGGCTTCGCCGAACGACCGGCTGGCCTACTGGTACAACGCCCGCACGGCCTGGGCGATGAAGCTGGCCATGGTCGAAGAATACCCCCTGCGATTCAATCGCCAGGAACTTGTCGATCGCCCGTTCACTCTCGATGGCAAGACGATGACCCTGCGGGAGATTGACGATATTCTGGCGGCCGATGCCGACTGGCGCGTGCTGGTCGCTTCGCCGGGCGTAACGTTCCGCCGGGCTCGCCTGCCGGAGAAGCCATTTTCCAGCGAGGACATTCGCGAGCGAGTCGGCCAGAGGCTCAGCGGTTTTCTCGACGATTCCAAACGGGTGGTGATCGACGTTCGGCGGCAGCGGGTTCTCTTTCCCCCGGTGCTTTGGCGATACCGCAGCCAGCTCATCGAAGATTACCAGCGCACGTACCGCACCGACGGAGCGAATCTGACCACGGCCTTGCTGCGATACGTCGAGGGTTCCGCCCATCGCCGCCTGCAGAATGCGGTCGGCTATCGCCAGGCCCCGGCCGAGTCGTCTTTGCTGCTGGCGCTGCTCAAAGATTAGTCCTTGTGACAGAGTACTAGAGGGGGATGATGCCCTGGGGCGGCTTGACCACGTCGGGCAGCGCCTCAGAGGGTGTCGTGCCGATCTGGCCGGAGCCCGAGCCCGTGCTCAGGTTAATGCCAAATACCGAACGCCGGTTGGTGCTGAACGGCTGTATTTCGGAGGAGGTCATCCCGTACGCATCGCCCATTTGCAGGCTGCGCTCCATATTGGCCAGTTCACTCGACGATGCCAGGTCGCTATTGGTGCTTTCACCCGGCTTGACGTCGGTGGTGCGCTTTCCAGCAGCGACTCGCCATGTGCCCTTTCGTCCGCGAAGGCCCAGCCCGCGGTCGCCGCTGTAGGCGATTACCGCTTCGCTGCCCCGGACACTCAACGTCGCAACCGGCGTGGCCACCTGTGCGTCGATAGTCCCGCGGCTGGAATCGACCGACATTCGCATTGATCCGTACTTGAGCCTCAGTCGCTGGCGAACCACACCGTTTTCTTTGGCGAATTTTGCGATGCCCATCTTTGTGATGCTCTTGACCAGTGTCGTGCCGCGATCGGCAAACACCAACTCGGCGCTGCTGCGAAAACCCGTTCGGAGAATCGTAAATTCATCCAGCTTGTCGCCCGCCTTGACTGGCTGCCATGTGGTTTCGCCTGCCGCGCGTTTTTCGACGTTTCCGGTGACCGACTTGACGGTGACGATCAGTTTTCCGGCCGGTGCTGCTTTGGGCGCCGCTTCGCCCAGGGTTTTTGTAGTTTTTGTAGCTTTTGTAACGTTGGCCTCAGCCGCCATAGTTTCGTTGGCGGCCGGCTGGGTCGTCTGGGCTTGCAGGCTCGTCGCTACCAGAAGCATTGCGGCGATCAGGATGCTCGTTCGTTTGCACATGTTTTTATCTCTCTTGCGGCCGGTCGGCCGGCGATTGCGTCTCCACAATCCAATTCTAGCTCTTCGCGGGCCGGCGCCCTTCGTTATCGTCCCTGCTTGGTGGACAATACGCTTGGCACGCTGCCGGTGGCGAGGTATTCGTCGGCTCGGTTGATCGTAGCCAGGTACTCCATGCCGGACACGTTGCCGTAATACGTCGTTTGCCCGGCGAAGAAGCCCTTGTACTGAAGTTCGCGCAGGCAGTATCGCTGCGACGGCCCGGTGAGTTTCAGGATCAGCCCGCCGGGCATGTCGATTGACTGGTAGATCATGTAGGCCAGCTTGCCGCGGGTAATGGGGCGGTCGCCGTGGAACGTCCAGTTATCCGAGACGACCTTCCGCTCCAGCAGCACGCTCACTCGCTGGGAGAACGACTCGGCGGGGTCTTTCCCGTCGGTCAGCAGCAGGATGCCGCGAAACGCGTCGTTTTCCGAGACGGCCGACATCTCCGAAGCGCGATCGAGAAACGCGGCCGAGCTTTCCTCGCCCGGCAGCTCCACCGCTGGAGAATCGATGGCGGGGTTCAGCGAGCCGCTCGCGCAGCCGGCCAGCATCGCCACGGCCAGCAACAGCATCAGTTGTTCGAAAAGTTGTCCAAAACGTTGTCCGAAGCGTCGAATCATGCCGCACTCTCAATCATCGCGGCCGATGGGCTCGCGGTTTATTCATTGTAACGTCGCCGTAATCGACGTCGCCGCAATCGCGGTTGTCGAATATTAGAAAAGATCAAAAACTCCACGTAACAGCCGTCAGCAGGAACTGCCGGCAGTTGTCATTTTCGAAGGCCGATCCTGGCTGAAATACGCCGTACCGGATCGTCCAGGACACGTCTGAGGTAATTCGCCAGTCGGCGTAGATGTCCCATTCCCAGCCCAGCCACTTGGAGGACTTGACCGCCGTGGTGTCGCTGATGGGTCCGCCTGCTTCGGCTTTGTGGTAGAAGAACACCTTCGTGCCGAGTTGAAATTTTTCGAAGAGCTTTTTGTTTTCCAGCGGGAAACACGTCGCCCCGAGCGAATAAATGTGGATGTTGCTGATCTTGGGGGCGAAGGAGATACCCGTATCCCTGAAGCCGAACGCGTTGAACGCGTTGTCGTTCGTGCCCCTGCGGTTGCCGCCCGCTGTCGAGCTGGACGAGGCCAGCCGGTCATCGTCGCCGCTGCCGTAGAGATACTCGAACGCGACGGCAGGGCGGGTTGGGACGTCGAAGAGATATTCGAACATCAAGTTGGCCGCCATCGCACAGATATCGTCGCGGCGGCCGACAGTGTCGTTGGAGTAGGTCGTGCCCCACTCGCCGACGACTTCGGCGCGGTATTGCAGGTTCGGCGAGAATACCGTGCCGCTGCTGCCGATGCCCAGGTACTGCGAATCGTAATCGTAGCTCTGGGCCGGATCGTTGGGGTGGGGGCTCGTGCTGTCGCTGTTGAGCAGGTAGTAGACGAACGGCTGGTGGTTATCGATGCCCGAGTAGGCAATTTCGGCGCCCCACAGGCAGCGGTTCTGGTGGGTCGCAACCGGCTGCGACGTGTCGACCGGGTTGATCGAACTTTCGATGGACTTGGCCATCAGGCCTCGCAGGCGCCAGTTGCCCGGCTCGAGCTCGAACTGAATCGCGTCCACCGCCATCGCCAGCGTCAGCCCCGTGCCGATCGTTACGTATTCGCGCCCAACCTTGATCTTAGCGCCGAAGTCAGGCCTGCGGCCGATCGGCCCGGCCAGCAACCGCCCCAGGTCAAACTCGTACCACGCCCGCTCGATTTGCGGACCTGTGTCTTCGTCGCCCTGGTAGTTCTTGAGGTTGTTCCCGCTGTTCCAATCGTTGTAGCCGTAGAGACCACGAATGTAGAAGCGGTGGACGTTCTCGATGTTCAGGCTCGCCCAGGCGCGGCCCTGGTACTGTCGCAGCGTGTGGCGGTCGCCCAGCGTATCGTCGAAGTAAAACAGTCCGAAGTTCAGCCAGCCGCCAGCATCGAAGCTCGTTTCGCGGTCGGTGGGTCGGCGCTCGTCGAGACGGACGCGGAGCTGTTCGTTGTAGATCCGCAGACCGCCGGCCGGCTGGGCCAGCGCTTGGGCTCCGCAGGCGACGAGTACGACGGCCGCTGCCAGGGTCGCGATTCGCCGCGGCGGACAAAACGTTTTCGAAAGTTTATTACTCATCTGGTTAACGTACCTTGTGCAGAGTTGGGGTCGAGGGCATAGTTTCCCGTCCGATTTGCCGTCTGGCAATGAAAAACTTACACTTTTTCGTCGCCGGGGCGATGCGTTGCGGCTCGCAGGCGGATATGGTATCGAAAGCTAAACCATGCAGACACTCAAAGAAATCCGCCAGATTCTGGCCCAAGCCGGCCTGAAGCCGAGAAAACATCTCGGCCAGAATTTTCTGATCGACAAAAATCTGCTGGCCAAGGTGCTGGAGCTGGCCGACCTGACCGGCCGCGAGACTGTGCTGGAAGTCGGCCCCGGTACCGGCACGCTGACCGAGGAGTTGCTGGGCCTGGCCGGGCGCGTGGTGGCCGTCGAGATCGATCACCAACTGGCCGACGCGCTAGCCCGCCGACTGGGCGAGGCGGAGAATTTTCAACTTGTCTGCGGCGACGTACTGGCATCCAAGCACGCCATCTCGCCGGAGGTGCTGGCTGCGATCGACGGACCGGCCGTGATGGTGGCGAACCTTCCCTACAACATCGCCACTCCCTTGGTCGCCCAATGCCTGATCGAGACCCGGCGGGGCGTTTGCCGCTTCGACCGCCTGACCTTCACCGTCCAGAAGGAGGTCGCCGAGCGGTTCGCCGCAGACGCCGGCAGCGCCTACGGGCCGGTCAGCGTGCTGGCGGCGCTGATGGGCCGGCGGCAACTCGGGCCGGTCTTGCCTGCCTCGGCGTTCTGGCCTCGCCCAAAAATCGACAGCCAGATCGTCCGCATCGACTACGACGAACAGGCCGCCGCGAGAATCGCCGATATCGACGTGCTGTGCGATCTATTGAGGCTTGCTTTCTCCCAGCGCCGCAAGCAGATAGGTTCGTTGATCCGCCGAAGGGATGCAGTCGGCCTGGCCGGACCAGACGTGCTGAAAGCGGCGATGGAGCGGGCAAATATCGACCCGACGGACCGGCCCGAACGCGTCAATCCTCAGCAATTTGCGGATTTCGCCAATGCGATAAAGGCCGGGGCGTAGCAACTTCGCGGCGAAAGGGCGGAAAAACTCCTTGTCTTTCGTTTGACAGCTCGTATAATCTTTCGTTCTGCATTGGATAATGAGCTGAAGTAACTATTCAGGAGCAACGAGTGGCACATTCGCTATCAGCAAAAAAGAGAATTCGTCAGAACGCCAAGCGTCGCGGGCACAACCGCTGGCGCAAGGAACAGATCAAAGCAGCGGTCAAGGCCTTCGAAGAGTCCGTAAAAGCGGGCGACAGCGACAAAGCCGCCGAACAGCTTAAGACCTGCTACAAGAGGTTGGACCAGGTTGCCGCAAAGGGCACGATCCATAAAAACTCTGCTGCTCGCAAAAAAGCTCGCCTGGCCAAGAGCCTGTCGGCCATGAGCGCCTGATCTGCTAACCGATCCCCACTACGCTCGCAGGTTCCGCCCTGCGGGCGTTTTCTTCTGCGCTTAGTTGAGTAGGAATCGGCCCGATCCGCCGGCTGGGAATTGATCCGAAACTCTTTTCGGGGCAAGGGGGTAACGCCAAAGTGCGGAAAGGTTTATTGACGAGGGGCGTTTTCGGGCGTAGAATTGTCGTATACATAACACGTTCGGGACTCTATGTAAAAAGGACAGCTTTGCCCGGCGGGTGTTCGTGCTGCTGAGGCGACCAGGTAGACTGAGGCTGAATCCATGAGACAGATTCGAGTAGCCATTGCAGGGGTTGGTAATTGCGCGTCGTCCCTGATCCAGGGGATCCATTGGTATGCAGACGGAATGGCCGGCGAGGGTAACGACATCGGCTTGGCGCATCCGGTTCTGGGCGGGTACGCCCCGGGCGACGTCAAAATGGTCGCCGCAATCGATATCGATGCGCGAAAGGTCGGCCGACCGCTTCACGAAGCCATCTTCGCCAAGCCCAACAATACCCAACTGATCTACGATGATTTTCGCTGCGACGACGTGACCGTCCGCATGGGCGCCGTTCTGGACGGCGTCAGCAAGCACATGGCCGACTACGCCGAAGATCGGCGTTTCGTCATCGCCGACCGACCCGACGCCACGCAAGAGCAGATCGAACAACTGCTCCGCGAAAGCGAGGCCGAGATCCTGATGAACTTCCTGCCGGTCGGCTCGCAGAAAGCCACCGAGTTCTATGTCGAATGTTGCCTCAACACGGGCGTTAGCCTGATCAACTGCATTCCGGTGTTCATCGTTTCCGACCCGGTGTGGGCGGCGCGTTTTATCCGAGCGGGCATCCCGTGCGTAGGCGACGACGTCAAGGCCCAGGTGGGCGCGACGATCGTCCATCGCGTTTTGGCGCGGCTGATGAACGAGCGAGGCGCTAAGATCGACTCGACCTATCAGCTCAACACGGGAGGCAATACCGATTTTTTGAACATGCTCAACCAAAAGCGCCTGGGCTCGAAGCGAGTTTCCAAGACCGAGGCCGTCCAGTCGCAGCTTGACGTGCCGCTGCCGGACGACCAGGTGCACATCGGGCCGAGCGACTACGTGCCGTGGCAGAACGACAATAAGGTTTGCTTCCTCCGGCTGGAGGCGCGGGGCTTTGGCGGCGTGCCGCTGAACCTGGAACTGCGCCTGAGTGTGGAAGACTCGCCAAATTCCGCAGGCGAAACGATCGACGCGATTCGATGCTGCAAGCTGGCTCGCATCGCCGGGCTCGCCGGGCCGCTCAAGGCCATAAGCGCCTATACGATGAAACATCCGCCAGTGCAGTATACCGATGCATCAGCGCGCCAGCGGCTGGAGAAATTCATCGCCGAGAATACCCCGGCCCCACAAGCCGGACGATATGAGGCTGCGCCCGCCCCGGTCGAATCTCGGCCTAGGAGCCTATCCGATTAACCGCGCGATCGATCTGATTTATTCCGAATGATTCTGAATGATTCCGGCGACTGAAATACAGCGGGCGGTTTGGCGTGGGTTGTCTCGCATGGGGTCATCAGGTAGGCTGCGCAATCATGATTGGACGAATGGTCGGTTTCGGTTTTTCAACGGCGCGCGATGCGATCGCGCGGCTGCTGGTTCGCCTGCGCGTCACGCCGAATATGCTGACGCTGATGGGCATGGTTTTCATGACCGGAGCGGGCGTCTGCTATGCGTTGGGGTCCGACCACGGTTTCGCGTGGAGTTTCGCCCCTGGCGCCGAGGCCAACATTTACCTGCTGGGTGCGGCGATCCTGCTGATTCTGGCTTCGGCGTGCGACATGCTCGACGGGGCGGTGGCTCGGCTGGGGGGAAAAGGTTCAGACTTCGGAGCGTTTCTCGACAGCACGTTGGACCGCTTTAGCGACTTTGCGGTTTTCGCGGGAATCGCCATCTGCTACGTGTGGCGCGGCGGAAATATTACCTTTGTGCTGCTGTCGATGCTGGCGTTTTTCAACGCGTTCATGATCTCGTACACCAAAGCGCGGGCCGAAGACTTTATCGGTGAATGCAAGGCCGGCTACTGGCAGCGCGGCGAGCGGTCGGCGGCGATTCTGATCGCGACGTTTTCCTACAACATGCCTGCCCTGGTGGTCCAACAGGCGATCCTGCCGATGTTCACCGTCTGGCGGCGAATCGCCTTCACCAAGCGCGTCATCGAAGGCAAGCCCGTCATCATCGATCCGCGCCAGGGCGGCTGGTGGCTGAAGATTCAGCTCTGGCGCTGGCCGAGAATGACCATTCCCTACGACGTCATCACCGGTGCGAACATCGCCTGGCTGATCTTCGTCCGCTTCGAACCGCTCGACGTTTTTTCGCATTATATATGCACCTGATTCATTTTGTTAGGGATAGGGGTGGCCCACCGCGCTGTTTTTTTGGGCTTATTAAACGCAATTTCGTTGCCTGTTAATTCGGCTTAAGGGGTTTTTGAATCGTACCTTTCTGATGAAGCGGTTACATAACACCGACCCGAAACCCGAGCAAATTCGTGCGGGACGACGGCGTCGGGCGGGCACGACGACCGGAAAGGTCCGGCGTCGCATTCGCCTCTCGTCGGCCGTCGGCGCGGCTGCCGGGACATCAGTTATCGAACCCCTTCCAAAGATTCACCCTGCATCTTACGCGTGCCTGCTTGGCGAGCGTGCGAGCGCTTCGGCGGCCGGTTCGCGGAGGATGCAGGGCGAGGATGCTCTGGTTTTTCAGCCGGTCCGTCGTGCGTCGAACACCGTGACGGCTCGGCCGGACAGCACGCCCACAGGAGGCGCTCATGAGCGAACAGATCAGGAAAAAGTTCTACGAATGGACCGAGTGGCTCGAAGAGCACAAGGTTCGTTTTTTTTGGTTTGCGGCGATGATTGGTCTGGCGGTCGGGTGGGTCGTCGGAAAATATCGCTAATCAGTTTTCAGAAGTTCGGCGAACAGTGTCAGCGACGTCGCGTCGGTGATGCGGACGTTGGCATACTGGCCCGCGAGAGTTTCCCGTGCGTCGAACACCACTATGTGGTCTCCACGCGTTCGTCCCATCAACTGCACCCACCCTTCGGGCAATTGTCGCGGCTGCTTGTCGGCTCGCCTTGACGGACCCTCCACCAACACTTCCATCGTGCGTCCAACATACCTCTGGTGGTGCGCCAAGCCCATCTTGGCCTGGACGGCCAGCAGATCGTTGTTGCGGTACTTTTTGACTTCCAGCGGAACGTCGTCTTCGAATTGTTTTGCAGCCATCGTGCCCGGCCTCGGCGAGTACTTGAACACGAAGCTGTTCTTGTAGCCGGTTCGGCGGATCAGATCGGCCGACGCCTGATGGTCGTCTTCGCTCTCGCCGGGGAACCCCACGATAAAATCTCCAGCCAGCACAACGTCCGGCACGATGTCCCGCGCGCGGTCGATCAAGTCGTCGTATTGGGTGCGGGTGTATTTGCGGTTCATCCGCTCGAGCACCGCGTCCGAGCCGCTCTGGGCTGGGCAGTGAATGTACCGACAGACGTTGTCAAGATCGCGCATCGCTTCGAGAATATCGTCGGTGAAGTCCAGCGGATGGCTGGTGACGAATCGCAGGCGGCGCAGACCCGGCACGGCCGCCGTTTGGGCCAGCAGATCGCTGAAGCGGACGACGTGCTCGCCGGCGATGTGACGATAGCGATTGACGGTCTGGCCGAGCAGTGTGATCTCACTTCGCCCGGCGTCGACCAGCCGGCGAACTTCTTCGACGATTTGTTTAGGATCGCGGCTGCGCTCCGGCCCACGAACGAAGGGCACGATGCAGTACGAGCAGAAGTTGTCGCACCCGCGCGCGACGCGAACGAAAGCCTGTGCGCCGCTGCGAGCGTTGGGGTCGCGCGTCAGGTCCATCTGGTCGATCGCGGCCTCGCTGATCGGGTCGGGCGATTCGGTTCGCTTCGGGTCGAGCGCGACGCTCGATTGGCCGGCGGCGGCAGCGGCGATCATTTCTGGCAGCGCGTGCAGCTGGCCCGGACCGCAGACTATGTCCACTTGGGGGTGGCTCTTTAGTAGAGACTCGCCTTCCCGCTGGGCCATGCACCCCAGCACGCCCAGGATCAGCGGCTGCTGGCTGGCTTTCTTGAGCTGGCCGTCGGCACCCAAACGCGAGTAGACTTTCTGTTCGGCGTGGAGGCGGACAGAGCAGGTGTTGTAGAGGATCACGTTGGCGGTGGCCCGGTCTGAGGTAAGTTCGTGGCCGGCCGCGCGTAACGCGCCTTCGACCAGCTCGCTGTCCAGCCGGTTCATCTGACAGCCCATTGTTTCCAGGTATACCTTCATGAAATCGCCTGCATTCGCAGCTCGTTATCTTACATTTTCGCCCGGTACGAGGACGAATTTTCCTACCAGCTTTGGGGGCTTGAGCAGTTCACTCTGAGTCTGCGTCATTTCTGCTGTCTGCGTCTACGGCTGACTACTTCAGAAAACCTTCGGAATATCGTTGTTATTAAAAAATATGCCTTGGTTTCCTTCCTTGTCAGCCTTGCCTCGCCAGCGCAGAAAATGTTGCATCTCATTCATGAAATACTCTAAACGACCACGGCAGAGCCCAGCCGCCCGTCGAAGGCGGCTGGAAATGAAGTAAGGGTGGCTGATGGGATTCGAACCCACGACCCCCGCGACCACAACGCGGTGCTCTAACCAACTGAGCTACAACCACCATAGCTCGGCGAAAAGCTCGCCAAAGTTTTTTGCCACTACCACTACAACGGTGAATATGTTGGGTTTATTCGCTTCAACAAGCAGACACCAACACAAAGGTGTTGCAGAAAGAATAGCCTAGCGGGAGAGGTGAGAAAAGTCAATCTCGCAGTTGGTCGGAGTCGCGCAAAGATTGCGTGCGAGTCGGATTTATTGGCCTCTTGTCTTACTTTTCGGCTTCGTCGAGTGCTTTGCGGACGGTGTCGAGGCGGTGTCGCGTGTCGCGGTAATTGAAGTCCAACTGCGCCAAATCCGAGAACAGGTTCTGGGCCTTTTGAAGCTCGCCCATCTTCTCGTAGGTGTCGCCGAGGTTGTAGAAGAGATCCTTCTTGCGGTCCTCTGGCATCTCGGCCTTGAGGGCTCGCTCGTAGGTTTCGGACGCTTCCTGGTACCAGCCCTTCCTGGCGAACGCCTGGCCGAGGTAGTTCAGCGCGTGGATGTGCCGCCGCGGATCGCGCTGGGCCTGCTGGAGCGCGCCGATAGCGTCGTCCCACTTGCCAGCCAGGAATAGTCGCTTGCCTAGCTCGAACTTGATCCCCAGGTCGGTTGGGTAGTTCTCGGCCCGGTCGGTGAACTCTTCAAGCTCGAAGGCGAGTTGCTTCTTGGCTTGTTCGACAGCCCCGGCCTTGTCGCCAGCCGACAGCAGCTTGCGGTATCGGCGGACCATCTGGCGGATCTTGATATCGCCTATGCGGACCTTGAACTGATAGGCTCCGGTTTCCTTGTGGGCCTTGGTCAGCACGTCGATGGCTTCGTTCGCGTCGCCTTCGTCCTGGGTCTTGAGCAACGCGTCGGCGAGGGAGTTGATTTTCCCGGGGTTGATCGTCGCTTCGAGATACCCTTCGCGGGCTCGCTCGACCTGCTGGCGCAGGTAGTCCTGGCCCTTGACCAGCGAGTCTTGCTGGATCAGTTCCTGTTGCTTTTCCAGATCCTTTACGCCTTTGGTGAAGCTGCCTTCCTTGTCGTACTGACCTTTCTTGATGGTGTACTGGGCAGACAGTTCATTGAGACGGTCGTTCAGCACCCCGTCGTCGGCTTTCATCTGGCGGGCCATCTCGCAGGCGGCGATGGCTGAGGCGAACTCCTCGATTTCCTGGAACGCATCGGTCAGCAGCATCAGAGTTGGCTTGTGGGGCTTGCTCTGGCGCTGAACCTCCAGAAGAATTCTGGCGATCCAGTTAGTCAATTCGTTAGTCTGGAGCGCGCGGGCGGCCTTGATGACGGTCATCATGTGCTTGGCGCTTCCGGGTTCTTTGGACAGCATGTATTCGGCGTTGTACAGCGCGTCGATGGGTTTCTTGCCGCCGCCGTGCTTGATCGCGTCGATCATGCCGGCCGGCTTGCCGCCCTGAGCCGTTCGTTTCAGCGCGACTTCTCGCAAAGGCTGGTGGCCTCCTTTGATGTTGTCCGGCTCGCGACGAATGCCTTCGAGGTATAACTCGATAGCGAAATCCCAGTTGCCGGTGTCGGCGACTTCCTCGGCTCGGTCGAAAAACGCCTTGCCTTTCCCGTCGGAGGGCTTGGTTTGAGCATCTGCCATGTTGATGAACCTCTTGCTGCAATGGGCCACACAAACCGCGCAGCCTGATACCGTAATGTAGCTAAGCGGGCTCGCATTGGCAATAGCGCACTCGCCCCGCGGGCTCTATTGTACCAAAACAGCGCGAATCGCAACAGGGGGGCAATGCCGGGGAAAAGGCTTGGATCGATCGTGACGTGGGTGTTGGGCGTGAAAACAAACCGCGGCCGCCCCGCGATAACAGGCCGGCCGCAGTGGAGGTATCGTCAGTATCAGGATGCGAGGCGTTGTGGCTGGGCGTCGGCGGTGGCGTTTTCCATCGCAGTGACGATGGCTTCGTAGAGTTCCTGCGACTTGAAGACCGGCTTCATGAGCAGTTCGTCGCCGCCGCGTTGCCAGGCCCGCCAGACCTTAGCGTACCGGTCCATCCAGCCAAGCAGCAGCACGGCCGGGCGGTTGGGCATTGCATGAAGCCGCTCGAGAAGCCCATTTTCGGTCATTGATTCCGAAACCATCACAAGATCCGGCTTCCACTGCTCGGCCGTTTCCAGGGTCGACTCGGCGTCGGTGCTGCGAACGACCAGGTGAGCGTGCGATTCAAGAAACTCCGCCGCCTGGTGCGAAAAACGCCAATCGTTATCTGCGATCAAAATTTTCATAGACATTGTAAAGCTCCTTTTGGGCCCGTAAAAATCGTCCGTTACAGTCGACGATCTCGACCCAATGCTGTTATCGGCGTGGTAAAGAGGAGAAGATAACCGTATTCTGCGGAAAATGGAGGAAAAGGTTGACTTACTGATTATTCCTATATTGAAACCATCTCTGGCAAGGAGTCCAGAACGGGCGGATGCGGCTTTGGTCATTGAGTCAGGGGGGTTGCTTGAAGCCGCTCTAATGTCGCCTTTCATCCCGGCCGATACGGTAAAAGCTGGCCTGTGCGGTCACGGTGCGGCATGTGGAGGCGGGCCTCAAGTTCGGCGTGCTTGTCGGAAAGCGTCGACTCCCGCTGATTTTTCGGAGAAGAATCGATGTCTAAAGTGAATGAATTATCCGTGCTTCGGAGAAGAATCGATGTCTACAGTGAGTGAGTTATCCGTGCTTCAGGGGCAAAACGATGGTGACAACAACAGCATGTTAGCCCCCTGCCTGGTCGAAGCGCTCGAACCGCGGCTGCTGTTTTCTGGCGCCGTTGGCGATGTTGGCCTGGGCGAAACATTGGACGTGCGGGTCGGCGAAGGCGGCGTGAAGGCCGTTTCATTTGCTTCGCCCAATGCTACGCCGGTCAAAATATCACTGAAAGGGGACGGCTTTGCCGTCGTTCGCCTGTCGGGTAACAACCTGTCCGAGATCGTCGGCAAAGGCGGCTCGCTGGTGGCGGGCGATGGTATTTCGATCAGCCTCATAACCTGTCAGGGAACTTCCGATAAATCCTCGCTGACGATCTCTTCGAAGAAAGGTGACGAGGTATCCGTTGGTGATATTCTCGTAGTGGACGCTTCACTCAAGAGTCTCAAGGCGAAGACCGCAATTCTCGAAGGTTTGCTGGACGTGGACGGGACTCTCGGAGCGATCTACCTGGGCGGCGCTGATGGCGCGATTATCGACCTCGGCGGCGGTGGCGCCAAGGGTACGACCATGAAACTCGGGTGGGTGAACGACACGTCGATCCTGACGGCCGGGGCTATCCGCTCGTTAACCGCAGCCGAGTGGATCGATGACGATGCCGGCGTGGCGGATTTGATTCGCGCTTCGCAGATCAAGGCAATTTCGATCAAGGGTGATCGCCGCCAAGGCGCGGCTGGCGACTTCGAAGCCGACGTGGAACTGACCGGGCAGGATGGCAAGGGCATCTCGCTGGGTAAGCTGTCCGTCGCAGGGACGATGGGCGATTTATCGCTCACCATGCCGGGCGGCCTGAAGTCGGTCTCTGTCGGGCGATGGTGGGACGAGGCAGGCAATCCTGGCCTGATTGAAGCGGCCTGGGTGGGCAAGGTTTCCGTTCGTGGAGTCAAGGGCAGCAATCTGGATGGGGATTGGCTGGCCGACATGACATTGTCTGGGCCGGGTCCACGTGATATGACGCTGTCGAGCGTCAAAATCGCGGGTAGCGTGGGCGCCTGCGAGTGGGTTATTACCGGCCTGATCGGCAAGATTGCGGTGAAACGCTCGGCCATCGGAACGATAGTTCGTGCTTCGCAGGGTATTAAAAGCGTTGCGCTTGGCTCGGCCGAGGGCAGCAGCTTTTTGGCGGGTCTGGCGGCGGATGTCGACGGCGCCCCGTCGGACACAAGCGATTTCGTGAACCAGCAAGCCGAGATCGGCTCGTTGAAGGTGACCGGCTGGCAGGTCGGACAAGGCCAGGCCATCCCCAGATTCGTAACCGACCGCGGATTCGCAGCCGCATCGATCGGGAAGGTCAGCCTGGTCAATCCCCAGTTCGACAACGCAGGCGGAGGAGCGTTCGGGATCTTTGTGTGCGAGCAGGTCGATGGCGGCGAGATCGGCAAGATTAGCCTTAAAGACACCGCAACCGGCGAGAAATGGAAATGGTCGCCCGAGGCCGGCGAGCCAGCGTCGCTGACGGATTTCACGGCTGAGGTGGTGGGCGTTCAATACGACCTGTTGATTCCCGCAGGCCCGCTGGAAGTCGTCGAAGGAAGCACCGCCCAATTCAGCGTCACCCTGTCGGCCCAGCCGCTCCATAACATTGTCGTGAGCGTCAGCCGAAGCGATGGCGACAGTGACCTTCGCGTCCAATCCGGCGAGTCGATAGTGTTTAATTCGTCGAACTGGAATCAGCCGCATCTGGTGACGATTGCCGCGAGTGAAGACGACGACGTCACGTCGGGCTCGGCCACAATCACGGTTTCGGCGGCCGGGGCAGACAACGAACCAACCATTACCGTCACCGAGATTGACAATGATTTTGACCTGCAGGTATCGACCGAAACCTTGACCGTGGACGAGGGCGGGACGAGCCAGTTCACGGTCCAGCTTTCTTCGGCGCCGGATGGGGAAGTCACGGTTTCAGTCACTCTGTTCGCCGGCGATATGGACCTGTCAGTTTCGGCGGGAGCGTCGCTGACGTTCGACGCTGGGAATTGGGATCAGCCTCAGACGGTGACGATCACAGCCGCTGAGGATGCCGATGCAGACGACGATGAAGGCTTTTTCATGATTTTGGCTGATGGCGCCGGCAATCGGCCGGTCGTGGTGGCCACGGAAAATGACGATGACTTCATACTGCTTGTCTCGACACCGACGCTGAGGCTGGAGGTCGATGAAGGTGGGACGTCAACCTTTACGGTCGTACTATCTAAAGCCCCTGCAGCTCCGGTGGAAGTGACGGTCACGCGAGACAGCGGCGATACGGACCTTTCGGTTTCGGCCGGTGCATCATTGACGTTCGACGCTGGCAACTGGGATCAGCCGCAGACGGTGACGATTGCCGCAGCCGCCGATGCCGATCTGCTCGATGGCTCGGCCGGCTTTATCATTCGGTCCGATAATAGCGCCAACCAGCCCGTAATTACGGTGACAGAAAACGATAATGTAGTGAGCTTGATTATCTCGCGCCCTATTCTGACAGTCGTTGAGGGCGGAACGGCAACCTTTACGGTGGAACTTTCCAGAGCCCCCTTGGCTCCGATAGACGTGACGGTCACGCGAGACAGCGGCGATACGGACCTTTCGGTTTCGGCCGGTGCATCGCTGACGTTCGACGCGGGCAACTGGGATCAGCCGCAGACTGTGACGATCGCCGCAGCCGAGGATGCCGACATGCTCGATGGCTCGGCCGGCTTTATCGTCCAGTCCAGCAATGGTATTAACCAATCAGTAGTTATAGCTATCGAAGACGATAACGAATTCACCATCCTGGTGTCCGACCCCACGCCGGTGATTCCGGAAGACGGCCAGGCGCTGTTTTCGGTAACGCTGTCCGAGGATCCGCAAGGCGAAGTGACGGTTAACGTTGCTCATACCAGCGGCGACGCGGATCTGAGTATTATCGGCGGCGCGACGTTGACATTCGACGCCGACAACTGGAGTCAACCACAGGTGGTAACGGTCGCCGCGGCCGAAGACGCCGATGCAATCCACAACACGGCCGAATTAACGCTCTCGGCCGTCGGTGCGGTCGGGCCGACCGTCGTGACGGCAAGCGAATCGGACAACGACGTGGTGACCAAAGAAGCCCAATTGATCGAGGTAGCACGCAACGTAATCGATGACGTGGAGTATTCGACCTATCACCTGCTGGTCAGCAGCGACGCCGACTGGACCAACCAGCACATTACGGTGACGCTGACCAGCGGGACGATTTTTTATCACGAAATGGGCAACCACACCCCTCAGTCACAGGCCATTATAAACATTTTCCCCGACCTTGAGTGGGATACGTACCTGACGTCTCCGCTGGGTAATATCCCCAGCATCATAGGATTCATTGATACGGCCACATCGCTGGATAGCGACTGGTTCAAGCTGGATAATGTCGGTGCGATGACCAATGCTGTTCTTGCCCAGATTACCGTTACGACCGGGGCGGTGGGCACGGTCATCGGCGAATGGTATCAAACCAACGAAGGTGGCGTGCCGCAGCCCTACTCGCTGGCATTTGGGTAATGTAGCAATTATCGAACAGCGGATAGGCTCTTAGCTCCGCCCGCTTCGCATTGCTATGGACTTTCCGGCCGATTTGTCCCGGTAACCAAGGACTTGTCGGCCGGCTTTTTATGCGCCAAAAACTTCGCGCCGCAAGGCCGCTTTCTCCATGAAAAGGTAGAGTGATTTACCGCCCGACAGCTCTCGTAACATCCTTTGTTTTCGAAAGTATGGTTGGTTTTTGCGAAGAAAGGGGGTATCATTAATTGCAGCTTTGCATTAGAATATAGGAGTAATGCACGGTTTGGCCATACCCGCTCAGGGGGATGTACAGTGTACTCATTGAGGATAAATGCGAGGCTCCCTGTATCCCTACTGAGGCAAGAAGGAGTATCAGACATGCTGCCAAAAGGCTCTTATCCGGTCATCTATTTGAGCATTCTCGTTGCGGTTCTGTCGGGCTTGGCCCTTCCGGCTTCGGCCTTCACCGTGGGTGAACAAGTCGAAATCGACCAGGTCGGCCTGGTGCATGACGATCTGCGGATGGGGTTCTGGCACTGGTCGCACGCTTCGGGCGATCCCGATCCCAACGACGCTTTCCAGGGTATCAACGACTACGACGACAGTGTGGGCGATCACGATTGCAACTTCTCCGAAATGCCGTATACCGCGTGGGATCCGATCGCCGAAGATTTCGGCGCGTCGGAATGGCCGTTTACGTTTCCGGCCGGATCGACGACCGAATTCGTGATGACCGCGCCAGCCCCGGGCCAATACGTCATGGCCTTCCAGGCGCTGGTGCATCTATCGAACAACTGCAGGCTGGAATATAAGGCCAACGGCCAGTGGGTGCCGCTAAACACGTTCGGCGCCGATGCCAACCAGCCGGAGGAATGGTACCAGACCGCTCTTTTCGCCTTCGTCGTCGAGACCGATCCGGGTCAGACGCAGATTCCGATTCGCGTGATTAACCCCGACTATAAGCTGGCGATCAGCGGCGTGATCCTGGCCGAGTTCCGCGGCGATCCGTTCGCCGGCCGACCGACCTCAGGGTACACGCACGGCAACATGCTGTTCGACAAAACCCAGGCGTCGTCACTGCTCGCCACTTTCCAGGCCGACCCTTTCCTCAGCCAACGCTACGACTACTGCGTGGGGCGGGCCGCGGTGAATAACCCGAGCCAGTATGACGTGGTTCCGGAGAGATATAACGTCACCGGTTATCGTGAAGAGCTGCTGCTGAATTCGGTGCTCAGCGCCATCAATGGCGATGCAAGCATGCGGAATATGGCCATTGAGCTGCTCATGAAGCCGACCAACTGGATCGAATGGCGAAAGTTCGGGCCGCTCTATCACGCCGGTACACTACGAGTGATGGCGACTGGATATGATCATCTGTACGACTACATGACGCCAGCGCAGCGCGACACGGTCCGACGCAGGCTGGATAAAGAAGCCATGTGGATGTACGTTCAATCGCTTACGCAGGCGTGGTGGTCGCCCGACGGGCGGGCCAACAACTGGCAGGCCGTCACGCACACTGGGCTCGGTTTTGCGGGCCTGGTCCTGAAGGACGAATCGCTGCGAGCGCCGCAGTATCTTGACTGGGCGAAGTACCAGAACAAGCTTTACGTCAAGACCACGCTCTCGGCAAGCGGCTCCTGCAGGGAGGCATACGGCTCGTATTACACCTACGGTCTGGGCAACGCCAACGCTTTCTTCGCTGTCCTCAAAAACGTCACCGGCGAAGACCTGATGGACTACGACAATGGCGTAATGCAGAAAACCGTTCCGTACAGCATCTACATGCTGGACCCGCTGATGGACGGCTTCTGCAGCTTCGACGACGCCAGCCATCAATCCACCACCCCGGCCACGGTCATGGCGTCGATGGTCAAGTACAAACAGGACCCGCTCGCCCAATGGATGGTGCAAAACTATATGGGCGAATATTCCTCCAAGAGCAGCTACCCAGGCTGGCGCGCATGGGAACAACTCTTCCCGCTGTTATGGCACGATGGCAACGTGCCGATGGAAGACCCCGACACATCGCCGCGTACTCCGCTGGCCAAGGCGTTTATTGAGGACGGCCCCGCAGGTGAGGGCCGATGGGGCAGCGGACACGTGATCATGCGGACCGGCTTTACTTCGCCCGACGACATCTGGTTTGTATTGCAAAGTGGCGATTCCGGCGGTTATCACGGCCACGTCGACCAGGGCAGCTTTATCCTCAACGCCTACGGCGGGCACTTGGTGACCGATAGGAACAGGGATGACTGGTCTCGCGAGTACGCCTCACACAGCCTGGTCCTCATCGACGACGTGAGCCAAGTCAACGACCACCGATGGGGCAACGGGCGAATGACACGCGACGGGACCGTGGACGACTTCTACCATGATGTCAATATAGGCGACTATGCACTGGCCAACAGCAAGATCGCCTACGACGCCGGTCCTCATCCGGTGGACCGCTCGCTACGGCACGTGATGTTCATCCGCAAGCCGAATCGCCAAGGCTACTTCGTCATCGCCGACGACGTCCAGAGCTCCACGCCCGGTAACCACAACTACTCCTGGCTGCTGCAAAGTGCGAACTGGCACAGTGTGGCCCTGAGCAACGACGGAACGTTCCGAATCAATGAATCCGGAGACCGCTACTACCGATACAATGACTACCAAGGCCGCCAAGCCGAACTCCAGGTGATGTTCGCCACGCCGCAAAACCCGACGATGAAGGTCGTCACACACGAATTCGACGATCCTACCAAGTCAAAAATCATTCCGTACGTCGAAGCGACACAGAATGCTGAGCGAGGTCTGTTCGTGACATTGCTGTTCCCCGAATCCGATCGGCTGGGGATCTACACGCCTACGGTAACCCGCATCGACGACGGAAACCTTGCGGGCTTCGAGTTGGGCGGCGACCTGGTTCTATTCAACAAGGCCGGCGGGGTGTGGGTACACGATGATATTCAATCCGACGCACGCATGATCTACCTCGACCGGTCCAATCCGGGCGAGATCAGTTACCTTGTAGCCGGGGCAACAACGCTGCACGTGGACGGCGAGGAGATATTCTCGGCCCCGACTGCCACCACGGCCAGCGGAACGATTGTCGACACCGAGCCGCCTACACTGCTGGCCTGGTACTCGGCGAAGACTCATGACCGC
>SDBV01002829.1_pt1 | contig 25881 bp, 29 predicted proteins | sample 2277081 | NCBI WGS metagenome assembly SDBV01 (sample SAMN10402039, study PRJNA504765) | marine sediment metagenome | isolation source: marine sediment core GS10_PC15, 223 cmbsf | place: Arctic Ocean: Southern Knipovich Ridge | collected 2010 | reverse complement strand
AGCTGGCCGGGTGGTGCGAAGGAAAAACTTATTTAACTCCTCTAAAAGAAATAGTCGGTAAAAGTAAAACCCTGGATATGGGCATGTGGGAACTAGGAAAAATACTCGCAAAATAAGCTAGGGATAGATCTGCTTAGCTACCACTAGATGGCGGGCTTTAGTTATCGCAGAAGGATAAACGCAGGTGTAGAGTGTCAGTAGCCGATCTTTTTTCTTGCCATATTTTTTGACTGCATTTAAAGCATTTTCATTAACTACCTCGGTTTTTATAACCTTATATTTAAAATTTCCAATAGGCGTTTTTAGTTCGATCTCGTTATCCTTTTTCAAAGTATTCAGGTATTTAAACGTGTAAGAGATGTAATGGCCACCGATGATTATGTTGCCTATCTGTCCCGGTAAAGCGGTTCCTCCATAGTGCGTCGGCCCTTTCTTTAACGCATTCATCTGGTCATTCATATTGCTGCTTGCATACACTATGCTTTGGTCAAACTTCATTTTGGGAATAATGAGCTTGGTAGGCATGGGTTTTAAAAGCTGCTTCTTTGGAAACTTGGGTTTTTTTGGTTTGTAACTAACAAATTTCTGATCGAGTCTTCTTTGGTCTATTTGATAGTTAAAATAAGGTAAGTTTTGATAAACGAGATAGCCGATTATTGCTATACCGGTCAAAAATAATGTTAGTCTGAATACTTTTCTTATGTTCATGAACAATTCTCGGTTGCTAAAGAACCTCACATATATATTAACGCAAAGTTAAACTTTAACGATAAGCAAGCTGCGTTGGTAACCGTAATATCTATAACAAATATTACTATCGAATTATGTATTTTGATAGGCAAGAATATAGTCGCTTACAATATTGCCCATATTTTGAAAATCCGCAAATACAGGCCGGCGTCTAGATTTATTATATTAATGGATGCCGGATTCTAGCGTTGGTATATAGGAATGATCAATGCTTGTATATATATTGCTATCTTAGGAACTACCGTAATCATCACGATTTGTATAATTGCTTTGCTCGCAACTGAGATCACCCGGCGTGTAATCTTCCTTGCACGGCGATAGAACTTGTTGCTTAGCTGACAATATAATTTTGCTTATTTTTGGCTTATTATATTTTTTCATTTTCTCACCCCCTGTTTTAAAAATTTTAAAGCTAAATACTTACCTGGGTATTGCTATTCTAGTAAGATTCTCTAGCGGCACAAAGTCTGCCAAATTCGTCAAGGCGATAACAAGTACCGCCAGTTGGATTATCCTCTTTGCAAGGTGTCAGTACCTGGTGGTAAGCAGTCAATTTTATTTTACTCAATTCAGGTTTAATATACTTTTTCATATTTTTCTCACCTTCTTAGTTGTTATAAATTTGTAAAAACTACCTTATGTGAATACTAAGTTTCTTATTGTAGCAATACCAACCGGTCGTAGCAAATGCGACGAATTAAATAGACGTCTGCATATAATAAAATAATAAATTGTTAATAACGAGCTCTTGCTTGCTCTATTAAAAAATAATCGATTTTGTAAGGTCATATTGTGTTGTCAAGAAACGGTTGGTGTGTTCGCTAGCTCACTTATTGCTGAAATAACGATTATTAAGAGTGTTTTAATATTGCAACCTACTAAAGGACTAATAGTGTAGCATACAAGATTTCTTATATCTATTGATAGCGTTTTTTCAATCACAAAAAATAATACTCTCGAAATTGGAGAAGTGAGTAGTTCTTGATATCGTCTTTTATGACAACATTTTCTCAGGATAAATCGACTAGCGAGAGAATAATTTGGCTGGTAATTACCCACACTTATAAGGCAAATTGTGTTTAGGTGCGATGTAAAGATATTCGTTTTATAGTAAAGTTCTCCGTATGAAAAACATTCTCGTTGTCGGTGGAGCAGGTTATATTGGTTCTCATACGGTAAAGGCGCTAAGTAAAGCAGGTTTACAGCCCATAGTTTATGATGATCTATCAAGCGGGCACAAAGAAGCTGTCGCGCAAACCAAACTTATTATCGGTGAGCTCTCGGACAGAAAACTGCTTAGCAAAATAATAAGAGAAGAGAAAATTCAAGCGGTAATGCACTTTGCAGGAAAAATCGAAGTTGGTGAATCTGTTGAAAATCCGGCAAAGTATCTAAAGAGTAACTGTGCTGATGGCGTAAATCTAATTGAGGCGATGCTCGAAAACGATGTAACAAACTTCGTTTTTTCATCAACTGCGGCTGTGTACGGAGAGCCGGATGTAGTTCCGATACCGGAAACATCGTCTACTCAACCCACAAGTCCTTATGGACTGAGTAAATTATTGTTTGAACAAACACTCAAATATTATGGGGAGCAATCAGGCCTGAATTACATATCTCTGCGTTATTTTAATGCGGCAGGTGCCGATGTTGAAGGAACGCTGGGAGCCGATCACGCAAAAAAAACTCACATGATCACCCTTGCGGTTATGACCGCGCTTGGGCAAAGAGATAGATTTGAACTTTATGGTACTAATTATGATACTCCCGACGGTACGTGCATTAGGGACTACATCCACGTTGATGACTTAGCGGATGCACATGTATTGGCCTTAAATAATCTGCTGGAGAACGGTAAGTCTAACATTATTAACCTGGGAACCGGAAGAGGTCATTCAAACAGAGCAGTTTTAGACGAAGTAAAAAAAATCTCCGGTACGAATTTTAAGATTGTAGAATCAGCAAGAAGGAAGGGCGATCCGTCGGTGCTAATAGCGTCTGCCGAAAAAGCTAAGCGGGTTCTAGGCTGGGAACCAAAGCATAGCGATCTGAAGACCATAGTTCAAACGTCTTATAAGTGGCACGAAAGAAATCCTCAGGGATATTAGAAATAATTAGCTCTTGAACCAAGCGTTAAATAGTTATAAAATAAACATGTTTTCTTGACATATAATCGCTTTCTATGGTAGCGTGACTACGGTTTGTAGTTTTTCTTCGCAGCAAAATATTTTCTAATGATCACGTTTCTGGAAATCTAGACTGAGAGGTTAGTGATGTTCTATGGCTGAAGCCAAACTAAAAACAAATTTAGTTTATGAAAAAGATCCGTCAATTGTCTGTCGTCAAATAGATGACGAAACTTTGCTTGTTCCTATTAAGCAAAACGTCGGTGACCTTGAAAGCATATTCACATTAAATGAAGTAGGGGCTCGTGTTTGGGAACTCATTGACGGCAAAAAAAGCGTCGTAGACATAACAAAAGTTGTTTCTTCAGAGTATGATGCGCCCGATGAAGAAATAGAGAAAGATATTGCCGATTTTATTTTGCAGCTAAAAGAAGCAAGCGCAATCAAGAGTAAATAAGAGTAAATTACCTTAAAGGTTTGATATGGCCGATTGCCCTCACATCCCCGAGATGGATTACGGGGATTACAACAAAAACATCCAAAAAAAAGTCCAAAGAGCCCATATTCCAATGGCTTGCGGCATAGAGACTACATACAAATGTAATCTTAAATGCGCTCATTGCTATATTGACCAATCCGCAGGAAAAAATGAGCTAAGCAGGGAAGAGATAAGCAATATCTTAGATCAAGCAGCTGCTGAAGGGACGCTTTGGCTACTTATGACCGGTGGCGAACCGATGGTAAGAAAAGATTTTGTAGACATATATTTGGATGCAAAGAAAAAAGGCTTTCTTATCACATTATTTACAAACGCAACGATGGTCACCGAAGAAATTGCTGATATGCTTGCCGAGTGGCCGCCATATATAATTGAGACGACTCTCTATGGCGCGTCGAAAGAGGTTTATGAAGATGTAACTCAGGTACCCGGCTCATATGAAAGATGTGTAAAAGGAATCGATCTGTTGTTAGAGCGCGGTCTCAAAATGAGAATGAAAAGCATGATTTTGACTTTAAATAAACACGAACTTGAAGACATGAAGGCATTTGCAAAAGAAAGAGATTGTAACTTTCGTTTTGACGCAATGGTAAATCCAAAATTCGACGGTTCAAGAGAGCCGTTAAAGGTAACACTGAGCCCGGAAGAAGTAGTAAGCCTGGATGAAACAGATACCGAGAGGCTCGGAGCTTGGAAAGACTTTACAAAAGATTTTAAGCGTATGGGAAAAAATGAATATGTTTTCACATGCGGGGCCGGAACTCAAAGTTTTCATATAAGCCCGCACGGAGAGATGAGCGTTTGCATCTTAGCGAGAGAGCCAAATTATGATCTTAGGAAGGGCACTATAAAAGAGGGCTGGCATGAGTTTATGCCTAAAGTACGCTCCATGAAAAACAAGTGCAATTATCGTTGCTCTGACTGCGAGATAATAGTTTTATGCGGTCAGTGTCCGGGATGGGCAAAAGTAGAGCACGGCGAACTGGAAAAACCGGTTGAGTTTTTGTGCAAAGTAGCTCACTTAAGGGCTAAAGCATTTGGCGTAAAAACTGATTCCGAACCGGTAAAGGCTGAAGAGTTAGTATGACAAAGAATAGCAAACAAGAACTTAGTCTAACGGTAGCTGATATAACACTCAAGATTGTTGAAGAGAAATTGCCTGATGGCTGGGGCAGTTTTGAGCTCCCCGATTCTTTGTCAAAGTTTAATGGCGAAAAAGATGCTGATGCGGTTTACAAAGTGCATTACGGAGATAGCCCCAAAGTTGATCTAAGTAATCTGGTTTTTGATTCAACCGGATTATGGAAATTGTATCAAAGCAACGGAAGCTTCATTGTTACTCTCGGCTCTCCGGTTGCCGACAAAGAACCCTACATTAAAGCGATTGCGGCGAAAGATTATTCTCAGGGTGATATTTATATTAATGATTGCGGAATTTTTGCAAAAGAACTTTTCACCTATCCTATGCGCTATCCTCTTGATGAATTGATTTTCATAAATTTACTATCCAGAGGCCGGGGCATAAAGGTGCACGCATGTGGTTTGATAGACAAAGGCGAAGGGATTCTTTTCCTGGGTATGTCAGGAGACGGCAAATCGACTACTGCGAGGATCTGGCAAGATGAAGAAAATGTAACGATCTTAAACGATGAGCGTCTAATAATACGAAAAAAAGAGGGTAAATTTTGGGTCCATGGAACGCCTTGGCATGGAGATGCATATGTAGCATCGCCCGAAAGTGCGCCGTTAAAGCGTATATATTTCATCAATCACGGCAAAAAGAATCAACAGACACGCCTTAATACTAAAGATGCGCTCAGTAGGCTAATAGCCCGTTGTTTTCCGACCTTTTGGGACGCAAAGGGAATGGAGTTTGCGCTTGATTTTGGGCTTGAACTGTGCAGAAAAATAGATGTTTACGAACTAGCGTTCACTCCGGATAAATCAGTGGTTGATTTTGTGCGGAATAACTGATATAAGTTTAAGCAACCTATTTTTAAGTAAGGGGGTAACCACTATGAAGGAATACACAAAGCCACAAATAAAAAAAGTCAAACTAACAAGCAAAGAACAAGTTTTGCTTGATTGCAAAACAGGCCACATTAGTGATTATGGTGAATGTTACTGGTGTGCAACCGACCCAAAGTTTTCTGTTTACGGGCCGGTAGACGACAAATATAATTATTAATTGAATAGAAGACAAAAAGAAACTAATATCTTCTGATAAATCATATTAAGGACACATAAGTCCTGCGCCGACAGGAGATTAATAAGTGTATTTTAGCCTAGTTAACTAGTTGAATATCGACTACTTAGCTGGGTTTTTTCATTTTCATCTTAAGTTCAAATGTTAGTGGTAAATAATTTGCTTAAAGTGTTGACTAAAGAAAACAAGCGTACTAAGCTAAGCGTAAAAGCGTATGTTGAAACCTCAATATTTAACAAACACAAACAAAACAGCTTTTTATTTGAGCCAAATAGGGAGGTGAAAAATGAAAAAGTATTATAAACCGGAAGTAAAAAGAATCTCGGTTGCTGCAAAAGAACAAGTTTTAACATTTTGCAAAACTGATGCACCTAATGATCTGATCTGTTTCTTTGCTACAGGTGAGCCTGCCCGCGATATTTATCCGATTACCGGATAGCAGTAAATGAGCCCGGCTAACAAGTTTTTCATCGACTTTTTAGACGGGTTTTTCATTTTCATCTTAAGTTCAAACTTAGTGGTAAATAATTTGCTTAAAGTGTTGACTAAAGAAAACTAGGGTACTAAGCTAAGCATAACAGCGATTGTTGAAACCTCAATATTTAACAAACTAAGACGAAATAACTTTTTATTTGAGCCATTAAAGGGAGGTGAAAAATGAAAAAGTATCATAAACCGGAGATGGCAAAAGTAAAGCTTTCATGCAAAGAACAAGTGCTCTTGCATTGCCATAGTCTTCCACACGATGGTAGCAGTAGACTATGCTATGAAGCTGACACCACAGGCGCATTTGTGAGGTCAAATGAAGCATATGGACCATAGACAATTTATACCAAAAAAAAGGGAGGTGAAAAATGAAAAAATATTACAAACCCGAAGTATATAAAGTTTCACTGACTGCAAAAGAGCAAATTTTAGTCCATTGCAAAGAGTCAAATCAGATTCCTGATTTGGGATGTTATAACTATAACCCACCGGGCGGATGGTTTCCGTCGCGTGAACATTACCCAATACACCCGTAAAGTTTTTTCGAAAAAGATTAGCGACACATTGCGTACAAAAAGTAACTATCAAGATTGTTCAAAAAATCAGTAATTTGTGTGTTGTCTAATGTTCACATAGGCAAAGGGGGTGAAAAATGAAAAGATACTACAAACCCGAAGTACTTAAAGTCACTCTTTCGTCTAAAGAGCAGGTTTTAGTCCATTGCAAGACGTCTGATGGGACACAGGATCCGGCTTGTTGGTTGACTGATGGTACACCCGCTAAAGAACACTATCATGTAATTGGTACCGGATAATAAATTCTGATTATTTCGGCTGTCCATTTATTTAGATGGACAGCCTTTTACATTTTTCAAATATCCCAAATATAACAGTTAACGTCTGCTTTTACAGTTGTGCTTAGCGAACTAGCGTTATATAATAAAAGGCAATTACTAGCATGCTCGTACCTTTAAATAGCCCACCGTTTCATTTACCTAAAGACCATAGGTCTTTAGGTAAATAATTAAGCCATTTAAATAAATGCTAAGGGGGTAGATGATTGAAAATATATACAAAACCACAATTAAAAAAGGTAAGAATAGCAGCAAAAGAATCAATGCTATCTTACTGCTGGACAGGCAGTGTAGACGGTTACCTTAACGGTTGTTGGTCAGGCATGCATGATCCTTATAAAAATCAAGAAATATACGGAAAATGGCCGCCATTCTAAAAAGAAATATATTCAACCACTACTAGTAATCTACGCCAAAATAGGATATAATCAATAGTTAAAATAGCAAAGAATCGGATAGTGGATTACAAAGCATTTGTTGACTAACGAATTGCTTAATATATAAGTATAGCTGCAGAAAAGTTTTTATTCGTACTCTTAATCCCAAAAACTATTTCATAAATTGAACTGTTAAGACAGTAGTACAGACAAAGAGATGATGTTAACAAAACAAGAGCATTTTTCAGCGTTAACTGAAGAGATATTAAAAAGAGGAAAGAATCTGCGATTTCAGGCAATGGGGCAAAGTATGTACCCGTTTATCAAAAACGGCCAGATAATCGTAATTCAACCGATGGAACCTAGTGCGTTAAAAACAGGCGACGTAGTCTTCTTTAGAAATAAAAAGAGCAAGAGCAGCTATATTGCTCACCGACTGATAGCAAAACAAAAAGACGGAGTGCTAATAACTAAAGGAGATGCCAGGAAAGATGCGGACGAACCTGTAAATCCAAACCAAGTCTTAGGCAAGGTAGTAACAGTGGAAAAAAGCGGGCGGGCAGTGTCGTTAAACAATGCGCATAATCAAACGGCAGGTTGGCTCATCTCAAAGCTTTCTGCGACAAGAATTCCTTATATGCGAATTTATCGCTCAATTAGAGGGGCGTTTTTGAAGCTGCTAAAGCCAATTTATTACTCGATGAAAAAATCAAAAAAGTTTCGGCATCTGGCAACGCGCTTTAGAGGGAATCTAGAATATGGTCCGGTCCAACCTCATGAGCTGCTTTTGATCGGACAGCTGTATGGTTATTGGAACGATTATCCGGGTGACCAAAAAAATAATATTTCGAAAGCAATCGACAGATTGGCAAATGATACGGGCGAAGATTGTAGCCGTCTTGTTGCCAGGAAAAAGAATAATGTTGTCGGTGTTGTAACAATTGACTGTAAGAAATCGAAAAATCATTTTCCTCAGGGCTGGTGGTTGTGGGGGCTAGTGATCAGGCCTCGTTATAGAGGGCTAGGCATAGGCCTGGAGCTCATAAATAAGGCGATATCGGAAATCAAAAAAAGAGCCGGTAAGGACATAAAAATATTTGTTGAAAAGGAAAATATAGCGGCTATGGGTCTGTATGAAAAAATAGGTTTTATCGAGGTAAACAAGCCCGAGTGGGCTAATGAAGAGTGGTATAAAAAGCGCTGCGAAAAAGAAAAAATCATGATCTTAGAATTATCAAGAAGCTTAGAGAAAACTGCGGTCGGAGGCTAATTGTACGCAATAGAAACCGAAAACCTGACAAAAACATATCTGCCGCCTAAGGGCCTAAGGGCATTGCTTATAAAATCGCCTCTAAAAAAAGCGCTGACTGCTGTAGATAATGTCAATTTGCAGGTTAAAAAGGGTGAGATATTTGGCCTGCTTGGGCCGAATGGGGCCGGAAAGACGACTCTTATAAAAATGCTCACAACGCTTTTACATCCGACATCCGGAAAGGCGGCTATTAACGGATACGATGTGGTCAAGAAGCAAAATGAAGCAAGAAACTCTGTTGGACTTGTGACCGGTGAAGAGCGTAGCTTTTACTTGCGCCTTACGGGAAAGCAAAATCTGGAGTTTTTTGCCAGCCTCTATGGTTTCTTCGGTAACGAAGCAGGCAAGCGGATTGATTTTTTGCTCGAACAACTCGGGTTAACGGATGCGGCCGACAACATGTTCTACAGTTACTCAAGCGGCATGAAGCAAAAATTATCTCTGGCAAGAGGCTTGTTATGTGATCCGGCGGTGCTTTTCCTGGATGAACCGACAAAAAGCGTCGATGTTATGGCTAGCCGTTCGATACGTGACTTTATTAAAGAAACGTTGGTAAAGAAAGAAAAGCGAGTGGTATTTTTGACAACGCACAGACTTGAAGAAGCAGAAGCTATGTGTGACAGGGTAGCGATAGTCAATAAAGGAGCTATTGGTTTTTGCGGAACTGTCGCTGAACTTCATCAAAAGATCTACAAAAAAGACCACTTTAAGATGTCTATTGACGGAATAAAGACCCAACAAATAAAACAATTATTTGTCCATAATGATATTGAAAACCCGATTTTCAGTGACAACAGTCAACCGGGCATTATTGACGTAACCTTTTCGGTCTTAAACGGTAATAAACCACAGAGCCAAATTGTTAAAAATGTCATTACCAATGGTGGGAACTTGATTTCGCTTAACAAAATGGAGCCAAAGCTAGAAGAATTGTTCACTGATTTTTTCAAGGAGAAAATAGATGTGGTTTCGTAAATTATGGGCATTTATTAAAAGAGATTTTATTATGGAGAAAAGCTATCGCATGGCTTTCATAATGCGTTTTGCGGGCATCTTTTTTTCAACGGCTACATTCTTTTTCATTGCCAAACTTTTCGGGAAAGGAATAAATCCGTATCTTAAGGCATACGGCGGAGATTATTTCTCCTTTGTTCTTATAGGTATCGCTTTCTCGGGTTTTCTGGCAGTCGGGCTCAGTTCGTTTTCCGGAAGCATATCCGCTGCGCAAGCTCAAGGGACATTAGAGGCAATGCTTGTAACTCCTACAAGAATCACACAGATCATTCTAAGCTCTTCGGTTTGGAACTTCATGTTTACATCGCTAACTGTTGTTGTTTATCTAATAATTGGCTCATTATTTTTTGGCGCAAGTCTTGCTAAGGCAAATTTCTTGGCGGCATTTTTGGTTCTGTTTTTAACGATAATGCTTTTTAGCTCTATCGGAATAATATCAGCCAGCTTTATCATGGTTTTTAAAAGAGGGGACCCAATAAACTGGATATTTAGCTCGCTATCCTCATTGATAAGCGGGACCTTTTTTCCAATAGCCGTGTTGCCTTTATGGCTACAAAAAATTGCCTACTTGTTTCCGTTATTTTACGCTTTGAAAGCAATGCGCCAGGCACTTTTACTGGGTTATTCGCTACAAGCTATGTCATATGATCTGCTCATCTTGACGGGGATGACTTTAGCGATATTGCCCATATCCATATGGTCTTTCGGGCGGGCGGTCAGACAAGCAAAAATCGACGGTTCTTTGGGAACCTACTAAGGAATGACTTAAATGCAACAACAAATTACAACAGCGGTCAAAAAAACATACACTGGCGAAGTCGGCGTTTATGAGAATAAAAAGACTAAGTTTAAACAAAACGTATTTGTCGCCCTGGATTTCGCGGCTTTAGTTTTGAGCATATTTATAGCCGGCTTATTTTCTACCTATCTGACCTTTGAACCTGTACAAGATATTAACTTCTATGGGCTTATGGCGATATATATACTACTGGTTTTGGTCATTTCCAGGCTTACCGGTCTTTATAGATTTAAGATGAACACGTCATCAGCGCAGAGGCTTCCAAAGATCATTATTGCCGCGGGAATGGCGCTATTTATTTCGACATCTTTGGCAATAATTGCAGGTGGCAATATCAATCTACTGCGATATATGGTCTTGCTATGGCCGGTCTCGATTGTAGTGATTTTTCTGATAAGAGTTAGTGCCAATATCTTCATTGGTTGGCAAAGGCAAAAAGGGGTCGGCTTGCAGAATGTTCTGATAATGGGAGCCGGAGAAGTCGGCAACGATATTGCCAAGAAACTAAAAAAGAATCCTCATCTTGGCTTAAAACCCGTGGGTTTCGTCGATAGCGACCCAATCAGTTTAGCCGATGCAAAACAGGAACTTAAGATCTTGGGAAAAGAAGATGAGCTAAATGCGCTTATTAAGAAGTACAGCGTAGACCAGGTAATTGTGAGTTTTCTACCCAAAACTCATCATGTCGCTCTCAAAACAATAAGAGAAAACGGTAATAATGGCGTTACGTTTAACGTTGTTCCCCGTCTTTTCGAAACCGTATCGGGATTTGATTCAATAGACGCAATTCAGAGCATCCCGATAATGACCTTAAGGGGCAGCAAAAAGAGCAAGCTAAGCCTGATAGCAAAAAGGACTTTGGATATACTGGGAAGCTCTTTTATCTTGATGTTCTTTTCACCGATGCTTCTTTTGATAAGTGTTCTTATAAAAATAGATAGCCGAGGGCCTATCTTATTCAAACAGATTCGTTGTGGAAAAGGTGGCGAGCACTTCACAATGCTCAAGTTTCGCTCTATGAGAGTGGACGCAGAAGCAAAGCAAAAAGAGCTTATTAAGAAAAATGAAGCCGAGGGCCTCATTTTTAAAATGAAAAATGACCCCAGAATTACAAAAATCGGTGTTATCTTGCGCAAATTCAGCCTTGATGAATTCCCTCAGTTTTTCAATGTACTAAAGGGAGACATGAGCCTAGTCGGGCCGCGGCCGCCTATACCGGCCGAAGTATCCGATTACAACGAATGGCATATGCAAAGACTATCGGTAAGGCCCGGCATAACCGGCCTTTGGCAGATAAGCGGAAGAAGCGATCTGTCATTTGAGGAAATGGTCAGATTAGATGTTCAATATGCACACAACTGGTCTATTTGGCTCGATATTGTGTTGCTTTTAAGGACTATACCGGCAGTGATACTGCAAAGAGGTGCTTATTAGATGAAAATAGCAGTTCTTGGTACAAGAGGTATACCGACTAAACAAGGTGGTGTTGAGAGGCACGTAGAAGAGCTATATCAGCGCATTGCAAAAAAACATGAAGTCACAGTCTATTGCCGTAGTAGTTATGTAGATGATGATATTTCTGAATATAAAGGCATAAAACTAAGACGTCTGCCTCATCTGAATACAAAGCATCTAGATGCGATTACTCATACCTTCCTTGCATCTATTGATTCTATTTTTCGCAGATACGATATAGTCCACTTTCATTCAATCGGTCCGTCTCTACTTTCGTTTATTCCGAAAATAAAACGAAAAACTAAGATTGTCGCTACTGTACATGCGCTTGATTGGCAAAGAGACAAGTGGAGTTCGACTGCCAAAATGATCCTAAAATCAGGTGAAAAGGCCTCTGTTGTTTTCCCTGACCTTACGATTTGCGTTTCAAAAGAAATGAAGTCGTACCTCAATAAAAAACATAATAAAGCAGCTACATATATTCCAAATGGAATAAACGATCCTATATTTAGAGATTCTAGCGAGATCAAGAAGTTTTCCTTAGAGAAGAAAAAATACGTTTTGTTTTTGGGAAGGCTGGTTCCTGAAAAAAACTGCCATCTATTGATCGAGGCTTTCAAAAACCTTGATTTAGATCTAACTTTAGCAATTGCCGGCGATGCTACGCATTCAAACGGTTACCATGGAAAACTAAAAGAGCTTGCAGGAGATGACAAAAGAATCGTCTTTACCGGAGTAGTCGGCGGACGGCTTTTGCAGGAACTATATTCAAATGCTTTGATATATGTTCTGCCATCAAACCTGGAAGGGCTGCCGGTCACATTGCTTGAAGCAATGAGCTACAAAATTCCCACGCTGTGCAGTGATATTGGGCCAAACCTGGAAGTTGTTGGCGATAATAAGTACGCAACTGTTTTTAAATCAGACGATCTTAAAGATTTAAAGAAAAAGCTGGCCTTAATGGTAAGCGATAATAATGGTCTAAAGCAAAAAGCTGCCAATGCACAGAAACACGTAATTAACACTTATGATTGGGACAAAATAGCTGACCAAACTGAAAACTCATTCAAGGAAATACTGAATTCATGACAAAGCTTAAGAATGAAGTAGTGCAAAAAAAAGAGAGCGTAAAATTGCCAATCGATGCCTTGATCTCGGTGACGGACAATTGCAACTCACGTTGCGCAATGTGTAATATTTGGCAATCAGAGTCAAAGAACAATATACCTCTGGATTATCTCAATAATCTGCCGACAACTTTAAAATATATTAATGTCAGCGGGGGAGAACCGTTTCTTAGAACTGACCTGGCTAACGTCATAAAGAGCCTGGTAAATCGTTGTCCAAAAGCAAACGTAATTATATCTACAAACGGATTTCTGACTAAACGAATCAGCAAAACAATGACAGAGATTATGAAATATGCGCCTAATGTCGGGGTAGCAATATCGATTGACGGAATCGGAGATGTTCACGACAAGATTCGGGGTATTCCCGGTTCTTTTAAACAGGCTACAGCTACGGTCGAACAACTCATCAGCGCCGGTTTTACGAATTTAAGGCTGGCTTTTACTGCTACGAAAGGCAATGTCGCCGAGCTGAGTCGCGTTTATGATCTTGCTAATACATACGGTATCCAGTTTACCTGCTCAATTGCTCATAATTCTGAATTATTTTTTAAAACATCTAACAATAACGGTCTTGACCGGGATGAATTGCAAAAACAATTATCTTTAGTTGCCCGAAAAGAGCTCATGGCTTTTAAGCCAAAAAAATGGCTAAGAGCCTATTATTATCAAGGGTTGCTCGGCTTTGCTTCAGGTGAGCCCAGGTTGTTACCTTGTGTCGCCGGCAGAAACTCATTTTTTGTAAATACGGATGGCTCCATCTATCCATGTAATGTCTTAAACGTCCCTATGGGAAATCTTAAAGCTAAAGACCCCTTTGATAAGACTTGGAATTCAAGTAAAGCATTGAAGGCTCGTAACAGTGTAATCAATTGTCAAAAAAATTGCTGGATGATTTGCACTACTCGTGTTGCAATAAAGCAAGCGCCCATTAACACTTTGGCTTGGGTCGCAAGAAATAAAATGAAAGCACATTTAGGAGCGACTGTATTTTAAAATGGATCCAGTTATAAGGAAAAAGAGTATTTGGTTAGATTTAAAAATTGTCGTACCTGTCATAATACTGGCACTCGCCGTGTCGGTGACCAGTGCGTCTTTCGTAACTTCAAATACAAAGAAAACGTATATGTCTACTGCAAAGTTGCAGGTGGGTGGAATCGCAGACATAAATTTATCCGGACAAGGGGCGTCTCGCTCAGCGGGAACAAATGTCTATGCTGAGCTGGCAAACGACCCTTCGTTTAAGAGCTTGGTTCTGGCAGTAGCTAAAAACAAGATTAAGAATAATATGCCGGAATTCGAAGTTAGTGCTAAGGCTATAGATGACACTGAAATGCTTGAGGTCAGCGTAGAAACAACAGATCCTGGGCAAGCAAAAATACTTGCGGATGCTGCCTCTGAGGCGTTAACAAAAAAAAGTGCTGAAATAAAAGGCCTTTCTTTTAAAAGCATAACCTCCATAATTTCGACCGCACTTAAGCCGGAAGATAAGGACTTGGCTAAACTAAGGGGCAGTCTATTTGATATTCAAGGTTCGGTAGATAAGCCCATGAGCGCAAAAGACAAGGTAAAAGAGGGCCAACTCAATGATCAATTATCAGACAGGTCAAGGCAGCGGGCAGCCGCGGCGGCAGCCGGCAATGGGGCTAGAGCCAAAGAACTTGATAATCATCTTGCGGTTTTAAGAAACAGGCTTTATGCAATACAAAACGTGACTAAAAGCCTAGATAAGAATCAGACGATCAAAGCATCAAGTATTGCCGATAAGATTACTGATAGGGAAAATTTTCGCCGCATACTTACCGATTTTTTAGCAAGAAACGCATTGGAAAATCTTTTCAAAAATAATGATGTATTAAAAGTCATCTATCCGGCAGAATTGCCAAAAGAGCCTTTCAGTCCGTCCTGGCCTAGAAATATGACAGTCTCGATTTTAGCCGGGCTCCTCATCGGTCTGGCCATGCTATCAGTTGCAGACTCTTTTTACCGGGCAAAACAAGACGTGTGAGGTGATGAATAATTGCATGAAGCGGCGTCTACCATTAGCAAACAACCTAAAGAATTACTAAATAAGCTTGTTATAGGATTGCTTTTTCTAACGTTCTTATTGTCCATGATTGCCGGAGTTGCCTCAGGTTACCGGTTAATATTTGGCATGTTGCTGGTCATAGGCATGTTTGCAATTATTTTGCTAAGATTTTCAAAAACGGCTGTTTTTTTCATAGCCATGTATTTTCCTTTCGAAGAAATAATCCTAAAGTTTTTGCCAGTCTCAGACAACATTTATTCTTATCTTAGATTTGGTGGAGAAATATTAATATATTCGCTATTTTTGGCCGTGATTGTCCGAAAGATTTGGACACGCTCTCTTAAAGCAACTCCTCTTGATGTGCCGTTAGTGCTCTTTGTTGGTGTTTCTTTAATATCAGCGGCGGTTAACTATACAAGTTTCACTGAAGTCGCAGTCTTCCTTAGGGCTATTTTACGCTACGCTTTTCTGTTCTATGCCGTAGCCAACCTGGACTTTTCAGAAAAATTCATAAAAAGATTAATAACCGCGTTAATAATCATCGGGTTAATTCAAGTGTCAATTGGCGCAGCTCAAGTAATTATTGGTGATCCCGTGAATGATTTGCTTGCTCCAAGAGCTACGGATCTAACGATTGCCGGCCAGACAAAGACCTTTATAACTGACCAAAGAGAATTGGGCAGTATGTACGGAACAACGGGTGACACATTACACCTAGCGCTTTTTTTAATGGTGGCGCTCGCTTTATCAACAACCAAAGCTTTTTTCTCTGAAGGGTACAAGCGTACATGGCTTTTTGGGTTAAGCTTAATATTCTTTGCAAGTATTGCTTATACGTTTTCAAGGGGAAGTCTTATAGCTGCCATAATAGTTATCAGCGTAGTTCTTTTATTAAGACAAAAAAAGCTAATGTTTGTGGGCATTTGTATCTCCGGCTTGCTGGTCTTAAACTTTATTCCAGCACAAGAAATAAGTTCCGAAAATTATAAAGAGTCTAGTCAAGTGTTACAATCGCCGTTAACTGACTTCACCCAGATTTTTACAAATCGTTATGTAAAAGTAGCTTCAGGCAATAGATTGTTCATAGTTAATGAAGCTACCGCTGATGTAATGAAAAATAAACCCTTAATAGGCTTTGGTCCGATACATGGACAAGAAGCAAAGTATCGTTTCTTAGGAGATGTTTATTGGATAAGTATTTTGTTTAAACTGGGAATCTTGGGGTTACTGGCTTTTGCCTTCATATTCTACAAGATATTTCAAATGGCTTGGTTTATCGGTAAGCGCTCTCACGAACAATCTTCGCAAGTTCTTGCTCTAAGTTTTTTCGCGATTCTTGCCGGGATTGTATTCTTAAACTTAATTGCCCCGGTGTCGGAGATAAGGATTTTATCCATCTATTTCTGGTTGTTTGCCGGGCTACTTGCATCCAAGCTACGTCAATTTGCAGAAAAAGAGAAAATAGATAATAAAGATGAGTCTGTCCATAAAGTCGCAGTTCGGCGCAAAAAAGTAGTGGATGTTAAGCAGCCGGCAGCGTTATAGGGATGTCAGTGAAGATATTAAACGTAAATAAGTTTTATTATATGCAGGGAGGCAGTGAAAGATATTACTTTAGCTTGCAAAATCTGTTAGAAGAAAACAATCATAAAGTAATGGCTTTCTCTATGCAGCACAAAAGTAATTTGGACACTCCGTTTTCTAAATATTTTGTGACCAATATTGACTATACGACTAAGAGCTTGAGGAAAAAAATAAGATTCAGTTCAAAAATCATCTATTCTTTTGAAGCAAAACGAAAAATAGCGAAAATCATAGATGCGGAAAAACCGGATATTGCTCATCTTCATATTTTTCAACATCAGTTATCTGCCTCAATTTTGCCTCAGCTAAAAAAGAAGGGCATTCCTATTGTTTATACCGTGCATGATTACAAACCACTATGTCCAAATTATAAGATGTTGTCAAAAGGCAAGCCCTGTGAAAAATGTATTAGCGGAAGGTTTTACAATTGCTTATTTAATAAATGCAGCAAGGATTCATATACAGCTAGCCTGGTAAATACCATTGAGATGTACTTTCATCGCATACGAAAGTATTATGACTTGATAGATGTCTTTGTCGCGCCAAGCAAGTTTCTACGCAAAAAAATGATAGATTCCGGATTTGACGAATCTAAAGTAATCCATATTCCCAACTTTGTCGAAAGAAAAGAATTTAGTTCAAGCAATGGTCATAAGCCATATTTATTGTACTTCGGCCGGCTGAGTGAAGAGAAAGGCATTTTGACCATGCTCAAAGCTATGGAAGATGTTGAACATAGTCGGTTGTTAATAGTCGGCAGGGGACCGCTAGAAGAAAAGATAAAAAAAATGGTCAGTGATTCAAAATCAAAAAATATCGAGCTAATTGGTTTTAAGTCAGGCAAAGATCTGGAAAAAGTGATTCATGGTTCGATGTTCACAGTCTTGCCATCTAAATGTTTTGAAAATAACCCTTTTTCGATACTGGAATCGTTTGCTTATGGGCGCGCAGTAGTCGGGGCGAAGATAGGAGGAATCCCCGAGCTAGTTAAAGACGGCGCAAACGGCTTACTTTTCGAGCCGGGTGATCCAAAAGACCTGGCTGTTAAAATAAACAAAATGGTCGACAATAAACAAACTACGAAGAAAATGGGGCTTAGTGCTCAAGGAATGATCAACGATCTCTATAGTCCGCAAGCTCATTATGAGCGCTTGATAGAGATATACGAGGGGTTGGTAGCATAAAAACGTTATCAAAAATAAAAACTGATGAGGCGAATACTTTGGTTACCGAGCAAAAGGAAACGCTTGAAAAACAGCTTGTTTCAATAATAAAACATAACTTCTCAAAGTCTGAAGGAGCCGGTAATTTACAGACAGTAGTAGAGGACATTAATTGGCGATTGGTTTTCGAGACAAGCCGCCTAAACAAGCTTCTTCCTATTGTCTACTTTACGCTAAAGCAAAATAATCTTCTCGGCGGTATTGCGGAAAAATATTTGAATAAACTCAGGGGTTGCTATTTTACCACTATTAGACAAAACACCGTTCTGTTCGACGAGTTGAGAAATATCCTTCAAGCATTAAAGAAAATTCAGACAAAAGTTCTTCTCTTCAAAGGTGTAGCTCTAGCAGAATTTGCATATCCGCACCTGGGACTTAGACCCATGGCTGACATCGATATGCTTCTTAAAGAAAAAACCGATATGAAACATTTAGAAACCGTATTGAAGTCGCGTGACTATGAGGCTCAGAGCGCGGAAAGAGCGGACAATTTTGCCGATGCCGTAATTTACGAAACAACATTTAATAAAAAAACAGGCCCAATGGTCTCGGTCGATGTTCATCACACCATCCCCTATCTTGGATATTCAAGAGATGATTTGGGCATGACAAACACTGAATCGGTATGGAATAATGCAGAACCGGCTGAAATCTGTGGTCAAAAAGTGTTTACAATGGCTCTCGAAGACGCTATCCCAAATTTGATAGGTCATGAGCTTGCTCAACATAAACAAGATAGAGCTCTTATGTATTGTGATTTAGGCTTTTTGATAAAGAATAATAATATTAATTGGCAAAAAGTGCTCAAAAACCTGAAAGATTCTACGGCAAGTATTTACGCCGAACAAGTTTTCACGCGGGCCAAAACTGAGTTCAAAATTCCGATTCCGCAAGAAGTTATTGATGATGCCAAATCAATTGTATCTTCAGCAGGGCCGTTGCGCTCTTTGCTCACTGAAGAATCTGAGCTTATCCACGTAAATTTTCTTGACAACATTGTTCAAACGAAATCCGTAGCAAAGAAGACATCACTGCTCTTTAGGTATGTTTTTCCTTCAGCTAATTACATGAGAGAGGCTTACGGAATAAAAAACAATCCGCGTTTGATATTTCAGTATCTTTATAGACCTATTCGGATTTTGACAAGATTGACTCTATTATTATTTAAACTTATCTTTAAGAAAGCATAACGAAATTGACTGCTGCTATCTTTCTAACATAATGCGCTCGTATTGTTTTACCATTTTTATATGGCCAAATTCTCCGGCTCTTTTCAGGCCTTCTTTTGACAGTATATCTCGTAATCTGCTATCGTCTACAAGGCTCAAAATTGCCGATGCAATAGCTTCGTAGTCTCTCGGTTGGACCAATAAGCCATTAACTCCATGTGTGATTATTTCTTTCGGAGCTGAGTAAGGGCAATCAGTAGCGATTACCGGTAGTTTGCATGTCATTGCTTCAACAATAACATTACCAAAACCCTCGTATATGGAGGAGGAAACAAATAGGTCACAGCGACTTAAATATGCGTAAGGGTTTTCTTGGAAACCTAAAAAATAAACGTCTTTGTCAACGTTCAAATCTTTGGCAAGTTGTTCTAATTTGTGACGTTCTTTTCCTTCGCCCAATATGATTAGAACACTACTAACTTTCTTAGAAACTAGTTTGAAAGCTTGGATTAAGTACTGAAATCCTTTTTGATCCTCAAGCCGACCAATCGATGAAATAACAAAACGGTTTTTGATCGGCACATCAAACGACGCGGCGAGAGGCTTTTTTGCCAAAATATTAATATTTTTCGTATCAATTCCATTGTATATTACTGAAATAAAATCTTTTTTGATTTTAAAATTATTTATCAAGTCTTCAGCCACTGCTTGAGAAAGTGATATAACTCCATCACTTGATGGATATAATGCTTTGATTAATATTTTCTTGAGCAATGAAAATCGCTGGTGCTTAATATCGCTAGAAACAGAATTTCTCTCAGATATTATTAGCTTGGGACTAGTCCTACTTATCTTTGAAGCTAAGATACTCAAAAAATTAGTGTAGTTTAAAAAGCTTAAAACGACATCGGGTTTTTCACGGTTGTAGACTTTTGCCAACTTCCAGATTAGTTTAATGAAATCCAATGATCGTTTTTTATTTAGGTTAATTATCTGCACATCAGCTGGCACTGAATAGGTAATATCATTTGTAAAAACAACTAATTTTGGAGCTAGCAGTGATCTATTAAAATTCTGAAGAAGTAAACTTACAATCCTTTCTGCTCCTCCGTTAGTTAAGGAAGGTATAATAATAAGTAATGTTTTAGGTTTTTTGTTTGTAGCCAACAGCGAACATCCTTGATTCAATTATATTATCCCGTTGCCATAAGCCTCTACCTGAACCACCTTCAATTAGTAAGTACAAAGAGATGAGATTTCTTAAGATAGCCCAAGCTCCGGCTCTAATAGTACTTCTGAAATCATGAATAACAGGTTTTTCGCCTTTAACATGAACATTATTGAAACCGCAGACCCTTATTATTTGAGAAATACTTTTGGGCGTAAGACCTGTTTCATGAGTAAAATTTATATGCACTGAACCGGATCCGAATAAAGAACTTGCATTTGGAACACCAATAATTATATTTCCGTTTGGTTTAAGAGCACTATTAATTAAATCCAATGCTTTAATAATTTCAGGTTTATGAAGATGCTCAATAATGTCAAAAGCAACGATTAAGTCGTAGCCTGCTTTATTGTCCGATAGCCACGAAAACAAATCTGCTTTTTTTATATTTTGAACACCCATTTTAGACGCTAGCGCTAATTGTTCATCACTAATATCGATTCCTTGCGCATGCTTATAACCTTCTTTTTGAAGAAAAGAAAGGAAGTGGCCTGGGCCACAAGCTACGTCTAGAATTCTGGCATCTTTGTTCTCTGGTAAGTATTTCTTAAATCGATTTTGATAGACTTTGCGCAATAGAACGTATTCCTTCTCTGACATATTATGTGTATGCTTCCAGCTAGTATTTACATAAGAGTCATAACAACGTTTCCTATAATCTTCCACTTTACCCACTTCTAACGCTTGCATTGGATTCGGATATATCAGGCACTGTTGAATAACCGAATTGAAACTTAACAAACATGTATATCATAACTATGAGCGAAGCAACCGATGTTGAAAGTGCAATGCCGACTATCCCGTAATAGCTCATGAGAATCACATTGCCGATGACATTCAACACAGTTTTGTACACCGCAGCTTTTAAAAGCAATTTTGTGTTTTTGTGGGTTAAATGGGCGCTTACAAGGATTTGGCCGATCATATACGGTAAAAAACCTAGAAGGTAGCCGGTAAATATTGCTGTGACAATTATCAGGTTTTGTTCCGGAAAGTTGCCATGGCCATATAATAAATTTACGATTGAGCTACTGCTGAAATACAATAATATGACAATTGCCACGCTAATTAGCGATATTACCTTGATTACCTTGATTACCTGTTTGTGAAATGCATTATGGCCTTTTTCATAATATAAATTGCTCCAGTGAGATAAAATAACTACTAGAAATCCGGAAGTTAAAAAAATTACAGGTACCATATAAAGCCTATTTCCGTACTCTAATAGAGAAACAGAGCCGCTATCTAACCAGGTTGCCATGACTCTATCTATCACAAGCGTAAAGCCAACAAAAGCCATGCCTAACACCTGGTATGATGCTGTCTTAAAGAATTCTATAAACTGTTTGTCAATTTTCAGAAAAAATAAATGCTTAGCGCTTAAAATATTTTGCTTAAGCGCATAGACAAATAAGGTTGTAAATCGTAGTAGCTCGCCTGCTAAATAACCGAATACTATTGCATGAATTCCAAATTTACTATTCAGGCCAAACGCGATAGCCAGTACGACAAGCGCTCGTATAGCAGGTGACACTGCGGCTAAAGAAAATCGTTTTTCTGCGTTAAGCGCGCCGACCAGAACACTGCTCATTACAATCAGAACAATCAACGGAGAGATCTCAAACACTATTTGGACAAGTAATCTCTCACTGCTTGATGGGAATTGTGTTATCAACGGCAATACGAAAGGCATAATTATTACGAATAAGCCAACTAGAATAGCCATAAAGACTGCGGAGACACTAAGAACTTTGCTAACAAATTGATCGACCATTTCTCCATCAGCTTTTTTCCGGGCGATATAGGGAACTATTACGTTTTCAACAACCGGTCCAAGGATGCTTGAGAAAAAAAGAACAATCCCGTAGGAAAAAAAGAAGACATCTGTTTCTTTTGTAACACCGAACCATATTGCAATAAAAAAGGGTATTAGAAAGCCAACACCTTTGCCGAACGTAGAAAAAATAGTTGTTACAACACTAGCTTTCATAACCGGATTAGAATACAAGGAAATAAAACGGCCCGGTGTTTTGGGGCTTAGTTTTTTTGTGTTCACGTGCTTTGTTTTATCCATAGTTGTTTAAAAGCGATAATTGTTAGTGCTTACTTATTGTAAGATGAATGCATAACATTATTATTAGCATAATAGCAGATTAAAGAACTAAGCTAGAGAAGACAAGTAATCCTGTCTTTCCAATATCGCCTAATGTATTTTTTACGCTTAATATAAGGTAACATAAGTAAGCGCTACTCACAATAGGGATATGAACACTAAGGAGAGCTTTATTGTCATTTTGCTAAATATGAATCGTTGCACACAATAGTATATTATAGACAACTGATGACAATGCAATTTATCTACCTAACGCATATAACTACATGGAAATAATCCAAGCATTACTAGAGTGGGATGAAATTATTTACGATTATATTACCGAGGCTCTTTATGACCCGCTCTCTTTCTTCTTTTTTCAAATTATTACAAATTTTGTAGATGTAATTGTCCTCATATTGGCCTTGTTTTTTATATTTTATGGCATCTGGAAGATTAGAACCTCGAAGTCGAGCAAAGTTATTTTCAATATATTGGTGCCCGTTATAATAACTGCTCTTATAACCGTGTTGTTGAAGATTGTTTTTCAACGCGGAGCACCTATCCCGTATGTTATTCCATGGCTGGAAATCAAAGTTCCTTTTGCCGTTCAGTATGCTTTTCCCTCTGGGCATACCAGCAGGGCATTTGCCTTTGCTTGGGCGCTGTCTTACCAAGTTCCCGATAAGCGAGGACTTCTTCTTATAGCTGCCGTCTTAATAGGGTTTTCCAGGGTCTACATAGGGGCTCATTTTCCGTTAGATGTCGTAGCAGGAGCAGCTCTTGGCATATTTGTCGCTTGGCTTTCAGCTAGGCTAATAAAAAATGTTTTTAAACAGTCAAAATCCAAAAAGATCGATCCACTGAGTGAAAAAACCTAAAAAATTATCAGATACGTATTGATTTATGAAATTACTTTTTGTAAAGTGAGTTTAAGACTACAATCGGTAGCTTAAGACCTTAATTACACCTACCAGGTAACGCAACAACGAACCTATTCGTTTACTTGAGATATTTTGTTTACTACAAAAACCGATTAGTATTTATCTTTACAGAAGGAGGTGAAAAACGTGAATAAATACACTAAACCCTCAATAGAAAAAGTAAATCTTACAACAGAGGAACAAGTCCTTCAATTTTGCAAAACCGGCAGCCCAACAGATCATGGCTTTTGTTATATACAGGATCCAACCGGACGTATTATACCGCTCGCGGAAATATATGGACCTTTGCCGTAAGAGTTAGCACATTTAATAACCTGGCCGTAAAAGTGTTTTTGGATAAAACACGCGGCCGGGTTTTTTATTATTCAGCTTCAAACTGCCTATATCCTTATCCTCTACCAATACGTCAAATGTTTGCATAACCACATAAACAATTCGTTTGTTATTGTAATGTGATTTCGCTAGTATTATTCTTTAGTTATCGATTGACTTCTTTAAGTAAGGGAGGTGAAAAACATGAAAAAATATACTAAACCCTCAATAGCAAAAGTAAACTTGACGGCTAAAGAGCAGGTCCTTGAATATTGTAAAACAAGTAGTGGTGTGGCAGGCGAAACGCCTTGTCATGATCCAAACGGCACCCCGCTACTAGAAATCTATGGTCCAATATTGCCGTAAGAGTCAGAACAGTTAAATAGCCTGGTTGTGAAAAATGCTTGGACAAAAAACTTACGAATGAATGTTGTTGATGTATATGCAAATTGTTTGATTTAGCACTAAGACTGCACTCTCAGTTCTAAATATGTTCAGAACTGAGAGTGCAGTCTTTTTAGTATAAGCAGCGGAACCTAAAACTTCGGTTCCTAAATTATTGATTTATTCTTGCGACGTAGCAACACGCTTCCAAGTAACATCAAAGAAGCCAACATTAACAGGACTAACTCAACACTTTGGTTGGGAAGACCGGTTCTTGGAAATGCGCTAGGTGAAGTACTTGATGTCTCCACAGGAGTCTCGGTAGCGCTTTCAATTACAGGATCAGCGGCTTGCACTATAGTTTCCGGCTGTTCTTCTTCTTCGGTTGTCGTGATGGTTGTCTCTTCCTTTACCACGAAAGAAATCTCTTTTCCGCTGGTCGAAGCACTTTTTTGATTGAAGTCCGATTTCATATGGGCGAGGTCAACTGTTACAAGCGGATTGTTTGTTTGGTCATAAAGTATCGCTTGCAGTAGCTTCGCTTCAGCGCTGGCCGGGCCGGCACCACCGTTATCGCTGCCGCTAACTTCTAGAAACTTCGTAATCTTAATATTGCTTAAGGCAAGCATCGTATTAATACTGGCCAAAGTTGCACTGTGGTTTTGGACTGCAGCAACGGCATTTGAAAAATTACCGAAGTCTACATAGCCGTTACCGGGAGTCGGATCCCATATTCTTAGTCCGGTAATTTGAGCAGCGGCCACAGCGTCGTAAGTATTAAGCGGCTTAACATAGTATGTCGTTGCTGTTGCCCAACCTTCACTAAATAATATGGTTCCGTCAAAAAGGCTTACTTGGCTCATTGTGTGAGTGCTGCGAGAACGAATATTATTTTGGCCGCAACATTCTTTGATTTCACTTGTTCCCTCAGACTTAGTTGCTGAGACAATTACTTTGAGCTTTTGTCCCCTGAGAGTAACATTATCTGGACTATTGATTACGACATTATCAACTTCTTCGGTAGCTACAACTTGGGAGCTTTCTTCAATCGGTTGATTAGCCGTAGCAGTTGTTTTGTAGTCGCTTACACTAGTAGTACCGTTACTTCCATTGTTGACTTGTTGACTTGTAGTGCCGTCAGGGTTTAAAGCAGCACTAAGAGCTTTTGCTTCACCTGGAGGAAGCTTGGCATCTACGCCACCTTCCGTACCACCTACGGGCGAGCTTATAGCATTGGCTTTTGCTTCACCGGTATTAATCTCTGTTACTTCACCAATAGACTTGTACTCGGCTGAAGCTTCAGTCGATCCGACATCGCCGCTAACATCCGCTAAAGCGACAGCGTTCAGGGACCAAACCAATGTGAACATCAAACCGAACAACATTACTTTCTTAAACACATTTGACAACATATTTCTCCTTAATTAAGTTTTTATTTTTTAGATAAAATATGTTACATATTATGTGCAACATATTAATAAATACATTTACTTTATGCGAGATATTAGATAGTGGTGTAGAGATAACGAGATATAGTGCAAGCGATAGTTATTTTAACTTATTTAACGATTTATTTCAATATCAATGTTACTTTTAGTAAGCAGATTATAACGATAGTATAACAAGAATGCAAGTGCTAGCTGATATTATTTGATTAGTTAGAACTTATCATCTGTGGATGTGTGGCTTTGAGAATTCTGCCAGGGCGTTCCTGGTATCATAAACCAACTTACTCTCTTTTGCTATGAGTCCGTAATCGATATTGGAATGGTCGGTTATAATAAGCACTGCGTCTTGATTTTTTAGAGTGCGCGCGTTAAGCGCGGCTGACTTCATCTTGAAGCCATCAACGTTTAGGTTGTCTACATAAGGATCATAGAAACTTACTATCGCTTTTCTTTGACTTAATAGC
>SDBV01002828.1_pt1 | contig 25884 bp, 16 predicted proteins | sample 2277081 | NCBI WGS metagenome assembly SDBV01 (sample SAMN10402039, study PRJNA504765) | marine sediment metagenome | isolation source: marine sediment core GS10_PC15, 223 cmbsf | place: Arctic Ocean: Southern Knipovich Ridge | collected 2010 | reverse complement strand
CAGAGCCAGCTTCGAGGCCTCCACCCGCAGATGAATCGTGTCGGCCGACATGTAACCCATCGACTTGATGTCGAAACCCTCGATGAGTTTCAACGCCTGCAGCAACCACGGTCCCTGCGTCCATGTATTGCATTTATAAACGGTATATCCGCGATAGGTGGCGCTGACCGGCTCTTCCACCCGCGCCGTGTGCCGCGCCATATCCGTATAACGAATCAAGCCGCCGTTGGCGCGGCTCCAGGCATCGATCTCTCGAGCAATCGGCCCGCGATAAAAGTAATCCGCGACCATCCTAATGCCGCGCTGGCGATCTTTGGCCTGGCTTTCGGCTTCAATGAGCCTTCGTATCGTCCGGGCCAGGTCGGCGTGCCAGTTGTCCTCATGCCGGTCTAGAAGACGCAACGCTGGTACTGCGACCTGAGCGAATTTCATCGTCCCGTAGCGTTCCAGTAGCGTACAATAAACGCCCAGCGGGGCCGGGACCGGCATCGGCCACAGGCGTTTACCCTTTATGCCTCCGACCTCCTGATATCGCTCCAGCGTACCCAGCGCCGGTGTTTCGCCGACGCCGCTGATCGATTCCACCACCCCACGCTTGGCATCATAGACTAGAACGCCCATCTCGCTGCCGAAATTGAACTGGTCGCTGTCGGTAACGTTCAAGGCCAGCAAGGTCGCAACAGCGGCATCAGCGGCATTGCCCCCCAATTTAAGAATTTCGAAACCAGCCTCGGCAGACCCGGTTCGGCCCGCGACCACGACACCGTTTTTCCCGGAGGCATGCCAGTTGAGTTCTTCTGCATCCAGACCCCCGTGCGCGGTCAATGCGGCAAAAAACATCATGGCCAGGAACAACGATGTTCTTGTGCGACTCATCATTTCGTTATCTCCTTTTCCAGACGACAATTTCCCGGGCGCACCCAGTCTAGTTCCCTATCGTTGCGGTGATCTTGACTGATGTGGCATTACGCGATGCATCCAGGTTCTCGACGATGACCTTGGCAAACCTAACCTTGGGGTTCATTTGAAAGGTTTTCTTCACTGTCTGTCCAGCCCTGAAAGGCATAGCGAAAGTGTACAGGTCATCAGTATCACAGTGCACGCCATCTTCACTTGCTCTTACGTGAATGCGAAGTCCGGCTTTGGCGCCGGAATCGTAGGTGCACTCCACGGTGATGGCGAGACTTGTAGCAGCCTCCAGACCTACGGGGAGGCATTCAGCGAGTCTGTTGTATCCCTTGGGACCCAATGAGTCCATAGTGAGAATCGGAAATGCTATCTTGAACTGCGGGTCTATAGTCAGCACCTGGATTGCCAGGTCTTCCGTTACCCAATTGCCGCTCAACAGATTTCGGTTATAGTGCATTCTATGGGGTCCCATAGCCTCTTTACCGAGGTCTTCCTCTCTCAAGGGGCGGAAGCTCGAAAGCCCTCGAGCAGTTCCCTCACCCGTAAAGTACCGCAATGTGTGGAACACATAAATATAGGGCCCCTCAATAAAACAATGAACCTCGGCAAAGCCCGAGCCATCCGGAATCCTACTCAAAGGAACAACGGGGTTGGCGGCGTATTTATGCCAGTCGATCCCGTCAAAACTATATGCGTAGCCAAGGCTTTCAATTTTCTGGTTTTTCGTTCCACCGTAAATGAGGTGGAAAATCCCTTCATGATACCTGGCGCCTGCTTCTGAAAAGCCGCCGTCATCCCAGGCGCCAAAATCTCCCGGGGTCATAACCGGGTTGCCCTCATAGTATTCCCAGGGTCCTTCAGGTTTGTCAGCGGTAGCTATGCAGAACGCTCCCTGATCGGCAACAGATACCGGATGCTGGGCGAACATATGGTATTTCCCGTCGATTTTGCTCACACTGCCTGGATAGACTCCACCCTCCGGCCATTCCATGACCGGATTCCCCTCATACTTCTTCCAGGGCCCCAGTGGATTATCTGCTGTAGCTAAACCTATAGCTCCCCGACCGGCAAAATTACGTCCGCCGAAGGCAAAATACCACATATAGTAGGTTTCACCGCCCGGCCCAATGTCGTAGGCGCCTTCTTTCATAAGGATCGCGCAGGCTGTCAATCCGTGGTCCCACTCGCCTTCTTTACCCGTGTCCACTATCGGATTTCCCTCGTACCTTTTCCAGGGACCCAGAAGATTCGGAGAAGTCGCTACACAAACCCGATATGAATTAGGCCAGCGCTCCTGGTCTTTGCTTCGTGCATGGTAATACCAGTAGTAAGTATCGTAGTCCTTCAAGACATCGCTGGACTCCATCATCAAACTGTCAACTGCCGAGTATTCGGCGCTTGGGGAAAGAGCGGGACTGGGTCCGAGCACATGGATTAGCGGTCTTTCTGCGAAGATATTCTTCTTTGGGGCTACGTTCTCGGCGTTGGATATCGTGACAATCGAACAAAGCAACAGTGTCGGAATGGCAATGGCCAACAGCCGAGATTTCTTGAAATGTTTCATAATGACAGCCTCCCAATTCTCTGAGCATTCTGCACAGCTAAAAGTGACGCAAAGTCTTCTCCATTGTTGCATTAACTTCCCCACAATTAATCCGAGATTTCCCATATGGAGCATCCCACGACCACCGCGGGTCACCTCGCCACTATTACACCCCCTTCGCCTGCTAATCCCTACTCACCCCCGCGTGAACCTTTTGCTCCTTCTCCGCTTCCCTTCTCAGATGCTCCACCTTCGTAATTTCAAACTGCCAATCTTCCGTAGCAGACAGCGTAGCCATTAGCCAGTGTCGGTGGTTTGCCTATAAAGTTCCTCTTCAATGACTAATCCCAGTCCGAACCGACCCGATTGCCGTTAGAATGATCCCGATGATCCCGAGCGGGCCAAAAATATAGAAGAGAGCAAGAAAGGCCACAAATGCCCCGTAGTCTGAATCACCCCCGCGGGCGAAGTACTCTAGATAAATATATAGAGCTGCCCCGGGGACGACACCCAGGACAAGGAAAACCAATCCGACCGGGAGTGCATACCGTCCCAAGGCGAATCCCAAGACCGTGGCGATTATGGCCACGATTAAATAGGGGACCAGAAACATCTCCAGAAACATCTCAAGTATGGTGGGCATTCCCTTTGTCCTGCTAGCAGCCCGTGGCGCAAGTTAGTTTTTGACGGTGGTCACGGGATAAGCTACACCATCGAAGTTGGATGCAGCGTCGGGCTCTACGAAGAGACACCTGCACATCCTTGATACAATATGCACAGAAAACAGAGCATTACTGAGATTGGAAACAGTGTCACATTCTGTTTAATCACGTCTTTGAGACCTCTAATAAGTCTTGTCGTTATCCCGCCTCTTACCCACCCAAAGTTGCGGTAATCCTGACGTCGGAAACGCTTTCGGCCTCGTCCAGGTTTTCAACCAGAACCTTGATGAATTGAACCTTCGGCGCCAACTCAATGGTCTTTCTGGCTTTGCCGCCTGGTTCAATGGCGTTTGTAAACGTATGGAGATCAACCGTGTCGTAGTTGAGGCCGTCGTAACTTGACCTTACATGAACCCGGATCGGCTTGCTTGCGTTTTCGCTGTAGCCGCATTCAACGGTCAAAGCCAGCCGGGTGATATTCGCCAGACTGATGGGAGGTGAATCAGCTAAGGAGGTTGTCTCGCCCGCCTCGAGCGATTCCATATTCAAGATCGGCATTCTCAGGCCGAAGGGCCGTTGGTTCACCAGTATCTGAACACCCACGAACTCGCCACGCCTCGAATAGTACCGCTGCGTGTTATAAACATACATAAAAGGCGGCTCATAGAATGCATGGACTTCAGCGAAAGCTGAAGTGTCCGGATCATTCTCCTTCGGGGCCACTGGATTGCCGCTGTACTTAATGAAGTTGTACCCATCGAAGCTGTAAGCGTAGCCGATGCTTTCGATCTTTCCCCATTTGACGCCGCCGTAGAAGCAGTGAAAAACACCATCGTGATACAGCATGCCGGCTTCCGAAAAACCGCCGTCGTCCCACGCGCCCCACTCGCCCCCGGGAATAACGGGATTACCGTCATATTTTGTCCATGGACCTTCGGGTCGGTCGGCGGTTGCCAGTTTGATGGGGCCGGAGTCCGGAGAATTCTCACCTATGGGATGGAGGTTGTACATCATGTACTTGCCGTCCACCAGGACTACGCCCCCGACAAAACCGAAATCCTCGAGAACGGGATTGCCTTCATATTCTTTCCACGGACCCAGCGGATGTGAAGCCGTCGCCAATCCAATGTCCCATCTGCCGAATTCACCAGTGTCCTCTTTCATACCCCCAAACCACATGTAGTACTTGTCGGCCCCTTCCCGAAGTACCGCTGGACACGCAACATGCAAGGCCTTGTAGCTGCCCTCAGAGCCCAGGTCAATGATGGGATTGGCATCATGCTTCTTCCAGGGACCTAACGGATGGGGCGCGCTGGCCACGCCCAGACGGTAATGCCCTCCCGACCACTCTGATTGACCCTGACCCTTCGCAGCTGCGTGATAGTACATGTAATAGGTAGTCTCATCCTTGAAGATTTCGCCCAACTCGACCACCGCGCCGTCCCAGTCGTTCTCACCTCCGGGACTCATCAAGGGATTGGGACCGGGGATCTGAATAAGAGGACCATGTTCGATAAAATCGTTCCTCGGTGCCGGGCGTGATGAGTGTTCATCAGCAAGACCCGCGTACGACATACACAAAAGGCAAACCACTGCTGAAATAGGAAACAGTTTCACATATTGTCTAATCACGTCTTTGCGACCTCCAATTGAGTCTTGTCGTTACCCTACAATGTCTCTTACCCACCCAAAGTTGCGGTTATCCGGATGTTGGAAACGCCTTCGGCCTCGTCCAGGTTCTCGACCATCACTTTTATAAACCGGACCTTGCTGTCCAACTCGATAGTCTTCTGGACCGTTTGGCCTCGTTCGAAAAGGTTGTCAAAGGTGTACAAATCACCGCTGTCATAGCTAAATCCATCATGGCTGGACCTGACATGAACGCGGATTGGTTTTCTCGCATTGTTGGCATAGGTGCACTTGGCTGTTAAGGCAAGTCGCGTTATGTTGCTCAAATTTACCGGCGGTGAATCGTCCAGAGCTGTTGCTTTGCCGGCATCGAGCGAAGCGAGATCCAGAAGCGGCATGTCGAGACTGAAGGGCCTTTGAGTCGCGAGGACCTGAACCCCCAGGTCTTCATAAATATAACTTTTCAGGTCGACCGAATAACCATCGTAAGTCTTATCCTGACCTGAACGTAAGGCATCCTTGTAACGTATCGTGTGATAAAGATAAATAAACGGAGCCTCGAATATGGCATGGACCTCGGCAAAACAAGCTAGATTGGGGCAGGCCTCCCGTGTGACTACCGGGTTTAACCCGTACTTGGTCCAGTTAAAGCCATCAAAACTGTAGGCGTAACCTATACTCTCACGGCTCAGCCGCCGTGGGGAATACAGCTTGGTGCCGCCATAAAACAAGTGGAAGACGCCGCTGTGATAAAGGACTTCAGCCTCCGAAAATCCACCGTCATCCCATTCTCCCCACTCCCCTTGGGCGATAACGGGGTTGCCCTCGTATTTTGTCCAAGGACCCTCGGGCGAATCCGCCACCGCCAAGGACATCGGGCTGTAATCGACACCGGTCGAGCCGATGGGGTACGCAGTATACAGATAGTATTTTTCGTTTACCTTGACGACACCGCCTACATAGCCAAAGTCTTCAAGGATGGGGTTGCCCTCGTATTTCTTCCATGGACCCAGTGGACTAGAAGCCGTGGCCAGACCAATATCAAATACGCCTTGTGGCGTAAGGGAGCTCTTTGCCGAATACCACATGTAGTATTCGTCCGTTCCTTCCTTGAGGACCATCGCGCAGGCCACTGTGATATCCTCCCAGCTTCCTTTCGGCCCGACTTCTAATATCGGGTTACCTTCAAATTTCTTGAACGGTCCCAGAGGATGGGTGGATGTGGCTACTCCCAGCTGATATCCTATGCCTTGTTGAGTGCCGTAATCAAATTGTCTGCCAAAGCCGTGATAATAAACATAATAGGTTCCGTAGTCTTTGAAGGCATCCGATGTCTCTGTGCACATCTCATCCCATGAACCTTCCGCACCCGGCTTAACAATTGGGTTGGGGCCTGGGATATGTGTAAACTGTCCATTTTCCACAAGATCATTTCGTAATACCGTCGTTCCCGATGATTCTTCAGCCATAGCTGAGTGTGGCATGCCGAAACAACAAACTGTTGAAAGAACCAGTAACGCTTTCACATTCCGTCTAACCATATTTCAAAACCTCCGTTGACCCCTTCTGGGGTTCCTTACAGCAACATTCAACCGCCCGGAGTTGTCGTGATTTGCACTTCGGAGACATTGCCGGATTGGCCGAGGGTTTCCGCCATCCCATAGGAATCGTTGCATTGGACCTTGGTAGCTGCTATATACTGACATCAAGGTGATTCAATTGTACCTTGTTGGCGAACGATTTCCTATAATTCGCGCATCGGTAAGAACGCACATCAATCTTCAACTGTTGTAAAGCTGGACGGTCCACCGACATTCTCGGCTGTGTCCAGATTCATTGACCGGGAATTGGAAATCGCCTTAACTTTCCAGTAATAAGCCGTTGCCGGATCAAGGTTCGCAACTGTGGTCACTGCATAAGGTAGACATTCATCAATAACCGTCCCGGTGTATACAACGTTCGTGAAGCTATCGTCCGTGGCGACTTGAACTTCATATCGGTCCGCGTATAAAGAGCTTTGCCACACAAACTCAATTTCACGTGAATCCACATCAGTCGCGCTATCAGGAGGAATGTGCAGGTTAAACCTGCCAACAGTCGGGAGTGTTTTGCGATATTGGTCGGTATACAGACCAATGTCCTCGAATGGTATTTCTTCAAAGCCTGGAATCTGCTCATATACAATTGAATCGGGTGAAAGCGCAAAATTCATCTTGTCATAATCGACAAAGCCCGGATCCTGGCTCATGTCAAACATTAAATTGTCCTCAAAGACACCATAGGTAACGATATTATCCGACGTCTCAATATCCTTTGTCTTATATAGAAGGTTCCTCACAGCACTGTTGTCTTTGGGCAGTTTGTAATCTTCATTTTCAGGATCCTGTTCATACCGCTGAAGGTCAGCTATAAGATTCTTCACATGCGGATACTTGGCAAAGGGGCCATTAGGATCCTTGTAAGGCACACCTTCCAGCCTTCTCAATAGAGTCTCATACCTGCTGTCCCACCAGTTAACGAGGGTCGGGTCCATAAATGAAATTGAACGCTCACAGTCAATAATCATATTGTTCTTGACGATAGAACCTCTGCCCCCGTGTGAGAAAAAGGCAAGGTCAACGTCATAGAATACATTGCCTGTAACGTAGATGCCGGATAGGCCATCATCAGGGTAGACGCCTATCCCTATGATGTCGTGGGTCCGGACGCCGCGTATATGGTGAATAAAGTTGTTCTTTATTTCAGTACCGGATCTTGTCCAGCCTCTGCCGGAATAAGCCGCGGCGGAGTCGTTGGAGTGCTTTATTATGTTGTGGATCTCGTTATACGTTATGAGGTGATCATTACCGGAGAACGCGATTGCAGAATGCCACGAGCCATGCATTAGATTGTGAGACAAGACGTTGCCTACAGAACTAATACTGATCGGAGCAGCATACATTTTCTTCCTTCGTTCCCAGTTATAGATATGATTATTGTCGGCAAATAATCGCCCCGGCTCAAGAGTTCTGCTATCACCAGCACCGCTGAGCGACAATCCGCCATTGCCGTTTCCATAAATATCGCAACTCCTAAAACCGTTATTCACACCTCCGTTCACGGAAGCGGCTCTTCGGCCCGTGTTTCTTATGGTACAACCCGCAAACAGAATATTTGAGCCGCCCCTAATTGATATGGCATTACCCCGTGTTCCTTCGAATGTCAGATTCTCGACAATTACGTTCGATACGTTTGACATTGAGGCAAGGGGCTGCTCAAGAAGAGTCAGTTGGATTCTGCTGCCCTGCAGCTCGTCGGGCGGATAGAAATACAGAATACCGGTTGTTCGGTCAATGTAAAACTCACCCGGAGCGTCTATTTCCTCGAGCAGATTGAAATAGTAATAGCGTCTATTCGACATAATACCGAATCTGCCAAAAGTATTCGGTGGAGGTACTGTCGTCTGAATGGTTTTGTTTGTTGTATCAATAGAAGCCACCTTCACAGTATCATCGGACCAATCCTGCACCCAGAGCCCGAGCATCCAGATATCATCTGCCAGGCTCCACCTCTCAGGCCTGTTTGACTTGTATTCAAAAATCGAAGGTTCAGTTTCAGAGCCGCCCTGTACCACATTACCGGTATATTCGAATCCCACATTTGGCCAGCGGGCCAAATGCATAATCCGGTTGTTGAAAATCAACTCTGCATCGTTCGACGTTTGAAGCTGGCCGTAATCCGTTACATTCGCAGCACCAAGGTCAATCTGCACAACCTTGTCTCTGGCTCGGACCGGCAGCCTGTCAAGAATATCAGTGTCTGTTACCGGCTCGAAGTTATCCGAGTCCAACTCGACCGCTCCCGATACTATTACCTCTTCGGCTGCATAGGGACGGTATGTAATAGGCCTGTCCTCGTCACCACTGTTGCCAGCGCCTAAAGTTATTGTATCTTCCAGTAAATATGTCCCACCGCGTATAAAACAGGTATCTCCCGGTCCCATCACATTCACCGCCCTCTGGACGGTTGCGAACGGCTCTCCAAGCGTGCCGGGATTATTATCATCACCGTTCAGAGCAACATAGAATTCACGAGTTTCTTGACCAAATGCTGACATCGCTAATGAGCACACAACTAACAAACTGTACAGGACAATGGTCTTAGCGGTTTTCATGTTTCGCTCCTTGCAAGAGGTATTGCACAAGAATGTTGACACACGTGAGTTTTACGAAATGTCCTTTGTGGGTTCCCAGTTTCTTGAACAATAAAGTTCTTGTTGACGCAAACGTAGTGTTCTGGGATGACACTATCTGAAGAAACTATCTATTGGGCCGCACCCACTGTATGTTTCTACTCTTTACATTTCCTTTAGAGTTTGAAGAAGGCTGACCGCTGCCTCTACCAATATGTCGCTGGCTTCCGGCTTAAACAACGCTGTGCCAATATTGGTGTCATAACCACCTTGTCGGGTGTATGCAATCTTGGTGACGAAATATTTGTTGTGGCCGTTGGCATGATCCACAACAATAGTGTTCTCAAACGGTGATTGATCCTTGATAGCATTTCCCAACTCGATAAAAAGCCCACCAGGTATCACTACCATCGCCCAGTTATCCTGTGCAATAGCCTTCAGGGTAATCTTCGATGTGGGGTCTGTGTTTTTTAATTGTGTCCTTATTATCTTCGCATAGGCGTTGGACCACCAGGGAGTCTCAAATCGATCACTTAGTGACATCTTGGGAGGCTCAAGCTCATCATAACGCTCGGTTCCTGTATTGCTCATATGATACGTTAGTGCATTACCTTCTGCAGGGACATCTTTATGGTTAAGAGCCCACTTGGCAAGATGGGGGTCGATCGTTCTCCTCGGAAGCTCAATTGTCTTAGCAAGAGTTCTAATGGGCCCACGAGTTTCTATCGATCCACTTTCGATCAATTCAAGAGCTTTACCGCCTATACCCCGACCCATTACTCGCGTCCATTCAGCGCCGATTTCCGTCCGTGAACCATCTAATGGATTGACCTGGCAGATATTGCCTGCCGCACCTTGCATAAATAATGATATTGTCCCTGGGCCCAGCCCCTCACTGACGTAATTAGAGAGCTTGCCCGGATAATCGGCGCTTATTTTCCCGAGGTCTCTTTCCATCACTGTGGAGTGGCAGGCAAAGATTGTCGCTGCACCCATCGGCTTCCCATCTGCGTCGTACGCACAGAACACAAAAAGATCTTTGGAATCAGGTCCCTCTGCTCTTACTATGTGTGGGTCCAGCTTTTGTGGGTGGGTCTGTATCGTCCCATCTGACATGATGAACCGCCGGTTGAAGCCATATCCCGGCAATTCCCCGTAGCCAAGGGTGAGCGTTCCTTTGCTGGCATTGTTGTGGGCCTGCGTTGCTGCCTCAATTACTGCCGCTTCCAGTCTCTTGCAGTAATTGTTGATGGCATCATTACCCTCAACCGGTCTTGTTGGCGGTCCGCTGTGTGTATGTGTAACACAAATCGTGATATTCGATGCAGGAATATCAAGGGTCGTCTCGATCTTATTCCATAACCGCTCGGCTTGCTCGTTCGAGAACCCACTAATACCGCAGCTTATCAGCATAATCTCGGTTGTTCCATCACTTACGAACATTGCCCTTACGAAAACTTCGCTTTCAATCCCCTTGAATTGTTCCCAACCCGGGCTGCCGATCGGCGGAGTGATATTGATCTTTGCAAAACCAATTTCCATATCAGCTCCGTAGCTGGTTGCAGCCACTCCAGAAATAATCAAGGTCAGAACCAAAACGACCAGCAAGTTGGACATTAGAGTTCTCATTTGTTGCACCTCCAAATTTTTAAAGTGATGTTTCATAGGTGTCTATTCTTATCTATTCCTACATTATCGATGCTTTACGGCGTCAGCGTATACACATTCCCTGAGCGGGTGGAGAATTCGAAGATTGCAGACTCCACCTCTGAGGTCTTCACTGTAGTGCCACTTATTTCTACGGTCAAAGGAGAAGCCGAGCGGATTCTGCAATCACGGCCGATTAAGGATTTAATCTTGGCTTGAGTCAATTCGCCGTCTTGCCAGGCGATATCGACTTCGAACCCACCTCGGGCCCGCAGGCCTTTGACTTGACCCGTGGGCCAGGCTTTGGGCAGTGCAGGCAGGAGCTTGATTACCCCATTGTGGCTTTGTAAAAGCATCTCTGCGATGACTGCAGGGATGCCGTAATTCTTTTCGATGGTGCGATATCGAACGATGTTGGGGCCGCACCTTGCGATCTCGGCGCGAACACCCACTTCAGCCATATCAGGTTCTTCAAAACGAGACCAAATACCAGCCATCCATAGACCTCCGGCACTGGCCTCGTATCTGGGCGAGCCCTGTATACGTCTCTCCACAGAGACATAGGCAGCCCTGGCAAGCCTCGGGGTACGCTCTATCGTAATTTGATCACCAGGATAAACCGCATACAGGTGTGAGCGGTGACGGTGCTGAACTTCGCCCTCTTCGTAATCTTCCAGCCATTCCTGGAGCTGACCATGCCTGCCAACCTGCAACGGCGGAATATTATCCAGAACGTACTGCCATTCCGGACGCTTATCGGCGTCTACATTAAGAATCTTGCTGGCGTCGATCAGATTGGTAAAGACCTCGTAGATAAGCTGAAAGTCCATTGTCGCGCCAATACAAAGGGAAACAGGCTCGGTGCCACCTACAAAGAAATTTTCCGGTGACTGGGAAGGCACTGTTACCAGTTTGCCGTAATGGGGACTGTCTTCGCGGGGGTCCTTGACCAGGTAATCCTGGTAGAACAGGCCAATCTCCTTGTACAACGGATAAGCCCTGTGGCGAAGGAAGTCTTCGTCACCTGTGAATTCCCAGTGCCACCAGAAATGCTGTGCCACCCATGCAGCCGCGCCCGTCCATTCAGACCATCTGCCTTCAGTCTTGAGGCATTTCAGGGCTGCATCGTTGGTGAGGGGGATATAAATGCCACGGCAGTCGTAAAGATTCTTCGCGGCAACGCGGGCAGCAGGCAGGGATTGTTCCACATGATCAAAAAATGGCTCGGCACATTCTGAAAGATTGCAAACCTCCGCCGGCCAATAGTTCATCTGAACATTAAAGTCGTAGTGATAATCGCCCGACCATGGCGGTTCCAACACATCATTCCATATACCCCTCAGGTTTGCCGCTACTCCCCCCGGCCTGGAGCTGCTAATCAAAAGGTAACGGCCCAGGTGAAAATAAAGAGATACCAAGCCAAGATCAGGCTCACCCGTCTTGATTTGTGATAACCGCTGGTCTATGGGAATATCGCTCCGCGGATCTTCTCCAAAAGAAAGGTTCGCACGGTTGAAAAGCCGCTGATGGTCCAATGCGTGCGACTTAACCATCGCAGTAAAGTCGGCCTTCTGACTTACCTTATCCAAATGCGATGAACAATACGCCTTGGAATCGTTCGTCTCTTTATCCGTGGCAATGCATACAAGAATCAGCACCTCATCAGCTTTTTCGATATTGATCTGAGCAGCGCCTTCATTTACGGCAAGCAATTGCCCTCCCTTTGTCAACACCGTTGCTTCTGCCGCAAAGCGGACGTTCTCCACGAATTCTCCCACAAAACCAATGCGATCGCCTTTGGCCCAGGGAGTAATTGTGCAATCGGGATCTTCTATTCTGGATAGCTCGATTCTGCTGCTTATGGAACCCGGCTTATCGGCTGAAATACGGACAACAATAACACCATCGGTTCTCGAAGCGAATACATCTCGCGAGTACGTGACGCCATTGTAGACGTAAGTTACTGTCGCAATACCAGTGGAAAGGTCCAGCTCGCGACGATAGCCAGTAGCATCCTCATGGCCAGGGAAGCTTATCAGAAGGTCTCCGACAGGCTGAAAGGGATCTGGACCACTTCTTCTCTCCCCCAAAGCTTCATTGAATTGCTGGACGCCTAGAAGTTCAATGGCGGCTTCGCTGGCTTCGATGATTTTGCCCTCAAAGAACATCTGCCTGATCATGGGCAAGTGATGGGCCACCTTGGGGTTCTCGCGATCCTTAAGCTTTTTTTCGCGCCATAGCCTGCCATGATTAAGGGCAATTCGTTCCTGTGGCAAAGTCCCCAAAACCATCGCCCCAATATAGCCGTTACCTATCGGAAACCCCTCGTCCCATTTCTCTGCCGGGTTCTGATAAAAACATTTCGTGTCATTGCGAGATTCGATTCCATCTATCTCGATCGCTGCAATGCTCTTTGCGCTACCAACTGTTAATGTCAGTAACACCAACCAGACAATGATTCGGAAATTGGCATTCATGTCGTCCTCACTTCCCTTAACCGCCGAGAGTGGCGATGATCTTGACGTTGGAGACTCGCTCAGATTGGTCGAGGTTCTCCTCCGTCACCATGATAAAACAAATACTAAGTACCCAGATCCTCAAAGGCATCACCAGCCTCAATGTTTCCGTCATCCCAGGTAGTCCGTGTATCGGGCTTCAAAATAGGATTGGGACCGGTAATCGTGATGAAATCACTGAGCTCTATCGCCATTTGCCGCGTCGCTGTGTCCGCAAACCTGTCTTCCGCATAAATTCCACTCGAGGCCGCGAGAGCATAAACCACAGCGGAGGCTACTAGCAGCGTTACTTTTCTCCTGCAATTCAATTTGATCTCCTATCGTGAATATTGGCAACGTCTCATTTCAACTCAATTATGCTTCTGGCCGACCTATTCTTTTCATCTACCTCTCAGGCCAACCCTGGAAAGATCAATGGGTTTGAAGCCCAGCTTGAATGCGGGCGAGTCAGGCCGCAAGGAGTAGTCATGGTTTTCAGCGTCAACAAACAATGGATCTGCGATAATTGAGTGGGTGTCAAAACCGAGCTGTTTCCAGTCTTCAAAGGTATTAAGATCCTTGCCAAATACCTGTTTTTCCCAGTTAAGACGAAGTTCTTTACCTTCGGTGTGGTATATAAGATTGTAGTCTGATTCCAACGGTAGTGAATTTTCATCGCAAGTAAACCATAGCGAAGCAACGGGGACCGCATCCGGATTTGTCAGATAGATAATGTTTTTCAAAAACCTTACGTTTTCGTGCTTAAGTTGTGACGCATTTGAGTAATGCACCGCAGCGGTCCTTGACCCTACATAGATATTGTTTAAGATTGTGTTGTTTGTGTTCTTGTACCAAATATGTTGCCCGATCGACACATTGTATACAACGTTATTCTCCACTAGGCAGTTTCTTGTTTCACAGCCAAGATAGATGCCGTGGTTTGGAGAATCATAAATAAGATTGTTCCTTATCACAATGTAATCATCACGAACGAAAATTGCTCCTCCATCGTTCACCTTTTGCATCACATCATGTATTTCGTTGTACTCTAAGATAAGGCCCTGCTGTTGGTTTTTCCTCTGGAACGGCTGGCCATAGTCAGTTTCAAAATGACGGACATAAATGCCGGTATGGGATGTATCATGAATCAGATTGTTCCCAATCAAACCGCCGCCGTCATCAATATTGATCCCGACTGCACTGTGAAGAACAGCTCCGCAGTGATGAATATGATTATACATAATCACATTGCGATGTTTGCCGTAACTTCTGGTTATGATCCCACCGCCGCCGGTATCATAAATCTTGTTCCCTATTACCCGGATTGCATCACCTGTCAAGTCCAGGCCGTATGTACCCGTATTTCTTATAGTGTTATTTTCGAACACACATTCTCTGACACCTTTAAGGGTCACTGCTGATGGAAACCATATGTCACCAACATCTCTGATAGTAGGAATACCTTCTTTCGGCAATATATAATCCGCATCGCAGAAAGTAAGTCCGCGGATATTAATGTATTCAACATAGTTGTTGTTTTCCACGTCCCCCTCGAACCTGACAATCTCATTCAATACAGGCGCTCTCAGTTCAGCGCCCTCTAAGTCAGAAGGAGGCCAATAGTAAAGTTCACCTGTGTGTCTGTCCAAATACCATTCGCCTTCTTGGTCTAATCCTTCGAAGACATTGTCAACATAATAACGGTTTGTAGCATGCGAGCCCAGACTGTATCCAAGTGGGCCTGTAAATGTTACCGTATTTTTCTCTTCATCTAATTCTGAAATAAGAAGTCTCGATTCATTCCAGGAGTGAAACAATACAACTTCTACGTCATTGAGATTCTTGCTTCTCTTAATGTCATCTTCTCCGTACACAAAGGAATCTCTACTCCGATCTTCGTCCTCCCCTGGAACAGATTCATCTACTCTGTAAAACTCACCACGTTTATGAGTACTGCCATTGGGTGTACGCGCACGCATCTGTCTTTCGCCGTTCAGAAATAGTTGTCTGAACCGCCATTCGCCTTGTTTAACTGCAGGGATATCGCAGACCTTAATCTCGCCTTTGTAATCCCTCCACGGGCCGACAATGCTTCTGCCGCCGCTGATAATGGGCTCTTCAGCTTTATAGGCGGTGTAGGTAATGGGAGCCGGCTGGGTTCCGGAATCCTCGCGCGTAAACACTAAGGTCTCGTCCAGCTCATACAAACCACCGCGGATATACACCGTCACGGGCTGGGTCAACCCAGCGCCATTCTTGAGGGCGCGGATTGCATCCCGCGCCCTCTGAATGGTGGCAAAGGGTCTGTCGATACCGTCCCCCGACGACGAATCATTTCCATCGGGGGAAACGTAGAATGCAATCTCTGCTGCGTTTCCACCCGAGCAAAGGATGGCTGCGACAACGACAATCAGCGACATTCGACAACGCTTGAAAGCACTCATGACGGATCCCCTTCAATCTCAGTGGCGTTCGCAAACGCTTTTCACTTTACATTTCTCTCAGAGCTTGGAGCATTTCAATTACAGCATCTACTACCAAGTACCCGGCATCCGGAGTAAACCGTGAAGTGCCGACATTAGTTTCATATCCACCGCCTCGGCTGAAAGCTTTCCGGGTGGGAATGTATCCATTGGTTCCGTTAGCATATCCCACGACAACAGTCTTTTCGAATGGAGATCTCTCCCGGATGGCATTACCGAACTCAATGAAGAATTCGCCAGGAAGAGAGACCAGCGCCCAGTTGTCCTGTGCAAATACCTTCACGGTAATCTCGGCAGTTCTTGCATTGTTCCTTGCATATGATCTTACGGTGCGGACATATCTGTTTGACCACCACGGCGTCTCAAACAGATTGTTCAAAGCCATCATGGGAAGCTCAATCTCATCCAGTTTCTCCGCCCCGTAGTCGCTCAATACCGGATTCCCCTCAGGAGCTTCCTTGTAGTTCAATGCCCACTTTGCCAGGACAGGATCGACCTGGCGCAGAGCAAGCTCAATATCCTTCGATATCGCTCTGAGCGGACCGGCCGCTTCGACTGAGTCGCTTTCAATCACGTCCAGCGCCTTGGTGCCGATCTTGCGACCCATCACCTTCGTCCATTCCAGGCCGACTTCCTTGTGCGTCCCATCGCGAGGATTGACCTGGCAAATATTACCGGAGGTACCTTGCATAAATAACGATACAGCACCGGGACCCAGCTTGTTATTGACGAAATCAACAACTTTGCCGGGATAATCGGCGCTTATATTTTCATTTCTTCTCTCCATTACTGTTGCATGGCATGTAAAGTTAATCGCCATACCAATCGGCTTGCCGGCTTCATCGAAACCGCAGAAAACGAATAGGTCTTTGGAATCCGGGCCTTCGGGTCCTACAATATGAGGGTCAAGTTTTAACGGATGTGTCTGGATGGTTCTGTCCGACATGATGAAACGACGATTGAAGCCAACACCCGGCAGTTCCCCGTAACCCACAGTGAGTTTCCCACTTCGCCTATTTTCATAGGCCTGCTTAAGTGCTGCAATGGTCCCATTCTCCAGCTTTTCGCAATAGCCGTTGATTAAATCATTACCTCCAGAGGGACTTGTTGTGGGTCCGCTATGCGTATGGGTTGTGCAAACCATAACATTAGATGCGGGAACGCCAAGGTCTGTTTCAATTTTGCGACAAATCCTGGCGGCCATTTCGTTCGAGATCCCGGCAACGTCACAGCTCACTATCAAGATTCTCGTGTCGCCATCGCCGATGCACATTGCGTTGGCGTAAAGGTTGCTCTCAACTCCCTTGGCGTAAAAATCAAATGGGTGCCCCCGCATGGGAATGCCCATCGGCGGAGTAATATCGACCCTGGCGAAGCCAATCTCCATATCGGCGCCATAGCTGGTTGCAGCCACTCCAAACGTGAGCGAGACCAAAGCTACAACGACCATCAACCTGAACGTTAGCGTTTTCATTGTGTAAACCCTCCTATTCCTGAAATAAGCCCTCAGTGTTTCCCATTGATTCTCATTCGGCTGCGCCGCCGAACTTTTTGTCCTTAAAAACACCTGCTCTCCCTGAGGAATACCATTATCATGGATGGCAAGTGAACTGTAATCCCCTCTATTCTTCTGTTCTGCCTCTCAAGCCGACCCTGGAGACATCAATTGGCTTGAATCCCATCTTCAGCGCTGGGGAATCCGGCCTCAGGGAATAGTCATGATTTCCAGGATCAACAAACAGTGGATCCGCGATAATCGAGTGAGTGTCAAATCCAAGTTCTTTCCACTCCTCAAAGGTATTAAGATCTTTGCCATACACTTGCTCTGACCAGTCAACGCGAAGCTCATTACCACCGGTGTGGTAAATAACGTTGTAGTCTGATTCCATCGGGAGCGATCTTTCGTCACAACTGTTTTTCATCCATGGAGAGGCGAACGGGGCCGCATCCGGATTTGTGAAATAGAGGATGTTCCTCAGGAACCTTACTTTTTCGTGCCGCGTTGATGACGCGTTGGTGTAGAGTATCGCGGCGGTGCTTTGTCCAGCATAGATATTGTTGAAGATTGTATTGTTGTTGCTATTGAACCAAACCTGTTGCCCGTCTCGCGTATTGTATATAATATTATTCTCCACCAAACAGTTTCTCGTCTCACAGCCAAGGTAGATACCGTGGTTTGGAGAATTGTAGATAAGATTGTTCCTTATTGTGATGTAGTCATCTCGAACAAATATTCCTCCTCCATCGTTCAATACTTGCATCACGTCATGGATCTCATTGTACTCTATAATGAGACCCTGTTCTTGATTTCTCCTTTCAAATTCCTGCCCGTAGTCTGTTTCAAAATGACGCACGTAAATCCCGGTGTGGGATGTGTCATGAATCAGATTGTTTGCAATCATGCCGCCGCCGTCATCGATATTGATTCCAACCGCACTATGAAAAATTGAACCGCCATGGTGGATATGATTATAGGAAATCACGTTACGATGTTTGCCGTAACTTCTGGTTATAATCCCACCGCTGCCGGTATGGTGAATCTTGTTTCCTATTATCTGATTTCCATCACCGGTCAGATCCAGTCCGTAGGTCCCGACGTTTCTTATGGTGTTATTTTCAAAAACACACTCGCTGACGCCTTTCATCGTTACTCCTGCCGGAAACCATATATCGCCCACATCTCTGATGGTAGGAATACCTTCTTCCGGGTAGATATAATCCGCATCGGAAAAAGTCACTCCGCGGATGTTGATGTATTGGACGTGCTCATTCTTCTCTACGCCCCCCTCAAATCTGAGCAGCTCGTTTAAAACAGGTGCTCGAAACTCGGCATGCTCGAGGTCGTCAACCGGCCAATAGTAAAGTTCGCCTGTGTGTCTGTCTAAATACCATTCTCCGGGCTGGTCCAATCCTTCCAGTACATTCTCAACATAGTAACGATTAACGCCGTGCCCACCAAGTCTCCTGCCGAATGGACCGGCAAAAGTTACTATCTTTGCCGCCTCATCCACTTCGGAAATGGAAATTCTGGCTTCGTTCCAGGAGTAAAGCAATACAACTTCCACGTCGGTAAGATTTGTCCAGTTCTTGATATCTTGATTTCGATAATTGAACGCAATTCTGCCTAAATCTTCGTTAGCATCGTCTGGAGAGTCCTCGGGTCCTATCCAGGTTATGCCTCCATCCGGGGAGTAACGTATATCCGCCACTCTGTAAAAGGTGCCGTTCTTGTAGACACTATTATTCGGCGAACGTGCACGGATCTGTCTCTTGTCATTCAGAAATAGCTGTTTGAAGTACCATTCCCCTTCTTTGACTTCATCAATTGTGCAGACCTTTATCTCACCTTTGTAATCCTTCCACTCTCCGTTTATCCTTCTGCTGCCGCTGACGATCGGCTTTTCATTCTGGTAGGCAGTGTAGGTAATGGGACAAGCCCTGGTCCCGGAATCCTCCCGCGTAAATACCAAGGTCTCATTCAGCTCATACAAACCACCACGGAGATACACCGTCACCGGCTGTTTGAGCCCCCCGTCATTCTTCAGGGCGCGAACCGCATCGCGAGTCTTTTGAATCGTGGCAAACGGTTTGTCAATGCTGTCTCCCGACCACGAATCATTTCCCTCAGGGGACACGTAGAATGCGATGTCCTCAGCGTTCGCATACGAGCAAAGGAACACTGCGATAATAACAATTCCCAACATTCGACAACTTTCGAAAGTGCTCATGACAGAATTTTCCCCTTTTTATGTGCGCCTTGAATATAGCGCACCAGCCTCCGGTTTGCCGTTTGCTCTCATAACTATTCCTGCTTTTCCCATACCCTGATATAGTCGATTTCATAGTCGGCAGGCAAGTCAGATTCTTCAGGGAAGCCCTCCCATGCGAAGGTTTCCGAATCGACCCAAACCTTCAATGGATTGGTTAAGCACCATATCTTGCCCAATTCAGATTTATCCACGTCCCTGACTAACTTGCCGTCCGCATAGAACTTCAAACCGTTTTCATCCCATTCACATCCGTACACATGAAGTCCATCTCCGACACGCCAGTCGACTTCAACATCATCACACCAGCCGTTCACATCCAGGCCGCCCAATTGCCAATTGTGAACACAGAACGGATAGTTCCTATCATTGTCTGCCTCTTTTGAATCTCCCACGAATTCGAAAACATCCAATTCCGAACCCCTACCGGTTGCCCAGAACGAGCTGGTAATGGATACATCAGCCGCTTTGCACTTTATCTCCATGTACCCATAGTGAAAGGTGTTCTTGCTTATGACAGCGGCGGTCGTGATTGGAGGTTCACCATAAGTTGCTCTGGAATCGTCAGGGTCATCTCTTTTTTTGAAATTGTAATCAGGGTCCCATTTTGTAGTTAGGTACATCTTACCCTTCTCAACCCTGACGTTTTCCGGTGCAAATTGGGACGGCGCTCGGCCTACCCAAACGGGATATTCACCGTCTGTTCCATTGACGAACCATTTCTCTGCATCGACGCTGTCACCCCCAAACTCGTCACTCATATCCTCTTTTAGGACCCAGTTGCAACTATTTTGAGGATCCGAAGCTGGATAAAGGTTCGCAGACTTGATCTCCATGGCATTGTACCGATGAGGCTGCGTCTCAGCGCAACCAGAAAGAAGTAGACCTAACATTGCAGAGAGCATCACGAGCTTGACTTTCATCTTTTCCCCTTTCAATTTCTCGGTCTTCACCAAGAAGGATGGCTTATTTCCGATTGCGTCGGCTTCGTTTTGGCAACACCTTCAGGTCGCATCCTCGAGGTGACCTCAACCACCCAGAGTCACCGTGATTTGCACTTCTGAGACACTCTCAGATGGGTCGAGGTTCTCTACTATCACTTTGGCAAAACGCACCTTGCTGTCTAACTGGAATGTCTTTCTTGATAATTGGCCAGGTCGCAAATCATTGTCTAGCGTGTACAAATCGCTCGTGTCGTAATCGACTCCGTCATAACTGGAACGGACGTGAATGCGAATTGGCTTCTGGGCATTCTCGCTGTATTGGCATTCGACGGTCATAGACAACCCAATAATATTGCTCAGGCAAATCGGCGGCGCATCATCCAACTTCGTGGTCGCGCCCGCTGCAAGCGTCTCCACGTACAAAGCCGGCATATCGATACTGAACGGCCTCTGCGTTACTAACACCTGAACACCCAAATCTTCCACATCCATAGGGTTTCTACCCTCATATTTCTCGGGTCGCAAGGTATGATAAAGATAAATATAGGGAAGCTCAAAAATGGCATGGACTTCGGCGAAGGCGGCGGCGTTGGGATTTGCATGACGAGAAGCTACTGGGTTTTTCCCATATCTAAACCACTTGAATCCGTCAAAACTATAAGCGTACCCGATACTCTCCAGTCGCGGACCGTGAATTCTTGTTCCACCGTAGAACATATGAAACATGCCGTTATGATACAGGACTTCTGCCTCGGAAATGCCGCCGTCATCCCAGTCACCTGCCTCGCCCTTTCCTAGAAGTGGATTGCCGTGGAATTTAACAAACGGCCCCTCGGGTTTATCGGCTATCGCTATTGCGAGGGGTCCGTAATCACCCTGATAATCTGGTGGACTTACCGGATCTGCCCCGTAGAGATAATATTTCCCCTCGGCTCCTACAACTCCTCCGAGGTATCCAAAACTATTCAAAACGGGATTACCCTCATATTTCGTCCAGGGCCCAAGCGGGTGTGGTGCTGAAGCCAGACCTATACCTTCGTGTTCAAATGGCGGATCCGCTTTCGTTGCCCAGTACCACATAAAATACTTTTCATCCCCTCCTTTTAAAACCGCCGCGCAGGCCACACTGCCATCATCCCAACTGCCTTTGGGGCCTACTTCAAGAATTGGTTTTCCGCCATACTTCTTGAATGGTCCCAATGGACTTGTGGCAGTTGCGACACCAATTTGATATTGATACGCGAAATCGCTTCGCGTATTCATTGAGTGGTAGTATAAGTAATAGGTGCCCAAATCCTCGAAGGCGTCGCCCGCTTCGACATTCTCATCGTCCCATGCACCTTTCGGGCCGGGGCTGAGAATGGGATTGGGGCCGGGAATTTGAATGAAGTCACTCAGCTCTATTGCCTGTTGCCGCATGGACACGTCCGCAAAAGCCTTATCGTCACGAACTTGGGCGGAGGCTGTCATAGCCCAACAAGCAACAGAAACTACAAGTATTGTCGCACATTTCCTGCAACCCATTCTTATTACCTCCAATTAAGGCAGGATTCGCTGCTCGCAGTGGCAATAAAGATCAGCCACCGAGGATGGCGACGATCTTCAGCTCTGAGACTCTCTCTGATTCATCGAGGTTCTCTGCCATCACCTTGATAAACCGGACATTGCTGTCTAACTGGATTGTCTTTCTTGATAATTGACCGGGCTGTAAGTTGTTGTCCAAAGTGTACAAATCTGCCGTGTCGTAATTGACTCCGTCATAACTGGAACGGACGTGAATGCGAATTGGCTTCTGAGCATTCTCGCTGTATTTGCATTCAACGGTCATGGACAATCGGATAATATTGCTCAGGCAAATCGGCGGCGCGTCATCCAACTTGGTGGTCGCGCCCGCTGCAAGCGTCTCCACGTACAAAGCCGGCATATCGATACTGAACGGCCTCTGAGTCACTAACACCTGAACACCCAAATGTTCCACCCAAGGATGGCTCTCTCCATCATGCCATGCAGGTCGCCAAGTGTTGTAAAGGTAAATATAAGGCATCTCAATGATGGCATGCACTTCAGCTAAGGCAGCGCAATTCGGATTTGCCTTGCGAGGAGCAACGGGATTTCTCCCGTACTTGAACCACTCGAATCCATCAAAACTATAGGCATACCCAATATCCTCCAGCCCGGGACCATGCGTCCGGGTCCCTCCATAGAACATGTGAAACATGCCGTTTTGATAGAGGACTTCCGCTTCGGAAATACCGCCATCGTCCCAGTCGCCTGCGTCGCCCTTTATCAGGATAGGGTTGTCTGCGTGTTTGACATAGGGTCCCTCCGCCTTGTCAGCAACCGCCACCGCCAACGGTCCATCCATGTAGCCAGGCAGATTGAGCGGATAAGAACTGTAGATGTAATATTCTCTATCGTGCTTGATGACGCCTCCGACGAAACCAAAATCTTTCATAACGGGGTTATGCTCATACTTTTTCCATGGCCCCAACGGATGATCGGCGATGGCCAAGCCGACATCAAAACCCCTACCCTCCTGGCCGCTACCCTCTCCTGAATACCACATGTAATATTTTTCGTCGCCTTCCTTGACGACCATGGCACAGGCGATTGTACGGTCGTCCCAACTGCCCGGTTCTCCAAGGTTAAGAATGGGGCCATCCCCATGTTTTTTGAAGGGGCCCAACGGGCTGGAGGCTGTGGCCACACCGATACGATAACTTTTGCCCCCACCGTAGCCGTGGTAATAGAAATAATAAATGCCCAAATCCTCAAACGCGTCAGATGCTTCTATGAATTCATCATCCCATTCTCCCTCTTCTCCGGTTTTGATAATTCGATCGGGTCCGGGGACATGAATGAATTCACTCAGCTCTATCGCCATTTGCCGTGTGGTTGTGTCCACAAACCTGTCTTCCGTATGAATACAACTCGAGGCCACGAGACTATAAAGCACAGCTGAAGATAGTAGCAGTGCTACTTTTCTCCTCCAATTCATTTTGATCTCCCACCGTGAATTATGGTTTTCAGGGTCAACAAACAATGGATCCGCGATAATCGAGTGCGCATCAAAACCACGTGTCTTGCAATCTTCAAATGTTTCATGGCCTTTATGACCACCAGTGCCAGCTTCTATATTTCCCCTCATAACTGATACAGGTTTGTCGCCTAATTCCCGACAGTAGCAACAACCATCACCTCGAACATGCTCTCCGAATTATCTCGGCTGCTGCGACCCGGCCCCTATTCGGGCGCGGTTAACCACCCAGTGTTGCCGTGATTTGCACTTCGGAGACACTCTCAGATTGATCGAGGTTCTCGACTGTCACCATGATAAACCCAACATCGCTGTCTAACTGGAATGTCTTTCTGGCAAATTGACCGGGTTGTAAATCATTGTCCAGCGTGTACAAATCACTAGTGTCGTAATTGACTCCATCATAACTGGAACGCACGTGAACACGAATGGGTTTTGTTGCATTGTGGCTATATTTGCATTCAGCGGTAATTGATAGATTGCCAATGTTTTGTAAGTTGATCGGACGGGCCTCGCCAAGCTTTGTAGTGGTACCGGGTGCAATGTCTTCCACATAAAATGCCGGCATATCAATGCTAAATGGTCTCTTTGTCGCCAGCACATGCATTCCCAGATGTTCACCACCGAAACTCCATGGGTAGTTTCTGCCCCGGTAGTGTTCGGGTTTGTGGGTATAATAGACGTAAATAAAGGGAGGCTCAATAATGGAATGCGCCTCGCCATAGGCATGCGCAACGGGATCGGACTGACGGGTGATTATCGGGTTCTTGCCGTACTTGTACCACTTGAATCCGTCAAAACTATAGGCATAGCCTATACTTTCCACTCTCGGGCCATAGATTCTGCATCCTCCGTAGAACATATGGAACATGCCGTTATGGTAAAGAACCTCCGCTTCGGAGAAACCACCATCGTCCCAATCGCCCGGGTTGCCTTTTTCCAGAAGAGGGTTGCTGGCATATTTTTCATAGGGTCCCTCAGGTTCATCAGCAAGCGCTACTGCTAGAGGACCGTAATCACCATGATAGTCGCCGCGACTGAGAGGATGCATACTATAGAGTCGATACTGTCCATCAATCTTAATTACACCGCCTATATATCCGAAGTCATTAAGCACGGGATTACCTTCGTATTTCTTCCACGGCCCCAGCAGATTTGATGCGGTAGCTATTCCTATATCCCAACCATCATCACCATTATGACCTCCATACCACATCACATATTTATTATTGCCTTCCTTGAGAACCATGGGGCAGGCCACGCTGCTTTCCTCCCAGCTGCCTTCGGGGCCAATCCTTATAATCGGGTCCAGGCCATGCTTCGTGAATGGTCCCGTCGGGTTCTCAGCACTGGCTACACCTATCATATACTCATACTCGTAGGCCCCGCCGCTGCCGATCGCATGATAAAACAAGTAGTAAGTCCCCAGGTCTTCAATGGCATCACCTGCCTCAATGTTGTCGTCATCCCAGGTAGTCCGTCTATCGGGCCTCATAATAGGATTTGGCCCGGGAATTTCAATGAATTCACTCATCTCTATCGCCATTTGCCGCGTCGATATGTCCGCAAAACTGTCTTCCGCATAAATTGCGCTCGCGCCCATAACAATAGAAAAAGCGACGGAGGAGAAAAACAATATCAAATGTGTTCTATAATTCATTTTGACCTCTTTCCGGGAATTTGAAAAACGACCTATTTCAACTCCACTGTTCGTTTGTCAGATTCCATACCAAATATCATTGCGTTTTCAAATTGTAGATAGACAACTTAGTATTTGTAATCTCGGTTTGACGTTCATTGTTGCCAAACTTTAGACGACCGGATATTCCCCTTTTTCGTTTGAAATCCAGCGATGCATATCTTGATATGTGCAAAACAATATTTTCGGTCTTTTACGACAGTATTCTATAAGTTCCTTAACGTATCTTGCCTTTGGGTCATGTTTAAAACTGGTACTGGGGTGTACGGTTAAGGACAAGATCAGATTCCGTTCATACGATATGTCAACACATGCTTTCAAATAGGCAATCCATTCGTCAACGGGCCTGGGGCTGCCTCCCATATCAACATCAAAAAAAGAACGATCCTGATGCCCACAGAATGGAATTTCAAGTAAGCCGGTCTTGTAGTAGAACGGTTGCTGTTCAGGCAACCTGTTAATCCAATTTTGGTCATTGTCTGAGTCGTCGGGAGGGTATTGAAACTGCGTGCTAACCCATTTTATGCCCACATCAAGGATAGCCTTCTGAGCCTCTTCTTTGCCGCGAAGCGCATTGCGATATCCACCAGGGCCACGCACACCAATATTTTCCGTTCCACATTTGTCCTCAATTAATTCTTTGGTCACAGTCAATTGCGCTTTAATTTCTTCGATAGGGGTGCTTCTTAAACTCCGATGATAATACATATGGCTGTCAACAGCATGTCCCCGATGCGAGACCTCTCGAAATACCGCGGTATCCTCGGAAACCTCAAAGGTATTTCCTTGTACAAAAAACTGCACCTTAGCATCGTAGCTTTCGGCGGTTGAGGCCAGCCTGAGAACATAGTTTCTTATGTCTCCGTTGAGATGACCATCGGCACGGGCATTCCAACCA
>SDBV01002827.1_pt1 | contig 25896 bp, 24 predicted proteins | sample 2277081 | NCBI WGS metagenome assembly SDBV01 (sample SAMN10402039, study PRJNA504765) | marine sediment metagenome | isolation source: marine sediment core GS10_PC15, 223 cmbsf | place: Arctic Ocean: Southern Knipovich Ridge | collected 2010 | reverse complement strand
TTGGTTATAAAATCGTTGAATCGACTGACAACTATAGGCAATTTAAGTCCTTTTGCCTGAAGTTCTCCTTCGTATGTCTTCATAAAATCCTCCTTTAAAAAACACAGATGATCACAGATTATTAGCAGATTAGCACAGATTTTTAAAAATAGTGAGTAACGAGTAGAGAGATTTATTTTTTCTTGCTACTCTCTACTTTTTACACTTTCTTAAGTATATGTCCCAATCTCTTTTTCTTTGTTTTAAGATATCTGATATTTTTCTCATGTGGTTTTGTTTCAATAGGCACCCTCTCAACAATACGTAAACCATATCCTTCCAGTCCGATAATTTTTTGGGGATTATTTGTTATCAGACGCATCTTTCGTACCCCGAGATTTACCAGTATTTGAGCGCCAATGCCATAGTCTCTTAAATCAGGTTTAAAACCCAGTTTTACGTTTGCCTCAACAGTATCTAATCCCCTGTCTTGAAGTTCATAAGCCTTTAATTTGTTAGCGAGACCTATGCCCCTGCCTTCCTGCCGCATGTAGAGGAGTACTCCTTTGCCCTGTTTTTTTATCATTTTCATGGCTCTGTGGATTTGTTCCCCGCAGTCGCATCTCCTTGATCCAAATACATCGCCTGTAAGGCATTCAGAATGAACTCTGACAAGAATCTTGTTCTTGGGATCGATATCCCCCTTGATCAGGGCAATATGTATAGAATTGTCGACCATGTTTTCAAAGGTAATAGCAGTAAACTCACCCCCGTATTCCGTAGGTAATTTTGTTGTAGCTAACCTTTTTATAAAACACTCATTCTGCATTCTGTATTTAATAAGGTCTTTAATGGTAACTATTTTTAAGCCGTGTTTACGTGCGAACTTTATGAGCTGAGAAACCCGCGCCATCGTTCCATCGTCATTCATTATTTCACATATAACTCCTGCGGGATAAAGCCTTGCCAATCTTGCCAGGTCAACAGAACCTTCAGTTTGTCCGGCGCGCTTAAGCACGCCACCTGGCTGAGATCTCAGAGGGAAGATATGGCCGGGCCTTACGAGGTCTTCTGGTTTTGTTTTAGGATTTATGGCAGTAAGGATTGTTTTTGCCCTGTCAGAAGCGGAGATACCTGTGGTCACTCCTTTTCTTGCTTCTATTGAAACAGTAAAAGCAGTGCCAAAACGTGAAGTATTCTCGTTTGCCATCATTGGAAGTTTAAGTTTCTCTACCCGTTCAGGAGATAAGGACAGACATATAAGTCCACGACCATATTTAGCCATAAAATTTACAGCATGAGGTGTTATTTTTTCAGCAGCAATTGTGAGGTCACCCTCATTTTCCCTGTCCTCATCATCGACAAGGACAACCATCTTGCCGCTCTTAATATCTTTAATTGCTTCTTCTATGGTGTTGAATTTGTATTTACTCATCAATTTCTCCGAAATTTAACACAGATAGTCACAGAATCTATTGCAGATTATCACAGATACATCTGTGCTCATCAGTTGTTTTCTATCAGTGCTAATCTGTGTTATTTTGTAAATCCTTTCTCTTTTAACAATTTTTCAAGGCCGGCGTCGGTGTCTTTTCTGTTCATGAACTTTTCCACATATTTGCCTATGATATCAATTTCAATATTAACTTTGTCGCCGGGACCTTTATCTCCGATATTCGTTGCAGTAAGAGTATGTGGAATAATTGCCACGCTGAATGAAGTGCTGTTAAGGTCTGTTACTGTCAGACTTATACCGTCAACTGCCACAGAACCTTTTTTAACAATATATTTTAAAATTTCCGGAGATACTTTAAAAGCATAAAACGTATATTCTCCCTCCTGCTTCCTGTTCTTAATTATCCCGTTGCCGTCTACATGTCCGGTAACTATATGTCCGCCAAGCCTGTCAGTGAGTCTTAACGGCCTTTCGAGGTTCACTTTGTTGTTAATCTTAAGTTCGCCGAAGTTCGTACTCCGTATTGTTTCAGGTGACACCTCAAAGGCAATGTCCCTGCCGCTTTCTATTACTGTCAGGCACACACCATTTACAGCCAGACTGTCACCTATCTTCATTTCCATATCAAATTTAGGGCTTATGGATATCCTAATGCCGCCTTTGGCCCTTATGATAGAGGAAACTGTCCCGATGTTTTCAATAAGTCCAGTAAACATTTTTTTCTCAGAAAACCTAATCCCGGGTTCTTCTTTATAAAAACGAGTTTTTATTTTAAAACGCTGCTGTCATTGGCTGGTATCAACATAAAATTTAAATGTCTTTTGATATACATTAAAAAAATTTACCGTCTTTTCCCACGATATTACTGCTGTATAATGCCTTTCGTTTTTGTGTAACCGTATATCTTGCTCTTCGATAGGAATGTTATATTGCTCTGCAATTTTCAGAATTACTTCCATAATTTTTTTTTCGTTCTCTCCCACGCTTAAGTTCAAGCGTCCTTGCAATTCACTTTTAAAAGCATAATGATTGTAGTGAGGTTTTGCAATCAGGAATAACGAGTAACCAATCAACACAATAACCAATAAAAAGACAAGTATCTTTTTCATTGCGCCCTCCTAAGTATAAGTTTATTATACCTTTTTACCCCGTGAGAAAGTTTCACCCTTTCTTATGGGGTTTACTGTCAAACAGGGTTTATCCGTGAAAATCAGACAATCCTGTCTTATGAGAAACAGTATCTATGGTTGTTTAGTGCACAAGTTTTCCCAGCCTGCCCCATCGGACTTTATTTAGCCACTCATCTTTGCTATCCCATGACCAGTAAATTATAAAAGCGTTGCCCTTTATTTCACTCATATCGACATATCCCCAAAAGCGGCCGTCATGACTGTTATCCCTGTTGTCTCCCAGAACAAGGAATTTGTTACGCGGTATAATGACAGGTCCAAAATTATCCCTTGGTTCGATAGCCGATTTCCCGGCGTTTTTACTATTATATATTGTATACGGTTCAACGAGAGCAACATTGTTTACATAGACGACTTTGTTTTTTATTTCAATTTTATCTCCTCCTACACCAATGACTCTTTTTATGAAATCTCTGCAATCGTCCTTAAATAAATATAAAAGGCTTTTATTGCTCCATACATTGCCAAATCTACTCGCAACATTTTGAGTAAAACTTCTGCACTCCTCTTTTTCTTTATTCTGAGGGAAAGAAAAGACTATTACATCGCCGCGTCGCGGCTGTCTTAAAATAAAAAAACGAATGTCTGTAAAAGGGATCTTCACTCCATATAGAAATTTACTTACAAGTATCTGGTCACCGACAAGCAGGGTCTGTTTCATGGAGCCGGAAGGTATCTTGAAGGCCTGCACAATAAACGTTCTTATCAAAAGGGCCAGAATTATTGCTATTATTATAGCTTCTGTATATTCTCTGAATTTCGATTTTTGTTTAGCCAATTTTTATAGAGCTCCTTTCAAAATTAAAAGCGTTTACCTCATGATTATACATTCTTTAATATTTTATCTTAATATAGCGTACTAAAGTGTTGCTCTTGTGTAATCCCTGCCTGCCGGCAGTCAGGGATTCAAAATCTGTGTAATCATCAGCTGGAACGATTTTTGTGACAGCCTATTTCACTTTAAGCACCGCAAGAAAAGCCTCTTGCGGCACTTCAATCCTTCCAACATGTTTCATCCTGCGCTTACCTTCCTTTTGTTTTTCAAGAAGTTTTCTCTTTCTGGTTATATCGCCCCCATAGCATTTTGCCAGGACGTTTTTCTTTAACGGCTTAATCGTTTCTCTGGCTATTACTTTGTTTCCAATGGCGGCCTGAATGATAACTTCAAAAAGCTGTCTGGGAATGACCTGCCGTAATTTTTCAGCAAGCTGCCTGCCTTTATAATACGCCTTGTCTTTATGAATAATAAGTGAGAGTGCATCTACCACCGCACCATTTAAAAGTAAATCAAGCCGTATGAGTTTAGATTTCTTATACCCTGAGAATTCATAATCCATAGAGGCATATCCACTGGAAAAGGACTTTAGTGTATCATAAAAATCCCATAAAATCTCACTTAGAGGAAGTTCATAGATGATAATTATCCGATCTTTTCCCAGATAACTAAACTCCTTTTGAACTCCTCTTTTTTCCTGACAGAGCTCAAATATTTGCCCGACATATTTCTGAGGAACAAAAATCGATGCTTTAACAAAGGGTTCTTCAATCCACTCATATTTTTCCGGCAATTTTGCCGGATTGTCTATAAACAGCTCCTGGCCTTCAGATTTTACAACCTTATAGACTGCTGTAGGGGCAGTATTTATAAGTGCAAGCCCAAATTCCCGCTCGAGGCGCTCTTTCACGATTTCCATATGTAAAAGACCAAGAAACCCGCATCTAAAACCAAAGCCAAGGGCAATCGAAGATTCAGGCTCAAAATTAAATGATGAATCATTAAGTCTGAGTTTTTCTAAAGCACCTTTTAGGGTTTCATACTGGCTGGTTTCAGTTGGATAGAGCCCGCAAAAAACCATTGGCTTTACATCCTTGTAGCCAGGGCACGGCACAGAAGCAGGGTCTTCAGCAGTTGTAATAGTATCTCCAATCTTGGTATCGGTAACATTTTTTATCCCAGCAACAATATACCCCACATCCCCTGCCTTAAGGCTATCAACTGCCTTCTTGATTGGAGTAAAGACTCCCACCTCAGTTACCTCGAAATTTTTCTTTGCAGCCATAAGTGTGATTTTTGTGCCTCGTTTTACCTCGCCGTCAAAAAGCCTCACGAGCACAATAACACCTTGGTAATTATCAAACCAGGAATCAAAAATTAATGCTTTTAAAGGACTGTTTTTACTGCCGTCAGGCGGAGGCACTTTTTTTACAATAGCCTCAAGAATCTCTCTGATTCCTTGGCCTTTCTTTGCAGAGGCAGTTATCGCCTCAGCACAATCTATGTTAATAAACTCTTCTATCTGTGTCTTTACCCTGTCAGGGTCTGCACTTGGAAGGTCAATCTTGTTTATTACAGGGATTATCTCAAGATTGTGTTCAACTGCAAGATATGCATTCGCAAGGGTTTGTGCTTCAACTCCCTGTGTGGCATCGACTACAAGCAGAGCGCCTTCACAGGCCGCAAGACTGCGGGAGACCTCATAGGAAAAATCAACATGTCCTGGAGTATCGATGAGATTGAGAGTATAGTCCCTTCCATCCAGTGCCCTGTAGTCAAGCCGTACAGTCTGGGCCTTTATGGTAATTCCCCGCTCCTTCTCTAAGTCCATGGAATCCAGGACCTGGTCTGTTTTTTCCCGTGAGGAAAGTGCGCCTGTCAGTTCAAGTATCCTGTCTGCCAGCGTAGATTTCCCATGGTCTATATGGGCGATAACAGAGAAATTTCTTATATTATTTTCAGACATGAATTTAAATGGAAGATTAAGACGTATCTTTTTCTGCGGAACCGGATTGTTTTGTAATTTTTCTAAGTATAAGACCCGCAGCGCCTATTGAACCACCATCTTCTTTTAAAGTACTTTTCAGTATATCTACATGGGCTGAGAGGGGCTTAAGAGTCCTCTTGGAAAATTCTTTTTTTAACTCTTCAATAAACAGGTCCCACGCGCCTATAAGCCCGCCTCCAAGAATAACCGCCTCCGGACTGAAGATATTGACCAGATTAGCTATACCAATGCCGAGATATAGCCCAATTTCTCTAAAAACCTCTCTGCTGAGGTTATCCCCGTCAAAAGCCGCTTTGTACACAAGCTCAGGAGTTATTTTATAAAAATTACCGTTGCAGTATTCTTTAAGCATGCTTTTAGAGCCTTTTTCCATGGATGAGATTATCCTGTCTATGATAGCCCTGCCTGATGTGTATGATTCAAGACAGCCAAAACTGCCGCAGGTGCAGAAGCGGCCCTGCGGCTCAATGGCCATATGTCCTATTTCAGCAGCACCTTCAAAAAGTTCACCTTTATAGATTATCCCGCCTCCCAGACCTGTACCCAGCGTAAGAACAACAAAATTATTAAGATTTTTTCCTGTGCCAATCCATTTTTCTCCATAGGCATATGTATTTGCATCGTTTTCAACAATAATGGGCAAAGAAAATTCCTTTTCAAAGGCTTCTTTTACTTGGAAACCATTAAGTACAGGGATGTTAGGGGATTCGATTACTATTCCATTCTTCCTGTCAACAACCCCTGCAATTCCAAAGCCAATTCCGGCAATATTATTATTTCTGCAAATTTTTTTTAAAACCTTTACCAGCTTGTCTTTTACATCGTCTGAAGAACCTTTGCGCGTAGCAGGCGTAGGTTCAATGAAACTTGCAAGAACGTCTCCTTCCTCAGAGACAAGGACTACCTTTATATTTGTTCCTCCGATATCAACACCAATTGCACTCTTCATAATCGGTTTCCCCTGTGAAAAAAAAGTTAATAGCTTTTAATAATATCACATTACAAGATTTCTGGAAATGTACAGCTCAAAACGAGCGAATATAATAATAAAAAAATCCTTGTAATTCGAAGAATTGCGGGGACTTAATCCCGGAAATCTAAAAGATTTTTTGGGGCACCGCTTAAAAGATAAAGATATTGTAACATATAAAAATATCTGTGTAATCATTTGCCCCGTTGGAAAGAAAGCTCCGTCTTTTAGGCGGGATAAAAAAATATATAGTTCGGGTGTGGTTTTCCGCCATAGGCGGATCCGCCGTCGGAGGAAAAGCCCTACCCGAACTTTCTAACGGGGTTTACGAAAATAGTTTGAAGAGGGAAAAAGTTATTGCTGAACCGAGCATTGCCCCGAGAATAACCTCCCACGGTCTGTGAATGCCGACACTTACCCTGCTCTGCGCAATCAGGATGGCGAGGATTAAAACGAGCAAAGACACTGTAGCGGATGAACTGATAAGGGTGATAGCGACCCATACGGAAAAAGCTACTGCTGCATGACCGCTTGGCATGCCGCCCCTTAACGGTTTTCCCTTGCCAAAAAAGGCCTTTGTTATTATCACCATTATAAGTACCAGTACAAGTGAAATAATTGCCGTATCTTCACCCGACTGCTCGGCTATATTTAGTCCACTGTGAAACACACTCTTAAAATACGGCATAAGAATGATATATCCGATAACCGCAGCGCCAATTGCCGTTATCAGAACTGCTCCTGCAGCAATATCTTTGATTGTCTTTGCCTTTTTGTCATATTCCTTAAAGAGGATGTCTACAGTCGCCTCTATTGCCGTATTAAGCATCTCTACTGACAGCACGATCAGGACGACTATTGTTATAGCTACAAATTCGTTCTTGCTTACGCCGAGGATAAAGCTCAGAAGAAACGCTAACATTGCTGCATAAAAATGATAACGCAGATGCCGTTGAGTTTTTACGGCATGAAGGATACCCTCAATTGCGTAATTAGCGCTTTTAACCCATTTTCTTAAAGGCATTTAGAAGCTCCCCTTCTTTTTTTCTCATGGCCCTTGCCCTGGATGACGATTTTTCGTGTTCATACCCGAGTAAGTGCAGGACGCTGTGAATTAGGAGACGATAAATCTCATCGTAGAAGCCCACACCCCGCATCTCTGCCTGTGTCTCTGCTGCAGGAACACTTACAACAATGTCCCCCAGCAAAAAGTGAGAAGTAGGAAGTTGAAAGTAGGAAGTAGAAAGCATCTTTGTTTTATTATTATTTTTTAACTTCTTAGTTTTCACTTCACACTTCACACTTCTTTGAGGGAATGAGAGGACGTCCGTGGTTTTGGATATCCCTCTGAACGCAGTATTCAGCTGTTGCATCTTTTTATCGCCTACGAACAAAATACTCAGCTCAGCTGTAGGTTGTTTTAAGAGGGAAAGAATCTTCTGGGCTGCTTTTTTTATCTTTGTTTTGTTTAGGCGTCTGCGCTTTTGCTGGTTTTTTATCAGAATTTTCATCTTTTATTTCAAAACCCGGATAATTGACACGTCTATGAAACATAGTAGCCAGGAGATAAACAAAGTGAGTTTTAATTTCACGAAGGTCTTTAAGGGTCAGTTCGCAGTCATCTAGTTGGCCGTCAAGAAAGAAATGATTGATAATCTTGTTAACAAGGGCAGAGATTCTTGTCGGTATAGGGTCTGTTAATGCCCTTGAAGCAGCCTCTACAGCATCAGCCATAAGCACAAGGGCGGTAACCCTGGTCTGGGGTTTTGGCCCGGGGTATCTAAAATCTCTCTCTGTCAGTGGGGAAGAAGAGGCTGTTTCCTGCTGTTCTTTTGCTTTTTGATAAAAATAAGTTATGATCGATGTTCCATGGTGCTGCTGAATAGTATCTATTATGGATTCAGGCAGTTTGTGCTGTTTTGCAAGTTCAACACCTTCTTTTACATGAGAAATTAGGATAAGACTGCTCATGTGCGGTGCAAGTTTATCATGTCTGCTAACTGGTATACGTTGGTTTTCAATAAAATACTCTGGCTTTTTTATCTTGCCGATATCGTGGTAATAAGCGCTTACTCTTGCTAGAAGGGGATTGACTCCCACTGCTTCAGCAGCAGACTCAACAAGGTTGCCGACTATAATGCTGTGGTGATAAGTTCCCGGAGCCTCAACCAGGAGCTCTCGCATTAAAGGCTGGTTGAGGTCAAGGTGTTCAAGAAGGCTTATATCAGTAGTGAGCTTAAAAGAATATTCAAGAAGAGGGAGCAGGGCTAAAACCAGGGTTGCGACTATAATGCCGTTTGAAAAAGCAAACTGCACAATTACAGGGGTATCTATGGTAAACAACTGCCCTTTAATAAGAGTTATCATTACGGCGGTGAATACACACACAAACCCGACGAAAAGTCCTGCTTTCCATATTGCGGATCTCCTTTTGCATCTTATAACACCAAAGGCACCTGTAAGTCCTGCCGTAAAACTAAAAATTGCATAAAATGGGTCACCAAGCCATATCCCGGCAAGAAGGCCGGTTATAACAGAAAAGACAATAGCAGTGTGGATATCTATTAAAAGAGCGGTCAATATTGCGCCGGTAGCAAGCGGTATGGCATAAATTGCCATTTTAGGGCCTATATTACCGAGCCATGCGGTGAAACCTTCTAAAATATAATAAAAACCTTGCCCGATTAAGAAATTACCTAACAGCAGGATGCCTATAAGTATCATCATTGTATAATTTTTGTAGATTGCCGGTTTATACCGCATTAAATCTCTGTAAAGAAGAATCAGCAGAAGCGCGACAATAAGAAATGTGCCGATAGTAGCTTCTATCGAGGGTTCTTTGTGCCATAATATAGAGATGCTTAGAGACGCTGAAAATAATATGAGCAGCAAAACCTTTATCAAGGCTATACTGTTAACCTTTAGTTTTTTCTTGGAAGTATTTTTTTTCATTTAATGATTTTATTAACTATATCCTTGTATTTGAATGCATGTATCTTTATCTGTGTTTATTCTTGCCCCGTTAGATAGTAAACATCTAACGGGGTGAATGTAAATCTGCGGCTGAATTATTGAGTCCTTTTGCAAATTTCTCATAGGCCTTGATTATTTGCTGGACAAGCTTATGTCTGACTACATCCTTCTCAGTAAAGTATATAAAACTTACTCCTTTAATTCCCTTTAGTATTTTTTCTGCTTCGATAAGGCCAGAGGCCTTTCCGGTTGGCAGGTCAACCTGGGTTATATCTCCAGTAATAACTGTTTTTGAGTTAAAACCTAATCTTGTCAGATACATTTTCATCTGTTCTGAGGTCGTGTTCTGAGCCTCGTCAAGAATTACAAAAGAGTCATTTAATGTCCGGCCTCTCATAAAGGCAAGAGGCGCTATTTCTATTATTCCACGCTCTATGAGTTTATGTGCTTTTTCAGCTTCCATCATATCAAAAAGTGCGTCATAAAGAGGCCTCAAATACGGATTTACTTTCTCATATATATCACCGGGCAGAAAGCCGAGCCTTTCACCTGCCTCAACAGCGGGTCTTGCAAGTATAATTCTGCTAACCTCTTTTTTAAGAAAGGCATTTATAGCCATTGCCATTGCAAGGTAAGTTTTACCTGTACCAGCAGGACCTATCCCGATTACCATGTCATACCGCTGTATTGCCTCAATGTAGTTCTTCTGGACCTCGGATCTTGGAAAGATGAATCTCTTTTTTGAAGATACGGGGATTGTATTTAAAAATAACTCCTTGAGAGAAGGGGAATCAGGATGTTTCCGGACAGAGGATTTATTAACAACTTTTAAGGCGTATTTTATATCTTCAGGCCTAAGGCTGTAACCGTCTGCCTTGATCAATTGAAGTTCCTTGATAAACTTTTTCACCTTATTTGCGGTTTTTCCCTCGCCTTTAATAATAACCTTGTTTCCCCTTACAGAGGCCTCAATCCCGTAAGCTTCTTCAATTATCTTAATGACGTTGTCAAGGTCCCTGTACGTTGATGCAAGGTCTTTCCCTTCGTTTAAATTTAGCTCCAGCGTAACCGTTTAAATTCTCCTTTTCTACAGGTAATTAGATATATTAACAAAGCATAGCAGGAAATCAAGTAAAATTCAAAGCGTCAAAACGCTTATATGATAAGCATAGCATCGCCATATGAGAAGAATCTATAACCGGCAGTTACCGCCTCATCGTAGGCTCTCTTCAGGAGCTGCAGTCCTGAAAAGGAAGAGGTAAGCATCATGGGGCTTGACTTGGGCAGATGAAAGTTTGTAATAAGTGCATCTGTTGCCTTGAATCTATAGCCCGGATAAATAAAGATAGATGCCTTGCCTGAACCGGCCTTTATGTTGCCCTGCGGATTGCCTGCAGCTGATGCCTCAAGGGTCCTTGTAACGGTAGTCCCCACGGCTATTATCCTTCTGCCTTGAGATCTGGCACGATTAACAGCATCTGCTGTTTCTTCTGGTATTCCATAATATTCTTCATCCATCCGGTGATTTTCTATCTTGGCTGATGTAACAGGCTTGAAAGTACCATATCCAACGTGTAGCGTAAGTTTTACGACCTCAATACCCTTGTGTCTTATCCTTTCAAAGAGCTGCTTTGTGAAATGCAGTCCTGCTGTCGGTGCTGCAACAGCACCCTCCTTTTCAGCATATACGGTCTGGTAATGTTCCCCGTCGAGTCCCTCCGCAGGTCTTTTTATATAAGGGGGAAGAGGCATAACCCCGATTTTATTTATCATCCCTTTAATATCACTGCCGTTAAATATGACAGTGGCCATGCCGTTTAAGCGAGATACGTGTGCGGTAATTCCCTGTTTGAGCGTAACCATGCCCTCATTCAGTCCTTTAACAATAGCCTCCCATTTATTTGTGAGGAGTTCTTTAAGAAGTAGTATCTCGACTGCTTTCCCTGAGGAACTGGAATTTTTGCCGCAGAGACGAGCGGGTATGACTTTTGTATCATTTAGAACAAGAACATCACCTGCGTGAAGAAAATCGGTTAAGCTTTTAAATGTCGTGTGCTCGATTTTCTTCTCTCCCCTGTGAATGACCAGAAGCCTGGAAGAATCTCTTTCCTGCAGCGGGTACTGGGCGATAACGCTTTTTGGAAGATGATAATCAAAATCTGAAAGTCTCATAGTTAAAGTAAAATTTCAAAATCTTAGCACCAGGCAGGATACGTATAATGCATCATTATTTGTAATATTTAGTTGGAACGGCACTAGTTTAAAATCGTTTTAAGTTGTTCAAGATATATAGTTCAATATTGTTCAAATTTGAACTACATTTTTTGTATTACCGTGCCTGGATAATAATGTTCAAGAATTTCCTTATAATTTTTCCCTTCATTTGCCAGTTCCAGGGCTCCCCACTGAGAGAGTCCTACACCGTGGCCATAACCCCCGCCCTCAAAAATAAAATTTTCGTCTTCTATTATGACGGAAAAATGAGTACTTGGGAGTTCTCTGTATCCCAGGAGTTTTCTTAAATCTACTGCCTTAATCTCTATTTCTGAGTCTTTTGTAACTAACTTGAGAATTTTAGCTCTGCCGGTAGAGGTAAAAGAAGTAATGCGCATATCTTTTATGCCTTTTATCCCCACTGCTTTTTCTATCTCGTCAAGACTGAATCTCCTCTGCCACTGTTCATAAGGAGAGGTCGCACCCTTACACGGGACAGACTTGATATACGGGTAGTTTTTTTCCCATACTTCTTCAGGCAATTCGGTTTTGCCCTGGCAGGTAGAGTGATAAAAAGCCTCTATGGGTTTGCCTTCATAAGTCACTATTTCCAATGCGGTATCTATCACAGCGCTTCTAATCGTTTTGTTTGTGTTATTGCCCTTATATACCTGGTGTAACACACTGGATGTTAAATGATAATCATTTTCTGCATTGAGGATTTTCTGATAAACTGCATAGGTTCTTGAAATAACGGCCTGAGCTTTCAGAGCTTCTATGGCCCAGTCTTTTCCAGTCTCTGCCGAAACAACTCCTTCGATATATTTTTCAAACGAAATTTCATTAATAAAATGAAGTCCGTTTTCATCTTTTCTAACATCAATAAAACCACTGTATATGTGGTCATTGATAAGGATATCGCCTTTTATGGTTCCGATTTTCTCTGCATCCCTGCTTAGAAGAGGGGCGTCAGGGCCTTCAATGATAAGGACCTTTATACTGTACTTAGCCCTCAGAGGTTGAGCCGTAAAACACACCAGAATAATGATAATAAAATACAGAAAGTTCTTCATTTTCTCCCGGATATAAGATATAGGGTAAGACTTAATATAATACTCAAGCTAATGCCGGTTGTAAAAGGGAAATAAAAGGTAAAGTTTTTTTCTGGATTACAACGTCCCAACGTTGAACGATACAAGCGTCTTAACCTCAACTTTTTTTCACCATTGTAGTTTTTTTCTGATACCTCTCTTTCCTGCTGTATATACATCCGCAGTATTTTTGCCTGTAAAGCCCGAACTCCTTTGCATATGTCATAGCTTTACTGAAGTACTGTCTGAAGTCCCTGAGATAGAAAGAAACATCATATTTATCCGCGAGTTCTTCCCCTATGATTATAAGTTGTTCAAAGTCCTGAAACGGGCTTATCAGCAATGTTGTAGAAAAGGCATCAAAACCTTTTTTTTGTGCCTGCTCAGCGGTTTTTTCAAGTCTCAGTCTGTAGCAGGATTTGCATCGTTCAAATCCCCCCTTGCTCCCCTTTAGTAAAGGGGGTGGTGGGGGGATTAGTGTTCCATAGTCGCTTGAAGAGTCAGTATCTCGTAATATATGTGTAACTGTTGCATTAAACATCCTAAAAAACTCTGCAGCGTCATATTCAGTCGTATATATCATGCCAATCCGCCATCTGCCCGTCAGGTCTTTTACTGAATCAAGTCTTAATTCATATTCCTGATAAGGATGTATATTTGGATTAAACCAGAAGCCTGTGAGGTTGTGCCCTTCCTCCTGCAGAGTTTTGACAGGATAAATAGCGCAGTTTGCGCAACATATGTGAAGAAGAATTTTCATCTAACCCACATTTCTTAACTAAAAACAGGGAGGATATAGTATTTGAGCGGTTTCTTTTGACGATAGTCCATTAAATTTATTTAAAAAATCAATCCCGACTTGTCGGGAGGAGTCCCGATGCGTCGGGACGAGAATGAGTGAAAAGACTATGTCCTTCCTGTTTCTTCATATTTTATATAAATTAAAACAGTCCACTATTTTTCTCGTAGCGAGTCTCGGTACGAGTCGATCCCGACTTCGCGGAGAGTCGCTCCGACTGGATTCCAAAGTATTTGTAAGCAAGACCGGTTGCCATTCGACCTCTTGAAGTCCTTTCTATAAAACCTTCCTGCAGAAGGTATGGTTCGTACACATCTTCTATTGTCTCTTTCTCTTCACGTACAGAGGCAGCGAGCGTTTCAAGTCCGACAGGGCCGCCATTAAACTTTTCCATTATAGTAAGCAGCAGTTTCCTGTCCATGTCATCAAAACCTTTTTCGTCAATATCCATTGCCCGAAGCGCATCTTTTGTAATTTTCCTGTCAATTAAACCAGAGCCTTTTACCTGGGCAAAGTCTCTTACTCTTCTGAGGAGCCTGTTGGCTATTCTCGGTGTTCCCCGTGCCCTTTCTGCAATCTCTGAAGAGGCCTCTTTTTTTATTTCTACGGTAAGTATTTTTGCGGAGCGACGGAGTATTGTATCAAGGTCAACCGAAGTGTAATAGTCAAGCCTGTTGATAACACCAAATCGGTCTCTCAGGGGAGAGGTCAAAAGCCCGGTTCTTGTAGTTGCACCAATAAGTGTAAAGCTTGGCAGGGTTAGTTTAAGTATTCTGGCGCTTGGCCCCTGTCCTATAATAATGTCAAGCTGGTATTCCTCCATTGCAGGGTAAAGTATCTCTTCAGCAATCCTCGGGAGCCTGTGAATTTCATCAATGAATAATATGTCTTTATCCCCGAGATTTGTCAGTATGGCAGCCAGGTCGCCGGCCCTTTCAAGCACAGGCCCTGAGGTTATCTTTATCCCAACCCCCATTTCAGATGAAATTATACGTGCAAGCGTTGTCTTTCCAAGTCCCGGAGGCCCGCAGAACAACACGTGATCGAGCGCCTCCTGTCTCTGTTTTGCGGCCTGAATAAAGACTTTTAGATTTTCTATTATCTTGTTCTGCCCGACGAATTCTTTAAAAGACCTCGGTCTTACGTTAAGCTCAACACCGACATCTTCTTCTTTAATCTTGGCGGTTATATCCCTTTCAGGCACATCTTCCATATGTCTATCCTTTATTAATGTAACAAACAACTAATAACGAATTTATTTGTTATCCGTCATATGTCCTAAAGCCTCTTTTATTATATCTTCTATAGAATTTGCACCCGATTTCAGCGCCTTGTCAACTGCCCTTTCTGATGTGGATTTTTTATAACCGAAGTTAATAAGTGCTGATACAGCATCGTCTACAAGAGGGTTCTTTCCCGGGATAGCTGTGCTGACTGAAGCCGGCAGTTTTCCTTTAAGCTCCAGTATTAACCTTGATGCTGTTTTTTTGCCGAGCCCCGGAATATTTATCAGTAAAGATACATCTTCATTGTAAACAGCTTCAATAAACTTTTCAGGAGAAATGCCGGAGAGTATTGCAAGCCCGAGTTTTGGTCCGATGCCGCTGATTCCGATAAGCGTGGTAAAGATTTTCTTCTCCTCTTCCGTCAGAAATCCGTAGAGCTGCAGAGTGTCTTCCCTCACATGGGTATAAGTATGCAGGAATATTTCTTCTCCCGGTTCTGGGATGTTGGTAAGGCTGCATAGGGGTACGCATACATGATAGCCTATACCACGCACCTCTACTATTATCCCCTCGGGTTTTTTACTGTAAACAAGACCTTTAAGAGAAGCTATCAATTTATATTCCTCAATTTAGGCACAAAGTTTAAATGTTATTTTATTAATCAAGTTGTTAAACATATCTTTTGTGTTTGATTTTACTCCCTTTGAGTCTTTATAGTAACTAAAGCTAAAGCGTGTCTACAATGGCTTTCCTTTTCTTTGTGCCTTCTGCCTTTGTGCCTCTTAGCTTAACTTATTTGACGAGTTTATATGACAGATGCATAATGCCAGGGCATCACTGCTGTCTTTGCTGATAGGTAAAAGTGAGGGTTTAAGCTTTAGTATCCTTACAACCATTTCCTGAACCTGCCTTTTTTCCGCCCTTCCGTAGCCTGTGAGCGCCAGTTTTAATTCTGTGGAGTTGTATTCAACGAGTGGAAGAGCCTTTTCTGCAGCCAGGAGCATGGTTATGCCCCTTGTTGAGCCAAGTGTCAGGGCTGAACGGACGTTCTTGTGAAAAAAAACTTTTTCAATACATACTTGAGAGGGTTTATATTCATCAAATATCTTTTTAAGTGAATCATAAAGGGTTTTTAATCTGTCAGGAAGTGCATCTCTCCTGTTCATTCGTACTTCACCTGAGGCAATGTATGCCGGGAAATCTTTTGATATTTTGTCTCCCACTTCTACTATGCCGTAGCCACAACAGATAGTTCCTGGATCAATGCCGATTATACGCATGTTTACTTAGCGAGGATTTCCTCCGGGATATCGAAATTTGCATAAACATTCTGCATGTCATCGTTGTCTTCAAGGGCATCCATTAATTTCAGCATCTTATCAGCATCTTTGACTTCAAGTTTCACATAACTCTTCGGAAGCATGGTAATTTCTGCGAGATTAAGCGAAACGGTTTTTTTCTCAAGTGCTTGTTGCACCTTTTTGAAATCCTCAGGAGCTGTAATAACCTCATAATTTTCCTCTTGAGGGTCGTTTTTTATGTCTTCTGCTCCTGCATCAAGGACAATAGACATCAAGGTATCCTCATCAATATTCTTCTTATTAACAAGTATATAACCCTTTTTATCAAATATCCATGCAACGCATCCTGCCTCACCTATGCTGCCGCCGTGTTTTGACATAATATGCCGGATTTCCGAGATAGTTCGGTTCTTATTGTCAGTAAGGACATCAAGCATTAAAGCAACCCCGCCCGGGCCATAACCCTCGTAAGCTGCTTCCTCATAAACTACGCCGGGAAGTTCTCCTGTGCCTTTCATTATTGCCCGTTTAGTATTATCTGCCGGCATATTGGCGCCTTTAGCTTTTTCAATGGCAAGCCTGAGTCTCGGATTCATATCAGGATTATTGCCACCTATCTTCGCTGCTACGGTTATTTCTTTGGAAATCCTTGAGAAAAGTTTACCTTTTTTCACATCTACCACTGCTTTTTTATGCTTTATCGAAGCCCACTTGGAATGTCCTGACATAATCTATAAAACTCCTTTTTACGCAGATGACCGCAGATGCGTTTTTATAAAAAAATTATAAGCGATTGATTGAGAGAAAGGCAACTGGCCTTGAAATCAAGGCAAAGAGTGCAAACAAAAAAAAGGCGTCCCGAATTTTCGGGACGCCTTTTTTTCATCACGAACAAAGTGAGTGTAGTCGAAGTATTAGAACGTGAGCATAATGCCATGTCTGACGGAATAGGCATTATCCGGATTTGAAGCACTAGCGGCCACGTTCTTATAGAAGTTTCCTGCCCAGAGATAACCACCCTCTACATAATAGACAAGGTTCTTCTCAATATCATATGTTATCTTAGCATCAATCTCCGTTCCAATGGACTTACTACTGTTAATATTACTTGTAGACTGTGAAGCCCTCAGGAGATATAAATCGACTTTTGCAGTCATATCCTTAAGAGGGTTTGCTAATGCGCCTATCTTCAAATAGTAGGTATTTGCGATTCCAGTTCCAGCAGCTCCTGTTCCACCAGCATTTAATGCTGGAGCTGTTACACCTGCAGTTGCTGTCCTGTAATCATAGACATAAGTGAACTTTTGGCTTCCGTGCTGAGCTGTAAGAAATGTATCAACTGTATCGTCTGACCGGTCACTGTCACCACTGCCGTATGCAATCGCAGCATCATAGGTTACCTGGTCAATGGCCATATCAGCGGCAATAAGAAATGCATAACCTCTGAATTTTGCATCAGATACAATATTTGTTGCTGTTGCTGCTGCTGCACCAAGGGCTCCCTTTGCCTTACCACTCTGAATCTCAACATCTGCCCTGAGGTTAATGTCGTTGATAACTGTGGCACCTCTTAAACCAAAGTTCCATACATGAAGACCATGAGCTGAATAATTCTGGTCATTTATGAATGTAATATCCCCATCGATGTCGATTGAATCCACTCCTGTATAGGTGAAGGCAACTACATAGGCGTCGGTATCATCTGGTGTGCCTGTTGTGCCTTCAGTAGCCTTTGCATTAACCAGCGTAATTCCCAGCTCTTTTGTAGCCTCAATTGTGACAACAATGAGATCATCTCCGTATTTTGAGTGATTTAAGAATAAACCATTGCCGAGTATAAAAGGCATATGACCTATCCTGATTGATGAAGGCACTCCTAAAAGTCCTGAGCCCTCGTGCTGAATCCATGCCTGTCGGATATTTAAAGTACCTCTTTTCCCATTACCCTCGCCATAAACACCTAAACCTTCTGAACCGCAGGTGCCCCATGTGTAAACATCAGTGACGTTAGTGCTGGCTGCCTCAGAAGAAGTACAATCTCCTGACTCAATTTCAATCCTTCCCGATGTATTAGGAGAAGTCTTAACATCAACCTGCAACCTCACCCTGGTGTCATAAGCTGAACTATCACCGGTGTTTGATGCGCTATCATCAAAATCGTTCACATTTACTCTCATCTCGCCTCTTGTCCTTATCGACCCGCTAAGGGTTATGTCGGTCTGTTCAACAGCAGCGGCATAATCCGCGGCAATAAAGCCTAAAACAAATACTATGCTGAGAACTATTAGTAATAACTTTTTCATTCAAACCTCCACCACTTCCCATCCCTCTTCTAAGTTTAGCAGGGATGGTTCAGTATTTTTTTCTTCGCCAAAAGCGAATTTTGCTTTCTCTCGACTTCTCATCTTTTCACTTATCCCAGACATCACCTCCTTTTGCATAATTAAAGAGTTTATAACATGCACTGCCTCTGTTGTCAAGGAAATAGATGTTACGAAAACAAAAACCCAAAAATTGTCAAAGAACAGAATATCCATACAATACAATAAGTAAGCAATAATTATGCCAGAAAGGCAGTTAATCAGTTATCAGTTATCAGTTATTAGTTATTTAGGTTAAAAATTAATAAATTACAATATTATGTTCCCTGTTCCCTGTTCATTCCGCCTAAGACTGATTACTGTTCACTGTGTCTATTCTGCAACAAATGTGAATAATAAATAATACAAATATAAAGAGCATATTTGCTATAATTATTAAGGGTTCCATATGGTGAAGGCATGGAAACATGAGCTTGATATTGCCAGATATACAAGGGACATCGAACTAAACCCTGGCAATTTTCAGGTATACAACAATAGAGGAAATGTCTATCAGCAATTAGGCAAATATGAACTTGCAAACGCTGATTACAACAAGGCAATAGAACTAAACCCGGAATATTTTATTGCATACAATAACAGGGGAAAACTCTATCAGCGATTGGGCAAATATGAACTTGCAATCGGTGACTGCAACAAGTCGATAGAATTAAGGCCAAAAAGTGGAATGCCATATAACAACCGTGGGTTTGCATATCTTATGACGGGAAGATTAAAAGAAGCAGAAAAAGACATTAGAAAGTCCCTTGAACTCAATGCAAATAATATCTATGGCTTAAATAGTATGTCTGAACTTTACGCTATAAAAAACGATCCAGCTGAGGCGTGCAGACGGCTGAGGCTTGCCATTAAGAAGGGATACAATAACTGGAACTATCTGAGAACATCAAAGACATATGACAATATCCGCAATCATCCATGTTTTAAAGAGATACTTTCAAGTAGACCTGCCTGCCGTCAGGCAGGTTTGTAAAATGATTAAATAAAGTTGAAGAGGCGTCAACAATCAATACTTGATTCTGCCCGTAGCTTAGATGCTGAGACAGTCGGTCTTATCGAATCACTTGGAAGGGTACAGCGTTCTGCAACAGCCTACTTCCGCAGGTATGACATCTGTGTAATCAGTATTTAATCTATGAAATCAAAGGTTACTGATAAACTCGGTAACCTTATAAAACCACTTGACATGTTTCTTATCAAGTGATATGATATAAACAAACGAAGTATGAACTGAGAAGTAGGAAATAAGAAGTAAGATAAGAGAAGGCAAATTTAGAACTTTTTTACTTCTCACTTCTTAGTTCTAACTTCTTATTTGTGATATGACAAGTACAGCTAAAGACTATTATGAGATCCTTGGAGTAAAAAAAGACGCCTCTCAGGAGGGAATAAAGAAGGCATATAGAAAGCTTGCGCGCAAATACCATCCTGATTTAAATCCAGGGAACAAGCCAGCAGAACAGAAGTTTAAGGGTATAAACGAGGCGTATGACGTGCTTAGTGACCCCAAAAAGAAAGCAGACTATGACCAGTTCGGAAAGACTCCCTTTGAAGCAGGCGCTGGTTTTGCCGACACGGCTCGATTCCAAGAGGGTTTTGGTTCTTTTGATTTTGGCGGTGGCGCTGAAGATATATTCTCAAATCTGTTTAAAGGTTTTAGGCGTGAAGAGGTGCCATTACAAGGTTCTGATATTGAGACTAGTTTTGAAATTACCATTGAAGAGGCATACAGGGGAGTGAAAAAGCCAATCACCCTGACAAGGGAGGTTCTGTGTAAAGCCTGTGCAGGAACAGGTGCAGAGTCTTCTCAAACCTGTTCTAGTTGTAATGGTACAGGGTCATTACAACAGAAAAGAGGTTTTTTCAGGCTGAGCCAGACATGTCCTTCATGTAACGGTAGAGGCAGAATAGTAACAAAGATATGCAACATATGCAAGGGCAATGGCAGCACTTTAACTACGGATACCATAAAGGTCAAGATTCCACCAGGTGCAGACACTGGTAGCAGGGTTAGGCTCAAGGGCATGGGTAGTGCAGGTGTAAAAGGCGGCTCCCCGGGCAATCTATATATTTATTTAACAGTAAAGCCACACCCTGTGTTTAAACGAGATGGAGATAATATTTACGTAGAAACCCCTGTGACTGTTGGTGAGGCTGTTCTCGGGGGGAAAATTAAAGTCCCGACACTTAGCGGCACTGTTACAATGACCCTTCCTGCCGGCATAGACAGCGGCAGAAAATTCAAGCTTAAAGGCAAGGGTATTCCCAATATAAGAACAGGAGTCAGGGGAGATGAATTTGTAGTTATAAAAATAATTGTGCCAAAGAAAGTTACGGCCAAGACAAAAGAGGCACTTCACGAGGTGGAAAAGGCATATAAAAAAACATAGTTCAAGATAGTTCAATTTTGAACAATATTAAACTATGTTGAACAATTTTAAACAATGTTTTTTTAGAGGTAACCATGGATGATAAAAAAAGACCATTATTTTTGATTAGCGTAGTCTGCGAGATGTTCAAAATTCATCCACAGACCCTCAGACTGTATGAAAAAGAGGGGTTTCTGCATCCGCAAAGGGTTGGAAGGTCAAGGATGTATTCACAGGAGGATTTAGAACGTATCAGGACAATATTGAATCTTACCAAAGCCCTCGGCGTAAACAGGGCAGGAGTGGATATTATCCTCAGGATGAGGCACAAGCTTGAAGCAATGCATAGGGAAATGGAAGAGATGATGGACTACCTTGAAAATGATATAAGAAGGGAATTTGAAGAAAGAATGAGAATGGCATTTGAAGAGGAGGAAGAATGAAATATATGCACAGGAATACGACTCCGAGGGTCGAATCGACAAACCGCTCAAGAAAAATATCCTGTGCATTATGTAGGAGAGGAAAGAGATGAGACCGGATAAATTTACCATAAAAAGCCAGGAGGCTATAGAAAAGGCCCAGCAGCTCGCACAGAGAAAAGGCAACCAGCAGGTTGATACAGTGCACCTTCTTTTTGTTTTGCTCGAAGAAGGCATTGCGCTGGAAATTATCAAAATGCTTGGAGCTGATATAAAGGCAGTAAAAACAGGAATAGAATCAGAGATAGGGAAGATTCCGAAAATCCTCGGGCCAACCCCGTTTGGACAGCTTTATATCACGCAGACATTAAAGGATGTGTTTGATAAGGCATTTGCAGAAGCAGGGCATCTTAAGGATGACTTTGTAAGTGTAGAGCATTTACTCCTTGGAATTATCGGCGTAAAAGGCGCAGCAGAGAAGATTCTTGAAAAATCCGGGGTAACTACTGACAAGGTTCTTTCTGCAATGCTTGAAATAAGGGGAACACAGCGTGTTACCGACCCTACGCCCGAGGATAAATATCAGGCGCTTAAAAAATATGCAAGAGACTTAACAGACCTTGCAGAAAAAGGCAAGCTTGACCCTGTAATTGGAAGAGACGAAGAAATAAGAAGAATTATCCAGGTGCTTTCACGAAGGACGAAAAATAACCCCGTTATAATAGGAGAGCCGGGCGTAGGCAAAACAGCATTGGCTGAAGGACTTGCGCAGAGAATAACCTCAGGGGATGTTCCGCAGAGTCTTAAAGACAAAAGGGTTGTTGCTCTTGATATGGGAGCGCTCGTTGCCGGTGCAAAATACAGAGGGGAATTTGAAGACAGACTCAAAGCAGTTTTAAAAGAAATAGAAGAGGCTGCAGGAAGAGTAATTCTCTTTATTGATGAGCTTCACACCGTTGTAGGTGCAGGTGCAGCAGAAGGTGCAATAGATGCATCCAATATGCTCAAACCAGCTCTTGCAAGAGGAGACCTGAGGTGTGTGGGAGCAACAACTCTTTCAGAATACCGGAAATATATAGAAAAAGACCCTGCGCTTGAAAGAAGATTCCAGCCCATTTACCTGCAGGAGCCTAACGTGGAAGACACTGTTTCAATCCTCAGGGGATTGAAAGAACGCTATGAAATTCATCACGGAATAAGAATAAAAGATTCAGCCCTTATAGCTGCAGCGGTTTTAAGCAACAGATATATATCAGACAGATTTCTGCCGGATAAGGCAATAGACCTTATTGATGAGGCAGCGTCAAAGCTGAAGATGGAAATAGACAGTATGCCGTCAGAGCTTGATGAACTTGAAAGGAAACTAAGACAGCATGAGATAGAAAAACAGGCAGTGATGAAAGAAAAGGATAAGGACTCAAAGGAGAGGCTTGAGCACATTAAAAAGGAGATTTCAGGATTTACAGAAAAAAGGAATGTCCTTAAAGCCCAATGGCTTAAGGAGAAAGAGGCAATTCAGAAGATAAGTACAGTCAAGGAAGAGATTGAGAAAACAAAGATTGAGTCTGAGAAAGCTGAAAGAGAAGGCGACCTTAACAAGGCGGCAGAACTGAAATACGGCAAGCTCCTCAATCTTCAGAAGGAATTTGAAAAGGAAAATAAGACGCTTTTAGAACAGCAGGGCAACACCAGACTGCTCAAGGAAGAGGTCGATGAGGAGGATATTGCAGAGATTGTAGCAAAATGGAGAGGTATTCCTGTGAGCAGAATGCTTGAAGGCGAAGTTGAAAAACTTTTAAAAATGGAGGAAAGACTGAAGCGCCGTGTGGTCGGACAGAATGAAGCAATAAAAGCGGTTTCTGATGCAGTGAGAAGGGCAAGGGCGGGTATACAGGACCCGAACAGACCGATTGGCTCATTTATCTTTCTCGGACCCACAGGCGTTGGAAAAACAGAGCTTGCAAGGGCGCTGGCTGAGTTCCTTTTTGACGATGAAAATGCAATGACAAGAATTGATATGTCTGAATACCAGGAGCGCCATACAGTATCAAGGCTGATTGGCGCGCCTCCGGGCTACGTGGGGTATGAAGAAGGCGGGCAGTTAACCGAGGCAGTAAGGAGAAGACCTTACACTGTGATACTTTTTGATGAGATAGAAAAAGCACATTCTGAGGTTTTTAATGTGCTTCTTCAGCTTCTTGATGACGGAAGGCTTACAGACGGGCATGGAAGAACAGTTGATTTCAGAAACACAGTTGTCATAATGACGTCTAATATCGGAAGCCAGCATATTCAGGAAATGCTTACTGAATGGACAGAGGAAGAGCAGATACAAAAAGGCATGAAGGAGCAGTTAAAGAAGTTTTTCAAACCCGAGTTTCTGAACAGAGTGGATGAGACCATAGTATTCCACGCCCTTAATAAGGAACTGCTTGTGAAGATAATAGACATACAGCTTGAGCGTATGAAAAAATACCTGAAAGACAAACATGTTGATATCGTGCTTACTGATAGTGTAAAGACGTATCTTGCAGAAGCCGGCTATGACCCTGCTTATGGGGCAAGACCGCTTAAAAGGGCGATTCAAAAAGAAATACTGACTCCTCTTGCTACAAAACTTCTTGAGAAAGCCTTTAAAAAAGGTGATGTCATAGAGGCTGATATGGAAGGAGATAAACTGATATTCAGAGGGAAAAACGTGAAAAATAAAAACAAGGTTCAAAAAGTTTAATATAGTTCAACTGGTTTATCCTGAAGCCCTGAACCATGCGGTACAGGGCGAGGCGTCGGGGTGAACGATTCTGAGTGCACCTAGGGCTTTTTTTTAGCCATGGATTCTTCAAGCGCTTGAATATATTTTGTTCTATCATTTGTCAACGGGTGGGAGGACAATAACGATTCTCCCGGATAATTTGGCATGTCTTTGGTAATGCGTAAAAGGATATCTTGATATGGCTTGATGTTCCATTCTTTTTGAATGAAGTAGAGGACAGCAAACCTGTCAGCTTCTTCCTCGAACTTGCGGGAATAATTGGATTGAGCCAAAAGTGTAGGCAATGAGGCAGCTGTAGAAGTAATTGAAGTTATATCGCCAACAAGGGTAGAAATTAACAGAAAGATTCCTGCGTTCTGGATGATGCTTCGCAAGCCATGACGTTTTTTTACATGTGCTATCTCATGGATAAATATACCCTCCAGTTCCCTGTTGTTATCGGCAAGTTTAACCAATTCATCTGTCATTATGATAAGGCCGGACGGCAATGCAAACGCGTTTGGACCTATAATAGGACTTTTACGGAATTCAAGCCGACAGTTAAATTCCATATCTATCTCTTTGTTGAGCTGTATAAATATTTCCTGTAGTTCAGCAATTTTTTCCTGACTGAGTTCTGTCGGTTTCAGGAACCTGCCGTCGAGTATTTTTAATGTTTGCTCGCTTAGCTCATTTGTCACTTCAGGAGGTAATGAGTAGGCTATTTTTTTAGCCAGGAGCGGAATACCGTAAGTTATGAATATCCCGATACAGAAAATCAGGCCAATTAAAGAACATACAACCATTTTCCAGCGGCTTTCGAGAAAATGTACAACGCGCATTCCATAATTTAGATTTGTACGGCGTTCTAAGACTGAAATTGCTTTCAGGTCATTAGTTTCGCATTGTGCTCCATTGGGGAGTTTGATTGAACGGGTAGTTTTACCGAGTGGAGGAGTAATCGTACAGTCTAGAAAGAGGACAGCCAATGCAGGATAATTATTTTCTCCTTGAATTTGAAGATATACCCCATCAAAAAACACAGTAACAGGATAAGCCCTGGAGCTTTTACCGTCAAAATACGTGCCTTGAAATTTGGTCATAACCCGATTTCGATATCAAAAAAATCTGTGGCAGCTTCGCCGTAATAACTCTCGTCTGGTTCAACAGCCGCAGTAAAGCCATCCAGATTTTGATCGGTAATAATACACAGATTGTTGAAGATATAGCGAGTTCGCCTCACTTTTGCCCAAGGGATAAGAAGACCCAAAGAAAAGATAATGGCGATGATGTTTGAAATACGAATCCATAACAATTGATGAACCTTCAGAGTGCTTTGAAAACGGAGTTTCCAGAGAGTGGACTGTCCCCAACAGTAATTCATTAGATTGGCATAGAGATATTGTTGAACAAAAGTATAAAGAATCAACATAGCAAGATACGCGCTGAATATTATTACGACTATGAAGCTTTTACCTTCAGCTATCGAGGTATTAGTTGCAGAGGAAAACACAGAAAAAAAGAATCCCATTAACATGCTAAAGACTATTAAAATGGTAATACCTATCAACAAGGTAATTCCATAATACTTATAAAAGGGTCTGGAACGGCCTTCGAATAAGTTGGTTGAAGTTCCAAACGCAATATTGCTGAAGAAATACTTTTTCTGACGAAAAGCCCAATACGGAATAATCAGCCCCAATGTAAAGGGGATGAGGATGGGAAAGAGCAAATATGTTTTATAACTTTCTCCAAGGGTGCCAAAAAAACGAAAACGAATATTTCTGAAGGCAGAGTTGCGGGCGAAAAACCTCAGTGACTTGTAAATTAAGAAAGGAAGGACCAAATAAAAAATGCCAACTATAACGGCACTGTAGGTAGGATTGTAGGCTTCTGTAAAGTAATAAAGAAGTATACCCCCACCTATTATCAGATGTCCTTTGAGGATAACCAATGGGTTTGCCGTGTAATCAAATGATTGGTTATGAAG
>SDBV01002826.1_pt1 | contig 25908 bp, 15 predicted proteins | sample 2277081 | NCBI WGS metagenome assembly SDBV01 (sample SAMN10402039, study PRJNA504765) | marine sediment metagenome | isolation source: marine sediment core GS10_PC15, 223 cmbsf | place: Arctic Ocean: Southern Knipovich Ridge | collected 2010 | reverse complement strand
CATCCATGTCCAGCCCCGTAACCGCCGACAGGAGGCGGCTTTCACAGATCGCGATATCCATTTCTGGGGGATGGAAGTAAAGCCCTGGTGCGCGTCCGAACTCGCACGTGAGCCGCGAGTTCTTCAGGGCTTGATGGTTCTGCACCCACACGCCCTCACGCTCCGCGCCCTCATAACGGTTCTTCTTGGTGTCCCTCTCAGAAGCATTGCCCACGGACACACCAAACCAGTCTGCAAGTTCTTTCGAGAAAGCGAGTTTCTGGGCGTCGTGGCTCGAATTGAAGGGGTCGCGCGTCTCCAGGGCCCAAAGGAGTGCCATCGACACGCTCTTTATTGAGTGGCTGATCTGGCCGGAGGAAGCGTAATGCGCGTCGTACACGTCCACCGCGGCCGGACCAAGTTCCTCGGCCGCCCTTGCCACGCCCTGCGAGAAGGGGCTCGTCCCATCGGCAATTCCTCCGAGCAGCTCTTCGAGAAAGCGGTGGTGGGCTTCATCGCCGCCATACTCCGGCGCGGTCGTCGATTCGTCGAAGAGCGGGATCGTTCCCATCGTGGGCTGAACGACTCCTGGTGTAAAGGAGTGCTCGTCCATCGGCATTGAAGATATGCCGATGTCGGCCAGTTTCACCAGGCCCAGCGAAACGGCATCTTTGAGGAACATCACGATGCCCATGAGTTCGCATTGGTTGATGCCTAGTTTCTGCGAGAGTATGTTCGCTTCCCACGTGCCTCTGGCACTATGCCGATTGAAATACCCGTACCAGATCGAGACGCACATCTCAGACCCCGCGCCGATCTCAGGAACGTCGTAGAAGCTGTTGCATTGGAAGGGGCACGCGTAACACCCGGCGGACTTCTTTTGGTACTTCTCTTTCATGTCCTTGCCGGCAGCGCCCCCCACCAGGGGGTTCCGGTGGACGGCTTGAGTGTGGGCGGCCACCCATTCGCCCGCTGCCTTGCGCTCGGCGATCAGCTTCATGAATTCATCGGGCCGGGCAATCTTGAGGGTGCCAGTTCCCCGCGTGACAATGGCCTTCAGGTTCTTCGACCCCATGACGCCCCCGAAGCCGCCCTGGCCGGCCGCGCTGGAGGTCTCGGTCAGAATGGCGGCAATCCTGCTGAGGTTTTCGCCCGCCGGGCCTATCGTCAATACCGAAGCCTCGGGATGGCGATTGAGGAGGACGGTTTGGGTCTCGATGGTGTCCAGGCCCCATAGCCCTCCGGCATCGCGGATTTCGGCGTCCTCATCCTGGATCGACAGGTAAACCGGTCCATCGGCCTTTCCCACAACCACGATGGCATCGTACCCGGCGTACTTGAGCTCTGATGGGAATTTCCCGCCGAATCCGGAATGCGAGAAGAGCTCTTTTGGATAGCATTGGGGCGCTATGGCACAGATGGTGGCCCGCGTGAAGGGTCCGCTGGCGCCGGTAAGCGGGCCCGTCGAGAGTAGGAGAGGGTTGTCGGGATGGAAGGCGTCTACGGCCGGACAGCCCAGTTCCCAGAAGATCCTGCTGTTGAGACCGACGCCGCCCAGGTACAGCTGGGGATCAAAGTCGGATGTGGGCACCTTGCTTATCTTTCTGGCGCTAAGATCGACCCACAGGATCGTTCCCGTCCAACCATAGGATTTCGGCATCTTCGCTACGTCCCTCAGACCCTTGTCACTTCGATCCCAGACAATTGACGCTCAATCCTCAGAGAGAATCGTGACAGTGCCCGCGCTGCCGTCGACGCGGACCTTCTGTCCGTTCTTGACAAGTTGGGTAACATTGCCCAGTCCCAATACCGCGGGAATTCCGTATTCTCTGGCGACGATGGAGCCGTGGGCGAGAATGCTGCCGATGTCGGTAACCAAGCCGACGGCATGCGGGAAGAGCTGCGTCCACGCGGGCGTCGTGAGTGGGCAGACGAGGATCGAGCCCGGCTTCATTTTGTCAAAGTCGTTCGGCGACATGATCAGACTCACCTCGGCGCTCACGGTGCCCGGGCTCACGGCGAAGCCGGTCAGTACGCTGCTGCCTTCCTCGTTGCTCCCAATCGTCGCACCGAGTGCAGGCCCTTTCCTCTTCGACTCGGGGATCTCCGGGGGTTGGGCCAGGCGCATCCGGGCTTCGCGAAGTGCACGGTTCTCGGCCGCTTGCAGTTTCAGTTCCGGCACAGCCTTGCCATACTTGCGTGCCCTGCTCGCTTTGGCAAGCTCAGCACCCGTCAGATAGAAGACGTCGTCCGGCTGAGTGAAGGTCCCCACCTCGACAAGACGGCGGCCGAGCGCCAATGCAAGCGGCCTCAACACCGCCCAGGCCGCACCCATGTAGAAGAGGGATTCTTCGCGGTGCGGGTAGAATTCTTGTGCCAAGGCCAGCTTCTGGTGGAACAGCTCGCGGGCCTCGTCGTCGAAGAACCGGTCGGCCTCTTCGAGCTTTTCCTCGCGGTACTTTGTCACTTCGGCCTGCCGGACGGCCAGGTCGTAGCCCGTGTCCCGGACCATGGCCTTTAGGCTGGTGAGGAAGGGCAAAGGGTCCTCCGCCTGCGCGGCTTCGACAAAATCGAGGTTGTAGACTTGGTTGCCGTAGGCGTCGAGGTAGTCCGAGATTGCGCTGATCACGCCGTCGCCCCCCGGGTGTTCGCGCAGGACCTCGAGCAGCCGTGACGCAGGTGTGAGGAGCACGGTTTCGTTGAGGGCGATGTCCTCCTGGATACGGCTGGCGATTTTGCGCATGTCGCGCTCGGCCTGGAGGGTCCTCGATTCGAAGCCGCTGAGGAAGGTGCCGCTGATGAGGCCCTGGCCCGGGGCAGATTTCTCCAGGAAGAATTGCAGGTCGCCGTCGGTCCCCTTCGCGTTGCCGACGACGCCTCGGACGACGCACCAGTATCTTGCGTCGGCGGCGGTCAATGTGCGAATGCCGATGAGGAGAAGATCATCGTCCAGCTTTTCGGGGTCGAGTTGCCGCCATTTGTCGATGACGGTGAGGTATTCGGGCAACTGCTTTTCGCGCCATGCGGCAATGCTTCTCTGCATGAAGCCGTAGAATGTCTTCCTGTCAACGCTTCCGTCGGCCTTGAAGAAGCGCTTTTCGGGGGGCTTTTCCTCTTCTGCCTTGAGGTAGTCGCTCCACTCTTTGCCCATCCATTCGGGAATGCTCTGGTACGCGTAACCGTTCATGGTAACCAGGATGAAATTCTTGGGTCTCGGCCATACTTGTGCGTCGTAGAGGGCCTGGAGGTATAGGTCCTCGAACAGGGGCGAGAGGGGATCGGGCATCATTTCCGCCACCAGGCGTTTGGACAACCAGGCCTTGGGTATGGGGTCCCACCGTATGTCCTTTAGGGGGGCGGGGGGGAGGTTGGTGATGGGTCGGGACTGCAGCAACCATAGCCTTCCGTCTGCGATTGCCCATTCGATGTCTTGGGGCACACCTTCGAAGAGTTTCTCGACCTCAAGCGCCCGGGACGCCAGTTCCCCGATATGGTCTTCCGTCAGAGAGGACTGGCCCCGTTCGTTCTCGGCAACGGCCTCCGATCGAGTTCCCTGTTCGTCGTCGGAGACGATCTTCTGTTCCTTTGCGCCGATCATGGTTTCTTTGGCAGTCAGAGAATTCCGGTCGACGATATACGTGTCCGGTGTCACCTCGCCGCTGACAATCGCTTCGCCCAGGCCGAAGCTCGCATTCACGATCATTTCCGACCGTTCCCCGGTTGCGGGGTTGGCGGTGAACAGGATGCCCGAGATCTCGGACGGGACCATGATCTGCACCACGACCGCCATGGCGACGCGGCCGTGGTCGACGCCCATTTCGTGCCGGTAACTGAGGGCCCGGGCGGTCCAGAGCGACGCCCAACAGTTGCGCACGGCGGTTATCAGATGGTCGGCGCCGCGGATGTTCAGGTAGGTGTCCTGCTGACCGGCGAAGGACATGTCCGGCAGGTCTTCGGCATTGGCGGAAGACCGCACGGCCACCGGCGGCCCCTCACCGCTCAGTCCGTCATAGGCCTGACGTATTTCAGCCTCGACCTCGCCGGGCAGCTTGGGCGTTTCGAAGAGCGCTTGAATACTGCTCGATGCTGACTCGAACGACACCGTCTTCTCGACGATTCGAGGCTTTGCGAGGTCCAGGATGGCTGCCTGCAGATTGCTCTGCTCGACAAACCTCCTGTAGGCAGACGTGGTCACATGGAAACCACCGGGAACCGGGAACCCGGCGATCGCCAACCTAGCCAGCGATCTGCCTTTGCCCCCCACGACTTCCAGGGTGGCGTCTTTCGTATCGAGGGGCGTCAGGTAGACAGACATTTAGCTCCGAATATCTCCACTAGGTTTCGATGGCCAGCAGTTTTAGGAAGGACTTCTTCTGTTCTTCGGTCATCTTCGAAAAGATCGGCACGCGCAACTCGGTTGTGGGCAGATCGTCGTATTCCGGGGACGGCATTTGCAGGTTGGCGGCCACGTTGTGAAGCCCGTCGCCGACGGTTACCGCTGCGATTACCTCCGGGGGCCATATCATCGGTTTGGCGCTACCGCCGTCGCCCTTTGCCCACATATCCGATCGACCGATATGTTCTGCGATCTCCTTGTACATGACGCCTTCCTCAACGCTACGCTGCTTTTGACCTTCGGGGCCGTATAGGGACTTGGATTGGTTGCAGATCGCACCCCATACGGCTGAGATATGAAATCCGGGCAGGTCCGTGCATCCTTCCGCCACACCGTCGCCGCCGGAGCACTTGCCGTCCTTGACCATGAAGTAATAGGCGGACATTTCGCGGCCGCCGGCCAAGAGCCTTTCGGGCGGATGGAGGTAGACCTCGCTGAATCCCCATTCCATATCCGCGGGAAGATTGGCGTCTTCCAGCATTTTGGCGCCGGCTTTACCACAGGCCTCGCACCATTCTTTGGATCCAAATTCTCCTACGGGTCCGGTATCAGACATTGCGTTTCTCCTTGTTTGTGGTTGGCTGCTTCGATGCAAACATGAATCCTCTCGAAACAGCATTTGAGATGCCGGGTGCCGGGGAAAGTCTGCTGACAATTGAGACCCGACACCTAAACACTATTCGTCTTCAAGCAGCTTTACAGTGCCGACGTCACCGTCCACACTGACCTGCTGGCCGTGCTTGACCCGCTGGGTGACAGTACCCGTTCCTACGACTGCCGGGATGCCGTATTCCCTGGCAACAATAGAGCCGTGTCCCAGGATGCCGCCCATGTCGGTTACCAGCCCCGACGCATGGGCAAAGAGCGGCGTCCAGGCCGGATTGGTCATGGGGCATACCAGAATCGAGTCGGGTTCCATCTGGTCGAAGTCGGCCGGTGAGTTGATCAAACTGACCGGTGCGGTGATCGTTCCCGGGCTGACCGGAACGCCCCTCATGATATCGGAGTTGGGATCGTTGACGACTTGCGTCTCTTTGAACTTCACGCTTGGATCCTCGCTGGCATCGAAGGGCACGGTTCCCGGCGGGTGCAGGCGCTTGCGGGCTTCCCTCAGCTCAAATCGTTCGGCAGCAAGCTGTACATATTCCGGCACGGCTTTGTTTTCCTTCCGCGCTTCGATCGCCTTCTTCAGTTCGTCTGTGTGCAGGTAGAAGACATGGTCCGGTTCCCCAATAGTGCCGGCATCTGTCAGGCGCCTGCCCAGCTCGAGGGCCAGGGGCCGGATCGCCGGCCCGGGCATGTATAGATAGAACATCACTTCTTCGCGGATGTAGTAGAAGCGATGCGTGAACCAATGGCGGAAGCGGAACTGCCAATACTGGAGCCCTTCAAGGAGACCCAAGATCTCCTTCATGGCCTTCTCGCGCTTCTCTAACGCCTTGATCTCGTGGTTCTTCGGATCGTAGTCCTTGTTGGAGACCATCGTCTTCAGCGTAGCCAGCAGTCCGGAGGGATCCTCCAAGGGCAGCGGCTCGGCGAAGTCCAGGCTGTATCCTAGATGCCCATAAATATTGAGGTATTCGTCAATGGCTTCAACCACCGGGCCACCGGCCGGATGTTGCTGCAGCGCGGCCATCAGCCGCTTGGCGGGGGTGACAATGACCAGTTCCGCCAAGGCTTCATCCGCCCAGATCTTCTTAGCGACCTCGAAAAGGTGCTCGTTGGACTCCATGGTCTTCGACTTGAAGCCGCTCAGGAACTGGCCGCTGGTGAAGTTATGGTCCGGCAGTGTCTCCCGCAGGAAGGCCTGGAGCTGGTCGTCGGTCGACTTAGCAACGCCGAAGGTGTGGCCCCCGTTGCTGCACCAGAACATGCCGCCGGCAATGGCCGTTTCACAGAGCCCTTCGAACAACTTCTCATCCGACGCTGTTTTGGGATCCACCTTCAGCCACTCGGCGGATGTCGCCAAAATATCGGGCTTTGCACGGTCGTAGAATCCTTTGATCTGGTTCTCGTTGACTTCGGTCCTGTTGAAGGCGCCAAAAGTCGGATTCTTGCTTTCCGGCCTGGTCACTAGCTGGGCCGGATCGTCGAGGCCCGATGTCTTGGCCCAGTCGCCGTACGCTTGCTGCTCTTCTGAGGAAAGAGACTCCAGGAACAGATCCAAGTCATGCCGCGCCTTGTCGGCGTCGCCCTTTTGCGCCGCAGCAAGCTGCTTCATCCCTTCCGCCTGCTTCTTCTCTGCCTCCTTCTTCTGTTCCTCTGCCTCCATCCTTGTTTCGGCGGTGTCCATCTCCTGCTCCGTCATCGCCGCGAATTCGTTCCTCTTCTTCCTCGCTTCGATAATCTGCGGCCAATCGAAGCGCTGATAGGCGTAGCCGTTCAGCGTCACGAACGAGGGACCGCCGCCGACCATGTAGCTCGCATGCTTCTTCCCCGGGGACACAGTTTCCAGGCCCTCGGACAGATACAGCTCATCGAACAATGGGGTGCATGGATCGGGGATGTTCTCGATGATTTGGCGCCGGGCAAGAATCTGTGCCGGGGGAATCGGTACCCAATCCACCTCTATCGGCTGGGGCGGCAGGTTGGTGATGGGCCGTGACTGCAAGAGGTAGAGCTTGCCATCGGATACGGCCCATTCGATATCCTGTGGCACTCCGTCGAAATGCCCTTCCACCTTGATGGCCAAGGCCCCGAGCTCGCCGAGGAGGGCGTCGGACAAGGACGATTCACCGCGTTGCTCTTCGGCGACATCCTGGAGCTTGATCCCATGTTCGCCATCGGACACGATCATCTGTTCCTTAGGACCGATCAGCGTCTCTTTTGCCGTCAGGGAGTCCCGATCCAGCACATAGGTGTCCGGCGTGACCTGGCCGCTGACAACGGCCTCGCCAAGGCCGAAGCTCGCATTGATGATGATTTCCGAGCGCTCACCCGTCGCCGGATTGGCCGTAAACAGGATTCCGGATACATCCGAGGGCACCATAAGCTGCACCACGACGGCCATCGCCACTTGGTCATGAGGGACCCCCATCTGGTGCCGGTAACTGATCGCGCGCGACGTCCAGAGGGAGGCCCAGCAACGCCGTACCGCATCGACCACGGCTTCGGCGCCGCGCATGTTCAAATACGTGTCCTGCTGGCCCGCAAACGACATGTCGGGCAGGTCCTCGGCGTTGGCCGAAGAGCGCACGGCCACCGCTGGGTCGGCCCCATCCAAGGCGGCGTAGGCCTCGCGGACCTCCGCGACGATTCCGGAGGGCAGTTCGGCCCCTTCGAACAGTTTCTGAATCCCAGCAGAGGCCGAATCGAAGGACAGGGTCCTCCCGGCGATCTCGGGCTTCACCAAGCCAAGTATGGTTTCCTGCAAGCCATTGCCGGCCACGTACTGCCTATAGGCCGACGTCGTTACGTAGAAGCCGCCAGGCACCGGCATGCCGGCCGAGGCCATCTCGGCCAGCGACCTTCCTTTTCCGCCGACGACTTCAAGGGCGGCGTCTTTCGTGTCAAGGCTCAATATGTGCTCATGCTTCATCCAAATGCTCCTTACCAAGTGTGACTTATGACTTGCCTGCGGCAAATCTCAGTCCGTTTTCCAGTGTTAATTGCTGAGCACGATTTCCATCGCGCTGACGTCTCGGGTAAAGGCAACTCCACCGCTCAGCGTGCGCCGGACTGCAACGCAACATACTCACGATAGTGGCCGTCCGGCTTGGCCATGAGTTCCTCGTGCGACCCCGACTCGCGAATCTCGCCTTCCTCTAGGAACACGATCTTGTCCGCATGTGCGATGGTTGACAAGCGGTGGGCGATGATGATGACCAGCTTGTCCTTCGCAGCCTCGTGAAGGGCCTCAACGAGATAGGCTTCAGTCTCGGGATCTAGAGCTGAAGTTGGCTCGTCAAGAATCAGGATGCGCGCATCCCGCAGAAGCCCGCGTGCGATGGCGATACGCTGCTTTTGGCCCACTGAGATCTTGCTGGTGACGGTGCCGAGGTGGGTATTATACCCTTCCGGAAGCGCCATAATGAAATCGTGTGCCCCCGCGATGCGCGCCGCCCGCTCGACCTCCTCCTGTGTCGCGTCCTCGTTCGCATAGCGAATATTGTCCAGGATGGAGTCCGAAAACAGTTGGGTTTCCTGGAAAACGTAGGACACCTGGTCGCGGAGACTCTCCACCGAGACATCTTTGAGGTCCACCCCGTCAATCGAGACCCTGCCCTCCGTGGCCTGATGGAAAGCCGGTACGAGATAGGCCAGGCTTGTCTTGCCGGCGCCTGTCGGGCCGACGAGGGCAACGATTTCACCCACGCGCGCCTCGAGGTTGATGCCGTGCAACGCCTGGCGGCCGTCCGGGTAGGTCAACCCGGCGTTTTCCATCACCAGGCCCTTCGAAATCCTCGGTAGCGCGACCCCGTCCTGGGCCTTCTCGCCGGGCAAGTCCATCAAGAAGAACACGCGGCGCAAACCGGCTACGCTCGCCTGTTGGCGAATCCAAACCACCGAGATGGCGGCCATCGAGCCGCTCAGGGCACCGTAGTAGTACATGATGACAAAGTAGTCTCCAGCCGAAAGGTCACCGTTGATGATGCGCCGGCTCATCGCGAGGAACACGAGCACGCCCGCCACCGTGCCGGCCAGCTTCTGCGACTGGCCCATCACGAGACCGACGAGGACCTGCCCGCGATAGCGCTTGAAGGATTCCCCACTGGCCTTGTCGAAGCGCTGCCCCTCCCGCTTGTTGCCTCCCAGGCTCTGGACGGCCTGCACGTTGCTCATGCCTTCCTCGATGTTGCCCGTCGTCGCTGAGCCTGCCGCGCGGCTGGCCTGGCTGCGCCGCCGCGTGGCCCTGGAGAAAGGTACTGTTGCCAGCAGGGTAAGCGGCAGCGACAGAAGCGACAACGCAATGATCTCGGGGGCGCTGCCATAGGTAGTGAGCATTATGATGAGGCTGGTGCCAAAGGACGCCGTTATCATGCATGGCCCAAAAATCGTCTGCTCGAGGACCTCGCTGATTGCGGTGGTGTCGTACATCACGCGGTAGACGCTGTCCCCGATCCGCTGGTCGTCGAGCTGTGTCATGCGCAGCGACTTGATGCGCTCGAAAAGCTGCGAGCGCAGGAGGTGGTTGAGCGACTGCATAAGCCGAAGGTGCAGCCTGAATTCGAGGATCCCCGCGATGCCACCCAAGCGTCCAAGGGCCCTGTTCGCCTCGTTTTCGCTTTGCGTCGCCGTGTCATGCCCTTCGGCCAAGTCTCCGTATACATAGCCCCTCTCGCCCTTGCCCGATCCAAAGGTGCCGAAAAAGATGATCAGGACCGCGGCCAGGGCTGCGATCCACGCCATGATCTCGACGGGACCTCTGCCATCGAGGAACTGCAGGAAGGGAACGAAGTAGGCCGGGTAGCCGGCGCCTCCTTCCGGGAAGGGCTGGTCCAAAACTACGTGGTCGACCACCACTTTCAGCGGCCATGGGATGAGCAGCAGGGGGACAAGCATTGACAGCGCTGCAAAGATAAGTTTGGTCCCAATCCGTCCCTTGAAACGCAGGAAGTACGTCATGGCCCGCCCGATGATGCGTACCGTCTGCCGGAACCCGATGTCCGTATCCAGGTCAAGCAGGCCTACGCTGCGATCGAGCTGCTTTTCGCGCTCCCGCAGCGATACCTTCGGGGCTTTTGGCGCCTCAGCCATCAGGCCTCCTCCCCGCCGGGGGGCGGCGCGTCGTCGCGCTTGGACAGGCGGGCCTCCGTTTCGACGAAACGCCGGTAGCGCCCTTCGGGTTGCTGCATGAGTTCGTCATGCGAACCGCTTTCCACAATCTCCCCTTCATCCAAATACAGAATCTGGTCCGCCCGCTGAATCGTCGAGATCCGGTGGGTGATCAGCAGGATGGCCCGGCCAGCGCCCCACTCCGACAGACGGTCCAGCACCCGGTGTTCGGTCTGCGCATCCAAGGCCGCGGTGGGTTCATCGAGGATCAAGATTGGCGCGTCCTTGACCACGGCCCGCGCAATCGACAGACGCTGGCGCTGGCCGGTCGACAACTTCCCGCCCCGGTCGCTCAACACGGTGTCCAGGCCTTCGGGAAGGTCCGCGATATAGTCGTCCACGCAAGCGACCGCGGCCGCCTCACGCACCCGCTCGTCGTCGGCCTCCGGCACCACATAGCGAATGTTGTCGCGCACCGAAATGCCGAACAGCACGTTCTCCTGTAACGCGACCGACACATTGGCCCGCAGGCTGTCCACGTCCAGCTTGCGCAGGTCCACGCCATCGATGGAGATACTGCCCGAGTCGGGATCGAAGAGGCGCGACAAGAGGCTCATCATCGTGCTCTTTCCCGAACCCGTCGGGCCGACAATGGCCGTGATCGTCCCCGGTTCCATCGCAAAACTGACGTTGCGCAACACCGGCCGCTCCGCTTCGTAAGCAAAGTCGACATTCTCGAAACGAAGCTCACGGCCAAAGCCCTGCAGCGGCACCGCATCCGGTGCATTCCTCACGTCGGGCTCAATGTCCAGAATGTCGAAAACCCGGACAAGCCCCATCGCCATGTCCTGTGCCTGTGCCCATTGATAGATCAAGCCCTGCAATTGCATGCTCGCCACGCCCAGCTGTCCCCCGGCCCATTGGTAGGCCGACAGATTCCACGTCACGAAACTCAGTCCCATCGCTGCGATCAGTGCCTTGCCAAAAGTCTCCCGCGCCCCATTGGCCCATATCGCCATCAAGAACTCGCCCGACAGCAGTATCGTCGCAGACACCGTGAACATCACGATACCCGCGATGGCAATCGTCGAACGCACCCGGTAGGCCGTGTTGAAGGCCGTCACCGAATCCTCCTCCAAGCGCCGTTGCTCGGCCGCCTCCTTGCCGTAGGCCTTGACCACGCGAATCGACTGAAATACCTCCTGTATCCGCGAGGTCAGGTCCGAGTTCGCTTCGCGCGCGGCCAGGGACCGCGTGCGCATGCGGGGCGAGAACCAATGGCCCCACGCGATCGCCAGAAAGACTAGCGTCACCACCATCAGGCCCAGTATTGGGTCAAGGGCGGCCACAAAGACCGCGGCGACAAGATAGTTATACAACTCTTGCGACACCTTCATTAGCGCGCCAATGACGGCGGTAACCTGGGCACTGTCCTGGTAGATTCGGTACACCGAATCGCCGACCCTGTGGTCGCCGTGGTAGCGCAGACTCAGCCTGTGCCAACGCGAAACCAGCGCCGTCCGCAGGTCCTGGTTGATCCGTTGCAGGATCCAGACGTTGTAGTAGTACATCGCCATCGTAAACGGTGCGACGATAAACACGGAGACTAGCGTAAAGACCACGTAGACCCACTTTAGGCCGTGTCGCTGCTTCGCGCTTAGCAGCCGTCTCGGTAGACCGGACTCCTCCGCAGGCGCCTCCTTTCCGGCGGGGTCCTTGGCCGAGACCTCCTTCCCCGCCTCGGCTGGGGCAGGCGTCTTCTCTCCGGCCGGGGCCTCGGTGCCCGGCTCCCCGGCATCCACACTGCCTTCAGCCAGCTCTGGCTGGAGGACAAAGTTCGCCAGGAAGGGCGTCAAAGGTTCTGCCTGCAAGATGGACTGATTGAGCAGGTCCACGGTGAACAGGGCCACGAGCAGGAGGAGCAGCGTGTTGATCCACACGAGTATGTAGTAGTAGACAAGATGACTGCCGAGACGCACGCGCAGGCGGAACCGTCCGCCCTCGATGCGGTACTGCACCACCCAGATGCAGACACAGCCCAGGGAGACCAGCCCCATCTGGAGATTATCGAGCCAGCCGTCGACGCCGAGAATGGCGAAGAAGTCGGCCGCCATCGCAATAAGCACCAGCGCCAGAGATACACCAAGGGCCGCCCGGCCCCTGACGAATATCAGCACCCAAGTAAGGAGCGTCATGACCGCCGTTGCGGCCACCAGCAGGTCCAGACGCCAACTCGTGCCGACGGGCAACCACCCGGTCAGGGGCCCAATCAGGGCCAGCACGGTGACCAGAGGCGGAATGTGGTAGAAACTCCATTCGGAGCCCTGCGACGCGTCAGAGGTCGTGGACTTTCGCGATGACAGCTCGCGCCAGTACCCGAAGACCTGCGGCTCCAGATAGGGCCAGGTCCGCATGAAGACTTTCATGACGTCGCGGAAACCACGCCCTTCGGAGTCCGGCTTCCGCTCGCGGCCGGGCGGAACACCGGCGTCGCCCCAAACCGGCAGCGCCTTGGCCCGCGTCACGTCGTCCATAGGTTTGCGGTCCCTATCCTAGCCGTTCTGGGCCAGCTCGATGCAGTTGCCTTCAGGGTCCGCAATGATCATCCACTGTGTGCCAGTGTCGGTCTTCTGGACCGGGGTGACGATCCGCGCCCCCTTCTCCTCGAGCACCTTGCAGATCTCTTCGAGATTGGTGACCACAAAAGTAAGAAGACTGTACCCGGTTCGGTTCAGAGTGCCCGCGGGGACTTTCTCCGGTGGGCTGTCCGGCGCAAAGATTTTGAGGTAGCCGCCCTCGAATTGCAGGTAATGCTTCATGCCCCCCTCATCCATGGGGTCCTTAAACGCAGACTTCATCCCCAGGACATTCTGATAAAAATCGAGGATTGCGTCGGCATCCCGGACAGTCATCGCTACAATGATCCCGTTCTTCGCAAGTTTCATCATGATTCGGTTAGCTCCTCGTTTCCACGGCCAAGCCGGAGTGCGGCATGCCAAGTTACTCCCAGAACCGGTCCATCTTGCACCATCTGCGGATGGGAATTTGCTCGCCCGTGATACTGTCCGCGGCCGCCGAGGCGAGGAATCGCGCGAGATCGGCGACCTCTTCAGGCTCGGGGGGAAGAGCCAAGCGCGGCACTAGATTGCCATCCTTGTCCTTGTCCGAAGGAATCACGTTGTATTTCCTTAATACGGGCGTCGCGATTAGTCCGGGCACGATGGTGTTGACGCAAATGTTGTGGGCCGCCCACATGAAGGACAGATTGGTGCTAAGGCTGATGACGCCGGCCTTCGCGGCCGAATAATGCAGCATACCCGGGTTGCCCTTCGTCCCCGCAATCGAGGAGATATTGATGATCTTCCCATCTTGCTGTTTGATCATCTGCTTACCCGCGGCCATGCAGCAGAGGAAGGTGCCGGTGAGGTTGAAATCCACAAGTGCGACCCACTCTTCGTAGGGCGTATCCTCCGCCTTCTTCATCGACGAACCACCTCCGGCATTGTTCACGATAATGTCGAGGCGCCCGAACTGGTCCACCGTTCGTTTGACCAGGTTGTCCACCTGGTCCGGGACCGTGATATCGGTGGCGACAGCCAGGGATTCGGTGCCGAGGGCCTTGATGTCCGCCGCCACTTTATCCAGGTTCTCCTGATTGCGGCTGGCCACGACGACATTGGCGCCCGCCCGGGCGTACTCCATGGCGATACACGTGCCGATGCCGCCCGCTCCCCCCGTAACGATGGCTGTCTTGTCTTTGAGATCGAATTTGGACATTGAGACGCCTTTCCCTGCAATCCGTTGGCACACCTTGTCCGTTGCTCTTAGAAGGCCAAGAGCCTTCGCCCATTCGCGCGCGGGAGATTCTTGCCGCCATCGCCGTGCCTGGTGCTCGGCGTCGAGCATCCCAGAGGCCGGCCCCGGCTTGAGGGCATGGATCCCGACTTGGGTGGAGAAGACCCTAGTCTGTCTGATTCGGATAGTCAAGCCAGCCGGGTTGGAGTAGACCCAAAACGCATGCCGGGCGGGTGGCCCCGCCGGGAAAGGGAAGCCCCATGGCTACGAACCCGAAGCGTGAATTGTACGCTTTTTGATTGTTCCAGAGGTAATCCTGTATATTTTATGGTGGATTTTGCGCGTTCTTGGGAGACTGGTGTTGCGGCTCATGTTCAGCAAAGAGGAGCGGGAAAAGAAGATTCGCTTCACGGAGGCCGCCTTTCGTGCGGACCTTGGGAAAGTGTATTCGCGGTTCATTGCGGAGGTGGTTGTGGGTATCACGGCGAGTGGGTCGGTGCGATTGACAGAAATCGGCCGTACCCTTGAGGAAGATATCCCCCTGCATGCGACCCGAAAGCGCCTAAGCCGCAATCTGGCCAACGAGAGGATCGAGTCTGTCATTGGGGAGAAAGTTCTCGCGCTTGGCGCCGAATCGATAGGCGACGACTCTTTACTTGTTGTCACCTCCTCCGGCCTGAAGAAGAAATATGCCGAAAGTATGGAATACTTGGGCGTCGTTCGGGGCGACGGCGGAGAAAAGGAAAGCAGGGGATACTCACTGTGCGAGGTGGCCGGCTGGGACTTGGACTCAAACAAGGTCACGCCCTTGGCAGAAGTGCTATGGTCCCAGAACGCCCCGGAAGCCATGACGGAGAGCCAGCAGGTCCTCGCCTTGGTCGAGCGGGTCCGCGCGGCCACCCAAGGACGCGGAATCATCGTACACCAAAGCCCCGGCGACCCTCGTGAGCTGCTGCTCCCATGGACGCGCGATCCGGCCTGCCGATACTTGGCGTCCCTGCGCCCCGATTGCGAGTTGATTTACAGGAAGAAGGCCATGCCATGCTGGGAATTGGGGCGCTTGTGCGCCTTTCCCTATAGCGACATGGTCCGCAAGGTATATGGGAAGGGCCGGGAACACTCGGCGCTTGTGCACTTCGGCTTTCTGCCTGTCAGGTTACCCGGGCACCCTGAGCGGCCCCTGTGGCTGGTAGTCGAAAAGAGTACCGAAGGGCTGATCCAATGCATTCTCACCACTGAGCCCATGCGCCGCAACAGGGGTGTTTTGCAGTGGGCCATCGACGCCATCCACGCGAGTTGGACTGCCGAAGTAACTATGCGCCTGCTCAAACAGCGGGTGGACTTCGACGACATTCGGGTCCTGAAATACAGACGGCTGAGGAACATGGCGGCCCTGGTGCTCTTCGAATCGTTCTATCACGTTGAGCGGGGGCCCGATTTCAGGATCAGCGAGAACAGCGTCCGGTTTCATTCATGTGAAAGCGCGCCGCCTTCGAAGCGCCTGAGCGCGGCCATTCCCTAGCAGCGCTCGGCGCGGTGATGCGCAAGCAACTCACGGTCATGCGCGCCATCCTCATCAGTGGAAGACCGGTCGGACGACCAGTGCATGAGGAGGTAATTGCACCTTGACCTTAGACAGATTATCTTTTGGCAACGAACCCACAAGAGGGAATTTACTCTCTCTTTGCGCCCGCCAGAGGGTAACGTGATCGCCATTCCCCATGTCGCCGGGCTACACGGTCGCTACGAGAGAAAGGCAGCATGAGCTTGAGAACAAACGCGGATCACTTTTCGGGACCCACAGATAATCCACACTACTGCTCCGCGATACAATACAGGTGGTGCTCGCCCTTGAGATACAGATTGTCACCGATGACTACAGGCGACGCGTCAAATCCGTCGTCAAGCGTGTTCGAGGCGAGCACTTCGTAGGCGTCAGCGCTCTTAATGACCACGACAGTGCCGCCACGGCCCGCGATGTAGATCCGGCCAGCCGCGCCTACGGGCGACGCGTACAGCTGCGTCAACCCCTCAATCTTTTGCTCTTCGAAAAGAGGTGCACCAGTTTTAGCTTCATAGCACGATAGAATGGCCTGACGGCCCAACGTTAGATAGATCCTCCCGTCGTACAACAGCGGCGAGGCCACGTAGGGCGTTCCCTTTTCCAGCTCCCACACCACGGCGTCCGTGTCGGTCACGTCGCCGGTCGCGTCGATTTTGATGCACTTGAGCGCGTACCCGCGATGGCCGGTAGTGCAATAAACGTTGCCGAAGCCAAATACAGGGGACGGGATAGCGTTGGAGGTGAGACCACCGCATTGCCAGATCACGTCGCCACTGTTGACATCGTAGCTGCGAATGAAGTTCGTCGCGCTCGTCACCACCTGCACTGAATCCCCGACAGTCACCGGCATGGGCGTGGCCCACGAGGTGGGTTCGTCGCGGTCCTTCTCCCAAAGCAGCTTGCCTGTGATCTTGTTAAACGCGAAGATCTTGGAGTCGCCCTCGTGGTCCGCGACGACGATAACAGCATCCCCCGCAATGGCCGGGGAACTGCCTTCGCCAAAACCATTGCGCGTCGTCATCTTCACCAAGTCCGCGCTCCATTGGTGGTTGCCGTCGAGGTCGTAACAGTGCAGTCCCCTGGAACCGAAGCTGACCCAGATCCTTTCGCCGTCCGTAACGGGCGAGTAGGCCGCGAGACTGGACGTTGGATGATGCCCTTCGTGGGGGACCTGTTCTTGGGCGGTTCTCTCCCACAGCACGTCGCCGGTCTGGCGGTCGAGACAGATGAGAATGAACTTGTATGGCACGGTCGGCGCCGGGACGCGCGGGGGCCCGCGACGGCGTTGGCCGGTGGGTGCGTCGGCCGGTTGCGGCGTTTCAGGCTCTTCGACCGAAGGGACAGCCATCGTTAGGAACATCCGATCGCCCCAAACCACGGGAGTCGAATCACTGCTTCCCTTCAACTCGACCTTCCACTTGATATTCTCAGATTCGCTCCAGGTTACGGGCGGATCTCCTCTTAGAGCGATGCCATCGCCATTGGGTCCGCGCCAGGTAGGCCAACTATCCTCCACGGCATCCCCGAAGGCTCCCAGGTGTGCCAGTCCCAGTGAAAGCAGACTCAATACGACGCCCCGTCCGGCCATCCGCATACCAACTTCCTTTCGTCCGAGTTTTCCAATGTGGGCACGCCCGCGACCACCCTGCGCTGATTCTCAGCGATAGTAGCCCATCTTTCCCATGGGTTCAACAGCCATTCCGCCACCACGGCATGTCCGAAGGCGGCTATCCAAAGAATAATCCTTGGGTCGCCGCGAACATGCCTCGGCGGCCGTCGGCGATGGCCTCAATGCTCAAGTGCGCCCGCCAGGTTTGCTCCGGACGATGCGCCATTTCGATCCAGTGAGGAGGATTCTGAGCATCATTTAATCTGATACAGTCGAAGCTGTAAGTTCAATAATGCCAATGCATACGAATACTTGCGAGGCACCGGCCGGGGAGAGCGAGATGCCTTGCGGGAGTGCGTTGCGTCGGGCGGGGCGCAAGTGTCATGATGCACGATTATCGAATCAGGCCATGCCGCGCGTGCGGCGTCCCAAATGCGGAGAGGTTCTAGGAGAAGGGGCACACCGGGATGAATGACCATCAAGAGGGGCACACGAGAAAAGATTTCATTTGGAGGGGCGCGGCTGCGGCCGGAGCGGCCATGGCCGCCACGATGGGCCACAATCGCATCGCCGAGGCTGCCGATACGAGTGAGACGGTCAAGTTTGTGTATTGTCTGCGCCGGTTGCCGCATCTTTCGGTCGAGGAGTTTCAGCGCCACTGGTTCGACAACCATGGACCCCTCGTGAGAAGCAAGAAGGAGGTCTTGCGCATTCGGCGCTACGTTCAGGTGCATACCGTGGATCACCCCGTGAATGAATCTCTACGCGAAGGACGGGAAGGGCCGGAGCGCTACGACGGCGTGGCCGAGCTTTGGTGGGACAGCATGGAAGACTTGGAGGCCGTCCTGGCTTCTCCCGAGGGCCAGGAAGCCGCCGCCGTGCTGCTCGCGGATGAGGAGACGTTTATCGATCTCTCGAATTCGCCCTTGTGGGTCGCGAATGAACGCCCGGTGATCGACGACTGAGCGCCGACGGCGCTGAACCCCGCATGGCCAGAATACTCGACTGAACTCCTAAAAGCCCTGTTGGCGGGGGTCTTTCGTGGTTTCAGGCCGGAAATCTCAGTCGGTTGGTTTACGGCGATCTGTTCCGGACGATTCACCATTTCGATCCTCAGAGTATTGGGAGGAAGTACCTGTACCCCAAAAAGTATACTCGACAGTCGCAACCTATACTTTTACACCTATCACGTCGGTTAAACAAATGTCACCCTCAGACATCAACAGTGCTTTTGATTCGTTCCATGAGTTGATCGCATCTGTCTCGCGTGTTTTCGAAGCACGGAACAAGAGCGCTCCTAGCCTTGTGGTGGCTGCACCTGGGCGCGTGAACCTGATTGGTGAGCACGTCGACTACAACGACGGTTTTGTGTTGCCTATGGCCATAGAGCGCAATGTGGCAATTGCCGCGGCTTTGCACGAAGACCCGTCGCTACGATCTGCCTCGTGCTATAGCGTGAATCTAGACGAAGCTGTTACGATTCCACTGCAAACAAGGCTGGAACCACGGTTCCAAGAGTGGTCCACGTATCTTGAAGGAGTCATTACGGAATATCAGGAACGGGGCATCTCCATTCCCGCATTTGAAGCGGTGATACAGTCCAACATACCCTTCGGCGCTGGCCTCTCTAGCAGTGCCGCTCTGGAAGTGGCAATGGCCACCATGCTCGAAGCGCTAACAAACGTGCACTTGGAGCCAAGGGAAAGAGCACTGCTATGCCAACAGGCGGAGCATCGTTTCGCTGGCGTTCCGTGTGGCATCATGGACCAATTCAGTAGTGTCTATGGCCGGCAGGATGAGTTGATGCTTCTGGACTGCAATTCGCAAGAGATTCAGCCAGTTCCATTTGAAACAAATGACGTTACCGTCTTGATCACCAATAGCAACGTGAATCATAAATTGGCCGATGGGGAATATGCTAAGCGGCGCGCCCAATGCGATGCTGCGCTGGAGAAACTCAATCACCCGACATGGCGCGATGTGACAATGGAAGATCTGGAGTCGGAGCGGACGCTGTTGGACAGGACTGAATATCGCCGGGCACATCATGTGATTACCGAAATCACCCGAACGACGCAAGTGGCTGAAGCCTTCCGAAAGAGCGATTGGCGGCGGGTGGGAGAACTGATGTATGCCAGCCATGCATCGTTAAGGGATGAATTCGAGGTCAGCTGTGAGGAACTAGACGTCCTCGTCGACCTTGCTGGCGGAATAGGGGAGTCAGGAGGCGTTTTCGGATCGCGAATGACGGGAGGTGGATTTGGCGGTTGCACCGTCACGTTCGTTAGGACCGAAAATGTCGAGAGTGTACGAAGCACGCTGGATTCTCAATACAAAACAAAGACAGGAATTACCCCCTATAGCTTTGTCAGCCGGCCTGCTCGCGGCGCGCACGTAGTTCGCGGATAGACAACGACGGCATCCTCTGATGATTTCAACGGTCGTTGGCCCCATATAGCCGATACAGGAAGCTCAATGCTACCAGTGCGAATGTATACTTGCAGGCACAATACTCGTCGCGGCGGCCTGCGGCGCGGTGGAGGGAAGAGCGATGGGCATTGAGAAAAGTGCTTTCGGGGAAACCGCCGAGGGCGAGGCCGTGGGCCTTTACACATTGACGAACGGCGGCGGGATGCGCGTGGGCATTATCACCTATGGCGGGATCGTCGTCTCGCTAGAGGTGCCAGACCGAGACGGGAAATCAGCGGACGTCGTGCTCGGCTTTGAAACGCTGGACGGCTACCTGGGCGCGCACCCATATTTCGGGGCCGTCATCGGCCGGTACGGAAACCGGATCGCGAATGGGCGGTTCACGCTGAACGGGAACGAATACAAGCTCGCTCAGAACGACGGGCCGAACAGCCTGCATGGCGGCCTGAAAGGGTTCGACAAGCGCGTGTGGGCTGCTGAACCCATTGGGGAGGACGCTTCGGCGGGCCTCCGGTTGCGCTATACGAGCGCAGACGGTGAGGAAGGATATCCGGGCACGGTGAAGTGCACAGTAACGTACCGGTTGACAGAGGACAACGGACTGAGAATCGCTTACCACGCCGAAACGGACAAGGCCACGCCGATCAACCTGACCAACCACAGCTATTTCAATCTCACCGGGCACGATGCCGGGTCAATCCTGGATCACGAGCTGATGATCGCCGGGGACACGTTCCTCCCGGTGACCGATACGCTGATTCCGACGGGTGAGCTGCGGCCGGTGGCGGGTACGCCGTTCGATTTCACGGAACCGAGGCCAATCGGCGCGGGCGTCAACGCGGACTATGACCAGCTCAAGTTTCACCCGTGCGGCTACGACCACTGCTACGCGTTACGCAATCAGGATGGCGGCTTAGCGTTGTGTGCGCGCGTTGCGGACCCGAAAACGGGCCGTGTGATGGAGGTGTACACGACGGAGCCGGGCGTGCAATTCTATGCGGGCAATTTTCTGGATGGGACCAACGTGGGGAAGGGGGGCGCGGTCTACCACCAGCAATTCGGGTTCTGTCTCGAGACCCAGCACTATCCGGATTCGTCGAACCAGCCCGGGTTCCCGAGCACGATTCTGGAGCCCGGGGAGCAGTACGCGTCGACCACAGTTTACCGGTTTTCAGCCAAGTAACACGGGGTGCCCGCTAGACGCCCATACGTACGAATAAACGCTAGGCGCAACCAATTGACCTTACACCGCCGACCCTGTAAGGTCAATGATTCCATTGCGTACGAATACTTGCGAGGCACAGCCGTCGAGCACCCATGGAGCTTGGGCTCCGTTGCGGCCAATAGCGGCAATCATCGTGGTGGTTTCCCACCGGCCGTTCGGCACCTGATCGTAGACGCGCTCGCCCCGAGGCCCACGACCGTACAGACGCGTCATGTTGGTTTTCGCGCCGGACTCGTCGATAAACAACAAGCGCCGATGGGCGATCCGGGCCTTCGCCTTGGCCCAACGCGCCCGCGCCATCCGCACGTCGGGGCGATTCAGTTCTGCGGGGCGGAGCGTCTTTTTTTTAATGGCAGGCCCATCCGCTCCAAGACGTAGTGGATGGCCTGGGGCGTGCACGAAAGCCCCATGGCCTCGCGCAATTCTTCGAGCGTCATGTCCGGGCGCTTACGCACCAGACGCCTGAGTTGTTGCTGGTGCTTGACCGTTATCTTAGGCTTGCGTCCAGAGTAGCGGTGCCGGGACGCAATATCGCCCGTATTCCGGCGTTGCTGCAACAGCTTCTTGACCATGCCCAAAGACACGTTATACCGGTCTGCGATTTGCTGACGCGTTCCGTCCCCCCGGTCATAGGCCGCCACGATTCGCTCGCGCAGGTCATTGGATAAGGTAGCCATGACCATCTTATACCAGATAACGACAAGAATGGCTATAGTTTTATTTAAAGTGCTCTAGTTTCGGCACAAGCAGCAACCGTACCGGACGAGTTCGCCCAACGCCCACCTGGTTTTAATATCGTCGGGCTCAGTTGCTCATCCGACGGCGGAGTATTCATAACAAAGGACGAATTTGTGCCTATTACTGGTATCAAACGTCAATGCTCCCGCCTTGGAGGAGTTCCTGGAGCCTTGGGAGAATGTTGATGCGGTTCGTTATTTCATTCTCGCCATCCTCAAGTTCGCGATGGAGCAGTGTATGGGCGACCGCCTCAGGCGAGGTATTGCTGGCTTCGGCAGTCGTGCGGAGAAGGGCCATGAAGCCTTGGTCCAGCTCCTCTGGAGGGATATCAAGCAGAGCTGCGGCTGTATAGGCGTCGCGGGACAGAGAGACGAAGTCGGAACCAAGCTTCGTCTGCACTTCGTCCAGCACTGATAGATACTGCTTGAGATGGGAAAGGTCAGGCTTCCGAGCGAAGTCCGTAGGCCGTCGGCGATGGTTTGGGGGTTCTCCGAAGGGATGATGTGACCCGCCTTGAAGGAACGGTGGCGTCGCCGGCGCCTTCGGGTTCGACGCCGATGATGTCGGCGCCCGGAATTCAACGATTCAGGTCCTCGTACTCCGGGAGCGCGCCGTATGCGCCCAACTCCGAGATGGAGGAGAAGTGCGTCACGTAGTCCCGCGTCCAGTGTCGGACGCCGCCTGTATCGCCGATCATTCGTATGGCCGTCGTGGCGACGGGTTCGAAAGCTAAGAGGTATTCGACGAAGTGGGGTTTGTTGAAGCGCTCTTCGCCGGGCATTAGCGGCGGGGCGATGACCAGGCCCTTCACTGGCCGCCATTGGCCCGCGGCGTCTCGATACTCGACGTCGAGAGACGTGAACCAGCCGCCCATTTCCTCGACGGCGCCGGTGTGGTAGGCGAGGAGGCCCAGGGTCTGTTTGCTGCCCCACGCGTAGCCGTAGTAATCCTTCTTCTCCTGGGTCTCTTTCGTGAGGTCCGCGCTGATGCTGTAGAAGGTCTGGCCGTCACCTAGGCGCTTGCCGTCGCGTATCATGCCGGCCACGGCATTTGCGTAGAGGGACGGTGGAACCGTCAGCCACATGGCGTCCCGTTTGGGCGCGTCGGTCTTGGGCACGCTGGCGAGCACTTCGTTGGCGGACGGCGCGAGGTTTTTCGTGCGTACCACGAGGGTGACGGGTTGGCTGAGCGATTCGCCGGCCGCGTCTTGGAGGTTTACGGTCACTTCGTAGATTCCGGGTTTCGAGGCCGTGCCGGTGAAGCGTCCGCCGTTGAATTCCAGGCCATCGGGCAGTTTGCCTTTTCCCACGCGCCAACGGTAGGGCGCCTTTCCTCCGATGAAAGCCATCGCGTAGTCAACGAACGCGCCTGCTTCAATGAGCGGCGCGGGGCCCGCCGGAAGCTCGAGGGGCGCGACGAAGTTGGCGGCGGTGTTGATCACGTAGAAGTCTTCTCCATTCTCGGAGACCCTTCTGCCCCCACGTGCAACGATGATCTTCTCGGCCTGGGCCAGCATGCGGTCGGCCAAGTCCGTGAGTGCGGCGTCGTCCATGTCGTGCCGGGTGACGTTCTTGTAGGAGTCGTTCAGCGGCAGCTTCCAGTCGAGTTCCGGAAGTGGGAAGAGGAGCTCCTCCGGGATCCCGTCCACGCCGAGCACCACCCCGAGCAATCCCGCGACGGTGGCGGCTTGATTGTCGGCGTCGAAGCCCATGGCGCAGTTAAGGTCCAGCGTCTTCTGAAAATCCCCTTGGCCGTAGAGCATCCCAAGCACGGCGCAAGCGCCATTGAGATTGGCGTTCCAGATGGTCTTCGTGTCGAGCGGCTCGTCGTGGTAGTACTGTTGCGCCATTTCCTGGCGGGCCCTTCTCCAGTCGCCGGGATACTTAAGGTATAGCGCCTTCATGTCCGCCACGGTTTGGGCGAAGCGGCTGCCGGGCGGCAGCGCTTCGACGCCAATGTCGATGAGCTTCTCGACGTCGGACTCGAAAAAGGCCGCGGCATACATCGCGCCATACCAGATCGTCGGCTCAATGCCCCAGCCATCGGTCATCACCAGGGCCGCCCACCCGGATTTGTCCGCGGCATACCGCACCATGCCCGGCGCGGTGACGGCCCAGACTTCGTTGATGAGTTGCGGATCGATTTGGAACCAGTGGGGATTGATGCCGCGCTTTCCAGTGACCGGCGGCGTGTACCCATAGTGCATGGCCGCCAAGGCCGCGCGATTGGCCAGCCAGACGCGATCCCGCACGTGGTACATCCATTTCGAGGCGAGCTCTGCCAGGGTCGGCTCGGGGCCGAAGTCCTCCATGGCAAGCAGGTACATGTACTCGATGTCCGTGTCGTCGTCCGAGAAGGCCCCCTTCGAGAGCTCGAGCGCCCCGATGTTGCGCCCATACCCGTAGGGAAACGCGTCCGGGCCCGGCTCGTCTATATGTGCGTTCTCATGGGGCAGGCCGTAAATATTGCCCACGCACTGCGCCAGCCAGGACGCATAGATCTTGTCGCGCACCGTCTCGACAGCGATCTTCTTCAAGACGGTATCTTCGGGACGATACGCCACGGCGCGATGGATGGGAAAGCGCTTGGGCCGGTCGTCGGTGACTCCCATGCCCATGGATGGCCCGCACGAATCCTGCATGCGCGGGTCGCTCTCGTCGAGGGTGACGATGCGCAGGGAGTGGGGGCCGTCCTTGAGATCGTAGGCCCGCCAAAGATCCTGCTCGAAGGTCCCGGGACCGATGTAGGCGTTGATCACGCCGGCCTTTTCTCCGTCCAAGAAGACCTCGGCCATGCCGCCGTTGGTCGTCGCATAGCCGACCAGACTCACCGCCGAGCCAGAGAACTCCAGTACGGCCACGTTGCCGCCGGCGTGACTGACATTCCCAGCGGGCGCCGCATAGGTGGTGCTCTTCTCTTCCTCCCAGGCGCCGGTCCATGTCCATGCAGGGTCGTCGTGGTAGTAGCTCTTGACGGGAATCCCTGGCGACCACTGCTCGAGTGGCGGCGGTACGGGTGTCTGCTTGGGGATGATGACGCGGCCGCCGCGCACTTCCCCGCCCGAACGCCGGGCGGCATCGAGCGCACGCGCGCGGGTCGACGCGACAATGGCGTTGAAGGAGTAGTTCGTCCCCACGAACTTCTGGTCGGCGATGCCTTCGATCTCGCCCACCCATTTCTCGTCGAGGGCCTTGAATCCGTACATCAGTCCAAGGACCCCGGCGGCACTGGCGGGATTGCAGTCCGCATCCTGGCCGCAACGTGTCGCGATCTCGAGCGTCTTTCCCATGTCCCCCTGGCCGTACAACAGGCCAATGGCAATGAAGGCGCCGTTGAGGCGGGCGTCAATGTTGAAAGGCTCCATCGCACCCTCGGGGCAGGGGTCGTGCGTATCCCACTTCTCACTGATGATGCGCCAGCACTCGCGCCAGTCCTCCGGGTGTTTCTTGTGCGCCGCCATCACGTCCTCGATGATGGCGCGGTAGCCGCTGCCCTCAGGCAGACAAGCCGCCCCCGCCTCGACAACCTTCTGCACGCCGGTCTCGAAATACGCCGCCGCATACATACCACTCACGAAAGTGCCGCCGTAGACCCCGTCACCATAGTTCATCACGTGGCCGACGCGGTCGCACAGTTCGATGGCCATTTGCGGCATGCCGGGGCACATCATGCCGATGAAGTCCGCTTCGATCTGGAAATCGATGTCATTGGCATGCAGGTTGTACTTCGGATGGCCCGACATCGGGGCCTTGATGCCGTTATTCAGATTGCGGCGCGCACTGGCATTGGCGTGAAAGAGCAGATAAGTCGAGTCACGGAAAGCGTCCCCATACTGCTCGGCCGTCGCGTCAAGGCCAACCGTGTCCATCACCTCGGCAAAGGTCATCTCGATCTGAAGGTCATCCTGAGCGAGCGCTCCCTTGACCCTGTCCGGCGACCAACTGATCGGCTTCTCGTAGATCTCCTCCAAAGCCGCAAACTCAACCGGCGCGCCGTAGGCCACCCCCACCATCTGCCCCGCCCACCCACCGCGAATCTTGTCCTCAAGAACGGACAACTCCATTTCCAGTACATCTTGGGCTAGGGCCCGCAGCGGCACAACCGAGACCACCACAGCCAGGATTAGCGCGCAGCGACAGCGCAGAAACAGAAAACGCCGAGTACTCATGTGTCGTGCCCCCCCGTGTGTAGCTTAGTCTGTATGACCAACAGTGTTGCGAGAACAATTATGACGATGAGGTTGAGCTTGGACATTTCTGGCATCTGCTATGGTGAACCGGCCTTGGCCAAGAGAACTCATCCGCGACTCTTGCGGGTGGCTCATCCTTCATTCTGACATTTCCCATATGGATCTGCTCGCGCCCGTCGCGAGCAAGTTCTCCTCCATCGTAGAGATGATTGTTGCCAGTTTCAAGATCGATTTTCCGTTACGGACCCTCTTGGAGGTCGTTTACGGC
>SDBV01002825.1_pt1 | contig 25915 bp, 23 predicted proteins | sample 2277081 | NCBI WGS metagenome assembly SDBV01 (sample SAMN10402039, study PRJNA504765) | marine sediment metagenome | isolation source: marine sediment core GS10_PC15, 223 cmbsf | place: Arctic Ocean: Southern Knipovich Ridge | collected 2010 | reverse complement strand
CCAATCCGCAGCCAAGGGCCAGCAGTAGCAGAGCAAGTGTTTTAGCGCGCATGGAATCCCCCCCAAAGGGTCTGTCACTCGATCGTCTCTCGGCGCATAACGCTAGTTGCCGAGAGAACCAGATCTCCATTACCAAAGAACGACGAAGGGAGCCAACTTACTTGACCAAAAGGCACGCTGACCATAACCTCGATGCCATCCCCGTAATCGGCATCGGCATACGGTTTATCGGCCCCCGTCTCGTCGTCGATGGCCCCAGGCTGTATGGTGGCCACTCCCGAGCTGATGTTCGCACTGATAAGGTAGTTTTCGACCGTATCACTAATCAGGGTGGTCGTTGTCCCGTCCAGCACGCCAATTCGCGCACCTTCGCGCGAGGCATTGGTAAGGACCTGCTGAACCATCACCATTCGTCCAAATTCGATCATTCCAAATACTAACAAGAAGAAGACCGGCGCCACGAGCGCGAACTCGACGGCAGCGGTGCCTCGTCGATTTCTTCGGCACAATCGATCTACTTTCTCCAGTTTGACTTCACTGCCAGACAGGTTTTGCTCTTGGGAAGTCTGGCTGACATGGTATCGACTTTTCAGGCTACGGGCTCTAGGCATAGTAGGCAAAATCATAGCAACATCCCCGTCCAGGCAAAGTAGACAATGGTCCCCATCGCGATGGGGATACCGTACGGTAATAGCATCATGGTACTCTTCCGCTCGGCGGCCGCGGCAGCCAGTTGATTGGGATCTCGCACCGAGAGGATCTCGTTGATGATGGACCAAAACTGGCTCTTATGCTGCTGCCACCCTCGGGCATACAGCACCATACCCAGGGCAATGACTCCGCCAAAGATGGCGGAGATGCAAAATGCATAGAAGGTTGTGGTTCCCCAGACCCAGGCACCGACGCCGGCCAGCAGTTTCACGTCGCCGGCTCCCATGCCGCCGATCGCATAGGCCGGAAGCAGCAGTCCCAGCCCGACGGCCGTTCCCACCAGACTCCAACCCAGTCCCATCCAGCCGAAGCAGGCCGTGCTGTAGATCCAGCCGCTGATGACCAGTGGGAAAGTGATCCAGTTAGGGACCTTCAACTTCCAGCCGTCGATCACGGCCGCCACGACCAGCACGGCGCTAAGAAACCAAACGGGCCAATTCTCCACAACAGTCTCGAGGAAAGTATGAGGTTCCGGCATCGAAGTTTGTCTCCATTCTTTTGGGGAGCCGTAAAAAATGGCGTCCGCCGACTTCTCGCCGGACGCCGGGTCATCAGGCCCGGGCGAAAAGGATCGTACTCAAGAAAGCGCCCACTGCCGTGATCAGATAGATTGCCAGTTGCACGCTATCGTTGAGCAACTCACTGTAGACCATCGAATCCATGGCGGGTTTCTTTCTCGTAACCGATTCGTCCGATTTCCTCGCGGCGGGTGCCTGCCGGGACGGCCCTTGGGGACCACGTTGCACGACAACCGCGGCGATTGCCTCTACTAAAGGTTAGGTCAAGAAACGACCCCTCGACGTCAAATTCTTCAACTCGGGGGACGAAATCCCCGCCAGACCAAAAAAAAGACCCCTCGACGCCAAACTTTGACGTCGAGGGGGGTACTTCCGGTCGTTGCGGAGGTCAGGTCCAAGCCACCAGGGCCCGGCCTGACATCGCCGGCCGACGAACACTAGGTTCCGCCGGCGATCGAATTCGCGACGTTCGTGAACGTCGTGTTGGCGTTGGTGCCGATCGAGCTGATCGCCGTCAGGCACACAATGATAATCAACGCCAGCATCACCGCATACTCGACTGCGGTAGGTCCATCCTCTGAAACGAGGAAACGGTGCATCTTCTGAGCAAGCAACTTCATGGGTATTCCTCCATTCCAGTACAGCTCCCCTTGTCGGGGATTGCCCGGAAAAACATTAGGGACCTTAGGATATCACGCCAAGTTCGTTAAAACCGACGCTGGCCTGCCGAATATCCTCCGAATCCCGATTGGTAAAAAAAAGCCTCCCACCTCGTCACTTGCCGAAACACGTCACCCTTACGGCAACCAGGCTTCCGACCGAAGAAATCGATCGGCCCTTGGCTTTGCGCCCCGGCCTTGCGACCGGTTTGCCTTTATCGAGGATGAAGAGACTACAGGCCTCAATCGTACGGGAGCAATTTCGAAAAGAAGGTATCATTTTGGTGAGCCATTCCCAGCGAAAAGAACTTCCGCACAGAAGCAGTCGAATGACCGCTCCGGAAACTGATGCACTCGCATCGTGCTTCCGTAATGAAATCTATGTCATGATCCACGTTTGTCAAATCTCAAAGTTTAGAGAATCTCGCTGTTTTTTAAGGATTCGCCCAAAGTCGTTGCCGGATATGACGTTTCCCCATGGCAGAATCCACGCTCGGGTGATGCAACCTATCCTTGGGAAAGACGAAAACACTCACAACCTCCCCCTACAACCACGCGCCGATGCCGTTTCGATCCGAACCAACGCCCGATCGTCCCGCCAAGCGAACCCAGCGAACGCTCTTCGCCTGGTCGCTGTTGGCCGTGTTAATCCTGCTGACGGTGCTGGCCGGACCGTTCTTTGCCGGAAAGGTTTACGTGCGAGATGACCTGGGGGCGTACCATCTCCCGGCCCGCGCGTTCTATGCCCAACAGCTTGCCCGGGGTGAAAGCTTCGACTGGATGCCGCGGCTCTACTGCGGTTTCTACCTAACCGGCGAGGGCCAGGTCGGCTCCTATCACCCGGCGCATTGGCTGGTATATCGGTGCCTGCCGTTCCGCGCGGCGTTGGCCTGGGAATGGCTGGCCGGCTATCCGCTGATGGCCATCGGCATGTGGCTGTTCCTACGACGCCGGCTCACCCGGTCCGACGCCGCCATGGTCGGCAGCCTGCTGTTCACCTTCTGCGGCTTCAACCTGTTGCATTTCACGCATCCCAACGCGATTGCCATCGTCGCCCACGTTCCTTGGCTGCTCTGGGCCATCGATGTGATCTTGCGCGATCCTCGGCCCCGGCGTCGGGCAGGAGCCCAACTTGCGGTGGTCCTGCTGAGTGGATCACAACTCCTGTTGGGATATCCGCAATACGTCTGGTTTTCCCTACTGGCCGAACTGGCCTTTGCCGCCTTCATCCTGGCCGGTAAACGTCACGGAGGGTTCTCACCCGTGTTGCAGTTGGCCGGGGCCAAGTTTTGCGGGCTGCTGGTCGGCGGGATCCAACTGCTACCCACGTTCGACGCCCTGTCGCACAGCACGCGCAGTTCGGTCGATGCGGCCTTCACCGGCAGCGGATCCCTGCACCCGTCGAACCTCGTGCAACTGGTCGCCCCCTACCTGTTGGTCGATCGGGTTGCCGGGGACAATACGCACGAACTGGGGCTCTACGCCGGCGCCGCTACCTTGATCCTGGCGGCCTGGGCCGTCGTGCGTCATCGACGGCTCGGTCGCATGACGCCCCTTTTCTGGGCCTCGGCCGCGTTCGGGGTGATCGCCATGCTGCTGGCGTTCGGTAAGTACGGGCCGCTATACCAGTGGCAATCCTACATTCCCTTGGTCGGCCGTTTTCGTTTTTCCTGCCGATACATAGTGCTGTTCCAACTGGCCCTGGCCGTGATGGCCGCCGCCGGATTCCGCTGCCTTGCCAACGACTATGCCCGAGCACGTCGCGACAAAGTTTCCATCAAGTCGGTCTTGCCTGAGGTTGTTCGGCGTCGATGGCAGTTCACCTTGCTCTACCTGCTGGTGGGCATCAGTGCGATCGCCTGTCTGACCGGATTACTGCTGCCGGGAGGCACCTACAGCGAGTCGATTCCGGCGATCCTGGCCGGCCCGATACTCTTGTCCACAGCGGCCGTGTTGGTGGCCTTAGCTTCCGTGGGAGTCCGGCCGGCGCTGGTCGGGTTGATCCTGTTTGCCGCCGCCGACCTGGGCTTTTACGGCCTGAGCCATTCGGTCTATTCGCACACGACCCGGCTCGACCGGTTTGTTGCCGCGACCGTCACACCTCCGTCGCACGCCGATGAAAGGGTCGTAGCATCGACCGTTCCGCTTGCCGAGCGTCGACTCCGCATGGGTAATCAAATCACCATGGCCGGATGGCGTCGGGCCGACGGCTATGCCGGGTTGGAACCCCGACAGCGGCTCGACTACGCCGACGTCTCGGCATTGCGGGTGGCCTCAGTGCGTTGGGTCCGTCGCCATGAAACCGACCGACCGATCGACGGGTTGATTCCACACGACACCGATTGGCTGGAAGTTCCCGACCCGTTACCGCGTGTCCGATTGGTGACGCAAACCAAGCCCAGTCAGGAACCGGCCGAAGATCTTCGCCGAATCGACGTCGAATCGACGGCCCTGGTCGCGGCGCCGCTAGACCTGCCTGAGGCCGAGCCGGGTACGGCCGAATTGATCTCCGAGGGCCCGGGGCGCCTGCAAATCCGTTGCAATAGTTCCAGCCGGCAGTTGCTGGTCGTCTCCGAGAGCTATCATCCCGGTTGGCAAGCTATGGTTCAGCAGCAACCGCGGCCCGTTTTGCGGGTCAACGGCGATTTTCTCGGTTGCCTGGTCGGACCGGGTCAACAAGAAGTCGTCTTGCAGTTTCGGCCCAAGAGTTTGGATCGCGGCCGCAAGGTGTCCTACCTAGGATTGGCCTTGGCCTTGCTGTGCCTGGTCGGTTACTGGGTCCCACATGGTCGTCAACTGGGGTAAGAGCAAAGATCGATGAATAGCCACTCCAACACCCAACGGCCCTCCACGAACAGCACCCTGCTGAGCATCGTCCTGCCCGTCTACAACGAGGCCGAGGTCCTCTCGACGTTGCTCGATCGCTTGATTGCAGCCGTGGCCGAGGCGAAAACCATCTACGAAATCATCTTCGTCGACGACGGCTCGACCGACGACAGCCCGAACATCCTCGATCGGCTGGCGGCCGAGAACCGTAGCGTTCGGGTGGTCCATTTTTCGCGCAACTTCGGGCATCAGGCGGCCGTTCAGGCCGGATTGACCCACGCCCATGGTGACGCGGTGGTGCTGATGGACTCCGACATGCAGGACGCACCGGAAGCCATTCCCCGCTTCGTCGAGCAATGGCGGGCCGGCTACGACGTGGTCTATGCCCTGCGAACCGAGCGCAAGGAAGGCCGGCTGAAGAAGTTTCTCTTTACCGCGTTTCATCGATTCCTCGCCAACGTGGCCTCGGTTGATGTTCCGGCCGACGCGGGTATTTTCGGCCTGATCGATCGCCGCGTGGCCCGCCAGATCATCGCCTTGGGGGAACGGGACCGATACTTCCCCGGCCTGCGGTCGTGGGTCGGCTTCCGGCAGACGGGCATCGAGGTGCAGCGGAACGCCCGATACGACGACCATCCCCGCGTGTCGCTGTTGGGGCTGGTCCGGTTGGCCAAAACGGCCGTCTTCTCGTTCTCCGGGTTTCCGCTGGTCGTGTTCCACGCGATCGGCATGGCGGCCGCGGTCGTGTTCATCGGCCTGAGCCTGTTCTCGCTCTCCTGCAAGTTGTTTACCACGTTCGCCATCCCCGGCTGGACCTCGTACATCCTCGCGGCCAGCTTTTTCGGGGCCTTAAACGCCCTGGGAATCAGCATCCTGGGTGAATATGTGATCCGCATTTACGATCAGGTCCGCGCAAGGCCGCTCTATGTGGTCGATCGAACGGTCAACATGGAATCAGATGCCGCAGACGGCGATCAGCCGTACATGGAGTTGATGGAGCAGGCCGTCGGACTGTTGGAAGCCGGCACGATCGAAGAGAAGTCCACGGTGTCGGACGAATGTGAAATGGAACTGGCCAAGCCGGTGAAGTTTCCTCAGCCGGATGCATAACTCTCGGGCGACTGTGCCGAACCGGCAGTTTCCGGGTCCTCTTCTTCTTCCGGCGGATAGTCCGGGTGGATGCCGTGCTGGATCATGGTCATCCGTTCCCGATGGGACATCACCAGATACGTAATTCCCAAGATCCCGCCCACAAGGATGGCGATGATGGGGATGGCAAAGACCACAACATCAGGCTGAGTAAGGACTTGCAACCAATCCGAGGACATGATTCCGGTCTCCTTAAGGTTTTGCTGGGGAAGGAACGCGCAGACAATCTCCGCCAAGGTATTCGACCGGGTGGCGAGAATCTTGGAAAAAATCGAAACTGTAAAACCACGGATTACACCGATGCCACGGATAGGATAGGCAGAGCAGAGCATTTCCCCGCTTCCCATCCGCGTTATCTGTGAAATCCGTGGTTCGATTTGCCGGTTTTCGCATTATAGATCCTCGTAGGCTGTCGCTCGATTCTTTCGCCGGGCCAACTCGCTCGCATAGTGGCGGCCCAACTGACTGGCGTGCTCGGTGGCCCAGTCGGTCAGTTTGGTTTGGCCGGCCGGGGGTGCGTCGACGTAGAGCAGATCAGCCATCAGGCCTCGGATCTCCTCGCGCGTGATCATCACATCGCCCATCAGCCGACCAAGGATCACACCAGCAAGATACCCGAGGCCCGGCGGAATACCAATCACCGGCCGCCGCTTCCCGAGGATCCGGGCCAGCGTCCCGGCCAACTCGCGATAGGTGAACGTCTCCGGCCCGATCGCCTCGACCACGCAATTCTCGTTGCCTTGGCCCTGCTCGACCGCCAGCCGGGCCAGATCCTCGACGTAGATTGGTTGCAAGCGGTATTGCCCGTCGCCAAAGACCGGGAAGATCGGAAACCGCCGCAGACACCAGGCGATGTTGTTGATCAGGATATCTTCCGGGCCGAAGATCACGGTCGGCCGGAGGATCGCGTAAGACAGCCCCGACTCGACGAGCGCCCGTTCCAGGGCGCCCTTGCCGCTAAAGTACTCCAACGGACTGTTTTCGTCCGGATTGGTAATGCTGACGTGGACCACCCGCCGGACACCCGCCTGTTTGGCCGCACGGAACAGCTTCAACGTGTTTTCGACGGCCGTGGCATGTTGAAAACGCTCGTGATTGAAGCGGACCCAGTAGGTGTTATACAACACGGCCGCCCCGCGAAGCGACTCGATCAAACCGGCCGGGTTGTCGAAATCGAAGGGCCGCACATCAAGTCGATCGCCGAACGGATTAGGCCGGTCGGGCGACCCGGTCAAGGTCCGCACCCGGCGGCCGGCATCCAACAAACGCCGGGTAATGTATTTCCCCGAGTACCCCAAGGCACCGGTCACTACGTGCAGTTCCGATTCAGACATCTTCTTGCTCTCCTTGGGCATAGGCCTCGCGCTCGAACGGATTGTCACGATAAGCGTCCTTGCCGCGCAACCGGATCACCAACGAGCATAGCAGATAGGCCGGCACAAATAACGGCCCCCAACGTTCGTATTGGCGGATGTGGATCAACTCGTGAGGCCGAGCCATGTCCAGTGCCGCGGCTGTGCGCCCGAGAATCGTGTGCCCCAGCGTCATGGCCATCGGCTCGTTGGGCAATCGTTGAAACAACCAGTTGATCAGCCCGCCGTGGAATTCCACGACATGACCCCGCCGTTGCATTCGACCGCCGCAGGCCAAACCCACGATTCCGACCAGCAGTCCACACGCGGTCCAAGGCGAGGCCCAGAGCAATGCAACGAGTGTTCTCACGTGGTTCTGCCCGTATGTAAAGCCGCGACCAGTGGTCGCGCCCGAGCCCCTTGTCGCGACCAGCGGTCGCGGCTTTATATTACGACTTCACGTAGGTCACAATGATCAGAATATCGGACGGTGGAAAGGGGCTTGTGCCGAGCGAACCGGCGGCAGCGTTGGCCGGTTGGCTTTGCGGTGCGATGTTGCCGGTGATGGCCACGATCTTTGCCCCACTGTCGCGGATCCACGTGTTAATCTCGTTCTCCAGCGCCGCCGCATCGCTCTCGATGCCCTTGAAGATCTTGACTTGCTGCATCAGGTGTCCTCCTGGTCGGAAGAACGTCGGGCAAGCCCGACCGCTAAACAGTCTGTGATGTCGCGGGAATACGTCGCCATGCTAGCTGCAATGGGTCTTTGTGCCAAGCATGGGATCTTTTCGTGGAAGAGTCCAGAACGCGACACCATTGCAATCAATATGACTACACTTGCGGCAAGCACCAAGAAGCATCCGTCGACGTAAGTCTGTGCCATATAAGCTCTTGTGAACTTCAGATCGACTTTTGGCATGTCAAATGCAAATCACTTCCAGTGAAACAACCTTTCCCCCTGGATTCAAAGGAGATGAACTATGAGACTCGCAGTTGCTTCACTGGCAATCGTGGCCGTGTTGACCCTGGCGGCGGATCGGGCCTTGGCCGAGGGCGCTTTGTCGTATCCGATGGCAGCCCATGTCGCGGCCCGATATGGAGTGCAACATCCGGGTCATAACCGAGAGGTGATGCGCAATATGCAAGCCGAGCGCGGCCACCACGGCTCCTCTCGACACCACGCGAATCGCTATCGTCAGGGGCCGGGCCGTTACTATGGCCGCGGACCTCGTTATCCGGTGGTCGTCGTGCCGTCGCCTTGGATGTACAACCGATACTATACTCCCTACAGGGGATTTGCGTACTTCGCACCGGCCTCCGCGTTCGGGTTCGGCTTTTAGCGGCCCGGATAGACTACTGGCCTAATTCCCCTTCGGGCGCAATAATTACCTAGGTTGGGCGAAAACGGATCCGACCGTACTCTTGACAGGAGAGACCCATGAGACGATTTGTGATAGCCATTACGGCAGCGGGGCTATTCGTCTTCACCGGCGGAGATGCTCAGGCTGCGACGGCCAGTTCCCAGGCCGTGGCAATTCAGGTGGCCGCCAATAGCGTGACGGCCCGCGGCCACCGTGGCCACGGACATCGCGGCCACCACAGCGTTTACCGACACCGTGGTCATTATGGTCACGGCGCCTATTACGGCGGCCACTACCGCCACTACCCGAGCTACTATGGCTACGGACACGGCTACGGACGGCGGTCCTACGGGTACGGTTACTATCCGTATCGCCAGGGCGGCTTCAGCTACTATGGCCACGGATTCGGGATCGGGATTGGCTGGTAGGCAGCCGGTTACTCGACCGTGTCGAGTTTCAAGTAGTCCAAGCCGAACATGTGATGTTTGATCGCGCGGGGATTGGCCCCCGTGATCTCGACGGTGAGTGTATGCTTGCCGGCCGCCAGTTCGTGCGTGCCTAGCGAGACGACCTGGGTCGTTACACCGTCGTTGATCAGGTCGATCGGATTGCCCAGCGGCTTGCCGTCGAGCGAGAGTTGCACGATGCCGTAGTCGATGGCTTTGGTTAGGGCCGCTTTGAGTTCATAGTTGCCCGCCTTCTCGACCGGAAAGCTCAACACGAGCTTGTCTCCCGGCTTGCCGTCGATCCACCAGAGCTGCTTGTTCTCGCTCCAATTGAATTGGCCGACCTCTTGGACCTGCGTCTGGCCGTCGCCCGTTTTATCGAGGATCTTCAGCCCTTCACCCTCGATGGCCCCTTTGACCTTGGGCGGTGGGAGCAACTCGCCGACGATCACCCGGGCCATCTTCGGCGCCGGGCCGTGGTTGCCCTTGGATCCTGGCCGACCGTACCAATAAGTCGTCGCGGCATAGGCCACGTTGACCGGTCGCCAGTGCCAGACCTCCATGTCGAAGCGGAAATCGCGGGCGAACGGAATCGCATCCAGCATCCGCACGCGGGTGTTGGTCACATGGCCCTTGTTGGCCGGACCCTCGGCCAGCGGCTGGGAGTGGAACGGCGATTGGAAGAACTCCGGCGTGCACCAGGCATAGCCGTAGTAGTCCTCCGTGCCGGTGCCGAAATGCGAGGGGAACTGTTGCCCGTCGAAATAGATCTTCTCGTCGCCTTCACCCCACCAGATTTCGCTCGGGTTGTTCAGCGCCAAGGTGTCGCCCATATACACACCTTGGCCGGTCGCTTCAAGATAGTTCCAATCGTGCTTCACGCTGGTGTCGATCGGGTATTCTTGCCGCCAGTTGGTGTGGAAGTACATCGAGCGGTCGTCCCAATCGAACGAACCGACAGACGCCTTGGCCGAGATCTTCACTGCTTGCTTACCGAGATTCTTCAACTCCATGGTGAACGACTCTTGAAAGGGCATGACCCAGTAGCAGGTCATCCGTCCGTCCTGGTCGACTTCGCGCCACCAACCGCGATAGGGATTCACGCCCACGCCGGAGCCGAAGAAATCGCCCACCGGACACCAGACGGTCGGTTGGTCGTCGAAGGCGATGCTGATGACGGTTTCTCGAGAGGCGGCCTGCAGGTCGTCCGCTTCCAATCGCACGGACAGTTTCCTGACGGCCAGGGCTCCTTTGAGTTTCATCACCATGCGATCGTCCGCGTGGAGCGTTTTGGAAGGCAACTCCAAGTCTCGCAGGTTGTCCGCAAGGGTGCCGGCCGGCGCGAGGAGCGTCTTCTGCAACTTGGCGATCTGATCCTCGGCCGCGTCGAACGTTTCACGGCTGAACGACTCGACTTCGGTGCCGGCTTCATAGGTGCGGTAGTTGACCTGGTAGTAGAGCTGATCTTCTTGCTTCTGGGTCCTCCAATAGTGCGGCCGATCGTAGGTGATCAAGCAACGCCGGGCATAAGGGATCGGCAAATAGAGGTTCATGCCGCGGGCGCGCACTTCCGAGAGCGGTGCGCCGACCAGACCCTCGCCGCCGATGAGTTGCTGGATCGGCAGCTCGATGACCGGCTCTTTCGCGTTGTCGATGTAAATCCGGACCGTACCCCGTGGATCGAAAGCGGTGGTCCAGATTCGCACGACACAGCCCGGGCCTTTGGCGTCGAGCATGACCCACTGCTCGCGGCCGTGATGCTGTTCGCTGCGGCGGAAGTGGCTCCAGTCGTTGTTGGCCATCCACGTGCCTTGATTCTGCGGCGTCACGGAGGCCGGATCGTAGCTGCTCTGCTGGCGGCACGCATAGGCCGGGCTAGGAAACCGGGCCGCCGTCTCACGGTCGACCATCTCGTCCAACAGCGACGCGAAGGTAATCGCCCCTTCGGCCGTCCATGCAGTCGTCGTCATGCACGTCCAAAACAGGGCCAAAGAAATCATGATTGTGGTCGAGATCGTTCGCATGAGCGTTTCTCCTATGATTGACTTGGCAGAGTACGGCGGGACAACGCGCCGGGCCGTTTTTCTTGCCGCCACCCGTTGCCTTTCCTTGTGGATGAATGTAGTGTGATGGGGCAATCGGCCGATGTCAACCGATGGAGCAGAATCCGCTCAGGGAGGGGTGTCTGAAATATGCCACATCACGAAGACCGCTTCCAAGCGAACGACGGGCTGACCCTCTACCGCCAGTCCTGGACGCCGGCGGGAGAGTCCCAGGCCGTGGTGATTCTGATTCATGGGTTTACCGAACACGGCGGGCGGTACGCCGACGTGGCCGAGGTGCTGGGCCGGCAGGGCTACGCGGTCCATGCGATGGATCTGCGAGGGCACGGCCGGTCGGAAGGCGAACCGGTGTTCGTCAGCTCGTTCGACGAGTACCTCGACGATATGGACCGGCTCTGGGAACATGTCCAAGCCCGCGAGTCAGGGAAACCGGTGTTCCTGCTAGGCCATAGCATGGGCGGGGCGATCGTCGCGCGCTTTGCCATGACTCGGCAGCCCGCGGTTAACGGACTGATCCTCAGTGCTCCGGCCGTGGGCGTAGGAAATGGTCTGTTTCCCGTCCTGCGCAAGTTGGCGCCCTTGGCAAGCCGATGGTTCCCCCGACTGAAAGTCGTGCGAATGGGTAGCGACTGGCTCTCGCGCGATCCGCGGGTGGTGGCCGACTTCCGCGCCGATTCGCTGGTCTTCCACGACCGCTTTCCCGTACGCGTCGGCGCCGAGATCCTCCGCATGGCCGGAGAGCTCCAAGATCAGGCCCCCGCCATGCGGCTGCCGTTTCTGATCCTTCACGGCACGGGCGATCGGGTGGTCGGAGCCGGGACCAGTCAGCAGTTCCACGATCGGGCCGGCTCGGCCGACAAGGCGATCCGACTCTACGACGGCCTGTACCATGACCTGCTGCACGAGCCCGAGCGGGAACAGGTGCTCGGGGACCTGATCGAGTGGCTGGGCCAAAGACGTTAGACCCGATAGTTGCAAACCGATCCTGCACCTGTTACCTTTAGTGGGAGTCGCTTGCGGCTTTGCAACCAATCTCGAACCAGGAGCCCCACCATGAGAATCGTGCTAATGATCGGCCTACTGTCGCTTTCGCTGATCCACACGGCCCATGCTGCCGACAACAGCCCGCCGGAAGGTTTTAAGGCCCTGTTCAACGGCCAAGATCTGAGCGGCTGGAAGGGGCTCGTCGCCAACCCGGTCGAGCGTGCCAAGATGAGCCCGGAAGAATTGGCCAAGGCCCAAGAGGCGGCCGACCAACGCATGACAGAAAGCTGGAAGATCGAAGACGGCGCGCTGGTCTTCAGCGGTAAGGGCGACAGCCTTTGCACGGCCAAGGACTACGGCGACTTCGAACTGTACGTCGACTGGAAGATTCTACCGGACGGCGACAGCGGCATCTATCTGCGCGGTAGTCCCCAGGTGCAAATCTGGGACCCGGGCCATTGGAAGATCGGCTCCGGCGGTCTGTACAACAACCAGAAGCATCCCTCGAAGCCGACGAAGATCGCCGACAACCCGATCGGCCAATGGAACACCTTCTACATCAAGATGGTCGGCGAGAAGGTCACGATCAAGCTCAACGGCCAACTGGTGGTCGACAACGTCGTGCTGGAGAACTACTGGGAGCGCGACAAGCCGATCTATCCGACCGGCCAAATCGAACTGCAAAACCACGGCAACACGCTCTGGTTCAAGAACATCTACCTCCGCGAGATTGGGAAGTAGTGGTTGAGAAGCTTGCCGCTTGCGGCCTTGCATCGCGCACCTAGCGCGTCGTCTGCCCGGACGAAACCTCGGCGGCCTGCTGCTGGTACCATTGCTTCCAGCGGCGGATGCGCTCGGTGGTGCCGGTTGATGCGTTGTCGCTTTGGCCCATGTCGCGGCCGACGACCTTGGGCAACGCGGCCAAGGCGGCACGGCGGACCGAGGCCGGACTGTCGAGCATGCGGATCAACTCGGGTAGGAACCTTCTATCGGCCAGATCGCCCATGGCTTCGGCCGCCTTCAGCGCCGTCTTCGGATCGCCGCTGTGGGCAAGTCGGGTCAACTCGGCCGCACCCTGGTTGTCACCCAGCAGAAGCAGGGCCACGGCCGCCTCAAGTCGCAGAAACTCGTTTCGCTCGGCAAGTAATCGCTGCAACGGGGTCGTGTCCTTCAGCCGCCCGCCTCGCGCGAGTGCCCGGACCGCCGCGATCACGACCGTTTCGTTCTTGTCCTGCAGGGCCGGCAGCAGGACCTTGGCGTGTCGGGGATCCGGATGGACGGCCAGGTGCCGGCAGGCTTGGCGGCGGACTTCCGGTCGAGGATGGCTCAACCCCGCGTAGGCCAGCCGCAGTGCCGGTTCGCTCCCGTCATGCTCAACCACCTTGAGCACACTTTGCCAAATCAGTTGGTCCGACTCGGCGGTGACCAATTCGGCCAGACGGGCCGCAGCCAAAGGCCCCAGCGACCGCTTCTCGGACAATTGGACCAACTCCTCGGCCGCCAGACGTCGTTGACGCAGATCTTCAGATTTCAAACGTTCGAGTGCGTCGAAAGCCGGTTCGAGTGGTGGCAATACTCTCTGATAAACCGACTCGGGCAAGACTTGGCGCCGTTGCAGTACGATTTGTTCCAACGCCCCGAGGAGCTTTGGCCCCATGGCGGCCAGGGCGGCCGTGTCTTGCCTGTTGAGCAACTGCTCGATTCGGTCCAACTCGGCCTCGGTGGCCTTCGTGGAAGGCGCTTTGGCCACGTGGCTCAGCGCGGTCGGATCGAGCAGGCCGAACTCTTGTTGGAATTTGCCGCGAAGCGCTTCCAAGGTGTCGGACCGCCGTTGCGGCGAACCTTCGACCGGGAAGTTGGCGGCTTCGGACCACTTGGCGGCCAAACGTTCGGCAGCCGGTTTGCGCGTGGCCATGCTCCGGCTCGCCAACGCCTCGAGCAGGAGCGGGCCGGCCTTTTTCGTGGGCCACGCGGCCAGCGACTCGACGACCTGCCCTTGCACTTGTGTGCTTGGGTCTTGCAACAGTTTGTTGGCCACCGCGATTGCTTGACGATCGGAGTTGGCGGCCAAGGCTTTGGCTACTTGCAACCGGACCCGCCACTGCTTGTCGTCGGCCTTTTCCAGCGCGGCCCCGACGTTACCCGCCTGAGCAATTGCCGAGACGGCCGTCGCCCGGATTCGTTCGTTCGCGTTATCGAGAAGCTCTTCGAGCGTTGCCAAGGCTCTCTTGTCGCCCAAAGTTCCCAGCGCGGCAACGGCCGCCGTGCGAACCTTCATCTCCGGATCCCTCAAGGCGGCGGCCACTCGGTCGTGGGCCTGGGGACTTTGCAGCTTGGCCAAGGCTCTCAGCGCGACGGCCCGAATTCTCGCATCGGGGTCTTCCGTGAGATTGATCACATCGGCCGGCAGCTTTCCGCGGGTGCGAGCCCATGCCCGCGCCGCTGCCAATCGTACCCGCGGCGAACGGCTCACGGCCGCGTCGAGGAAACGCCCGTCGTTGGCCGGGTCGACATGTCGGGCCAGACTTTGAATCAACTCGGCGTGCAGCATCGCGTTGTAAAGCGGGCCGCCTCCCGCTTGATTGCCATAATGATCGATCAACTCCCGCAAGGGAGTCACTGAGACCGAAGGCTCCAGGTGGCCCAGGGCTTCGACCGCCGCGCAGCGAAGCGGTAAGTTCACTTTCGGCGACCGGACCGTATCGGCCAGACGCTCTGCGCCGGCCGAATTCCCCAGCCGCGCCAAGGCGATCGCCGCGTTGGTGGCCAGGATCGAATCCTTGTCGTTTACGAACTTCTGGAATCTCGGTCGCCGCCCGGCCGGTCGGGATAACAGGTCTTCCAGGTTCGGATAACGCCAGCGGTAATCGGTCGAGTTGCCCGTGGCACGAATCCAAACGCTGCGACCCTGCTCATCGTGACCTTGGGCCAATACGGCCCGATCGTCGACCGTTGACGCGTCAGAGGACTCCGCATCGCCCGAGGTTGCGGGCTCATCGTCGGCAAAGAACCCATCAAGGCCTTCTTCGGGCCAATGCCACCGCGCACAACCCGAGATCGCCAGAGATGCCAAGAGACATACGGTCCATCCCAGGCCGGCTCGTCTCAGGCCGGCTCGTCTCAGGCCGGCTCGTCTCAGGCCGCTGGGGGATTGCTGTTGGAACATCGACACGTTGGGCAAGTCCTTTTGCCAAAAAGTGTAAGTTCAAAAGCACTCGTCTAGCTGGAATTGGATAACACGCTACAGCAACTCGTCTTGACAGCGTGTGCCACTGCTTCGCAGAAGCAGTGCCGCTCGTAATTCCTGGTCAAACACACTGCTTCTTCAAAGCAGTGGCACACACAAAACTCGTCGAAAGTTATCGTTTTTCAACAGGCTGCTACCTTCCTCGTGTCAGCAACTTCTGCAGCGCGATGGCTTCCGTTTTGATGTTGTTGGTCAGTTCTTCATCCTCGAGTTGCTCGTCGTCGAGGTGGGCAAGTAGTGCTTGAAGTGCCTTCGCTACGCCCTTGACAAGCGCCTTGTGCGGTGCTTCGGTGGCCGCGGCAGACACTCCGCCGGCGGCCTCTTCGGCCGGGCCTGTCAATCCGATCAAGGCGACCCGAAGGCGATACTTCAGTCGGCGTCGGGAAAGTTCCTCGGCCTTCAGTTCGGCCGCGCAGGCATCCAGGGCCAATTGTCCCAATCCGGTGGCCAATGGGGAAACGTTCAACTGGACGCCCCGAAACTCGAGTTGACCGAGGGCCTCAGCCGAAATGCATCGGGTACGCAAAGGCACTTTGGAGTCGGCCACCACTTCGCCCAAGGCCAGCGCTACGGCATGAGCGCGACCCACTTCGCCGAACGCCGCCAACCCCCTGGCCGCTTGCGAGCGCATCCAGGCATGGCCGACCGCCGAGGTTCCGGCCGGTCGTTCTGATTCCAAGATGGCCAGCATCGCGTCGGCCACATCTTGTCGGGCGTCGCTTCCGCTGATTCCTATTTTGGCGTGGCGAACCAAGCCGACCAACGCACCGATGCGAAGCCACTCGGGCTGTTGCTCGTCGGCGGCGATCTGAAGCAGGAAATCTCTCGCCGCGGGAAGCGGTACGGGAAGATCGGAAGACCGGGGCGCCTCGCGAGCGTTGAGGTCTCCGATCATCAATATCGCGTTGTCCCGAAATGCCGGATGGTAGTTTTCCGAAACGCGTTTCCTCAAATAGTCCAGCACCAGGGCGGTCAGATGGTCATGTACCTCGGGCTGCCTCCCGCCCGTTCCGCATTGCTTCAGGCTGACCGCCAGCTCGCTGCGAAAAGACTTCAGCCGCGCCGTATTATCCGGATCCGTATACGACGTCCATCGGGCCAGGAAGTAGCCGGTGCAATAGTCGTCGAATAGTGCTTGCTCACTGCCGGAGAATTGTCCGGCCAGCAGGATCCGCCCCACATCTGACCGCTTGGTTTTCAGTTCAGCTTTGATCGGGTCCTGAAGATAGCTCGGTGGCGAGGCCGCTGGGGCGGAGTCGTCCGGCGGAGTATCCTGGGCCATGGCGCGTGGGCCGACCCCCACGATCGCTTGCAACAGGACCAAGCGAACGAAGAGTCGGCTAGCGGGATAGTACTTCAGAGGGAATGTCATATGAGCAAGATTAGCTGCATGCCGGCCGCATAAATCGCCACAATTATATAGGCTACCAACGATAGGGGCTTGCTGTCAAGTTGGATCAATTATTCCCCCCGTTGGCGTGGATTCCCGGCAACGTGGGCTGTGGCGCCTTTCGCGTTTGACAGCTTTGGCCGAGGCCGCGTATAAGTAGGCTTTCGTCGAATCGTGAAATGCTACTTAAATGAGAGAGTGTCCGAGAGTTGACTGGGAGAGTCGGCCATGACCTTGCTGTACAGTGAGTCGCGTTTTTTGGAGCACGAGACGGGCAGCCATCCGGAACAATCGCAGCGGATCCGCGGCCTGCCCGAGAGACTTCAACAGAGTGGGCTGTGGGACCGATGTGTCCGGGTCCCGTTCGAGCCTGTCTCGCGACAACGCTTGGCCCGGGTCCATTCGCTTGCCTATGTCGACGAAGTCTGGGCCCTGTCGAAGTCGGGAGGCGGCGATCTCGACGCGGATACGATCGTCAGCCCGGCTTCCTATCACGTGGCCTTGGCGGCGGCCGGCTGTGTCTGCGACGCCACCGAGCGCTTGCTGCGCGGGGAAGACACTCAGGCCCTTTGCCTGGTCCGCCCGCCCGGACATCACGCGATGCCCGGTCGCGGCATGGGCTTCTGCCTGTTTAACAACGTGGCCGTGGGTGCGAGTGTGGCCACCGGTGAGTTGGGACTCGATCGCGTGCTGATCGTCGATTTCGACGTCCACCATGGCAACGGCACGCAGGCCATGTTTTGGGAAGATCCGCGAGTCGGCTTCCTCTCGATTCACCGCTGGCCATTCTACCCGGGCAGCGGCAATAGCGACGAAACGGGCGGGGGTGACGGACTCGGCACGACGCTGAACCTGCCGGTCGAGTTCGGCATCTCGGCGGAGGACTACTTGCAGACGTTTCGCTCGGCTCTGGAAGGGTTTGCCGAGAAGATTCGGCCGCAACTCGTGTTCGTAAGCGCCGGCTTCGACGCACACTGCTCGGATCCGATCGGCAACCTGGGCCTTCAGACCGAGGACTACCGCGCGTTGACCGCCGCCGTGTTGGACGTGGCCCAGGCCCATGCCGACGGAAAACTGATCAGTGTGCTGGAAGGCGGCTACGATCCGCAAGCGTTGGGCGATTGTGTTGAAGTGCATCTACAAGAGATGCTTGATCGCTCTGCCGACCTGCCGGGAGAAGCCGAATGACCCTTTCCGAGTTCTGTTCGCCAATCTGGGCCGCCGCCTCCAGCGGCGGCCCAGATTGGCGAAAAACGCGGGGAAAAACGGACCCTGCTAGTGGTCAATCATCGCTGAACGGGGACGAGCCCCGTGGTGGCGTTCACAGTTGATGTTAATCATGTGCTGTTCTGTGCCTCGGCGGTGGGAAGCTGGGGAAATCTATCCGAGCCCACGTCGCTGGATGAAGCATCGTTACCCTCGGTGGTGGGGTTTTGCGCCTACAGGCAGGAAACCTAGGGGGTCACAATAAGATGGGGTATATCCGGAAGGTTTACCGGTCGAGTGGTTTGTGGGTTTTCGAGAGATTTTGACGGTTATTCCTGTTCTGGGGCGAATGATCGGCCGATTAGGCAGGTGTGAAGTTCCGCGGTGGGTCGTCGGTGCGCACGATAGGCAGCCGGCCGCGGGCTATTGAGGAGGACCAATTCGTGAAACGGACAACTTGGACTATCTTGGTGATTGCGGTCTGCTTGGGCCGACTCGTCGGCACCAACGCCGTGGCCGAGACGGCCGAAACCGAGGCCGGCGCCGAACTGCTCCTTTCGGAATACGAGAGCGGCGAGGAGGCCGAAGTTTTTTCCACCGCCAGCCTCGACGGAGCCGCGTTGTACCAATCGGATCAGGCCGCCTATTGGGACGGTCAGGCATTCAGCGAGCCGCCCACTTCGCCGGCCTGTGCGGTCTGCGGGGCGGGTGACACACCGCCGCCGGGCTTTTATACGGATCAATCGGTCCGGATTATCGCGCGTAGCAGCCTGCGGCTAACCTCGGTTAGCAACGAGCTCGTCACGCTCGGCGCTGAAAGTGGATTCGTGCCGGTGATGAATACGGCGCATTTGATGCCGGGGCTGGCCGCCGGATACGAGGGTACCATCGGGCGCTATCTCGGGCGCGATACGGAAAACCGCGATCACTTCGTCGAGTTTACTTACTTTGGCATGAACGAATGGACGGCGTCCAAGCCGGTCACCGGATCGCGGATTGTTGACAGTGGTGGAATCATTGTCCCCCCCGGTGCAACGATAAGCTTCGGAACCCTGTTCTCGATGTTTCCATCGGAAGTCCGCGGGTTCAATCGGGCCGATTTGCACACGATGGACTACCGTAGCGAGTTACAAAACTTCGAACTGAACGCCCGAATTACGCCGCGTGGCAAGGCCGATCGTCTGGTCTTGCATTCCGGCGGAAAGTGGCGGCGGGAGTGCAATCCGGGTGACTACCTGTCTTACGTTTTCGGCCTGCGGTACTTGTCGCTGGACGAGGACTTCGCCTTCCGCAGCCGGGGAGAGCTTGTGGAAACGGGCGGGAGCGGTACTCGAGTGATCCCCATCTCGGGCGACTACTTGATCCGCACGCACAACGATCTGGTCGGTTTCCAGATCGGGGCCGATTACACCTTTCGGCGGTGCAAGTGGAGTTGGGGATTCCGATCGAAGGTGGGGCCGTTTATCAACCTGTCCGACCAAATCAGTGACGTCACCACGGACGCCGCCGGCGATCCGTTCACGACGCTTCCCAACCTAAACCGCCACAGCCGAGACATCGCCGATGAGATGGCCATCATTGGAGACGTCGGATTGATGGTCACCTACAAGCTGCGGCCGAACTGCCTGGTCCGGGTTTCCTACGACCTGCTGTTCGTTGCCGGGGTGGCCCTGGCGCCGGATCAGCTCGACTTCAATCTGTCCTCCCCGACGACGGATAATATCAATCGAAACGGCACCCTCTTCGGCCAGGGAGTCTCGCTGGGTATGGAGTGGCTGTTCTAGAAGAGGCGTGTGCCACTGCTTCGCAGAAGCAGTGCGACTTGTGTTCCTGGGCAAAAACACTGCTTCTGCGAAGCAGTGGCACACAAACACACAAGAAGTCGTCGAAATCTTCGAAGATTCGCCCAGTGGGCCGAATAACGACCGCTACCCGTCTGTCCGGGGGGCCATCTATCCGGGGGGGCGTTCGGACGCCGCGCCTGCCTAACCCTTTCGATTCCGTGGGCCGACGGAAGGCTCGACGGTTACGTAAGTTACGACGATCGGGTAAGGCAAGGCAAACGTACGGGCTGGCAGGAAAGAATGGAGGGCCGATTGGTCGATGTCGGCATAGACGCGAGAGCTTTCCACGGTTAAGCTGAAGGATTAAAGGTCTCGATTGGAGACCTTTTTCCTTAGGGCACGAATAATACTATGTGCAGCGCGATTGCGGGGTGTCCTGCCCGGGTGCCTGCCGACGTCCGATCACTATAGCCCCACCATCGAATGACGACCTCTTTTTTTTCCCGCCGCAGCTTTCTGATCGTGATGGTCACGGTCTTCATGATGCCTTTCTTGCTTCGCGGCACACGGTTGGCGCTGAGCACGAATCGCAACGACGTGAAGGACTGGCTGCCGAGCCACTTCCAGGAGACCAGGGACTACCAGTGGTTCAAGGGGCATTTTCCTCACGAGCAGTTCGCGCTGGTCAGTTGGGAGGGTTGCACACTGGGCGATCCGAAGCTGGAGATGTTCGCCCGCAAGCTGGAGACGCAGCCGGAGGCCGATAAGAAGGCGGGCAAGCCATGGTTCTTCAAGAGTGTGCTGACCGGCAGTCGGCTGGTCGACCAGTTGCAGACGTACCATCCCGACTTGAGCCGTCGCGACGTGCTTCGCCGGTTGGAGGGTTCGCTGATCGGCAAGCCGGGTCCCAACGACGACCTGGAAGAGGACGAGTCGTACAAGACGTGCCTGGTGGTCACCCTCTCGGATGCGGCCAAGGGAAAGAATCTCCGCGCGGCGTTGGAACAGGTCCAGCAGATTGCGGTCAATGACTGCGCGATTGCGGAGCAGGATCTCCACATGGGCGGCCCGTCGGTCGACAACGTGGCCATCGACGTGGAGGGCGAACGGACCCTGTTTCGCCTGGCCGGGCTTTCTGCTGTGGTCGGGTTGGTGATCTCGTGGTTCTGTTTTCGAAGTTTCCGCCTGACCTTCCTGGTCTTCTTCATCGCGCTTTTGGCCGCGGGATTGGGGCTGGCGTCGGTCTATTGGACGGGGCTGATCGCGCACTTGATCGGACAGTATCGGATCAGCGCGACCTACGGAACGTGCGATGCGATCTTGCTCTCGATGCCGTCGTTGGTCTATGTTCTGGCCATCTCGGGCGCCGTGCATATTGTGAACTACTATCACGACGCCGTGCGCGAGCACGGGCTGGATCGCGCGCCCGAACGGGCCCTGGCCCATGGCATGGTCCCTTGCGCCTTGGCGGCGTTGACCACGGCCTTGGGTTTGGGCTCACTGCTGGCCAGCCATCTGGTTCCCATCAGCAAGTTCGGGATCTACTCGGCCTGGGGTGTGTTGGGGACGTTGCTGCTGCTGTTCTTGTTCCTGCCTGCCTGTCTGCATTACTTCCCCTCGCGCGAGTATCTGCCCGGCGGTGCCAAGGATCGACCCAAAACGTCCAATAGAATGACCGTGGCCGACTTCTGGAACACGGTGGGGCGATTCGTCGTCAAGAATAACATCCTGGTCGGGACCGGGTGCTTGGCTTTGATGCTCATTGTCGCGGTCGGGCTGCGGTGGCAGCAACCTTCGGTCAAGCTGATGAAGCTGTTCGATCCGGACGCGCGAATCCTGCGCGACTACGCCTGGCTCGAGGAGCACCTTGGCCCGCTGGTTCCGATGGAAGTGGTGATCCGCGTGGACAACTCGACGTGTCGGCTGAACATGGTTCAGCGGATGCGAATGGTCCGGGACGTCGAGCACGCCATCGAGAGGCAACTGGACGACGTCGGCGGTGCGTTGTCGGCCGCCACGCTTGCCCCACCGATCGGAAAAACGGCCGCCACGGCCAAGTTCCGGTTCAACTACGATGTGGCCGACAGCGTGACCAGCAAATACTTGAAGGATCACCGCGATAGTTTCCGCGAGTACTTGACCGTCGATGGCGACGCGACCCTGGACGAACTGGGAATCACCGGCAAGCTGGCCAAGCGGCTAAGGGCCAAGCAAATCGATTCCTTGGCGGCCATCCGCCGACACCCCGACCTTGCCTTGATCAAGGGAATCGATCTGGCAAGTGCCGTTAAGATCGATGAGACGATTCGCGAGTGGGAGAGCAACCACGGCACCGAGCTTTGGCGCGTTAATGCGCGAGTCTGGGCTCTGACCGATTTGGACTACAGCGTGTTCGTCGACACGATCAAAGAGAAGGTCGAGAAGATCCTCGACGAGGATTATCGCAAGCTGACCGAGAAAGACCTGGCCGAAGGCGTCGAACCGATCGAAGGAATCGACGTGGTCTACACGGGGTTGGTTCCGCTGGTTTACAAGGCCCAGCACGAGTTGATGGACGGGCTGAACAAAAGCCTGATGTGGGCCTTTGGGCTGATTGCCCTGGTGATGATCCTCGTGCTGCGCAGTCCGACGGCCGGGCTGATGTCGATGGTGCCGAACCTTTTTCCCGTGGTGATGATCTTCGGAGCCATGGGTTGGCTGGGGATCGCCGTCGACGTGGGAACCATGATGACCGCCAGCGTGGCCTTGGGCGTGGCCGTGGACGATACGATTCATTTCCTTACGTGGTTCCGTCGCGGGTTGGATAAAGGGCACGATCGCAAAGGGGCCGTCATGCTGGCCTACGAGCGTTGCGGGACGGCCATGACCCAGACCACACTGATCGGCGGGCTGGGGCTCTCGGTGTTTGCTTTCAGCACGTTCACGCCGACCCAGCGCTTTGGGGTGCTAATGCTGCTGTTGTTGTCGGCGGCGTTGATAGGCGACCTGATCTTCCTGCCGGCGGTGCTCTCCAGCCCGCTCGGTCGCTTCTTCGACAACCGTGCCAGGAGGAAGAAAGTGGCCGGCCGGCTGTCCAAGAAGGGGGCCCGAAAGGCCAATCGGTACGAAGAAGCCATCCCCATGCCGGTCGCCCACTCGTCGCACGGCAAGTCCGTGCCGCACTCCAGCAAGGTCTCTTGAGCCGACCGCCGAAAGTGTCTAAGGGCTCGTTAAGGGATTACTTCCCGATTCCCCAGTTCCGTCACGGATTCTCCTCCAACCGGTTCACTGCCGCCGAACGGGCGAATAGAATGCCCTGTGAGGTGTACGGATGGCAGACCGAACGTGGCATCTGAAGCGATGCGACCTTTTTGAACGGCTGACCGCCGGCGAACTGAGCCGGCTGGAATCGCGCTGTCGAGTTCGCAACTTCGTCCGAGGCAACCTGATCTACTTGCCCAGCGATCAGGCCGATGCTGTCTTATTGTTGACCTCCGGGCGGGTGAAGATCTGTTCGCTGACCGACGAAGGCAAACAGGCCATCTTGGCATTCGTCGAACCGGGTGAGTTGTTTGGGGAATTGGCCGTGGTGGAATCGGGCCGCCGCGAGGAGTATGCCGAGGCTTGCGAGGCGTCGACCGTGGTGCTGATTCCGGCCCAGGTCATGCAGCAACTGATGCAAGAGCATGCCGATGTCTCGTTGGGAATCACCAAGCTGATCGGGTTGCGGCGCCGCCGGGTCGAGCGACGTTTGAAACACCTGCTCTTTCGATCGAATCGCCAGCGGCTCGTTCATCTGCTGCTCGAGCTGAGCGAAGATTACGGCACGCCGGTCCCCGACGGCGTGCAACTGGGGATCAAACTCTCGCATCAAGATCTGGCCAACGTCATCGGCAGCACCCGCGAAAGCGTAACCCTCGCCCTGGGCCAATTGCAAGCCGAGGGGAACCTGCGTTTGGGCCGGCAGAAGATCGTGCTGACCGATCCACCGAGCCTGGCCCAAAGTCTCCATTCCCGGTCGGGTGGCTAGCCCATACGACGTGGGCGGTATTCATGGCCGGTGAAACCGTTTATAATCACGGTTTCAGTAATCGCTTCGACGTGGGCGCGACCACCGGTCGCGGCTTTATAGGCATGTCATCCTCTCCACTGCTGAAATCGAAAGCCGGGCGTCTGATGACGTTCTTCTTTCTCTACATGAGCGAGGGCCTGCCGCACGGATTCGCCACCGTGGCCGTGGCTGCCGAAATGCGCAGCCAAGGAGTCGGGCCGGCGAAGGTCAACTGGTTCGTGGCGATCATCCTCTTGCCTTGGGCCTGGAAGTGGGCCATCGGGCCGGTGGTCGACGTCTTCTACATCGACCGGCTGGGGCGACGGCGGATGTGGATCGTGGCGGCCCAAAGCATGATGGTCCTCACGCTGCTGATGGCGTTGTCGATCGACTTCAATGCCCAGATCGTGCTGTTCACGGCCATCCTGCTGATCCACAACATCTTTTCCGCCACACAGGACGTGGCCATCGACGCCTTGGCTTGCGGCGTGTTGAAAGAGGAAGAGCGCGGACTGGCCAACGGGCTGATGTTCGGCGGGGCCCACGTAGGAGGCATCATCGGCGGGGCCGGCTCGCTGTACCTTTCCGGATTCCTGTCGAAGGACTTTCCCGGGGAAGTTGCCTTCAAATCGACTTACTTGTTCGTCGCCGGGTGTATCTTGTTGATCACCGTACTGGTTTCGTTGCGTTTGAAGGAGCCGCGGACCAAGAGGGAAGCGAAACCGGAGGACGGGTCGGACGTGGCTCGCGTGGTCGAAGAGATTGGCCGCTATGTGTCGGATGCGCTCAAGGCCATGTTTGGCACTCGGGCGGCCTTGCTGGGGATGGTCTTCGCCCTGTTGCCGGCCGGAGCCTATGCCCTGTCCGGTCCGTTGCAAACCAATCTGGCCGTCGAGCTTGGGTTCGACGAAACGCGGATCGCGCGGCTGATGTTCGTCACCGGTATGGTCTGGGTCGTGGGGTGTGTGATCGGGGGCGTGTTGTCCGACCATTTCGGCCGTCGCAAGATGTTGGCATTGTACTGCCTCGGCACGGCCATTCCGACCATCTACCTGGCCGTGATGATGGACCGATTAGGCTGGATCATGCCGGTCGATCCCAAGTCGGCCGGCCCGACCGCCTTGCCCGAGGGTCTGGTAGTCGTTTTCTGGACGGCCTCGTTGGGCTTTGCCGTTTTCAACGGGCTGATGTACGGCGCCCGAACGGCTCTGTTCATGGACATCACCACCCCAGCCGTAGCGGCCACGCAGTTTACGGCCTACATGTCGCTGCTGAACTTGACGATTTCTTATAGCATGGCCTGGCAAGGCGAGTGTGTCGAGCAGTTCGGTTACCCGATCACCTTCACGGTGGACGCCGCCCTAGGATTGCTCTGCCTGTTGCTGTTACCCTGGATGACACGGCTGGCGGATAAACCCAACTAAACTCCAGATGCATGGGTTTCCTCAATTGGCCGTTGGGTTACAATACGGAGAATCTGGAGATTCCTCGCTAGGGGAGAATGATGGACGAGATCCAAGAAAAAGCCCCGCTTGCGGCCGAAGATCGGCAGCGGCTGGACGCGCTGTATCAGCGGATGCAGGGCGAAGCGGGGGAATTCTTGGGCTATCCGTGCAGCGCGGTCTTCGATTATCGGCCCATGTATCGCTTCCTGGAGTTCCCGCTGAACAATTGCGGCGATCCGTACGGGACGACCAACTATCATCTGAACACCCACGACTTCGAGCGGGAAGTGCTCGATATCTTCCGGCAGTTGACCCACGCCCCGGAGGATTCCTGCTGGGGTTATGTGACCAGCGGCGGGACCGAGGGAAACCTCTACGGCATCTTCCTGGCCCGGGAACTCTTTCCCGAGGGTCTGGTCTACTACAGCGAGGACACGCACTACTCGGTCAACAAGATCCTTCGCTGTCTGCACGTGCGGAACATCATGATCAAGAGCGACCCGGACGGGCGGATCGACCTGGAAGACCTCCGCGAGACGCTCCGCATCCACCGCGACGTGCCGCCGATCATCTTTGCCAACATCGGCACTACCATGAAAGGGGCCGTCGACGATCTGGTCGGCATCCGCAAGATCCTCTCCGACCTGGCGATCCAGAGTTCCTACATCCACGCCGACGCGGCCTTAAGCGGGATGATCCTGCCGCTGGTCGACGATCCTCAGCCATGGGATTTCCGCGCCGGAG
>SDBV01002824.1_pt1 | contig 25921 bp, 26 predicted proteins | sample 2277081 | NCBI WGS metagenome assembly SDBV01 (sample SAMN10402039, study PRJNA504765) | marine sediment metagenome | isolation source: marine sediment core GS10_PC15, 223 cmbsf | place: Arctic Ocean: Southern Knipovich Ridge | collected 2010 | reverse complement strand
GCATCTTCGCGACCTTCGCGATCTTCGCGGTTAATTTTTAAAGCCACCATAATCCAAAAAAATGATATCATTAAACAACTGATGGAAAGTTATTTAGCTAAAGAAATGCTAAAGTCGAGGCAGTGGCGCAAAGCATTGTACCGCGATTCTTTGCGTCTTCGCGTCTTTGCTTCTCTGCGTTAAAATTTACCCTATCCGCTCACCCATCAAGGTCTGATGATGATACCCATGGACCTTCACTCGCACAAGCTTTCCAATATCCTCTACAGATCCAGGGAACAAAACATTCTTCCAACATCGCGTACGCCCCTTGACCATGTTAGGATCCTTACGACTTGGCCCTTCGACCAATACTTCCACAACATTATCTAAAAGAGCTTGCCGATGTTTGACGTAAATTTCCTCTTGTAGACGAATCAGTCTTTGCAGACGTTCATTTTTTACCTCTTCGGGAATATCATCCTTCCATCGCATCGCAGGCGTTCCCTGGCGTGGACTATAGGCAAATAAGAAAGCTACCGAATACTCAATTTCTTTCAAGACGTCATATGTCATCTCGAATTCTTCGTCAGTCTCAGTTGGGAAACCGACGATAATATCAGTCCCTAAGGCGACTCCAGGAGCAATTTCCTTGAGCATGGCCACTTTTTCCATATACTCTTCTTTCGTATAAATACGATGCATTTTCCGGAGAATTCTGCTTGAGCCCGATTGAATCGGGAAATGGACAAATTCGCACAGGGAATCTAAATCACGTATCGCCTCCATTAACTCACGCGTAATATCCACAGGATGACTGGTCATAAACCGAACACGCTCGATTCCATCGATCTTATCAATGTCGTAAAGTAAATCAGGAAACAGAGATTTCATTTCAGGCTTGTCTTTTCCATAACTGTTCACATTCTGACCTAACAGAGTAATCTCGCGATACCCATTTTCAGCCAACATCTGGCATTCCTGAATGATATCCTTGTGATCACGAGACACCTCTGGACCACGAGTATAGGGAACAACACAGTAAGTGCAGTACTTGTCACAGCCACGGATAATCGAAACATATGCCTTGATTTTGTCTTCCCTTCGCGCCTTCATATAATCCAGCTCGAATGAGAACTGCTGATCAGTCCTAAATGACTGATTTCCGGTTGAAATCACCTCATCTAATACTTGATTTAAGTCGTGGAGGTTGTTGGTACCAAGGACAAAGTCGATGTGGGGGAGTTTATGGAAAAGGGAGTCCTTTTTGGCGTTAGCCATGCATCCTGTTACCCCTATAATGGCCTCTTTTTGTTTGGTTCGGCCGAGTTTCCCAACCTTCCCCATGACCTTTCGTTCGGCAAGATCGCGGACTGAGCAGGTGTTATAGATCAGAAGATCAGCCTCTTTCTCGTTGACAGTGCGCGACAGACCTCGATCTTCGAGCGTTCCCACCATAATCTCGGTGTCCAGCTCGTTCATCTGGCACCCATAGGTGCGAATATAAAAAGTTTTTGGATTTTTTCTAGAGTGTCCCATATGCTTATTTGTATGTGGTTAAAGAAAAAAATCTTAGCGAAAGTAGGAAAAAAAGGGAAGTTTAATCAATTTCCTCTTGGCAAAAAGCCCGTAAAAGGCTAATATAAGTGCTTTAAACGCCGAAAATTAGGGTTTGCTAAGATGAAGCCACATACAAAAGCACAATTTCAAAAAACTTTTTTAAAGAAAAAAGAAGATGCGCAACCATCCTGGTATATTCTGGATGCAAACGGGAAGACATTGGGTCGATTTTGTTCAGAGATTGCGAAGATTTTGCGCGGAAAGCACAAGCCAGATTTTACTCCTCATGTCGATTGTGGGGATGGGGTGATTGTGATTAATGCGGATAAAATTCGTGTGACTGGGAATAAAGAAGCTCAGAAGGTTTATCGTCATTATACAGGTTATGTTGGTGGTCTTCGCGAGGTAGATTTTAGAACACAGATGGAGCGAAATCCTGATTTAATTATCAAGCACGCCGTTAATGGAATGCTTCCAAAGACACGATTGGGTCGCAAGATGGCGACACGTTTACGTGTTTTTGTCGGTGAGGATCACGGTATGGAAGCGCAAAAACCACTTAAAGTGAATATATAAGGGTAGCAATACTATGGCAAAAGAAAAGAAAAAAATTGAAGAGTTCGTCGCCACTGGTAGAAGAAAAACTGCAGTTGCTTCTGTACGTCTGAGACCAGGAACAGGTAAGATCGATATCAACAAGCGATCACTTGAGGAATATTTTCCAGTTGAATTTCAGAGAAAAAATCTCCTCTCTCCTTTGGAGAAGCTGGATCGTCAAGGAAATTATGATCTTCTCATTCGTGTGAAAGGCGGAGGTATAGAGGCTCAAGGGACCGCCATTCGGTTGGGGATTTCTCGCGCATTGGTGATTGAGGACGAGAGTCGCCGAAGTGAGCTGAAAGGGCTTGGATACTTGACGCGAGATCCTCGTAAGAAAGAGCGTAAGAAGTACGGTCTTGCAGGGGCTCGAAAGCGTTATCAGTACTCAAAACGATAATTTCTATTCACAGATATAAAAGGCGCAAAGACGAATTTGCGCCTTTTCTTTTTAAGAAAAATTTAACCGCGAAATTATCTTACGTTTACCAACCATTTTTCCTGAAAAAAGCATCCTGAATATCCTTATTATCCTGCCTATCCTGTTTTTTTAGGACGTGAAAAACAGGATAGGCAGGATAGTAAGGATTAACAGGATAAAACTTCCAGGAATTGAATCAAGAAATTTCTTCATGTGATTGCCCTGTCTACAACCCCGATTTTAACCTGTCTTGATTAGGCTTTTAGTCATATATTTTTCCATCATATATTTTTCCACTTGTAAATATATGGATCAAGATCTATAATCTAATCTAATTTTAAGCAACTTAGGAGATAATAATGATCACACCTACCCAAAAAGAAATTAAAACGGATCTTGCTTTTGATGCCGCAATTTTATGTCATTCAATAGATGGTCAATTTGACCTCGTATCTCATCAAATCCGAAATAAGAAACCCCATCACCTTGAAATGCTTCTTGATCAAGGTTATGAGTTCTTGCCTGATGGATTACTGGACGCCAATGAACGTTCCTTCACTCATATTGCTTCAGAAGAAGGAAGTCTAAGTTGCCTGAAGCTCTTATTGGTACATAAAGCTTATGTTGATCCCATAGATACTAATGAGCATACTCCTTTGCACCTTGCTACTTGGGATAACAACTGCAAAGTCATGAAACTTTTACTTGATAACAATGCCAATGTCCACGCCGAAAATACCAATGGAAATACTCCATTACACATAGCCTCTAAACAAGGCCATTCTAAGGCTGTTAGTTTGCTTTTAGAAAATAAAGCTAAAGTCGACAAAGATAATGACCATAAAAAAACTGCCCTTTACTATGCTGCTGAAAATGATCATCTGAAGGTGGTCAAAGTTCTAGTCCAAAACAAAGCTGACATCAATAAACCCAGTTGTTTTTCCCAAGGCCTGCTTACCCCATTAAATGTTGCAGCGTCTAAGAAGATAGAACGGTACCTCCTTGGTATATAGCAACTGACCATGATGCTAAGAGCTAAAATGATATTGCGAGTTCTTCAAAGTTATGGATCAACTTGGGTGTGTTGCGTAATTCCTTCTAGAGAAGATGCTTTTTAGCGAATTACGCAACACATCCTCAACAAATCTTAATATGTTTCACAGAGATCACAGAGAATAGCAGAGGTGCACAGAGCGTTTGATCAAAATTCTCTGTGTACCTCTGTGCTATTCTCTGTGATCTCTGTGTAAAAATATCCGGGTAGATTCTACAAATCATCTGAATGATTAAGTCTGGGCAGAAGTTTTCGAAGGCTGATTTTCTCTTCGATCAACAGGTCTCTTATCAAGAAATTGCACTCTCTCCGCCGCAACTCTTAATTTACAACGCTTATCACCATCTTTTGAATACCAGACGTCAAGTTGTAGACGACCTTCAATGAGGACAGAGGAGGACACTTGTAAGGCATTTGTGCAAGTTTCAGCCTGCTTACCCCAAACAACCACATCCACAAAACATGCCTCTTGTTGCTTCTCACCATTCAAATTCACATAATCGCGGTTGAGAGCTACCAACAGATCTGTTACAGCCACACCATTTGGTGTTTTTCGTAGCTCAGGTTTTTTGGTAAGTCGCCCGGCTATTATCACTTTATTTAGGGAAGCCATAAATGCCTCAAATTTGTTAAAACTGCTTCTAGCCCGACCTTAACAAAACTCTAATTTTACACAAATGAAAAGTTGTAATTTTAAAAAATATAATCTAAATTATTTACTTACAGTTGTTAATAAATAAAAGTTATATTGAAAGTGAAGTTGGAAAATGGATCGGAAAATGTACTTTAAGGTGTTTATTTTTATAGGGTTAAGTTTTTAAGATGGAAATTAAGAGGGGATGGTTTAAAAGAATGATTGACAATCGGAATCTTTGCGGATTATAAGTTGAATTAGCTTAGTGGATACTTCACAAAATTGAGGGTGCTATGGAAGAGTCAGTAGCAATTGAAGAAAAAATAACTGGTAATGTTTTGGTTCTTTTAATTAAGGGTCGTTTGGATGCCATTTCTTCTATTGATGTAGAAAAGCAAATTTTTAATTACATTAGTGAAGGTCATCACAATTTAGTTTTAAACTTTTCAGAAGTGGACTATCTAAGTAGTGTGGGGATGCGTTTGCTTCTTAGGACTACAAAGAAGTTAAAGATGTTATCTGGCAAGTTGGTTGTGTGTGAAATCAATACGAATGTGATGGACATCTTGAAGATGTCAGGGTTCGATCATGTCTTGGAATTTTCACATAGCGAACAGGATGCATTGAATAAATTCTAGTAGACAATGTACTAGCTCTGCACTATAATCCTTGTACGATTGATCATTTAACTTTAACGGCTAAGTTGTCTTGTGAATAGTGGTACCTCGTGTGAAAAGGATTTGTTTCAAAAATTATATTCTGCCGACTCACTAGTTCAAGAACAACTCATTGTTCCTCCCGTAAAAAGAAAGAAACCGATTGTCATCGTGATCTCTGGGCCTACTTGTTGTGGTAAGTCTGCTTTAGGCATGATGCTGGCGGAAACCATAGGTGGTGATATTTTGACTGCCGATTCTGTTCAAGTGTATAAGGGAATGGACATTGGAACAGCGAAACCATCGTTAAAGGAAATGGAACTTGTTCCGCATCATCTGATTGATATTCGCAATGTTTGGGAAGCGTTCAATGTGGTCGATTTTTATTATGAAGCGAAGCATTGCTTGGAAATGATTCATAGTCAGGGACGGATTCCGATTGTTGTTGGGGGGTCTGGATTCTATATCCATGCTCTTCTTTATGGCCCACCAAGTGGTCCTCCGTCAGTCCCTGAAATTCGCAAAAAGTTTGAGGAACAGTTCGAGCAGTTGGGAGCAGATGAGATGTACGAGCGTCTTATGCAGTTTGACAGTGACTATGCGAAAACGATTTCTTGTCATGATCGTCAAAAAATTATCCGTGGATTAGAGATTATTGACATTACAGGTGACAAGGTCAGTCGGCATAATTGGAAAAGTCGTCTTGTTCCAAAAGGATATGATTTTCGATGTTGGTTTTTAAATCGACCAAGATCCACACTTTATCACCGAATCGAACAACGATGTGATAAAATGCTGGCTCATGGACTTTTGGAAGAGGTGGATCGTTTAGAGGATGAGGGTTTGCGTGAGAATTCTTCCGCTTCCCAAGCCATTGGTTATCGACAGAGTTTGGATTTTTTATCGAGTAAACGGACGCGAGAGGATTATTTGGTTTTTGTGGCAGAGTTCAAGAAAGCATCCCGCAGGTATGCAAAGAGACAATTGACATGGTTTAGACGCGAGTCGTTGTTTAATTGGTTGGATTTAGATTTACATGATCCCGAAACTGCTATGGACCTTATACTGAATGATCTTGACTCTCGTTAAAATATATTCTTTAATAGTGGAAATCCTGATTTGAAGAAGCCTGTCAATTTTTATAGTTTCTTCTTTTCTAAAATTGGGATTTGGAGTATTATTTGAGAGTAAATATCGCCCCATTTCTCAATGTACTAATTGAATCTAAGATTGAGGGTGTTTTTCTGAATTGCACGAACGAGGGAAAAGAGAAAACATTATGGACCTTTCCACAGATCAAAATAACGAGGAAGCGACTTGCGTAGAAGAACTAGATGTGGCGATGGAAGGGGAGATTAAGGACGGGGAAATGCCGAATAAAAAGCAGTCATCGAAGCCTTCTAAAAAAGGGGTATTTGATACTTTTTTAGAGGATTTGGAGGGTCAAGACACTCCGGAGAACAAAATTTCTTTTATTCTACAATTTATGGACATTTCGATTTCCCAAGGTGGTTCGCCTTCTTTTAAGAACTTTTGGGAAGCGAGAAAGCTATGTCTTTCGTTATTCAAAGAAGAGAATCTTTCTTACGTAGTTCGTACACATCTTTGGGGAAAATATGTGGAGTTATCGAAGGAGGCTCATCGTTTAAAAGAGGTGTTGGATGAGCAGAGTGCTTTTGCTGCGGAGCAGATCAAGTTAGCCATTGAGTCTTTGGAAGAGGACCTTGGAAAGATGTCTGAACCTCTCAAATATGCACCTGAGTTGAAGTTTGATTCTTGTGCGAAGTTTATCGCGGAGGATGAGGGGCATTACATTAAAGTTCAACGTGAGTTGGCATTATTGAATGCTTTTGCCTCGAGAATTAATGCGCTTCGGAAGGAGCTGATTAAAACTGACATGCGGATTCGTTTTAAGAATACGTTTTTCCAGCGGCTTTCATTGGCGGGCGATAAAGTTTTTCCACGTCGAAAAGAGTTAATTAAAGAGATTAGTCAGCGATTCATTGTAGACATTGATCAATTTATCGAAGAGAATTTTTCCTCTTCTCATTTTCAACAGCCACTGTATTTTTTAAGGGATGAAATTAAATCCTTGCAGAGTATGGCGAAGGTTTTGACGTTAAACACCCAGGCCTTTAATCAAACTCGAATGAAATTGAGTGAGTGCTGGGATAAGATTAAGAAGGTTGAGAAGGAGCGCAAAAAAGACCGTGCTAAAATGCATGCTTCCTTTAAGGAGAATGTGGCTCAGGTTGAGCCTAAGATTCAGGAGCTTGAAGCGAAGTATGCGGCTCAGGAATTGAATGATGCTCAGGTGAAAGCTTCAATCAAAGAGATCCAGGATTTTATGCGGAGCATTAAGCTTGGTCGCGATGATGTGAAGAAGTTAAAAGAGCGGCTTCATAAGATTAGTGCGCAGCAAGTGTCAATGGCATCAGCCGTGGAGAAGGAGCGTACCGAGCGGCAGCGAAAAGTTGAAGAAGAGCGACAGGCGGCGTTTGCAAAAGTTTTCTCAGAGTTGGAGTTGTTGATTAAGGACATTAATGGGCAGCCTATGGAAAAGGTTGTTTCTGAGCGTGATCGTCTCATAGAAGAGTTTGATCAACTTTCCTTAACAAAGTGGGAGTCGCATGATATCAAGCAACAGTTTAAGGTCTTTGAGGACAAGTTATCAAAGATGAAGATTGACAATTTGTCAACGAATGAGCGTGAAGCTTATGATCAATTGCAGACCTTGTTTGAAGAGTGTCAGAAGAGGCGAAAAGATATACGCGAGCAACTTGAAGATTATCGCAAAGCTAGTGGTTCATCTGGTTTAGATTTTGAGCAGGCGTTGAAGCAGAGTGAGCTTCAGGAGCATGAGAAAGGAAGGCTTGCGGATGTGGACGCGGAAATTGCGGAAATTGAGAAGCGGATCCAAGGCCTAGCCGACAAAATCTAACATGCAGAAACTCTTTAGTTTATTTTTAACGCAAAGATGCAAAATGCGCATGGACCGTTGGTCCAAGTGACTTGATAATTCTTTGCGCCTTTGCGCCTTTTGCATCTTTGCGTTAAAAATAAACAAGGAATATCTGCGCTCATTTGCGTGTAAAATTTTTTGTTGCATGAATGCTCTTTTTCAGCGATACTCACGACTTCAATACAAATAGGGGAAATGTCTCGATGAATCCACGTTATGTTGCCAGTACAAAAAATGTAGAAAAAGATAAAGAGCTTTGGGAAAGTATGGATTTTAATCAGAATGGAGGAAAGGGGAAATTTAAAGCGTCTTCTGAAAAATTTGGGGAACATGTGTTCAATCGCTCTGTGATGCAGAAAATGTTACCTCCGGAAATCTATCACAATCTTATTCGCGCTTCTCAGGGTATCGAAAAGATTCGGCCTGAATTTTCCGACACGATTGCTGTGGCAATGAAAGAATGGGCGATGAGTCTTGGGTCGACACATTTTACCCATTGGTTCTTTCCCTTAACTGGAGCTTCTGCTGAAAAACACGATTCGTTTATTGAGTGGAGTACCACTTCCGATAGTGTGATTGAAAAATTTACGGGAAAACAGTTGATTCAAGGCGAGCCAGATGCCTCATCATTTCCTTCTGGTGGATTGCGGAGCACTTATGAGGCTCGTGGGTATACGGGTTGGGACCCCTCTTCTCCAGCATTTGTGTGGAAAGGTGGTGATGGGGTCACTTTGTGCATCCCCTCAGTTTTTTTCTCATGGACGGGTGATATTTTAGATTCGAAAATTCCTTTGTTGCGGTCGGAACGAACACTTAGTGATGCTGTTTTACGAGTCCTTAAGTTGACAGGAATTGAGTCAGATTCGATTTATACCACACTTGGATTAGAGCAGGAGTATTTTGTTGTCGATCGTCCGTTAAAAAATTTGCGACCTGATTTGGTGTTGACCGGAAGAACCCTTTTTGGAGCCCCCTGTCCTCAGGGGCCGGAGTTACAGGACCATTACTTCGGGTATGTCAAGGATCGTATTTTTAGTTTTATGCATGAGTTTGAGTCAAAGTCATTGCAGTTAGGGATTCCCGTGAAAACGAGGCACAATGAAGTGGCTCCTTCTCAACATGAAGTGGCTCACGTTTTCGAAAAGTCGACAACAGCCATTGACCACAATATTTTGATGATGGAACTCATGCGGCAAACAGCTGAGAAGCATGGCCTTTCATGCCTCTTACATGAAAAACCCTTTCATGGTTTAAACGGTTCAGGAAAGCATGCGAATTGGTCGATGATGACTGATACGGGCATTAATCTGCTTGATCCCACAGATACTCCGGAGAATAATTTCCATTTTCTCATTCTTTTGACAGCCATATTAAATGCGATTTACGAACATTCAGTGCTTTTAAGAGCTTCTATTGGATCGGCATCGAATGATTGTCGTTTAGGGGGCCATGAAGCGCCACCGGCGATCATTTCAGTTTATCTTGGGGAGGCATTAGAGGAGCTTTTAATAAATATTGAGAAAAGAGGGGGACATAAATCAACCAAGAAGTTTGAGAATTATAATCTTGGCCTTTCAGTGATTCCTGAGCTCTCAAAGGACAACACTGATCGTAACCGAACTTCTCCATTCGCTTTCACTGGGAACAAGTTTGAGTGCCGAGCGGTGGGATCGTCTTCGAATCCATCGCTTGCCATTACGGTATTGAATGCTATTGTTGCAGAAAGCGTGAATAAGATTGTTGATGAGATTGAAAAGAAGATGGGAATGAAAAAACCCTTACAAAAACAGCTTTTTGATACAGCTATACCGGTGTTACAGAAGTACATCAAGCGATCTAAAAACATTCGTTTTGCTGGAGATAACTATAGCAAAGAATGGGTCGTTGAGGCGCGTAAGCGTAAGCTTTCAAATATCAAAAAGTCTCCTGAAGCTTATGTGGCATTAATCGATAAAAAAACTGTCGCTGCTTTCCGTGGAATCTTGAACCGTCACGAGTTGGATAGTCGTTATGAAATCCTTTTGGAGCATTTCATTCAAACAGTCGATATTGATGTGAAGCTGATGTTGGAAATGTTTCATACACAGCTTTGTCCTGCTGCTATGCGCACGCAGAAAGACATGGCCAAAAGTATTTCTCAAGTGAGGGGAGTCACAGGCAAAAAAAAGGCTCTTCCAGCGCAACAGGCCAGCTTAGATAAATTGAGTCAGGGGATCGAGAAGGCTTTGAAGCTTGCTGATCAGTTAGAAAAGGGTCGCAACAAGGCTTTTGCGATCAAGGATTTGGTTAGAAAGGGGGATGTTTATTCCAACGAACTCAACGATAAAGTCGAAGAGTTCCGGTCAGCAGTCGATTTATTGGAAACATTGACTAACGATGAATATTGGCCTATTCCAAAATACCGTGAAATTTTATTTTTGAAATAATATAGTACATTACTATGGCACAAAAAATTGGACTTTACGGGGGCACATTTGATCCTATTCACTTTGGTCACCTCAATCTCGTTCTTGAGATGAAGGAGATCGTGGGGTTTGATGAAATGTGGTTAATTCCGACAGGAATTAACCCTTTTAAGGTGGATCAGACTGTGACTCCCTCTCATCACCGTTTAGAGATGGCCCGTTTGGCAGTTGAGGATTTTGCTGAACTCAAAGTTCTCGATATCGAGGTTAAACGTGAGGGGATTACCTATGCCATTGACACCCTTCAAGAATTTTTTCAGGAGTCGGCAGATCGGGAGTACTCGATCATTATCGGTGATGATGCGGCTTCTGGCTTTTTTCAATGGAAGGATGTCAATAAAATACTTGATATGGTTTCGATTTATGTGGGTCGACGAAGTTGTCAAAGTCGATTAGAGGGATTAGAGGGTGATCCGGAGATTTTGGAGGTGTTGAAACAGGGGCTTATTCAAACAAAAGTTTTAGAAATCTCTAGTACTGATATTAGAAGGCGGATGGCTTTGGGGTTGAGTTGTTCTCATTTACTCCCTTCAAAAATCATAGACTATATATATATAAATCAATTATACTGTTAATTTTATGAATAAAAAAGATTTAGACTTAATTGCACAGGCAATATTTGATAAGAAAGGCTTTAATATCTTTGTCCTCGATGTTCGTGAACTGACCACGATTACCGATTATTTCATTATAGCGGAAGGGAATGTGGATCGTCATGTGAGGGCGATCGGTGAGGAGATTATCGAGGAGATGGAGAAGGTGGGTCACGAGGCTTTACGAGTTGAGGGTCGTGATTTTGCTGATTGGATGGTGATTGATTTTGGGGATGTTTTTGTTCATCTGTTTACTCCGGGAGTCCGAGAGAAGTATCGATTAGAGTTACTTTGGCAGGAGGGAAAAATTGTGGATGTTGCGATTGATATATCGAAAAAAAACGTAGGGTAACTATGGCAAGAAAAAGAATTGTCGTCACAGGTATGGGTGTTGTCTCCTGTTTTGGGAACGACGTCGACACGTTTATGGATAACTTGTACTCCGGGACAAGTGGTGTGAAAAAAATCTCTCATTTCTCATGTGAGGATTTTTCAACGCAGTTTGCCGCTTACATTGATAATTTTGATTCTGAAGATTATATCGACAAAAAACAAGCTCGTCGCATCGACAAATTTATCGCTTATACTCTGGTTGCCGGAGCCAAGGCTCTTGAGGCCTCTGGTATACAGAAAGAACATAATTTGGATCCCTCTCGATCTGGAGTGCTCATTGGTTCAGGAATGGGTGGTTTGGATATGTTTTATAGAGCTGCCGAGACATTGAAAGACAAAGGCGCTAAGAAAATGTCGCCATTTTTTATTCCTTTTACCATTACCAATATGGGCGGAGCCTTCTTGGCGATAGATTATGGGTTTATGGGTCCCAATTATTCGGTTTCGACCGCTTGTGCGACTGCGAATTATGCATTCATTAGTGCTGCGCAACATATCCGTAAAGGTGAAGCGGATCTCATAGTGTGTGGCGGAGTTGAAGCGACGATTAATGCGATTGGAGTTTCCGGATTTTGTGCTTGTCGCGCGTTATCGAAGCGAAATGATGCTCCTGAACAGGCTTCAAGACCTTGGGATAAAGGGCGCGATGGTTTTGTGATGGGAGAAGGGGCTGGAGTACTTGTCTTAGAATCATTAGAGCATGCCTTGGCGCGGGGAGCTCCTATCTATGCCGAGTATATGGGAGGTGGCATGTCATGCGACGCATACCACATGACAGAACCTCGAACAGACGGAAAAGGTGTGGTACTTTGCATTGAAAAAGCTTTGAAAGATGCCGGTGTTGATGCCCAGGATGTGGATTATATCAATGCTCATGCGACATCCACACTGGCTGGGGATATGGCGGAGATCTCAGCTTATTGTTCCGTCTTTCCTGATACATCGAAGATTATCTTGAACGCCACGAAGTCGATGATTGGCCATGCTTTGGGAGCAGCCGGTGGACTTGAAGCGGTGGCGACGATTATGCAAATGAATCAGAAAAAGGTTCATCCTACGATCAATCTTGATGATCCTGAAGAAGGGTTGGATTTTATCATTCCTACTGAGGCGACAGATTGTGACATTCAATATGGCTTATCGAACTCGTTTGGGTTTGGAGGTCACAATGCGTCCGTTTTATTTGCTCCATATAGAGGTTAGTCATGGAATTAGCATACGGCGTGATTCCGTTGCAGTTGAGAGACGGCAAGTGGTACACATTTATCATACATCGAACAAAATCTGGGGGATTCTGGGAGTTTCCAAAGGGGCACCTTGACGAAGGGGAGACCCAGCTGCAAGCTGCGGAAAGGGAGCTTAAAGAGGAAACGGGTTTGGAATTAATGTATTTGGTCCATAAAGAGCCTCTCGTGGAATCTTACCGCTATGAAATCGAAGGGGATACTCGTTCCAAGCAAGTCTATTATTATTTAGCTATCGTGCAAGGGGAAGTGCAATTGCAGCGTTCTGAAGTGGATGACGGCAAGTGGGTGCCGTTGGAAGAGGCTGTGGATCATGTCACTTATGAGACCAGTCGTTCGTTGTGTGAGAAGGTGGTTTCTGCTTTGGCGACTTTGGGTTCGAGGTAGTTTTAGATACGTATCTTTATTTTTATTTCACCACAGAGACACAGAGGCACAGAGAAGAGTCAACATATATTTTTGTTTCACACTTCTCTGTGTCTCTGTGGTAAAAAAAAAAGAATAAATATGGTTTAAAACTCTATATCAACTCCCTGAATGAGCCCTTCATCGTAAAGCCTGAACGTCAATTGGAATCGGTCTTCCAAGGGTATCTTAGTAAGAAATTTTAAAAAGGTCTTTTGGATTTTTTTCTTGAGTACATTCTGTCCAGGGGTTTCATTTTTTTCATAATCAACTAAGAATTTAGGTAAAAACAGTAAATATGATATATTGTGATTATTTGGTGCATAATGGCGAAAGAGTGAAAGGGCCAGCTTAACCCCCTCCGGTCTTGGAAAGTCTGCTCTGGTCATAAGTTCGTGAACCAGAATCATCAGCCACTCCAAGTCTCGATGGGCAATGAATGTGTCTAATGGTTTGAGTTTTTTTAGGTAAATTTTTACAAGATTGAGAATCTCATTTTTCGGAACATCGGAATTTGTGTCGAGAAAACACAAAATTTTTCCAAATTTTTGCCCTGAGCCTACTGGCAACTTTTTTGCCCATTTTTTTAGGATCATGGGTAAATGCGTTGGATTATCCTTCAATAAAAATTCCGCCAGTTTATATAATAAATCAACTTTGATGGCATCGCTTGGAGCGAGATTGGCTACAGAAAACATACCGGAATAACCATTCCAAAAATACGATTCAGTCATCTGGTCAACAAAGAAATTTTTCTTGTCCTTAATTATTTTGCCAACTTCTTTAAATCCCTGTTTAATTAAAAAGATCCCATCGTTTTGAGATTCGCCGAAGTTCATATAAAAAGAAATTCGTAAGGCCAAATCAGGATTTAATTCATCGGAATTGAGTAATTTTTGAAAGGAATCCACATCGCCCGATTCCTTTGCATGAATAAGTTGTGATTTAAAATTTTGTATGTATGTTTCAAAATCCGTTTCGGGTGATAGATCAAAATGATCTCTGTATTCACTTGATTCAAGGTTTGTGATCGACTTTGTATTGGTATTCATCAATTTAAGAATTCTTTTTCTTCGTCTTTCAATATAATAATTACCACCTGAGTCATAAGATCTATTCTCGAGAGGCAAGTATAAGGAACTATCCAGCCAGAATTTTCTCTGGTGTTTCTGCTTTTTCTTGATTTTATTTTGTGCTTTTTTATCGATACCTTGCCACTCTTCTCTGACTAGACGACACCCCTCTTTTATTTGGCTGCCGTAATTCATGTAATATGAAACTTTCGCGGCCATTTTAGGATCATCAAACAAATCATTTAAAATAAGGTGAAAATCTTCAAGAGAACAATTGTCCTTTATCAGATACAAAATGGATTTTTTAATTTGTAAATAGAACTCAAGCGAAATCCAATAGTAATCATCGTGATGCAAGCTCGGATCTATTATTTTGCGAAAAAAATTCGCCGGCGCAGTACTGAGGGGGAATTTGAAGTTAAGTGAGGAAATACTTTGGATAAATTCTCGGAAGAATGGGATATCATACGGATGGGAATTTTTGAGTTTCTCAGCAAGAAAATGTGTTCCAAAATAGGCATACAGGTTGTAAAGTCTTCTATTCGGATCTAAAATTGATTCTGAAGTCTTAGCTTGCTTATGTAAATACAACAACTTTTTAAAAATAGAGCCTGTTCCATCATTTTTTTCTTGGGCTATAATTTTGTTCTCATCTTCAGCTAATTGGGTAAAAAGCATTTTATTCATGTTGGCCTTCTGATCTAGAATATCTTCACCAACGGATAAACGTTGGGTAACAACATCTTGACAGAACTTCCAAAATGAGATTTGCTCCCCATTTTCATAAGCGATTTTTAGGTTTATTTTTCTTGATAACAGAGCAATATCCACCATTTCCATAAAGAAATACCGATGATTTGACATTTCATGAAAGAGAACCCATAAAATCCACTCAAGCCGACACTTTCCGCTGGAGAAGTAACCGAGTAAAATACTAGCCATTTGCTGTGAATATCTGAATTGTTCGGAACAATCCAAAAAATAGTACATGTATGGGATGAGATTCCAGTCCTTTTTTTCAGAGACTTTTTGAAAAAGTTCAGGAAGAAACTTTTCGGCAGTGTTTTTTAGTAATATTTTATTATTTTTAGGGACATCGTCGCTTTTTAATAAAGATAAATACTTGAGGATAGCATCCTGGTTAACCTTTCCGCTGAGATATCCCATGATTAAGAGTTGGGGTTGTCTAGTTAAAGCGTTTTTAAAAAACTGTTCTTTAGCAATTGGATTGAAAGATTTACAAGTTAGTTCAAGGGGTCCTAAGTGCTTCGGCTCTAAAAAAGAAAAAATATGGTGGAGAATTTCCGAAGGCAGAGAGTCTATCGGAATCATGGGTGTAGCTGAGAACTCAAGAGAATCACCATTAGTCTCTGCAGCCTCTGAGAGTGCGACATCTCGAATCTCTTCAATGTCACAGCGAAGCCGCTTTTTTTCTGGTTCAGACAGCTCTCCGCCTGATCTTTTGCTTGAATGAATATGACTGGATCCTTCCATGATTGTCTCCTAAAAATTATTAAATAATACCATTATAGGGTATTTTGCTTATAATATTCAATTAGTTTCATGTGCTGTTATATTAAATTTTTAAATTTCTATTTTTCTAAAGAATTTATTGAGATAGGTACTTGTGCAGGTTGTTTTTGAGGGTAAAAAAAAACCAGTTTCGTTTATAATGATTTGGGTTGGAATTCAGATTCCTCCTGATAAGCAAACTAATTATACGGAGTTTTTTAATGGAAGTAAAATTTAATCACCCTTATTCATATGATTTGGCGACAACACAATTTTTCACAACAAAAAGTGCGCTCGATAGCATTCACAATAGTGAGAATATTATGATTATCGATGGCTCTATTGAATGGTCAAGTAACTCAGGATGTAAAATTGATGGTCAAGTTTCTAAGGAAGTTATTTTTATTGGGCTTGATGATGCGATTGGACAAGGAAATAAAATCCTCAAGCAGTTTGGAGTCACGGCTTTTTTAGAAGTAAGTTATGAATCGAAAGTCCCACTTGGTAGTCGGTCTTTTGTAGAAGTTGTGATCACAAAGCGTGAAAAAAGCAGAAGTGGCGCCATGAAAACCTTCTGCAGTGCAACGATGATGTCCGAATCAAAAAAAGTTCAGGCATCCGCAACAGCGCTATTTATAGACAAGAAATCTCTTCACAGTTCTCCGGTAATAAAGAGAGGAGATATGACTGAAAGGTTTGAAATCAAGCGTCTTAAACCTTTAGACCATTCAATCGTTTTAAATTATCATTCAATGGTTTCACTATCAGATCATGTTGTGAATTGGCATGATGGTCAAGGACCAAAAGAATGTGTTCATGGTGGTGTGATGTCTATTCCAGTCTTTCATTCAATTTCTGAAAAGGTGAATGCGATTCATATCAATTTTAGACGGCCGATTTCCTTGGGATCAGAATCTGAGATCAGCTTGAAGAGAGATTCGGAGAATAGCAAGAGACTCAATTTTGCTATAATGCAGAAAGAATCTTCTGATATGCAGTTTAATGGATTTGCAGTGACCGAATAATTAAAAACGCAGAGGCGCAGACTTTCCTATTCTCTGCGCCTTTGCGCCTCTGCGTTAGTTCTTTTGTAAAGCCACTTTCCCTATATTAATCGTTGCGACAAGTGCTGTCGCGCCACTGATAAGACTTACCAGAATTAAATAATACGCTGGCGAAAGATTCGATCCTGTGAACTGAATCATTAGTGTACACATCAAAGGACATGTTCCTGAAAAAAGACTGGCTGCGAGATTATAGGACAAGCCCACCGAATTTGCCCGCGTTTCAATTGGAAAGATCTCAGCCATAATCGTTGGAAGCGGTGCGTGATAGAGTGCAATTAATACTGTCATAATCAAAAGTGATGTGACTATAAGCGGTACCGATTGGAGGTGTAGCATCAAAAATAGGGGATACGACAAACAGAGAAACCCAACAGCTCCTAAAAATAAAAGCTTCACCCGTTCGACTTTGTCTGAGAGCCAGCCGACCAAGGGAACAAGAATGACAAAAATGAGGAGCATGATGGTGTTGATCATCAGCGCATCGGAAAGTGGAATCCCTGCTTCACGATGTAAATATGTGGGCATATAGGCGTAGATGAGGTAGCCTGCTACAGTAGAAAGCAAGTTCAATCCAATGACCAAGCATAGGGTGGCTTTTTGGTTAAAGAGCACTTCTCGAATGGGATTTTGCAGAACTTTTTGAGATTGTTTTAATGCTGTGAAGGGAGAGGTCTCTGTTGCAAATTGCCGTAGCAACAATCCGAAGAGCCCTGTTAGGCCGCCGAGAAGAAAAGGAATTCTCCATCCCCAAAGTGTTTGTGATGCCACAAATGAACCTAAAAGCCATCCGAGACCAGCTCCGACGAGAACAAAACTTCCTGCGAAGCCTTTGCGGTTGGGAGGTGAGTGTTCGACCAGGTAAACAATCGATGAGGTGTATTCTCCGCCCACCGACAATCCCTGCACCAGGCGACAGATCATCAAAAGGAGAGGAGCCAAGATTCCAATTTGGCTGTAAGTTGGTAGGCATCCCATGGCTAGTGTCGGGATTGCCATCATCAATAGCGAGATCATGAGAGCAGGTTTTCTTCCAAAACGATCTCCGAAATGTCCAAATAGTATGGCTCCTAGAGGCCGCATGATAAATCCGACCGCAAAGACACAGTAGGTTGAAATCAGCGAAATCGTTGGGTCAGAATGAGGAAAAAAGAGGGGGGCTATGACAGCTGATAAATAGCCGTAAATGATGAAGTCATACCACTCAAGGATATTCCCAATGATGCCGACTGATATTGTTTTCCAAAGTTTATCTTTCATCTGCAAAAAACTATATGTGGTTAGGGATATTCTGTAAAGATCTATATTTGAGGTGTTTAAAATTGGGTGTAAATAATTTTTTCACTCTCTATAAGAATGATAGGAGTGTGCCCTATGAAGATTAATGGTTATGCTGTTGAAAAAGTGGGCGGAGAACTCAATCCATACGGATATGATTCTTCGGCTTTGGGAGATCAAGATGTCTTGATTGAGATCACACATTGTGGCATTTGCCACAGTGACATTCATCTGATTGATGATGATTGGAAGATTAGCAATTATCCTTTCATTCCAGGTCATGAAATTGTGGGAAATGTTAAAGAGGTTGGAAAGCACTGCAATCATTTGTCCGTAGGCCAGAGAGTCGGAGTCGGCTGGCAGTGCGGCTCATGCTTCCATTGTCAGTGGTGTATGAAAGGAGAAGAAAACTGTTGCCTTCATTATCAGCCCACATGCGTGGGGCGAAACGGAGGCTTTGCCCAGGCGATTGTTGTTGATGGACGATTTGCTTTCCCCATTCCTGAGGAATTGGAGAGTGCTCAAACGGCTCCGCTTCTTTGTGGAGGCGCGACCGTGTATTCTCCGCTTCGCCGTTATCGTGTGAATGTATCAAGTCGTGTGGGGGTCATCGGAATTGGTGGTTTAGGGCATATGGCGATTCAGTTTGCAAAAGCCATGGGAGCTCATGTGACCGCTTTTTCGTCTTCTCCGTCAAAAGAAAGTGAAGCGATGGGATTGGGAGCCGATGAGTTTGTGACGGAGATTGATAAATTCCCGCAAGAGTCACTCGATTTTATTATTTCTACCTCCTCAGCAAAACTTGATTGGGTTCAATGGATGAACTGTCTTCAACCTAAAGGAGTCTTTTGTTTTGTCGGAGCGGCACCGGGAAATCTTGACTTTGGCTTACAAATTCTTATCGCGAAACAACGATCTGTTGTTGGGAGTTTGATCGGAGATCGCCATACAATTGTTGAAATGTTAAAAGTGGCGGCTGAAAAGAATGTTCGTGCAAAGATCGAAGAATTCCCACTAGAAGATGTGAACACAGCCTTGGATCGTGTTCGGAAGAATCAAGTGCGGTATCGAGCAGTTTTGAAGATATAAATAAGATTTATCTTTACTTTTTAGAAACATTTGGAGTAGGTTTCTTCTTATTGATTATTTCAATAATTAATGGAGGAAATTTATGAATTGTTTACGCGTTGGTATTAGTGACGGTTCTTCGAAGCCGTTAATCGATTGTTCTAAAATTGGGAATCTCATTGAAAAAGTTGATTGTTGTGGCAGTAATGCTATGGATGATTCTGACTCGGAACTTGAAGGAGGAGGATTTGGTCAATGTTTTTGCTGTGGATCAAGAGTTCTTTGGATGGGCGGAGAAGCTTATGAGAGATCGGGGCTTGATGATCCAACTTGTAGAGTCCATTGCTGTCATGTGAATGTTTGTAAAACCACAGGATGGTTTACAGCCTTGGCTTGCTGTTTTACGTGCACACCCATACCTTGTTGTTGGCCCTGTTGTTTGGGTGTCACTTGGTATCAGTGTTCTCGAGGTTGTTTAGGGGCCATGAGTATGCAGAATACCTATTAAATAAGGCTGAAAGCCTGACATATGTCAGCCCAGGCTGCAGCGGAGCGGAGGCCTGGGAATCGTGCACAAAATGAGCTGAGCCCTGAAAGGGTGACACAGAGTCCGCGGCAAGTGTCACCCTTTCAGGGCTCGATTCTTTGTTGTTCTTTTTCCCAGGCCTCCGCTCCGCTGCAGCCTGGGCTGTCATATACCAGGCTTTCAGCCCTGTTAGGTGTTAACCACCAAAGAAAATTCGACCAGCGAATTCACTGATGATTCTTTCAATGGATTTGATAGTGCTCCACGTTGAAATTGCTGATTCGATCGGACCATTTTCATTTGGCGTGGTTTCGGGTTGTGGCACTCTTTCTTTGATTTCCATGGAATCTCCTGATTTTTCCATGAAATTATATCATATAATGTGTTAATGTCAATGTCTTCAATCTCATGGAGGGAAATATGCTACAACAATTTTTAAAGTTGGGAACTTTAATGGCTCTCGAAAACGATCAACTGCTCTTAGGTCTGGGAAAAAGAACCTGGTCCGATAAAATCGAGGACAACTCTCAGCCTGCTTTTTATTTTCCCGATTTCTTTCTCGATGATGCCAAACCTTGGTTCCAGCATGAACAATGCCTTAAAATCAGCTTGTCTTCTCTGCTTCAAGAATTCCAGGAACTTCAAAAAAAAACGTCTTTAAAATGGAATTCCCCTTCTCGTGAGATCTTCGAATGGGGATTTCATAGCTTACAAGAGAAATTATCCAACGGTGAGCTCGTAAAAGGGGTTCCTTATGTTTTCGAGACTTCAAGCGAAAAGATGGATCAGGCTCGACTTCGTGAATCCCTTCTCAGCCTCCTCCGTTTTGCCACAAAACATCCGATTATCCCATACGGGTTTTGGGACGAAACTCAAGGGATTTTAGGGGCTTCCCCCGAGCTTCTTTTTCGCCTCAAAAAATCCAATCTCTTACAGACCATGGCTTGCGCAGGAACGCTTGGCCATCATGAGTCAGTCGAATCGTTTATGAACGATCCCAAAGAACGCCATGAACACGAATGTGTGGTTCAAGGGATTACAGAATCTCTCGCCCCTTTTGGACAGGTGAACATTGGAAAGATAAAAGTTTTGGATTTGGGGAATCTTACTCACTTAGTGACTCCGATTGATTTGACGCTCAGCTCGTATCCCGATTACGGATCCCTTGTCGAAGCCTTGCATCCCACCCCAGCTCTTGGTACACTTCCAAAAAAAGCTGGAATTCCGTGGCTTAAAGACTACGAAGCGAAATTACACCGCAAACGATACGGAGCTCCGGTCGGAGTCGTCAAGCCGGATGACGCACATTTCTATGTGGGCATCCGCAATATCCAGTGGGATGAAAACGGAATTGCCATTGGAGCTGGGTGCGGAGTGAATTCTCAGAGCGAGTTCGATCGCGAATGGAATGAGATCAAGCGAAAAATTCGTGCGATCAAGGAGGTTTTGTCAATTGGATGAAAAATGGTTGCATCAAATTCTTCAGGAATTGGTCCGAGCTGGAGTTCGGGAAGTGTGTGTCTGTTCAGGCAAGAGAAATGCGCCCTTAGTTCTGGCATTCGACCAATATCCCGAAATCAAAAAATACCCTTGGTTCGAAGAGCGATCGGCTGCATTTTTTGCTCTAGGGCGAGCCCGAGCAACACGACGACCGGTGGCCGTGTTGATGACGTCGGGGACCGCTGTCGGAGAATGTCTTCCTGCGACAATGGAGGCTTATTACTCTGGAGTTCCTTTAATTCTTTTGACCTCTGATCGCCCCAGTCGATTTCGTGGGACGGGAGCTCCGCAATCAGCGGAACAAGTGGGGATTTTTGGCCCTTATGCACTCCATGAACAAGATCTTGAGAATGAAGCCCCGTGCCAGTTAGAGTCGTGGACGCAACGGGGACCCGCGCATATCAATGTCTGTTTGGAAGAGATTCAAGGGAACTCTATACCGCCGCTCCCTGACATCACATTTGATCAAACTTACCAACCTCACAAACTTTCCGCAAAACCTGGAGATTATCAAGCGATCAATCAATTTCTGGACAGGGTCGAGCGTCCACTGGTAGTTGTGGGGACTCTGCAAGAAAACGACCGTCCTTATGTGGAAGAATTCGTTGCGAAATTGGGAGCTCCCGTTTACTTAGAAGCGACTTCGGGGTTGCGCGAGTCGCAACGCCTTCGCCATCTTCGGGTTCGCCATGTCGAGAGTCTTCAGATGGATGGAGTTCTTCGGATTGGGGGAGTGCCGACTTTTCGTCTTTGGCGCGACTTGGAGTCAAAGGATGCATGTCCTGTCTGTTCGGTTTCCGAGGTTCCATTTTCGGGACTTACCAGGGGCACATTCGTGCATACTTCATTATCAGAAGTGTTTTCGCATGTAAAGATCTTGAATAAAGAATACAGTTTTTCATCATGTCATCACACTGACGACCTCTATGAAGAGTTGCCTCATGCAGAACCATCCTTGATGCACCATCTCTCCAAAGCCATACCGTCTGATGCTCGGGTCTATTTGGGTAACAGTTTGCCCATTCGTGAATGGGACCTTGCGGCTCACGAGAATGCCCCTAGCGATATTTGGGCCAGTCGAGGATTAAATGGTATTGACGGACAACTATCGGCATTTTTTGGAATTTGTGATCCCGAAAAAGAAAACTGGGCCATTTTGGGCGATTTGACCACTCTTTATGATATGGCGGCTCCTTGGGTTTTGTCTTTTATGGAACAGTTTAAGATTACGATTGTGGTGGTGAATAATGGCGGAGGAATGATCTTCAATCGTGTGGGATTGGGAGATCAGTTCACAAACCCTCACGGTTTGGACTTTAAACATTTTGCAAAAATGTGGAACCTCGATTATCAAATCTCTGTTTCAGGTGGTGGCAATCAGAGGCTCGTTGAACTTGTGCCGGATAAGGCGGAAACTGAAAAATTTTGGCAACGAATGAAGATGGTGAAGAGTGAAAGTTAACATCCACGCCCTTCATGGGTTTTTGGGAAGGCCTGAGGATTGGTCTTTCATGAAAGATATTCAAGCATGGGATTTGTTTTCTAAAGAGTCCTTATCTCAAGAGTCGTTAGAAGATTGGGGTCAATGGTTTCATCAAAAAACAGAAGACGAATCTCCTAAGATTCTAGTCGGATATTCGTTTGGAGGTCGTTTGGCACTACATGCTTTGATTCAAAATCCTGAAGCTTGGTGTGGCGCGGTCTTGATCTCGACAAATCCAGGTTTAACTTCAGTTTTCGAAAAGCAAATGCGTCTCGAACAGGACAGAAATTGGGCTAAGAAGTTTCTGACAGATCCTTGGGAGCTGTTGATGAACGACTGGAACAATCAATCTGTATTTCAATCAAGTTTTGTTTCGAGACGCGAACAAGATTATGAAAGAGGTGATCTCCACAGAGCCTTAACTCAGTGGTCACTCGGTCATCAGGAGAATTTACGGTCTGTGATCTCTCAAATCCCGATTCCCATATTGTGGGTCAATGGCGAGCTTGACACAAAATTTCGAAAATTGTCGGAATCTCTCACTCTTTCTCATCCAAAATCTCGATTTTGCATTGCACCACAAGTCGGTCATCGCATAATATCAGCTAAACAAGAATTTTTTGTAAAAGCTTTGACTGAATTCAAGGAGGCATTATGTTAGAAACGGTTACCGAAACCTGGGAAGAGGTGAAAACTTACGAAGATATCGAATTTCATCGAAGTGACGGCATTGCAAAAATTACCATAAATCGACCTGAAATTCATAATGCCTTTCGTCCATTAACCGTAGAAGAAATGCAAGACGCAGTTGAAATTTCTCGACAAGACCATACCATTGGTGTGGTGATCCTCACTGGAAAAGGTGAACGAGCATTTTGTTCAGGTGGAGATCAAAGTATTCGTTCCCATGCGGGTTATGTGGGGGATGACGGAGTTCCCCGACTCAATGTGTTGGATCTTCAAAAACAGATCCGAAGCATTCCTAAGCCGGTGATTGCCATGGTTGCGGGATATGCCATTGGGGGTGGTCATGTTCTTCATGTCGTTTGTGACCTCACCATTGCTGCAGACAACGCCGTCTTTGGTCAAACCGGGCCAAAAGTGGGTTCATTTGACGGTGGTCTTGGCAGCAGCTATTTAGCTCGCTTGGTTGGGCAGAAAAAAGCGCGTGAAATCTGGTACCTTTGTCGTCAGTATTCTGCACAAGAAGCCTTGGACATGGGGCTGATCAACTGCGTTGTCCCTTTAGAAGATCTCGAAACCGAAACCATACAGTGGTGCCGAGAAATTTTGCAGCACTCTCCGATGGCGCTGCGTTGCATTAAGTCAGCACTCAATGCCGATTGTGATGGACAGATTGGCTTGCTTGATCTCGCCGGAAACTCAACGCTCCTTTATTACATGAGTGAAGAGGCCAAAGAGGGGCATCAAGCCTTTAAAGAAAAAAGAAAACCAGATTTTTCTAAATTTACAAGGTATCCTTAATGGAAGTTGAAGTCACACCTCGTCAAGCTTGGATTTTTGCCGCAAGACCTAAAACATTGACGGTTGCCTTCATTGCAGTTTTAGTAGGATCTGCATTGGCCTGGTCGACAGACGTCACATTTAATTGGTTTATCGCTGTATTGGCTCTAATTTGCGCATTGCTCATTCAAATCGGAGCCAACTTGATCAATGATGCGGCTGATTTTAAATCGGGAGCTGACACGGAGGAGCGGATGGGGTTTCCTCGTGCCACTCAGATGGGGTGGTTGACTCACGACCAAGTTTATAAGGGCGGACTCCTGGCATTTGGGTTCGCCTTTATTCTAGGGATTCCCTTAATTATGAAAGGAGGAATCATCATCTTGATTCTCCTGATTCTTTCGATCATTTCTGCATATGCCTACACAGCAGGCCCCTTTCCTTTGGCCTATAATGGATTGGGCGAAGTCTTTGTGATGATATTTTTTGGCTATATCTGCACATCAGTTCCTTACTATCTGCAAACCGGAAATTTTGACTCGATGTCTTTTCTTGCGGGTACTCAAATCGGTCTGTTGTCGACAGTGCTGATTGCGATCAATAATACTCGTGATATTGTAGGGGATCGCAAAGTCGGAAAAAGAACCCTAGCCGCGCAATTTGGACTTCTTTTTGGAAAACTTGAGATCACCTTCTGTGTTATGGTTCCTTTATTGATATGTCTCTTGTGGGGATATTATGATAGAATAATTGCCGCATTTCTTCCCTTGTGTTTGTTTCCTTTGGCGACCATTATTGTCAATGGCATCATGCATAATCCACCTGGAAAGATTTACAACAACTATTTTGTGTTAGCCACATTGTATCATCTTGTTTTTGGATTATTGCTGACACTTGGACTTCTTTTATGATCCATGTTCATCATTACACTCTTGGGGATCGTGAGGGAGCGCTTCTCGAAGTGGATGGTGGGTACTGCGATGTGCATCCCTGGCCAGAGTTAGGGGATTTACCACTCTTTAAGCAGCTCAATCTTCTGAAAGAAGGGACACTGACACCACTGACGAAACAATCTCTCGAGTTTGCACGATTAGATGCAGCAGCACGCAAAAAGGGAAGGGGACTTTTAGAAGGAGTTACAGTTCCCCAAAGTCATTTTCTCATCAAAAAATTAGATCAAGATACCATCAATCTGGTGCATCAGGCTTTTGATGAGGGATTTCGTACATTTAAGGTCAAACTTGGCAAAGATTTACCCAAAGAAATCACTCTCATAAAACCCTTATTGGAGCTCCCACAAACACGATGGCGGTTGGATTTTAATGGTTCACTCTGTCAGGAATTTCTTAATGCTGATTTAAATTTTGATGCCATAGAATTTTGTGAAGACCCTGGCCTCGACGAATTTCCTTTACCGGTTGCGTGGGACCGGGAGGAAGTTTCCCATTATCAATATCGAATTGTGAAGCCAGCGGTGGATGACTGGCGGTCGATGAGGACAAATAAGCCACTTATTTTTACGACCTATTTGGGGCATCCTTTGGGTCAAGTTGCGGATGCCTATGCAGCGGGCGTTTTTCAATGCAAGGAGGTGTGTGGGTTGTTGTCGCATCGCGTGTATGCTCCCAATGCCTTTAGTGAATGTTTGTCGTGGAGTGGGCCGGAATGGAGATCTCCTGAGGGAACTGGCTTTGGATTTGATCATTTGTTGGAGGGGTTAAGTTGGCAGTCTCTAACGTAGAAATTTAACCGCGAAGATCGCGAAGATCGCGAAGATGCGCGAAGACAGGAGCCATATACAACTTATTATTTCTAAATCTGGTTTTGAGAAAAATTGATTAGAATGAGTCATTTCTTCGCGCATCTTCGCGATCTTCGCGATCTTCGCGGTTAAATTTATTGATTGATCGCTAGCTCCAAGTTTTGTATAATGCCACCAAATCTTGGGGAGTCTATGAAAATTCAATGGAATAACGAGCAAACATACGTC
>SDBV01002823.1_pt1 | contig 25921 bp, 38 predicted proteins | sample 2277081 | NCBI WGS metagenome assembly SDBV01 (sample SAMN10402039, study PRJNA504765) | marine sediment metagenome | isolation source: marine sediment core GS10_PC15, 223 cmbsf | place: Arctic Ocean: Southern Knipovich Ridge | collected 2010 | reverse complement strand
GGTGTTGTAGTTAAAACACCAGATAAGGAGGAAAAATAACATGGCAGAAAGCAATTTTGGCGAAAGGGAAATGCATAAGATTACCTGCAGCGAGTGCGGTAATGAAGCAGAAGTTCCTTTTAATTTCTTTTTCTGATATTTGCTATCAAGCTGCCTTGTCTGCCTTATCTTCTTCGGTTTCTTTTTTTTTATCATTTTTTTTTTCCTCCATAGTTAAAGATTCATTATCTATTTGAGCTATCTGCTCATCTATTACATCCCTGCAAAAGGTGTCAGGCTTAAATTCAGGGTATTTGTTGAAGAACTCTATCTGCCTGAATCTAAATCCAATGCTTCTTTGCACTATCCTTTCCCTTGGTTTTACGGTCTTTCCGATTTTTGAGCCTCCATACACCTTAATTAATTGTTTAGTTTAGGAGGTAGTATATAAACTTTGCTATATTAAATCTACAATCTTGCGGGCGGTGGAATCCCACGAGTTCTTCCTTGCTGTTTCCAAGGCCTGCTTTGCTTTCTTCTTTACTATTTCCTTATTTTCATAGGCTTCCCTTAATGCTTTTCTCAACTCCATTATGTCTGGTGTAAGCCATTGACATCCCTCATACATCACTTCATGCTTCACTTCTTCTAATTTTCCACCTATAATCCAGCCATTCTTATTGCTGCAGTAATCAGTTTGCCCTCCAAAGTTCGTAGTTATTACTGGCAATCCACAAGCCATAGCCTCAATACAGGGTAAATTATAGCCATCTGCTCTGGTTGGTGATACAAAAACATTACATTTGTTATACAAATCTATCATTTTATTATAGGGTAATTGGTCTTTATTGATGATTAAAAGCGGCAATCCTTCCTTCCTGGGAGCTATCTGGTCTATCATCTTCTGTAATTTCTCTATTCCATAAGCAGGATTAATCTTCAGCAACAGCTCCACATTGTCCTTGTCCGTGAACTCCTCAAAGTATGCCTTCAATAGGTACTGCACCCCTCCCCTATCCTGCAGGTTCCTGAATCCCTTATTTGCAAAGAATATACACTTCTCTGGCTTTGGCTTTGGATAGAATAAACTTGTATCTACTCCATGAGGCATTACTTTTATTCTATCTGTCATAATAAAAACACCATCTTCCTTTATATCATCAAATGTTTTACATAATGCTTTCTTTGTATGCTCACTTGGAACAAATATATATTCAATTTCTTCATTCATACATTCTTCTACAAAACATTTAGGAATATTACTTCCTTCCCATACTAAAAATACCCAATTTCTTCTTTCCTGCGTGTTTAATCTCCAATACATGGGATTTGTTACAATCAGATTTATCTCCCCTTCCACTGGTTTCGCCTTAATCATCTCCAATTCCTTGTCGTCCACCTGGGATTCCCATCCAGGTCCAGCTGCTATTGTATATCGTGCATCTGTCTGTTTTGCTATTGCCCGTGCTAAATTCCTTGTGTGAACATCATATCCTGATGAACCCAATATCTGTCCAATAATATTCAACATTTTGCATCATACCTCCTATGACATTTAGTCCTTTATTCCAAGCCATTTTATCTTTCCCTTGGTTCCTTTGATTCCAAAGGGTAAACCAGTTTCTTGAACGCCGCTCTTAGTATATCTGCTACTTCTTGGTCAGTTCTTCCTTTCTTTACCAACCCAATAATCGTTCTTAATTTTGCTTCTATTTCTGCTATTTCTACCTCAACTACCTTTTCTTTCTTAACCCAGGTTTCTCCGTCTATCTCTTTCTCTGTAATTTCCTCTTCCTTTTCTATACCCTTTTCTATATTATGGTCTTTAACTACCTGTTCTTCAGGTGATAGTACTTCTTCCATTTTAATTTTCCTCCATTAATAAATTTGTTTCTTTTTGTAATTCCAATTCATCTGGCATATTCTCATGCGTAAATATCTTGTTTAACTTATCTTTGTTTTCCTTTGTATATTCCACTAATATCTTCTGATTAAATTTTACCAAATCTACTTGGTCTGGAAACCTTTCTCCTCCGCTGGGAGTCATCTGGTGATAGTTCACTGCACCTGTATCTATGCCTACCTTAAATCCTTCCATCTGAGCTTTATAGGAAAATATTTGTTCTTCCCTAAATCCGTGTTTGCTGAATTTTGTCGGATAATACTTTATCTTATCGTGTACTTCTCTTTTTATCAATGCACAGCTTCTGAAATGGTGTGCTGGGAGTATTACGCTGTCAGTATATCTCCAGCCGCAGTCATCACCGTTCATTATATAGTTTCCTTCCTTATCCAAGATAACTCTGTTTATTATTCCCCTCAGATATTTTGGGTCTCTTTTAAATACAGGACCAGTCATAGGAGTAGTAACGCCGCTTGCTATATCATAACCTTTTTCAATTACTTTAAACATCCTTTCTATATAATCCTGCTCTAATACTACGTCATCATCTACCCTTAATGTATATTCATAATCTCCTTTGCTAAACGCCCAGTCCACTATGGCTTGTCTTGCTCTGCTCACTCCATGTGGAAACTCTGTTCTTTTCAGAAATATCCTATGCCCTTCGGATTTTATCCTTGTCACCAAACAATTGAAGAAGTGATACATATTCATTACTGTTCCTGACATATCATCCAATATAAACACATCAAAATCCTGATATGTTTGCGTTCTTAATGACTGCAATAATAAAGCACATTCTGTAGGCCTGTCTTTCACATTAATCAATATTGCTAATTTATTCATCCTGCTACCTCCAAAACAACCGTTCCTTTCAATTTTATATGTTCTGGAATTTCTACTTCTTCAATATTTCCATCCATATCCATTCTCGTTTCTTTTTGCCCTGAAAAGTATATTCCATTGGGCATTCTGCAATTTTTTCTTGCCCTACATATCTTCTTATCCTTCCTTATAGTAATAAAATCACCATTTGATACTGTTTTTGATTTATTCATTTTTTTACCTCCAATTCACCCTTATATTTCTCTCTAAAATATTTTGCCATCTTTTTCTTAACTTCTTCTGTATCTCCTGGGCTATGCGTTGTGAACCTATGATGCTGAACCCAGTAATCTATCATTTGGAGAACCTTGCCCGCCTTCATACATCTATAAGCATAATCAATATCATCTCCTGCTCTCATCTTTTCATCAAATAATCCTATCTCATTGATTGTTTTTCTTGGAAGATACATCGCCCAAGTTCCAACCCATCTCATTTTATCAACATAATCGGGTCCGCTTATTCCAATGCCACCTAACGTACCGACAGTTGCAATATCCTTTATTTTTGATGCAATATTCATATCTTCTAACCAGTCTCTTCCCATCAGTTTAAAAAAAATCACATCATCCTGAGTTATAAACACATCTAAATCTCCTGCTTTCTTAATCCCAAAATTAATTGCATTAGGCAGTCCTTTCTTTGGGATATGATATACCTCTACATTCTCACTTGCTTTTGCTAAAAAATCACAATATTCCTTTGTTCCATCAGTGCTTTCACTTTCTATCATGAGTAGCTTGAATGGAAAGTTTGTTGACATAAACAAGGATTCAACTGTCATTTTTAAAAACTGTATATTACCTATACAGGGTAATATTACTGCTACTTTCGGTTCTATCTTATTTTCTTTTTTCATATTAAATTACACTCCATTTCATCGTTTATAAACACATGTTCAAAAAATTCATTCTGTGCTACTAAGGTGCATCTATCACAATTCTTCTTAAAATTAATCTTATCTACTTTGTTCCAATGGGCTCTGCTTCCCCAATATCTTATAAATTTCTTAGGGTTTGGATAATGGTTTCCCAGCAATGCCCAAGGATTGCCTCGTGTGTCCGTGCACATATAGACTGTTCCATCAGCACACCAAGTAGTTGATAGCATACTTGCCCTGCACTTCTCAAAGTCATGCTTCTTGTCAAAATTCTTTCCAAACTTATGTTGAACTCCCATGACCAGGAAATCCGGTCTTTCAAAATCTTTCCTTCCCTTGTCTACTTGCCCCCATATCTCCTCTCCATGCTCCTTGAATAATTTAATCTGTTTTGGGTTTATTGCGGGCCTTATCTGTATGTGATTGACTCCTATCTTGCTTGCAATCTCTATAGCTTGATAGATTGAATTATAATTAATATCATCTATTAAAAACTTATATCCTATTGCGCACTTGCTGTTGAACTTCTTTTTCGCTGCAGATATCCCCCTGATATTAGCTATCACTTGATTAAATTGTTTTCCTGGAACTCCTTTCATTTTAGCATAATCTTCTTCGTTTCCTGCATCTATTGAGAATCCAACGAATACGCTGGTTTTTACTATTGTATCCCACCATTCCTCATTATTACATAGATAACCATTGCTTACAAATCCCAAATCTAACCCATAGTGATTAATCTCTTTAAGTAAAGGTAGACAATCAGGATGCATTGTAGGGTCTCCGCCACCACCTACGCAAACGCCTTTAATTCCCCATTCCCACCACAGTTTAGGCAGTTTTAAGGCATAACCTATAGGTAAACTTGACTTGTCCCTATAGTTCTCCCCTGTTGGGTCTGCTCTTTTCCTGTTTGCAAACATACAAAAACTGCAGTTGTAGTTGCATTTATTGGTTAAGTCAAAATTTAAAAGTATTGGTGACAATACCTTCCTCTTTATTATTGCTTTAAAGTGTTCTGTATGCACCAAATTCTTCCAACTATTAAAGGGATTATATTTTTGATTCCATTCTGTTGTCATTTTTTAATCGCCTGCATCTTAAAATATAACTCTTTCTGCTCATTCAGCATACCTTCCTGATATACTCTAAATTTAGCTCCTTTTGTATCTGATTCATAATTCATTGTTGGACCTCCTCCCTTAGCCACTATTTTCGCATATTCTATATCCCATGTTTCAAAATATTGCGGTCTGATAAATCTTTTATGGCTTGGCTGGATTGCCCAATAATCATAATTACAGTTGGGTGCTATGATGTGGATTTCTGCCCCATGTACGCATACTCTCCATATCTCATGCATAAATTTGAATATATCTTCCACATGCTCAATAAAATGGGAGCAATAAACATACTCCACAGAGTTATCCTCAAACGGCAATTTCTTATTCAAATCTGCAACTATATCTGGCTTGCAAACCTCATCCCTATCCACATTAATTAGATTTGTCATTGACCTGTTTCCGCATGCAAGATTAATCCTTTTTAACTTTTTCTTTTGTTCCATTTTTATCCTCCATAGGTGTCATATAATTTATTGGTTCCCTTATTGGTATCTCATTTGGGTCTTTCTTTATTGCTTTTAAAATAAATAAAAACTGTTCACTATAAATGTTTGGGGATGCTGTTATTTCTGAATGCACTTCACTAAATTCATATCCTGTTTTCTGCTTTAGATTCCAATCAGTAAAGAATATGGCTGTGTATTCATTCCAAAAACTCTTATGATAGGGGCTTGCCATTAGACCCCTATTGATTGGAACCACACATCTAAATTCTTTCCCCGGCTTTAATACCCTCCATATCTCAAACATTACAAAATCTATAAGGTCTGGTTCAACATGCTCCATAAAATGCTCAGCATATATAAAATCTATACTATCATCACCAAAAGGCAATCCTCTCTCTATATCCCTGACTATATCAGGATTATTTCTTGGGTCCTTGTCTATATTAATGAAATCTTTAAGTGGTTTAAGTCCACTTCCGAGATTAAGTCTTATTTCCTTTTTCTTTGTCATTCTTCTTCTCTCTCCTGTTCTTCTTCATTATCAAAGGAATTAAAATAGCCTGATGCTGCAATTATCATTTTGGCATCCCTATATATATCTGATTCTTATACATAAAATTGTCTGGGGTCTTCTCCAGTTTGAAATGATTGGTTAGCTTGTTAATCCACCATTCCTGCTCTTTATGTATCCTATGTGTAGGGTCTTTTGATAAGTCTAACATCCCAATTACAGGGAAGCTAAACAAGAAACGCTTACCGTATCTCTTAATAGTCTCCAATACATTATCTAACTCTTCTTCCTCTAAATGCTCTAACACATCAACTACCATAACTAAATCAAAATCCTTAAAATCCTGTTTCTCCCTTATATCCCCTTGTTTTATATTAAGATTTTCAAATGTTGTATTCTCTATTGCCCATTTGGAAACGTCCAATCCAGTATAATCAGCACCATAACTTGATAATGCCACACCATATAATCCTAAACCACACCCTAAATCAAGAACTGTCTTTGCCTTGAAATAATCAAGCCATTGTTTTGACATAATAAAGTGTTTTGTTTGAAGAGTTCTGCGGTTCATAAAATAGATTTTGTCTGGTTCGATTAAAAACTCTTTTAAGATAACAGGTGGTATCTCATCTGCGTTTACTGCTTTTGTTGAATACGCCCCAAATAGATGGGCCATATACCATTCATCCATAAATTCCATTGTATGTATCTCTGATTTCTTTAAATGATTCAGATATCTCTTTCTGAAATCCCATATCCCCGAGCAATAAGCTAAATGCCATATAACCAGTCCACCCAATTTGCCACAATATTCTGTAAGTTCTTTATCTAAAAGTTTCTTGCCATTCTTTTTCATCCATAATACTGTATGCTCACCATCAGGAAAATACATATCTTCGCTAACCTTAAACAACCTATTCGGAACATAATGTTCTTTTTCTGTAGCATCTTCAAACCCTAATGTTCCCTCAAAATGCCTCATTTGTATTGAAATCAATGGCTTTATATCTTCAGGCTGATTATCCATAAATTTACTTAACCTACTAAAATCATTTACTACTTCGTCAGCATCCAAGTATAATACCCATTCTCCTATATGATTCTTTTTTAAATAATCAAACCAGAAGTTTTTTTGCTTACTATTCATAAGCTTATCCTCCTGCTTAAACTCGTTCTCAAGAATAATTTTTGCATAACTTCTTGCTAATTGTATTGAACCATCTGTAGAACCGCCATCACAGTATATTATTTTGTCGGCATCCTTCACTGATTCGAGACACATCTTTAGGTATCTCTCGCAGTTCTGCCCCATTATCATCACATTTAGTTGGTTCATTTTATTAATTTGGTCCACCTGGCTTATAATTAACCACTATTTTAATTGCATCTTCTTTACTAAATCCCTGTTTTTGTAGTTCTTCATAAAGCAATTTATATATCTCTGCAATCTCTGGCATTATTTTTTTTGCTAAATCAACATATCCTTTTAATTGCTCCAATAGTTCTTTAGTCATTTTTACCTCCTATTATCATCTTCTCCCACGCAGGGCCAATTATCTTCTCAAAATCATAGTATTTTAATACTGCGTTTCTGCCATTCTGTCCCATAATCTGTGTTAATTTAGGTTCATTATATAGTTTGATTATCTTCTCTGCTGCGTCATTAACATCTATTATTCCTCTTTCTACTTCCCAAGAACCTGTTATCGTACCGTTCATAGTTTTGAAGTCATACTCTTTTGAATGCTCTGCAAACAAATCAATGGTTTCTACACCTGCTAATTTAATGCCAAACCCAGCTTTATGTTTTTCTACTAATTCAGGAGTTGTTGTATATGATGTGGCTACTACTGGCACTTCACAGGCCATAGCTTCTATGATGGGTATTCCAAAACCCTCGCCACTTGTAGATAAAAAGAAGCAATCCATCACATTATATATTTCTTTCATATCCTTATCTGGCATTCCCTGATAAGCAACCATTCCAGAGAATACACACCTATTTTCCAGCCCAAACTTGGCAATTAAGCTCCGTATTTTCCACATCGGCTGTGCTGGGTCTTCCGCATCCAGATGAAAGAACAGAACAGCATTAGGTATTTTCTTTGCTATTATCCTCATAGCCTTGAGTGTCCTGTCTAAATGCTTTCTTGGTTGGTTTCTTGCCACTACACCAATCACAAACTTATCCACTAATCCATATCTCTCCCTTAATTTCAATCTCTCTTCATCTTTCATTTTATAAAATAATTCAGTATTGACTCCATGTGGGATATAAGGTACATCGAGATTATGATATTCCCTTACTTGCTTTTGTCCAAAATGGCTCATAGCTACAGGCCTTTCTATTTTTTTTAAAATATTTATACATCCAACTGGCAATCCTCCACCACCATCCGTAGGAAACCAAAACAATGTCTTCGCTGGAGATGTATCTACATGCAGAAACCAGCCATCATTGCCGTGCAACATAAATGTGTCAAGCAGAATAAAGAACCTGTCAGCCATTATCTTCTTTAGGATGGGAGACATGGTATCCTTGAAATAAGAATGCTGCATTTCCCCATATAATCGGAACGAAATATCTGTGCCATCAAATAATATGGCTTTCTTTAATTCCATCCCCATATAGGCATTAGCCAGATAATGTATCTCATGGCCACGCTTATGTAGATACTGCGCTAACTGTAAGGCTTGGTTTCTGTATCCTGTCGGGATGAAAGGACTATCTGATAGTATTGCTATTTTCATTTTAATTATTTAAAATTCGTATTTTAAACATCCCCCAAAATCTACATATCCCAAACTTACCCAGCTAAGGCAATGGTCTATTTGACTTTTTAGAATTAAAAAATCATCATCAGTAGTGCATATCCCATCTTCGCCATCTTCACCGTCCTTACCGTCTTTGCCATCCTTACCATCTTCGCCATCTATACCGTTTATACCATTTATACCGTCTTTACCGTTTCTACCATCTTTACCATTTTTACCGGCTTCACCATCGTCACCAGAACGACCTCTTGAGCCTCTTTTACCGGCTTCACCATCTATGCCGTTTATACCGTCTTTGCCATCTTCACCGTCCTTGCCATTTATGCCATCTATTCCGTTTCTACCATCTATTCCATTTGTGCCGTTTGTACCATTTATACCATCTAATGGTCGTGATTGATATAATAATCTATCCTCTATTTCTTTTATCTTTTGGTCTTGGTCATTCATCAAAAAACCAAATGCAGCTATCACTAACAACCCAACTATAATTGGCATCACTATGTCATCATTATTTGGTTCAGGGATTTTTATACCTCCTTTATTATTGCTTTTTTAATCATTTTTCATCCTCCTCTTGTACTCCCCTTGTAATCTCTATATCTATTGCACTTACCTTAACATCCCTTCCTTCTTTGTTTTTGAATCCCTCTGAACTCAGTTTCACTCCCCCTATCTTACAGTTGTATCTACTACGCATCACTTGTGACACATCTATCGCTTTGCTTGTGTATTTGCCTCTTGCTCTTATTGTCACTTTAATAAAATCTCTTAACTGGTATTCCACAGCTTGGATGTAATTCATAAAGTTCTTGTCCCCTATAAAGACAACATCCTTGTTTTCTTCTTTATTTACTTTCTTTACTTCTTTTTTTTCTTGTTCCATTTTTATTCCCCCTTATATTTTTAATAACTCAAAATTCTTCATCATTTTCCATCTTAAGTACTGTGTCACGCACTTTTATTATTATGTCCTCAGTGTTTTCAAATGGGCTATACCTTATGTATTCTCCTTTCTTTATATCTCTGGCTGCTAGGCCTATTGTGTGTCTCATTTCATCTCTACATCTTCTGCGGTTAATATTCTTAACGCTTGTTCCATATTGTTTAATTTCTCTATTATTTCTTGTTCCATTTCAATCAATCCTCCCTTTCATGTTAGTGACATATTCAATCATTTTTCATCCTCCATTATCTTATATTCCCCATTATCACTTAATACAACTCTCATTGGGTCTATTCTTTTGAACTTGCCATTCTCATGTAAACAAAAAGCATTTCCAAAAATAAGCTCATCAACATTCATCCTATCTCTTATTGGTTTTGGTATGTCTGCATATTTCATTCTGGTATCTCCGCCCACATTTCGTGTTGATGAGTGTAATGTCCTTTACTTGCTTTACAGATATTACAGTAACGTTTAATTGGATTTGCCTCTGCCACAGTTGTTGTTGTCATTTTGACAGTTCTTTCCGCAATTCCTGATTCAACCTAAATATATTAGTCACCAATTGTTTATATGTACTGTCTGTCTCTGTAGTCCACATCTTTCCTGTGTCCTTCATAGAGGCACATATAACTTCGATAGCCCCATTCTTTGCCATTCCTAAATCAAACTTGTCTGCCTCTGCCTCTTTGTAGTTGGCAACTGCTCCCTTAGTGTCTTTTATCTCAGGGTCCATCTTTCTGCCTTCTTCTTGGGTAATTTCATTAGTTCCTTCCGTAGTTGTTACACCGGTATAAGCAGGTATGGTGCTTGCGGTTGAAGTAACTGAGTCATCCTTAGGTCTGGATACTGTTGGTATGTCTGCATATTCCGTATCCTTAACCTCTTCTTCTTCCGTAACCGGTGCTTCGCCCTGGCCTATCACTATTATTGAGCCCTTTACATAGTTTTTATATCTCCCGTCCTTGCTTGCAGTGTGCTGAAGTTTCACCTCAGCACCATCTGGAACTGCCGTTACTTCATCGGCTCCTTCATCAAAGGCCCCTATCCTAACTCCCCCAATTTGGAAGCTAACCCTATTCTTCCATCTTCCATTTGGGTCTGGATTTGTTGACCCCCCTATACCCTCTATTATTCCTTTTATTTCTTGTGCCATTTTCTTTTCCTCCCTTATATTTTTTCTTTCTCTATTTTTCTTCTTTCCATAGCGTCTCTGATAATCTTCCTTATCATACCACTATAGGTTCTCGAATCCTCTTTAGCCATAGCTTCTACCATCTTTTCATCTTCCTCATCAATATAAAACGCCTTGTATTTTATCATATGATTTCTAAATCATAGTTAGTATATAAATGTTTGTTTTTAATTAGGGTCTGGAGTATATAATTTACTTCGATATATTTATTGTCAAATTCTTTGGTCATCTTGTGTGTTTTCCTAAAATATCATCTATAACCTTTATATCACAATCTCTGCCTGCCATCCATATCTTAATATCATTCATTACATTAATTTTTATCTCCTCTGCCTTAGCTTCTTTGGCGAGGGTGATTTCATCTCTGTAAACATCATTAACAATTTTTCTTAACTCGAAATCAAAATTCTTTACTGCTTCTTTCAACTTATCTTCATCTGTTTTTGGTTTCATTTTGTGTGTTTTATCCCCTATCCCCCCATTCTATGACAACTATATGGTAACTCATTCCAACATCGCCAAAAAGCCTGTTTTTGGCTCAAATACATCTCCATTTCTAAGCAGTTTTTCCATCCTTTCTTTGCCATATTTCTTTTCAAATAATTCCATATCATACAGCTTTTTTTCCCTAATAAACATCAATAAATCATCATCTGAGGGCTCTGAATTATCAGCAGAAATACCCTTAGTACCCGAAATACCTTTATTCTCTATTACTCTCTCTATAGGGATTTCAATAGAATTAAGTGTATTTTGGGTATTTAGGTTATTTATGAAGGGTTTTCCGTCTTTTGCAATACCCGATGTAGGTTTTAAGCCGAAAATACGGGTTGTAGTGACCCCATCCTTCGTTGATTTCTTAACTTCGAAGCCCTCATCCTTCAATTGCATTGACACCACTTTATTGGTTAAAAGCCTGTGTCCGTTGCCCATTAAGAAGTCACTTAATTCATCAAAGAAATCGCCGAATATCAGCTCTGAATTGGCATCCTTGGTGAAATTCTCCTTAATGAACAACATTATAGGATTTGACTTTTCTTCATATCTTCTTCTTCTTTCATTAAAATCGCCATCATTTGTGAATATCCTTTTAATCCACATCTTTTTTGCTATATTTAGGCATTTTAACGCCAGATTATTGTATTCTTCTGATGGTATTGCTGACAGCACATCCTTCTCTTTCTCAAACTTATTAGTAAAATCGATGATTTTCCATCTCCTGTAGAATCCCTCCGTCTTATCCTGTGTGGTAGGCAGGGAATTTGTTGCTATAACCAACTTGGCGTAGTTCTCAAAATCAAATGGATTTTTATTCTTGAACTCCGCACCTATAAGACTCTCTCCAGTGAGGCTCTTCAACAGCTCAGTTCTCTTAATACTGTTGAAGTTTGTCTCTCCCATTGAGCAGACAAGCTTCTTAAACAGCTTTGCTATCTCAAATCTACCAGTTAACAGCCTATCCAGGGAGGTTGACACTATGTTCTCCTTATCTATGAATTTATTCATAATTTTAAGAAATGTGTCTTTTCCGTTAGCTCCGCTGCCAATGAAGCATATTATCCTGTGGATGAAGTATTGGGGAACCAAGCAGAAAGACAGAACCTCGTATAGTTCCCGCTTATGGTCTTCGCCGACCCATGCCGTAAACAATTCATCAATCATAGGGGTTTCCTCTGTTTTTCCCAATCCCCAATTGACTGAGTTTGTTATAAAATAGTCAGGGGTTGCGGCTATTTCCTCATCATTCTCAATATCTATGATTTTGTCCTTGAACTGTATCCAGCTATTCCCTGGTTCCTTAGGTATCTTCTTCCTTCCTATCTGCTTCAGTCCGTTCAGTATCTCTGTCTTTATTGTCCTATTGGCTGTGTCTATGTGCACTACCCGTGATATCCCATTCAAAATGTCCGTTTCATCCACAATTTCGTATTTGAATGTCTTGAAATTCCACATCCACCAATTCTTGGACTTGTCATAGAACATAGGCTGGATGTTGATAAAGGCCTCTGCCTGCTGCAGTTTTTCGAATACTTGTGCTGCTTTTTCAATCTTATCCATTGGTGGGTCCTTTTCTAACTCTATTCCTGTCTGTTTAGCCAAAGCAATTTTAGCCTCTTTGAAATCGCAGTTGTTCTTCAGCATATATAGGGTGAATATATCACCGCTCTCCTCGCAATGGAAGCAATGCCACACATCATCCTTGTAAGAAAAACATCTTCCACCCTTGCTACTGTGTAGGGGGCATTCTGTAGGGTTTTTATTAGTATCAATCCCCATAGAAGACAGCATTGAGCCGACTGATATACTGCTCCTTATCTTCTCTACTACATCATCTTTCTGTATATTATTGCCGTTATTAGTTCTCTTGATTTCCTTCTCTATATTGACGTATTTAGAAAATAGTTCTTCTATTAGGCTCATCTTAACCTGTGCTATTGGGCTGCTGTCCACAACCTCATATCTCCTGCCGTTAGCCAATACAGAGCCAGGTCCGATTATCTGCTTTCCTACCCCTTGTATGTCCGCTAATGTTTCTTTGTTTAAGTCCAATACCTTAAAGCTCTTAGGCGTTGTATCTGCATAGAAATACTTGTGTTTCAATCCCTTGCCTGCACTCTTTACTGTAAATGTTTTGGGCAGTTTAGGTTCTATCTCTTCCTGCATAAACTCGGTGTCAAAGTCAATTACTAATAGGTTGCTATATCCTGTTACTATTCCATACATATTATTAGATGTGAGGTATTGCTTAAAGTCCTCATAAGAATAATTGCCGTCCTTCTGCCATCCCATCTCTTGTGGGCTCTTGTCCTGGTTTACCTTGATAAACCTAAACGCTGCTCCCTGTAATTGTGGTGGTATGGTTATCATTTTTGGCCACCATCTTTAATCTCCTTCAGCGCAGAATTGGCCCTGGGCAGGTTTATTATGCCTTCTCTGACATCATCTATTTGGTATATTTGCTCATCCTCAAACAGCAACACTCCTTCGTATTTAAACCTATCAAAGAAGATTTTAACCTTTTTGCCGATAAGGTTTTTCTTTTCATCAGATTCCATCGTTATCCCCACCTTCCCGAAAGAAGGATTTTCTATGTATGATATGTGAAACATAACTACTATATAAATATATTGGAATGTATTGGTTAGGTATTACCTTTTAACGACTACAAACCAAAAATTATTTAATTCTCATTATCCATACTACTGTATGGAATTTAGGCTTTACATCCTGTGTTGTGCTTCCACCATTTCCTGTAGCACCTGTACCTGCCTTTTTTGTATATGAGTCTGGTTGGGTATCTGTTCTCCATACATCATATCCTACTGAGTCATCTGTACTTTCTTCATTTATATCTATTTCGTTTCCACTTGCATCATAAGTGTTATTAGATGTGGTTTCAAACCACTGGTGGTTGTGCTCTGGACCTGTATGAGTATGCTGTAAATCTACTGTATCTGCACCGCCTGTATCTCCGCTTGTTGCAGCGCCTCTTAAGAACTCTCCACCATTTAAATCTGGTAAAGTTTCACCATTAAGAACGCTATCTGCATCACTAAGTACAGAACCGTCACATTCTACCCAACCAGTTGGTAATGATTGGGGAACACTTGTAAAAGATTTTAACCATGCCATTATTGTTCCTATAGGTGGTGCAATAGTTTGTAATGTATCAGGCACAACTGCCCTTGCTGTATCTGTTCCTGTTTGAACTTCATCTTCTGTTGCTAACTCTATTATTCCTTTATTTGTGACTGTAGTATCTTCACCTATAATCACACTTCCATTATCAAAATCTATTCCCTCACCAGCATATATTCCTGCAAAATTACCATATAATGAAGTACTTGTTCCTGAAATCAAACTTCCTGTGACGTGGTTACCATCAAGAGTAAGAATATTTATTCTATGTGTAATTTCATTTAATCCAGATGTTCCAGTATCTCCATAATCGCTTCCAGCAGTAAACATATTGCCGCTTGCAAATTCTGTGTGTAATAATCCCATTTTTATCCTCCCTATTCCTTTATTTTAATTTTTGAATCATCCCTGTATAAGATAATTTTTCCAGGAATCTTTTTATTCTCATATAATAGCTTCCTATCTGGTAATTTCTTTCTCTTTATAACACCTTCGTTAAGGTATATTCCTTTTAATGTGTCGGCCATTATCTTATCAATTTGCAGTTTAGATTCTTCTATCTCAGTTTTTTGAAGTAAAACTATTATTTTACTCTTTACAGCCTCTTCAAACTCATTCCAATTTCCCATTTTAAGCACCGCTCTTTGCAAATCTCAATGTTGCTTGTATTTGTAATTCTCTATCACCTTCAAAAGCATCATCGGCTATTGCTTCCCTCAAAAACAGGCTTCCTGCCGTTGCAGCATTAAATAAACCCCATTCTGCTAATGTCGTTCCTGATATTTCTACAGAACTAAAATCTGCTGTATATGTCACATCTTTCGCAATGCTTGTATCTAAGCTTGTAATAGTATTCCTATCTGTTTCTGCATTTAAAGCTGTATCTCCAGCTACTACTGTTGTGCTACCTGTGCCTATTGCACAATGCGTTGGTATAGTTCCTGAGCCACCTAATGCTCCTGCTATCGTCCGGATGCCCGTATCAACTAATCCCATTTTTAAAAACCTCCTCCAGATTCTATTAAAGTAGAACCTAAATCAGCATGTCCAACTCCAAATCTACTATCTTCACTTTCAATTAATCCATGTTTAGCTGAATGAAATATAAAATTATCCTCTATATCTCTTCCCCATACTTCCCAATGGCTGTCTACATCTACATATCTTGTAACTGTTTTTAATGTAGTAAACTCTCCTTCTAAAGGGCCTGTCTCTACTGTTTTTAATCTCACAATCTGGTCAGACATAACATCTGTAAAATCCGATATTTTCTTATTGACTGTTATATGTAATACCTTCTTATTTAAACAATTTGTTTTATTAAATGAATAAGCTGCTGATAAAATAGTATAAGTTTGGTTATCTATCCCGTGCCAAGGCAAGTCAACTACGCAGGTGTTCCCTGGAGTGACATCTATAATTCCCTTTATATCAATATCCCCTTGTGTTTTTGGGTCCTTATTTTCTGCTAAGATGGAAGTGGCCTTTGCATCTGCCTCAGCAAAGCTTTTTATGTTGTTATCTGTAACTACCTTGGTTTTAGGGCCATAATTAGTTATGCTTGTTGGGTCATGCTTGTATTTTAAAATAGGTGTTAACCTTTCATAATCAATCGCAACAGTGCCTGCTTCGCCAGACGCAGGAATATTATCTCCAGCGGCAGTTCCAGATGTGAATACAATCTGTTTTTCGTGAATATCCACTAAATATTTTACCTTGTCATCTACTGCAGGGTCATTCATTCCCAATATCCCTCCTTTTTCTATTAATACACTATGCGATGTAACTCTTGTATTGTGTGGCTTATCAGTCAAAGTGAAAACGCTTCCTGTGCCATCAGCTTCAAAACTATCTGACATTCCAGTCAATACCCTGCCACCATAAACCCATACTTTATTATAAATTTCCCTATCTTCTGTTTTGAACGTGGCGGCATATACATTTTTATTGTCGAATTTTTTGTAACTTAAGATTACTGAGTTTAATACAAAATGCACATCCTTATCAGTATCTACATAAAAATAACAGCCTGATAATAATGCTAATTCCTTTAATGATTCATATAAGCTGCTATGATTAAATCCTATTTTATCTATAGTTGTTCCAGTGGAGATATTTACATTATTTATAGTGACTACGCCATCGCTATTATTTTGAATTATTGTTCTTGCTATTAATCCAGCATCTTTATCTTTAAATATTATTGGCTGTACAGTCATATCCTGAAGGACTGCACTATAATCTCTCCCAGTAATTGTAATAATTTCATCATTTTCTTCACCAGAGGGGGTAATGCTTTCTACGACTCCAGTGAATAATTTAGTAGTTGGTGGGTCTACTCCCTTATCAGCGTATATAATCACTTCACCATTCAAGTTAAAATCGTCCTTATGTTGGCCTATAGTATTATTAAATTCGGCAGTAAAATTTGCTGTGGAATTAAATTCTCCAATGCTTTTTTCCACATCCATCTGCAAAAAATCTGAATATGCAGTGCCACCTACTTTAAGCGTTACATAAATCGGTCCTGGTTTTACAACCGCAAAATGTGGATATAGTTTTACCATTATATTTTAACTCCTTTAAACTGCAATTCTGGGTCCCAAACTGATGTGGGGGCATTATAATCTGCCCAAGCCCATATATATCGTAAAGCATCAACAGATAAATTAGCCATTATTAACTGATATGATGTATTCAAAGTTATTGAATCTGCATATACAGATGAGTTATCTAATTTTAAAGTAATACGTGAATTCGTTTCATTTAATTTGACAAAAATATCTAATGTACTTGTATAATTATTATCAACAGATAATGCACCAAGAGTATTTGTTTGTCCCCAAGCTTCAACTTCAGTTTGGATAGGTTGTGTGGGGTAAAAATCAAAGTCTACACCTATAGTTTCTGTTACATTTATATCAATAAGAAGTGGCTGTAAATTTATTTGTCTTGTTTCCGTAGAATTACAATAATTGACCTTATCACATATTGTTACATTGTAATAAAATCTCTTTGGTTCACTAAAATCTATTGATATGAATGTATAGTTTAATGCTCCTGTTGTATTTGTGAAATTTGATATTAATCCTGTGCTATCATATAAGTAAAATGTAATATTCTTAAAGTTTGTTTCTGTAACTGTAGTATTAATATGTATCCAATCCCTAATAAAAGTTGAATCATTATCTGCCGTATCTCCTGAAAAATCAATAATTGGATATGTTGTATCTAATGTAAAATTGACAGTTGCATTATCAGCACTTGAATCATAACCATCCCACAACGACGCATTCAACCAATAATATCCATCAGAAGCATTGAATGTTGTATTTACATTTGTTGAATCATTTATCTTCCCATTTATATAATAATTAATTGTAATACTATCACTATCTGCATCTGCTGAAAATGTAACATTAAAATCAAGAGGTTGATTGTTTGTATATAAATTACTGGTTGGGAATATTATGCTTAATCCAGATGGTGGAGTATTTGCTATTGTAACTATTTGCTCTGACCAATTGAAATTATTGTTTGTATTATTAACCAAAACAGTAAAGTTAATCACATTTCCCCTTATCAAATCAATAGTCCAGTTCTGGCTGCACTGGTCATCAGTACCTGTAACTGACTTATTTAAATATATCAATCCAGTAGGACCAGATTGATTATGGATAAATTGACAGAAACTTAATCCAACTTTATCACTGACATTAGCTGTCATATTAACTATATCATTTATCCTCGGAACAGAATTATTTAGAGAAGCGTTTATTCTTGGTTTTAAATCATAAATAACTTGTGCACAAAAACTTGCATTTCTATTCTGATTTCCAGATGTATCATTAAAAGCAACACATAGATAACCATTTTCTGTATTGAAAGCATTACTTGCTTGTATTGTGCAACTCCAGGGTCCTGCTCCGCTTCCTGTTCCTGCAATTCCTCCATATCTTATAATATCACTCATATTATAATTACCTGCATTTGTGTTGTTTGCTATACAAGCCATTCCACTTAAACTCTCATCCGCAGTTGCATTCATTGTTGGAGTTGTATCTCCTCCAGGGTCCCAAGGCTGAGTTAAAAGATTTTGATAAGGCACACAAGAAGTGCATCCTGCTGAATCTGGACTTTTAAGTCCTGCTGGTGTTGTATCTACTGGTGGTGCTGCTGGAAGTGTTGGAAAGCCTTTTGAGCAATTATATACATAATAATAATCAACTAATCCTCTTGCTACATCTCTCATCTGGATAGTGTGTTGTCCTTGTGCATAAGTTGAGAAACTTGCGTTTAAGCTTCCATCATAGGAATTGTTAAAATAGAGTTGTGAAGTTCCGTCAATGTTTATTATCACAGTTATATTAATCCAGTCTCCTGTTTCATCCCCTATATCTTGCCCCGAATCTGGCCAGGGATGAGTAGAGCCATCCTGAAGAAATATATCCGGAATGTCTACCCATATTCTCCTATTTGCATTATTTTCTGAAGCAGTACCTGTTCCTTGTCCTATTGATATCTCTGTTCCTACTACTGGTGCCTCTTTCATCTTAACTCTAAAATCTATACATTGACCTTTACCTGAAGATACACTTGTTTTAATACCAGCAGTTCCAGGGTCAATATCATTATCCCCAGTGAAATTAAGCATACTTTCTCCTGGCTCTGTACTCGCCCCAGAGACAGAACCAATAAAGTTAGTTCCTCCTGAAACATATTCTGTAGTCCATTTGCTTCCGTTGTACTCTCCGCTTCCATTGCTATCAATAAAATCGTCATAAAAAAACAATGCAGACTTATTCATGTTTGCTTGGCTTACATTAAAAGAAGTCTGAGGTAAGCCTATATATGCATCTACAAAAGGTATTAAAATTAATGCAATAATCCAAATAATCTTATTTAATTTCAATTTCTTCAATAAAATCCTCTCTGCCAAATTTCTTACTATGTAAGTTTAATTTAATATCATACCAATTTTCGTTTTTTAAATCAAAACATTTTCCACTCCAACCACCAACATCTTCAATTCTTGATTTAACATAATCAAAAGGAAGTTCAGTGTTACAGTCTCCATCTAAACATTTCCAAGTACAAAATTTAGTTCCTTCTATATTGACCCCTAAATTACCTTTACTTAAATTAATGATTTTATCATTTATTTTATAACTCACTACTTTATCACAAACTTCTATATCTTTAGCCCCTATTTTTTCATAACTTTGATAAGATTCTTTTCCTGTTATACAACTCACTTCTTTTTCTGTGGTGTTTGTATAACAGCTTGTGTTAAGTGGTTCATCATCACATATTGTATTGTTTAAATAATAAATGCAATTTCCAAATACCTTTCTTTCTCTGGTAACATAATCAAAGACATCTTCCTGAATTGTTTTCCATTCGCAGAGTTTTGTAATATTGATACCAAACCATACAGGGTCGGCAGGATTTTTTGAAATGTCATTGCCGAAACTCCATTTAATTGTGTCAAAAGGACTATTTTTAATAGCAACCACTCTTATTTTATAGCTTCTTCCTTCTCTAAATGCTATTGAGAATGTATTTTCCTTTATTTTTGGTTTTCCACCGCACCAAGTTCCAGTACATCCTCTATCTAAAGGAATATTTCTCCAACCCTCTCCCCAACTTCTTTGAAATTTAAAATCTTTAACACCAGGATAAAATTCAAATGGTATATTCCTGCCCCAAGGGTCATAATCTGTTGGATAAATAAAAATATCTTCTGTGCCAACAGTAAAATCAATATAGGCATAACAGAATGTATTAGGGTCATCGTTCCAGCTTGTTGCAGTGCAATAGCTGTCTTTTGAATATCCTGTTATATCAATAAGTCCTAAACTGCTTAAATAAGTAAATATCAAAAGTATTGATATTGATGTACCCACTATTCCTGAACCTATTGCCCACTTTTTAACAGTTTCGGTATAAATTCTTTTAGCCATTATAGTGTTATTTTTTTATTTAATTCCCCCATTAATTTGTTGGCTATATCCCTTGCATTGAATCCATTAAGGTTATTGATATTGACATTTATTACTTGTCCTTTTCCGCCTGTAGGTATTACTTTAGGAAGAACATATTCCCCTTTGTGCAACTGATATAATCCTGTCTGCGGGATATACCCTCCCATTTGCTTACTGCCTAAAACTCTTCCAACTGCAGAAGATATGAATCCTCCTGCCTTTCCTGCTAAATTAATTACGCTTTTAATCCTATCAACAACGCTGCCAATAATACTCAAAAAGGTATTCTTAATCCATGCGGCAATAGATTTCATAGTATTCCACACAGGCATTAATATCTTATCTTTAAGCCAACTCCAGGTATCTCCTAATGCCATTACAACCTCATCCCAGTACATTATCGCCGCTACAATGGCTGCGATGACTGCTATGCCTATTCCTATTGCAATCCAAACTGGTGCTGTAACTGCCATCAAGGCACCAAATGCTACGGATAGAAGTATTACTACGCCAGCCAATAATGACAATCCTGTAATGACAAGTCCAGAAACGACAATCCATTTCTTTTGTCCATCTGTGAGGTTAGAAAACCAGTCAACCATTTTGGTAATGCCCCCTATCACTTTTTCTAAGATAGGAACTAAAACTTCTCCCATCTCAGCCCCTAAAATGCTAAATTGATTTTTTAAAATTTTAAGTTGCGATTCCATTGAAGCGTATCTTTTTTCTGCTTCTACAGTTAATGCTGTATTTTCATTCCATGCTTCTCCTTGAATTGCTAAAGCCTCGTCTAATGTGCCATAACTGCTTGATAATCTTAAAACAGTATCTCTCAATCTTACTTCCTTAATATCTAAGTTTTCTAAAACAGTTAATACATCTCCTCCCCCCTCCTTGATTTTTCCTAATCCCTGAAAAAATGTTTGTAAAGCATTTGATGCATCTTCTTTGAATGCTTTGCTGAATTCTTCTGTAGTCATTCCAGCAACTTCAGCAAAACCTTTTAAATCCTCTGAGCCTGTGGCAACCATACTACTTATATTTATCATTAATTTTGATATTGCTGTACCACCCATTTCAGCCCTTACACCTACAGAAGTTAAAGCAGCTCCCCAAGCCATTACTTGGCCCTCTGTCATATCTAATGCTCTACCAGCACCAGAGATTCTCATTGACATTTCTACAATTTCTGCTTCTGTTGTTGCTAAATTATTACCCAAATCAACTACTACGGAACCCAGTTTATCCACTTTACTAATTGGCATATTCATAATATTAGCAAATCTTGCAAAATCTGTTGCTGCCTGTTCTGCTGTAAGATTTGTAGTAGCTGAAATATCTGCGATTGTTCTTGTGAATGTTGCTATATTATCAACTCCTGTAACCCCTAACTGTCCTGCAATCTCTCCAATTCCTGCTAATTCCTGGAATGTCAAAGGAATAGTCTTAGCCATACTCTTGAATCTACCCTCTAAGTCCTTAAATTCTGCTTCAGTCAAATCAACTGTTTTTCTAACTCCTATAAATGCAGACTCAAAGCTAATAGTTTGCTTTATCAATCCACCCATGACTACAGCCCCTGCAATTCCAACACCTGTAAGTGCTGCCCCTAAGCCAAGCATGTTCTTGTTAACTTTGGCAAACACACCACTGAATCTGTCCACTGCGGATATGACTATAGCTATCCCTGCTCCGCCTAATGCTCCTGCTCCCAATGCTCCCATTAATCCTGCCAAAGTTAATATTCCTCCTGTTTTTTAAGTTCTTTCATAATTCTACTCTCCTCTTTTCTATGACATCTTCTACATAAGGTAAGTAAGTTACTCAATGAGTTATCCTTAGTAAGCAAAAATGGTATCTTATGATGTGCATCTAATCTCATATTTGTTCTGAAACAATGTTGACAAGTGAAATTATCTCTGATAAATACTGCAAATCTTATTTTTGTCCATTCTGGTCCATATCTACCTGGTCCCACAAGATTACTTCTTCCATCTATGTAATTCCAAGGTTTTTTCCCTTTTTTAAAACAACCTTTGTTTGGTTTATTTTTAAATGCCTTGCTTTTACACAAATTATTACAATATATTTTGTCTTTTATATACCATTTTGGCCCTTCAAAATAATTATTACAATATTTACATTTCTTCCTAATTATTGAAATGTTTTTATTCCAAGGTATACTTCCTTTTCTCTGTGCCATTTTATCTTTTTTTCAGTTTGGCTTTTCTTTCAGCCGCTTTTTGTGCTACTTCCTGCCTTTTTACTTCCCAGTTATGCCCCTGTATCAACATATTGATTTCAGGATAGGTAAGTTTAGGTATGGTAAAGAAGGTATATCCCTGACTATGTAACCAATACAGATTTTTTATGTTTTTTTTTTAATTTCTATCTCTTGAGCCTTTAGTGCTTTATCCATATCTTTGTTTACTTCAGTTTGAGGCATATCTAAACTTGTTGCTATAATTGCCATTATAATAGCATTAGCTTTCTGTGGTTTGATGTTTTTAATCTCTTCATCTGTCAATGCGGGTTTTACTAAACCAGCCTTGATTACATCATTATCTGATTCTACTTTTTCATCTGGGTTGTCTGATACCGCTTTAATTCGTATTCTCTGTAATGTTCCACGTGTCAATGGTTTAAGCCTCACACTTGGTTTACCAGGTAATAGTTCCAATACTACATCTTTCTGTATCAATTCTCCTTTCTCATCCCTTTCAAACAATAAAGATTCTTTTGTTAATTCAGCCATTTTATCCTCCAGTTCGTTGTGCTATCTACATCAATCTACCTAACATAGCTTTTCTAAGGTTTTCCCTATGAATCTCTGTTGGTTTATAACCTTTACTTGGCACTTAAAATTACCAAGGGTTGTATAAGTGAGTTCTATCCCAACATGAACCAGCCACTGATTGTGGTCTTACTGTTACAGTTGTTTCAGTTGTATCTACATCTGCATTACTTGGATTGTCCATAGCTGTAATTCTGCAACCACTCATAGTGAATGTTGCGTGTTTGCTTCCTATTGCTATTCTATCAGCGTTTAAGTCTAACTTTGCATTAAACATACTTCCGCCTCTGTAATATTGCTGATACAACCAATCAGAGTCAAGTCCATCTAAATCCATAGTAACATCTAATGTATAATCTCTCTTACCATTATAAGGTGCTGCTATTACCTTGCTTCCATTAACATAATGTGGTGCGGTTATATTTCTATTAACTGAGAATGCTATCTCTTTTGCTGTGTCCATTGGACTTCCTACACTTGCTCCTAATCCACCCATAGTCAATATACAATCATCCCACATATATGGTGTCATTTGCTGTGCAGTAGCCACTACTGCTCCACTATTGACTAATGTTGTTGTTGTTCCTGAATGTGGTGCAATATATTGCCCTGTGTAATCTACATCTATTGTTGCCTTTTCCCCTTGTGTCAATGTCAATGTTGCTGTGTTGATAACTGCTCCATGTACTTTTCTTACAAAATTTCTTCCTGTTCCTGCTGATTGTTTGCTGTCTTCTAAAGTAAAACTAAAGGGTGCTTGGTATCTTCCAGTTCCGCTTGTATATGCTGTCTGTCTTACATTGCTGTTAATCTCACTTACTCCATGTGTAGCAGTTGTCAGTGTTGCTCCAGATACTTCGACTATTGAACCAATAGCATAGAACATATATCTCATATCGTGTGGATGGAACGTTAATGTTCCTGTCACTTCTTCCGGTCCATCATCCATAGTATCAAAATTAGGTGATGCTGTCCCCATATATCTGTCTTCCATATAGTTTTCTGCGTCATCAATGCTGTGGTCTGTCACTTGTCCTACCCAATATGTGCTTCCAGCTACTGAATCTGCTCCGCTTGCCGCATATGCGTATGTTCCGCTTTCATGTGACCCTACAACTTTTTGGTAATCTCCTATAAATCTTCCCATTTCCTTGTTTAACCTCCTTTAGTTTTTATTGATATTAAAATGCTCCTTGAGCAATTTGACTATATCGTTCCTCAAGGGCACGTTATCCCCCCTTAAGGCATTGATTAATTCTCCTTCAGTTTTGTATATCCGTCCCAAATCCTTAGCTCTTTCTTCTCCTATTCCCTTGATTTTTGTTAAGTCCAGGTAATCCCATTCTTTGGGTTTATCATTTCTACTAAGTTCTTTAAGCCCCTCTGTAACATCTTCTGAAGTAATTGTTTTTGATTTCTTGTCCAGCCTCCAGGGTTCGTGTATCTTAATCCAGTCTAATTCGTTTACGTCTGACATTTTTACCTTTTTACCAGCTTACTTGCTTCGTACTTATTAGTGCCCAAATCTCTTGCTATTTCTTTTGAAGTTAAGCCTTCTGTAGCCAATTCCTTAGCCTTAGTTACCTTAATTCCTGCTATTACTTCTGCTTCTTTTATTGCTTCCTCCATTCCTTTTTCTGTCTTTTTTGAAACTTTTACTTTCTTGATTTTTGTTTTCTTTTTTGCCATTTTTACCTCCGATAATTTATTTCTTTAATTTGTTTTCGTATAGGTTCTTTAAAAAGTAGACTATTGGTCCAGCAATCCATGCATATTCTGCAGGTACTGATACTGCCATAGCAACTACAAAAGGTATCAGTAAATATGCTGAGTTCTTAGCAGTCTTCATTATACCTATCCAAAAACTATATTCATTTCCGAAATCAAAATTCTTTGCCATTTTTACCCCCTTACGCATTGAAAAATTTATACTGTATATTTAGTACTCGTGATTTGGGTTGGTCCTCTCCTTCCTCATCTACCTCTGTTGCTGACAGTAATGTAAAGTCGTATAAATAGTTTGCTACACTTCCTGTGCTTGATGTGAATTGTATGTCCCTCAATCTCTTATAACAGTCATTAGCCAGTTCATCCTTCTCCTTCTGATTCCTTGCCCAAACCCTTATCTCCACAAAAATAATCACATCCATCATGGTAGTCTGCATCCCTGAAGAAGCAGCTGAATAGTTAGTTAACTTAATTGTAATAATAGGATATTCAGCCAGCCTTTGAGGATAGCTTGTCATAATAAATTTAGAATTATTGCTTCTACCTGAAAGAGGGTCAGTTACACCATTAGGTAGGTCGTTCTTTATGAAGAACAATATATCCCGTATAAATGTATCAGATGCAATTACCATTTTCCAACTCACTTGTTGTTTTATATTTAAAGATTCTCACTTGAATCTAATAATAATAAATTATTAATACTATATAAAGCTTTTGCTTATATCCTTCCGACATTTGCCTTTATAATGTTCTTAACGGCATCCCTATTCCTATCTAATGAGTTATTGAAGTGCCTTCTTGCAGGTATCCTGCTTGTGCCGTGCTCTAAATACTTAGGATAATCAAGTGGTGTGAAAATAGTTGCGGTGAGGTCAGACTGAACCATATCTACTGAACTGAGGAATCTCCCTGTATCCACGCTTGTTGGTTCAGCCCTATGGCCTGAGATTGAAGCTTTTACTTCATTCTGCACAAGCCGTCCTGCTTGCCCTATTCCTTTTTTTGCTTTTTGTCTAAACGCTATACCTTTAGCCATAACATAAGCTTGTGTTTTCTTCATCCCCGTAACAGTCATCTTAAACATTTTTTCCATTATAACTAACCTATAAATGAACCGTTTTTCAAACGTCTT
>SDBV01002822.1_pt1 | contig 25924 bp, 33 predicted proteins | sample 2277081 | NCBI WGS metagenome assembly SDBV01 (sample SAMN10402039, study PRJNA504765) | marine sediment metagenome | isolation source: marine sediment core GS10_PC15, 223 cmbsf | place: Arctic Ocean: Southern Knipovich Ridge | collected 2010 | reverse complement strand
GCCCCTCACAGAGTCCCCCACAGAGCCCCACCTTTTAAGAAGAATCTTCTGTTTAATAGTTATCTTTTCAACCATCTTTAATTTAAATGGATGTATTGGATTTCTTGCTTCTTTCCAATTAACTAATTTAATTATATGATCATACCATTCCTCACAAGCATTCCAACAAGCTCTTTCGTGAGAGTCTTTCCACCATTCTGGAGTTACATCATCAAATTGAAACTTCCATTCCTTTGGATGTTTTACTGGATTTTTCATCTTTAGATAATCCTTTGGGATTATCTCACAAGGACATAATATCCCTCTGACTTCGTCTTTCAATTTAAAATACTCTATTATCTCATTATGTCCATCCATTCCTAACTTCCAATAAACTTTTTTATTTCTTGTTATAACCAAACTAAATGCTTCGCAGATTTTAATTCACCTCTTTTTTGTCTTCGACTTTGACATAAGTTTGTTCAAATATATCTGGTTTGCAAGGATAAAATTCTCCTTTAACTCCTTTGATTATCCAATCTCCTTTACTTGCCCGATGAGGACCTTCTAATGTAGGAATCCAATACTGCTGTTTATTATCTTCACATTGCTTAAATGGTGCTCCTATGAATTTCCATATCTCTTCAACATTCTTTCCTGTAAATTGTATTGCTTCAATAACAACTGGTTTCTTTCTGAATTTCATTATGACCTCTTTTTTACATTAGCAAGTTCCAGAATGAACTCTCTCCAACTTCGTTTTCCTTTAGCTTTTAATAACTTAGGATAATCTTCATCTTCAAATGTAACTCTTAGTTCTTTCATTTTTTCCTTTTGTCCTTCGGACTTTTCAAAATATATTTTAATGTTTCTAAAACTACAAAATTGTAAGAATAATCTTGAATTGTTTCTAATCCAGATGAAAAGGATTTAGGATATTTAAGTTTATATTTGTTTATCTCGATTAACTTTTCAAGTTCATTAATCATCATTCTAATTTCTTTTTCTGATTTCATCTGTGAATGTGTGAGACATACTTATTTATATAACTTTATATTCTATAGAATACAGGTATGTTTTATTTCAGACAAGTTCACTCTTTACTCTTATCTTGTTATAAGTAAAGATGTCCCATATAAAACATTTAAGTCTTGTAATGGTCTTTCTTAGAAGTTTCAATAGATTTCATAGCAATAAGACTATCTAAAACAAACTCTACTTGTTCTTTCTGGTTCATCTCATAGCACGTCTAAAGCCGAAGGCAGTCAGAAAAACTCCAAGAGCAGTCACTATTGGCTCTATTACTGTATAGTCTTTCTGCAAGACAATCAATACGCCTTCTATTCCAAGAAGCACAGCTCCCCAGAAAGTCATAGACTTATAAAATACTTTTTCCATTTGTCCTCCTAAATCTTTTCTTTTCCAATCTATCATTTCCCATGAACAGCTATTGAATCTATTTCAGTATCAGCAGAGTTAAGAAAAACTTTAAGCCATATATTTGTTCCAGAAGGCACTGTTATTTCTGACTCAGGAGTTATATTCTGAGGAGTGTCTCCTCCATCTGTGCTGAATTTATAGACAGTTCCAACCAAAGCAGAGCCTTTTACTTGAAGATGAATGCTTGTTATTTCTGGTGAAGTGTAAGTTTTAGTAAACGTACCTTCACTTCCAGAGCTTAATTTAATGATTCCATCCTCTATTTTTACGTTTGAATCTTTGATTGTGACTTCGTCACTGGAATCGAAAGTAAGTGAAATCAGAGTATTCTTCATCTTAAAAGGATTTGTAACTGTCTGTAAAGCTAGTTCGTTCTCAATTCGTTTCTTGAAAATATGAGGAATCTCTCGGCTTGTTTGAATAAAGCATTCAGTTCGCTCACTTGGAAATCTGTGAGTGTATTTATAGATTTTATACTGTCCGTGTATCTTGAAATTAGGATTACTTATCCAAATTTTATCTCCAGGACTAAGAGAAGGAAGGATGAATGCGTTGGCTTTGCCTTCAACTGGAGTCTGGTTTTTTAAAGTCAGTTCAGCAGCACTAAGCTCATTTGCCATAGCAAAAGTATTAATTTTAGAGTCGAAGACAACCTCTTCTTTTGTACCAGTACCATCAGTTGAAATAATAGGCAATCCATCAGAAGATTCTCCATAGACTATTATTTTATCTCTTTTAGTAAGCGACTGGGTTCCTAGCCCTTCTGATGAAATCAACAAGTCATTCCATACTATTGCTTCATCGTTGTTTTCAACTGAATTTTCGTCAAACATATTCAAAACTTTGTCATCATCTACATAAGCATCTGAATTGATTAATTTTCTTAAGTCATTAATGCATTCCCAAAATGGCTTGTTATTCCAGTTAATTGTAGGTTTGGTTGTTGTATCTGTACTAGTATAGTTTATTGTATACCCAGATAGATATGTGGTATTCAAGTCATCTAATATATCAGAAACTAGAGTATCTCCATTATATGACTCTGTTACTGTGATAGTAAGCAATTCGCCAGAGATGTGATTTCCAGCCAGTTCTAGTGTAAACCCTTTAGCTGAGTCATACTTTGGAAAAACCTTGTCAGTTAAGCCCTTAAAACGCCTTGTATCACCATCTGCTAGGTCAATGTAGAACTCAACTGTCTCATTTCCACTGTATTTTCCACTAAATTCTTCGTTGTTGTTATCTAAAAGGATTTTAAAATATCCAATTTCAGGGCATAAACTACGAGTCATCTCACCTGACCAAATTTTAGTTTTTATACTTACTGAATCAATCTTGATATCATTCTGAGGTGTAGCTTCTCTTGGCAAATAGTGAAAATTTTTCAAACGGCGACTAGCATAACGTGTTGGAATTTTTATCACTCCTTATTTTTGGTTTACATTCTATTTTACTGTGACAACTAGAACATAATGTAATCCCATTACTAGGATTAAACATCAAGGAAGGAAATGGTTCATAATAACATATAAAAATACTAACAAGATGATGAGGTTGTAATTTCTTTAAGTACTTCGTAGCCCCACAAATCATACATCTTTGGTCTCTTCCAACAACTATCTTACTCCATTTTTTAAATTCATTGCTATTATAGATTTTATTAGCTATTTTTTTCCATCCAATAGGTTTAATCTGTTTATAACCATATACTTCACTTACACATCCTCTACTACAATAATCTTTGCCTCTTCCTTCATAATATTTTCCACAATTTTTACAATATCCTTTGTAACTTCTGTGATTCTCACTATGGAAATGATTACAAGTTCCATCTTTTTTCAGAAATGCTCCACAAGTTTTACATCTCTTTCGTGGATTTTCTTTTGCAATCCTTCTAAGATTATCTTTTATTTTCTTACTTCTTTTGTATTTTCCTGTTGGCATTTTGAATCTTTTTCAATACTTTCCCAAAATTTCTTTTTATTCTTTATCCAATTCACAACTCTTTCTTTATCTTTGTTTGGAAGTTGGTTAAAAGGAATTATAGTTCCTCCTCCACTTTCTAAATCCATTTCAATAGTTTGCATTTCCCCTTCACAATCTGAATAAATTATTTCATAAAATGTTCTTTTTTGATTTTTGATTAACCGTATTATACTATTTTCAAGTTCCATATTAGGTCACCATTGATATATAGTGGATACCTAGTATATAAATCTTTCTTCTTGTTGCTGTTCTTGCCATTAAACCATCACCTGGCAATCATCCTGCCAATCTTGAGTTTTTACAGCTTCTGAATCCATTGAGTTAAAACAAAAATAAGTAAAAGGAATGAAAGGAAAAGTAAATGCAGAACAGTTTACCATAGAATAAGCTCTAATGTTGCCTACGGCTGAATTGTTTAAGTCGGAGACAAGGATTTGATTAGAAGTTGTTAAGTTTGTTATGTTCAATGTAGAGATGTTTGTAAGAGAACTAACTGTAAAGTTCTGACCTCTGAATTCCTGAGTCGTAAGACAAGAATGAGGAGAGTTATTGTATCTTGAATAAATATCTATATTTCCATCATAAGCAAGAGAGGCTATTTGAAATATTCCATGTGAATCATTCTGTCCATAAGGTTCTACATTTGATTGATTTCTGCTTGAGTAGAATACTTCAAAATAATCTACGATTAACGAAAGATTAAAAGGAGAATATTTAACAAAGATAGTCCTGTTTAAACTAGATGAATAATCTGCGTTATGTGCATAAACTGTAATGTTCTTGCTTCCTCTGAAATCAAATCTTAAATCATTAACCTGAACTGTTCCATCTGTATAGGTTAATTTAAAAGGAATGGAATTAAGAGATTGAATTGCTGTTGTATTTAATCTAACAGGATTGATGTTTTCAGTCAGGTTTAAGTTGCTTATCTCTAAAACTCCTCCACTTCCTGCAATGAAAGTAACTGGAATTAAAACATCACTTGTCTGTCCAGAAGAATTAATATAAAGATTAATCTGTCTGTCTGTTCCATTATAATAAACAGGAGTAGAAGAACCATTTAATTCAAAATTATAAGAATTTACAATCCTATTATTAATAGAAATTTCAAGTGAACTCATAACAGTAGGGATTATTTCTACTTTAACATCACGTATCAAAAATGATGTATCATTAACAGAACTATTACCAAGTGCTTTCCAAGCAAGTTTTTTTCCAGTTGCTACAAAAGTATGCCTATCTCCGTTTGTAACTGTTTCCCAAGTTGAATTATCTGCTGTTAAATAATAGTCTATTTTAGTTCCTGTTGGTTTATAATCACTTGCAGTTAAAGTTGCCGCTGCTATATCATCTATTGTTTCGTTTATTACATTTGATATTATCTCTACATTTCCTTTATCAAAAACCCCAGACGTTTTATTCAGTCCAAATCCTCCTAATTTAATCGTATAAACTTTAGTTGTGTGACTTGCATCTATTTTACAAGGACTACCATCTGGAGTATTAACAGCAAAACTATCATAGAAATCAAAAATCCATTCTTCATTTGAATCTAATGTAGCCAATGACACTGTTGAATCAAAAGAACCATCTATATAAACATTAAAATTATTGCCTTCTCTGTATAATTCAAGAAGAGGATTATCACTTGAGCTACCTGCAGCTTCTCCACTTTGGAATTCTGAATAAGTTTTCAAATTAACGGTTTTACTTCCATCACTAATTCTGATATAGAAAAAATATTCTGCAGTATTAGAACCAAAAGATAATGACCATACAAAAGAATAGCTATAATTCATTTTTGCGTAACTAATATTTCTTAAATCCATTAGTTCTTCTTCGTTGTAAGTTCTTGTAAGTTTCCAATTTTTAATCACATTACACTGCCCACCTGGAAGATTACTATATGATGAAAAAGCATAATAATAAGCATTTTCTGTTCCTCCATCTCTAAATTCTTCTGTTGCCCAAGTGTCAGTTCCTGTATTGTTAATTATGTCCCAATTACTTTTTGTATCATTACTTTCAAAATTTGCAATCTCAAACGGAAAAGAACCATTAATATGCCTATATCCTTTTGTTTCATTAAAAGAGGCATTATAACTAAATTTATTATTTCCATCTAAACTAAAAGCATTTATTGTAAAATTTAAAGTTCCATTTCTGTCTAAGGGATTTCCCTGATTTGAATAATTAATGTAAATAGTCTTGCTTCCAGCTGTCGTAAAAGAAAGATTAATTTTATCAGTTCTAACCCCAGAATAAATGAAAAGATTTTGATAGAGATTATTTCCAAGTAGAATACCTGGAAAATTTAAAATATTTGTGTAATTTAAAGTTATATTCTTAGGAGAATTTAAACCAGTAAGATTAATACTTGCATTATATAAATCTGTTTTGTTATTTATATTTACAGCAGTCTGGCTTCCTGAACTGATATTGTTAGAAGTATTTGTATCATTAAATTTATTTATTCTAAGCAAATCAATTGAATAATTAAAAGGGCTTAATTGATTTATATATCTGTTTGTGTCATCTAAAATATCTATAAAATTCAAATTAGTAGAAATATTCACGGTAGTTTCATATTCGTAAGTTCTATTTGCTTCAATACTATTAAGATAAAGATTAGGAGAAACTATTGTAAATGTTCTCAATAAGCTTGTATTCATATTTCCACTTGTATCATTTGCATACCATCTGTAGCCGCAAGTTCCAAAAGATAAACCTGTAGTTCTGTTTATTACTAATAAAGAAGGTGTTCCACTTAGGCTTCCATTTGAATTATTATTCCAGATACCTGAAGATGAACAATTCCAGCTAAATGCATACCAGTCCAATTCATAATCATCTTCGATTGTTATATTAAACTGAAAGGAATTTCCTGTAAGCAAACTTGAAGCATTCGTACTTTCATTAGAAAAAGAAGGCTCTTGAGTATCAATTATATAAGTGACATTAATTGTTACATTCCAGACTGTATGATTGTTTCCATTATCATCAAGTCCCCAGAATCCTATAGTTTGAGGAACATCAGGATTTGTTAATTGGTCATTGGTTGCTAAAGTGCAAGTCCAGTTATTTCCAGAGACAAAAGTGCAGTTTCTGTTAAGCCCTGCTGTATCAAAAGTATCACCAGAGTTATTTCCTATCCTTACATTATCACAACTTCCATCATCTATACAATTCAAATAAAAAGATGGAGTAGAATCTAAAGTAATATTTTCATCTTCTCTACCATCAATTGTTGAAAGTAAGACAACATCTGAAAGAGTTGGTGGTGTTGTATCTGGTCTTGGTTTTTCAAAGATAAGTAAGTCATCAATCTGTATTGAGTGACCTTCTCCACTAAAAGATGAAAAAATAACTGCATCAACAGTATCTAAATTATTAAGAAAACCTAAACTACTTCCATTATCTCCACCATCAATAGAGACACTAAAGGTGTGGGTATTAAAATCTATTGAAGTGATATTGATAATTATATCCTGAGCAGGAGTCAAAGTAGTTAATAGAGTACCACCATTTGTATCATTATAATATAAGTTAGCATTGGTTCCATCAGTATTGGTATAAAGATATATAACTGGAGTTGTACCGTTTATTAATGAATAAGCAAATTTATTTCCTGTTGAAATGTCAGCAGCACCTTGATAGAGAAAAGACCAATGAGTAGGGGTGCCTGAACCATTAGTGAAATCTCTTATTCCTGCATGATTAGCAAATAATGCAGCTACAGAACTATCAAGAGAAGTTACATATCTATTAAATTCTATTCTTACAGAACCAGTAGTACCTTCAATTTCCACCCAACTATTCCCCAAATCATTACCAGTTGTTCTATTAAAAGAATCATTAAAGAGAACATTTGCAGAAGCAAAACTACTTAAAACTATTATCATTATTAAAAATAGGATTATTTTTTTCATCCATGCACCAAACTATTTAATTCATAAGCCCATTCAATTATTTTTTCATGAAATGGATATTTACCCATTAAACTTTTTAATTCTTTTATTCTTGTTTTTTCCATTTTCTAAGATAACTTTTTCCTTCTGAACTGATTAGTTCTGTTTTTCCTGTAATCAAGTCCTCACATTCTCTGTCTACGCTTCCATCTGTTCTCCAAGTAGAAGCACCTTTGCCTCCTTCTTTGTTTGAATAACAGCAAAGTTTAGTATCTTGTAATATACAAGAAGCTCGATTTCCTTCATAGAGTTTTCCATCAACATCTAATTTCCCATTTTTGATGCAATCAACCTGTTCGTTTTTATGAGGAATTTCTTCTATATAATCAAGACAACGATAAGAATAACATTGTTCTTTTATCTCATAGTATGTTCCATTTGTTGCAATTACTCCATCCGTTTTATTTGATTCAATGGTTACATTACGACAATCAGCACAGTTCTTATAATGTCTTATTTCGTCTATCCAGTTTTTATAAAGTGGAACACAAAGTTCTTTAACTATTTTGTCTCCGACTTGAACTCCAGAAATCCAAAGAGGGTTAAGATATTCAGTCTCAAATCCAAATCCCCATTCAATGTCTTTCCAGATTTCCTTGTTTCCAACTAATTTAAAATGTTTGACTGAGTATCTTGGAAAAACAAATATATATTTTCTGTCTTTAGGAATGTTACCGAGTCTGGTTTCCATAGTGAAATCCATAGGCACCCATTTTCCGTAATATTTTACATAAAGCTGATAGTCTTTAATCTCTGGAATAAAATCAAGTTTGATTTCATTTCTGTTGTAGATATAAATAGAACGATAAGTTGGATTTCTTACGTCAAAGTACGAAGTACAAACATCAGTACAATAAACATCTCCAGAAATATCAATTATCTGCAATCCCCAAAATTGTAAGACTAAAAAAAAAGCTACTAAAGTACCGCCAATTGGAATATAATATCTTCGGTATCTTCTTTCAGCCATCTCATCCTCTATGAGTTCCTACTGCAAATTGTAACATAATAGGAAAAGCTTTTCCTTGAGTAGATGGATGTTCATCTCCTATTCGCATAGGAACTTCTGAAACTTTGCATTTAATTATATTTCCATATTTTGTAATAGTTGTAGTCCCTATTTTCCAAGTAAGAACAAGAGACCCATCTAATTCAACAGATTGCATAGCCTCTAATTGGTCTTTTTTAACCAAAGCAGTAGTTCCTGTTGTGGGTTCTTCAAGAAGATAACCAGTAAGTGTTATTACTTGTTTCAATTGCTGGATATCTATATTAAAAGTTTTTGGATTTGCAATATCTGTAACAGGAGTTTTATTTTTAGCATCTGTAGATTTTGGAACTGGAAGGATAATCAAGTCTTTGACATAATCATGTTCTATTTTATAGCAGTTAATATCTAAAGTATATGTTCCATTTGTTAAATTTGCTGTTGTTGTATCGGCTGCCATTTTTAAGGTATACTCTGAGGAGTTACTCTCACTATTGAATCTGTATTATTATCAATAACTACATGAACAGTAGGTGAAGAATCTTTGAAAAAATCTGTAATTCTTTCTTTTAAATCGCTTATATCTCCTGTTTCCATGACTTCACTTGCTTTTTCTTTAAATTCTGCTCCTGCAGGTGCTAGTCCTCCTTCTCCTTTTATTCCAGCTATCCACCATTTCCATCCTTCTATAGATTCGGCAAGTATTTTTGCTATTCCAGCCATAACAGATAATAAAGTGTTTAAATTTCCTATATTTAATTCAGATATTGCATCAACAAAATCTTGAAAACTATCTGTAAATTCTGTCCAAGAAGTCTTAACATCTTCAGGTACTAATTCAGCAAACCACTCCACTAGTTTATTTTTTTGTATTTTAAGCCAAGTAGGAAGAAACTTACCTAACCATTCAAAAGGATGAGCTAATGATTGTTGTGCTTTTATTCCAAATATTCCTCCAATAGATACCCATAATTCAGTAAGTTTCTTTTTGATTGAAGCAATTGGATTAGCAATTGCTTCAATTGTTTCAGCTGATAAACCCATACTTTCCATTAATTTCATTACAGGACCACTTTCTAAAAACTTATCCCAAAGTCTATCTAATGCACCTATTATTTTATCAACTGCTCCACTTATCCAACCAGTAAGCATACTCCAGATTCCACCTTGTTTTTTGACTTCGTCTCCTACTGCTGATACTGTTGGAGCTAACCCAATAAATGCTGCAACTAATGCAAGTATTCCTATCTTAGAACCTGCCATTGAAGCCATAAAAGTAAATAAAGCTCCTATTGCTACAATGATTGGAGTAATTATTACACTAAATGCCATAAGTAAAGAACCAATTCCAAGCCCAAACATACCTATAAAAAATAATAAACCTCCAAGAACTACTCCTATTACTGTAATCCATCTTATAAATTTTTGAAGTCTTTCACTTTCATTCATCCAATTCATAAATTTAATTGTCCAATCCAATAATTTAAGTGCTACAGGTAGAAATAAAATAGTTAAAATAGTAGACCATAATTTGAAAACTCCTGTAACAGTAAGAGCAGGTTTAATCAAACCAGTGAAAAATCTCTGAATCCCCATTCCAAAAAACATAACACCAAGAAGTTCCATACGAAATCCTCTGAATCCATGAGTCAACCATCTAACTCTCATACCAAGTCTTCCCATTACTCCAAGTTGTTTCATCATTCGTTTGTTTAATCTTCCAGTGCCATCATCAAATTTTCTAAACTCCTGCATTCCCATACCCATAATTCCACCAAGTTTATTGAATCTTTTGGCAAAAGCTGTAAGATTTTCTTTTTCTCTTGTAAACTTTGTTTTCTCTGCAATTAAACTTCCAAATCTATTATAAGTTTTTGAAATTTTTTCAACGCCATTTCTTAATTTTCTTGTAGAAGTCTCAATTCGTTTAGCAGCACCAGTAACTCTATCAACCATAGTTACTATAACCTCTATATTTTTTCTTACCATTATCTTCTTGCCCTTTTCATTTCAGTTGCTTCTCGTTTGTAATGCTTGTCCATTTCTTCAAGTAAAGCATTGAATAAAGGAATTGAAATACCTTTTTTGATAATTTTTTTGTCTCCGACTAGGTATACTTCATCTAACGGATTTATCTTGAATTCTCGAATGAAATAAAAAAGGGTTTGAGCAAAATCAGCCTTTTGTTCCTTTTTTATCCCTAGATTCTGAAGTATGTCTGCCACTTTGTTTCTCTTTAATTTTTTTCATAAAATCTTTGTCTTTGATTTCTTCAAGTTGGTTTACTTCCAGTATTGCTTCCATTAGGTTAGTCAGATGGTCTAAACTAATCTTATCAATCTCTTCATCTGTTGCATCTGGAACTGAGTCTTTTAATGTTTTTGTAATCACTTGTATTATAGCCTCTGCCTGTGCTTCTTTGTTTGATTCATCTCCGATTTGAATAAGAAGTGGCAGAGAGCTAACTGTAAGTGGCTTTATGTCTAGGGTTATTTCACCTATCTTTACTTCTTTTCCTTCTCCTACTAATTTTCCTAATTTACTCATTTTATCACCTTTTCTTTTCCATCTAGTGTTCTGATGGTTTTCTTTTCTGGTTCTTTAGAACCTTGCTTTAATTCAGCAATCTGTTCAAGTGCTTCAGTTGCCATTGCTTTAGCAACTGAAGCACCATCTATTACAATTCCAAAATAAAAATCCAAAAGAAATTTCAAGGTAAATCCATAATGTGCACTTCCTCCCTTAGGTTTAAACTCTTCATCAGCTAGTTTCTTAAACTGATTGAGTGCCTTAATAGGCACATCAGTTATAGTCAAGTCTGGCTTAAACTTGTCTACAAATTTCTTCGCTTCCTTTACTGCTTCTTTTCCTTCCATCATGCCCAGTATGTTGCTCCAGGGTCATAATTTCCAAGTGCAGGTAATTGTGCATTTCCATCATTGGATTCCATCTTAGCAAGTGCAGTTCCTAGTTTAGTGAACATTCTTCCTTTGAACACAAGAGTTTGTTTTAAAATTCCATCTGTCATCGCTGTTTTGCAAGAGGTACAAATGCAATCAGCTAAAACGAATCTACTTCCTTTGCTTGCAGCTTTGAGTGCCCCGCTTCCAGTTGGATGGATTGTAAAAGTTCCTGTGCCTACTCCATCACTATTTGGAGTATCTCCTGTAGTAACTGTATAAACACTTGTTCCATTATGGGAAACTATCATATAATTCCCTCCATCTGCTGTGCCACTTGTCATTTCAAGCATCTTTCCTGCATGGTCATTTGCTGTTTGAGCTCCACCTGTAATGGAAGGAGTGCCATCTGAACTTGTACTTGCAGTTCCTGTAGTGTCTGCTTCGTTTGTCCACATTATTGCTACTCTAAATTTAGTAGTAGTATTTGTCATTGTTGTTTCAAAGGGTTGTGTTTCATCTGCATCTGAACCTGATTCAAATGTTCTAGTTGGGATATAAGCAAATGCATCAAAATAGCCTTTTGCTACTCCTCCTTCTGGAGTTCCTCTGGTTGCTCCACTTGTTTGTCCTGTCCCAGATTCCAATGGATAACCCTCAAAAGTAATAGTACAGATTCCTATGCTTCCATGTTTAGGTATCTGTCCTAAGTTAAGAAGTTGAATTGTGTCTAAATCTCTCTCTCCTGTGTCTATGTCAATTGTTTCGGACAAAGCTTCATATTGGAGTTTAATGTAAGGATTTCCTGCTTCATTCTCGCATTCGACAGAGATTAAAGCGGTTCTCTGCCATGCATCTTCACTTCCTGTTGCTGCCATTTATATCACCTATGCCCATTTCCCTGTACTTGCAGTGTAATCCCCAAGTGCTACAAATGCTGCTGTTGCATCACAAGATTCCATTTTTATGTTTGTAGCTGCTGCTTTATCAAAACATATTCCTTTAAAGACAAGTGTTTGTTTCAGAACTCCATCAGTGAAACTAGTTTTGCAACTTGTGCAAAAGCAGTCTGCCATTACAAATCTCATCCCCTTGTCTCCACTGTCTACATCATCAGCAGCATCGGTAACATCTGTATCATTAGTCCAGAGTATTGCTACTCTGTATCTGGTTAGAGTATTACTCATATCTACGTCATGAGGCTGACCTGAAATCAAGGGAGCACTAGCAAAGATGTCAAAAAAGCCATCTCCTGTGGCACTTGTTTCAGTTGCTGCTTCCAATGGATAACCTTCGAAAGTAATTGTAGTTATGCCGATTGCCCCATGTTTAGGTATTTGACCTAAGTTCAATAAGTCTATTTTATCTAAATCTCTTTCTCCCATGTCTATGTCTACAGTCTCTGTCATAGCAGTCAATCTTACTTGATGGGTTGCATCACTTGCAACTTCAATCACGCATTGTCTTTGCCATGCATCCTCATCTCCAGTTGCATTTATTGTCATTTTAATCTACCCCCTGCTTTTTCTTTTTGCCTTTGATTTCATCTTCAGTTATCAATCTTAATCTTTTGGTTCCGCCACCAGCAAGAGTTTCTCCAGTTAATTTTGTCTCAACAGACTCACCTGGCTTTAAAGTTATTAACTTCCCATCTTCTTTGAAAGCTAACGTAGCTGGACTATATGGTCTTCCTAAATCTGGGATGACAGTTTTGTTGTCATTCGTTACATTTTTTATATATTTTTTCATTGTTTCACCTTCTGTTTTTTTTCAGTTCAACTAACAATTCTGTTTCCAATTCTATTCGCAACAATATCAAGCCTGTTCAAAGTTTTTCTATATCCTGATTCTATAAATCTATGCCTAGTTACAAAAATAGAACCTCTAATTCCTCCTTTAGGACCATATCTAACTCGAGATTTTCCTGTTATCTTCATAGTCCCAAATCTTTCTTGAGCCCATTGTGTTATTAGTCTTCCTCGTTTTAAAGATACATAATGTCCTGGCATTATATCCAACCTAGCGACAATCCAAGGTATCTGTATTACATGTTTTCCTTTTCTTATTCTTTTTGCCTTAATTGGTTTAATCATTTTATTGTGCCATTCTTTTATTCCAGCATTCATAGCAGATTCTTTCATGGCTTTTGCTCCGAATCTAGCAAGATTATATGTTTCTCTATCTCCTATTTTTTCTATTTTTCTAGGTAATCCTCTCATCCATGGAAAAACTCCATGTTTATCTACAATCTTAACACTAACAGCAGTTACCATTAATCAAACCTCTGAAGTGAATAATCTATTGTTTTAATGTATGTTTTATTTCCTCCAATAAAATCTATATCATTTGATGTTCCGTTTATACCTACATAATGAATGCTTCCTGTCTTTAAATCATTTATTGCTGTAACAGAAAGAATGTTTTTGATTTGTTCAGAAAGTTCATTTGCTTCTAGTCTTGTTCTTGAATGAACTTCGACTGGAAGAGAGTGCATTATCAGTTCTTTGCTTGAATCAAGAACCTTGACTTCAGTATCGAAATCAGAGAAGTCGAAGACAACAATAGGAAACCTAAAACCTCCAGAACCCTGACCAATTCTATCTGTCTGAGGCATACCATCAAATATCCATTGTGTTGTATTTGCTCTGGCTTGTGTTCCACTTAAAGGGTCAGTAATATTAGAACTAATTACATCTAAAATAACAGCTCTTGTAGCTGTCAATTCATATCTTTTTGTTACACCGTCTACGATTTGCTTTTATCCTCCATCATTTGATAGACATGGAAAAGCTTAGAGATTCTGGACTTAGTCCCGAATGGCTCTAATTCCAGTTTCTTACAGTATCTTCTTTATTTAAATAGTAAGGAAAATAGGGGGTGTTCCCACCATATACGATAAAATAATAATATTTCATTTTTTTAAGCCAATCATAGATAATAACCACCCTGCTGGATTAACACTAAATGAAGGTCTCATTTCCAATTTTCTTATTCTTGTGAAAAATAAAGTATGTTGTTCTCTGTTTAATTTGTGTTCTCCCTTGATATTTTCTAACGACTCTAACACTTTCCCTTTGAATTCTGCCATAGATAGTAATGTCTTGGTATTAGCCATTATATTCACTCTTTTCTTTCCAAATATTTCCAATAGGAGGAAATGATTTTGTTTGAAGTATGCTCTTTATTTCCATATCATCCACAGCTAAATTTTGAATTGCAGAAGAGAGTCCTTCTACTTCACTAGCACTTATATTTAATCTTTGAAGAGTACGCTTTGCAAAAGACTTGCCTGTCATTAAAATAGCAAGTAATTTAATATCTTCATCTACTGAACTAGTTCCTTGTTTGTATGTGCTTCGCACTTGGTCTTTGCCTGAAGCTGGAAAAAAAGTAGAAGCTCCAGTTATTTCAACTCTTCCTGTGTTTAAATTGATGTTTAAATCTTCTTGGTTATTGAATCTAACATAATCAAGTCTCATGTCTCCTACGGAGACTGTAGTAGCAGAGGAAGCATAAGTTATTTTAATAGCCACATAATCGCAGGCAGTAGCATTTGGAGTTCCTGTAGTAGAAGCGTCTGAACTATCTGAGTCAAATATCAAATTAAGAGTGCTCCAAGCAGCTGCACCTATTTTAGTTCTGTCGTAGACAAAAGAATAATAATTACTAGAATCATTTCCTATTCTTATTTCAACTGCCGTGCTTCCTGTTGCTTTTAATTCAGTTATGTCTTCACAGTAAAAATCTAATTTAAAATCAGAACGAGTGAAATCAAAAGTCTCAGAAAGTGTTTTAGAAAAAGTAACATTATCTACAGTTCCTCCTGTTTTTGTAATATTAAGACAGCCTGTGCCTTCATTTACTTCATCATTTGTTGTATTAAGTGTAATAGCTCCATCTGTACTGGCAGTCCAGTCAGTAGTGGCATCACAATTATCTAAAGATAAATACATTATATTTCTCCATTCTTCTGCTTGAGAAGGAAGAACTACATTTACTTCAAATCTAGAGATTGAATTAACTATTGTGTTTTTTAGCCAAAAAATTCTTTGATTTGATTTAACAGTATGTAATTCATTTGAGTAAGAATAGTAACTTCCATCATTATCATCCCATTTTCTGTAAGTTAGATTATCTATTCTAGTCTCTACCATCTGACCTACTTTAACAATGGTTTGAGGCTTGATTCCATTAGCGTTATCTTCATCATAAACAGATACCTGAAAATAATCCAAGAAATCCTGAACAGTAAAATATCTGAGACTTGGTGCTATAGTTGCTGCTACAAGAGTCAAAGTAACCTGTGTTCCACCTGTGTCCTGGACTATAATCGATTCTTTTGCTTCATAACCTTGATATAGAACAAAATAAGAAATTCTGTCTCCTGGAGTCCAGCCACTTGGAAAAACACTTTTATTTGCTAAGTTGAAAACAGCTTCTCCGCTTGAGTTAGTGTTTAAGTCTTTAGTCTCGTTAGAAGTCTCATTACGGATAGTAGTCCGTACATCAGCCATGACTGTAGTTCCATCTGTATCATGAACAATTATTCCAAAAACGTGAGGTGAGCCTGGCACTAGGCATCACCTGTATTCCCATTCTCCCTTAGAATTCTTCTGGTAGTGAGTCGCTACATCTACCATTCCCTTGGGGTGTGTTTCAGGAGCTCTATGAGAAACATCAGGGTCGTGATATCCTTTTGTTCCAGGATGTTTATGATGAAGTTTTAAGTCTCCATCTCTTCCTCTGTATGTTTTCATTCCTGTATTTGAGCTAGTGAATATCTTGCTGTTGAATAGCTTAAAGAAAACACCTGCGCCAGCTAAAGCAGATAAGATTCCTGTTATTAACCTTCCAGCTAAATCGCTCTCTTCTGGACAATCATCTGAACAAGAGACGGCAGTACAAGGAACTGATGTGCATGGTTTAGGTTCACATACAGTAGCATTACCATCTTCTTCAGTGCATTCAGTACATTCATCACAAACAACTGGTTCAATAGGCAATCCTACTGTCTCCGACTCTGCTCCGATTGTAATTTTAACTGTAGGAATCTCATCTGGAACTATTACATCAAAGGTACTTTGGTCTTTAATTGATTTCTCTGGATTTTTAAAGATAATCCCTTCATGAGTAAGATAGTTATCATCAGCATAAGAAATTGCTTTGTATAAAATATCTAAGAAATCAAATTCTATAACCAAGTCTCCTATTATGATACTTCCTTTTTCAAGATAAACTTCTGATTCTCCTATTCTTACTTTGTTTGAAATAAAGACTTTGTCTTTGTCTAAAATGCCTTCGGCTCCTACATAAAGTATCTCATAATCCTGATTGTTATAACTGAAAGAATCATCTTGTCCATCTTCTCTTTCTCCCAATACATAAAATAGATTATCTCTTAATTTAATGTCTATTTCAGTTATTTCCGAAGAAGTTATTTCATTTAATTTGATGATTGCAAAATCTTCAGGAAGAGTGATTTTATCTCCAAGTTTAAGTGGTTTCTTTTCTTCATCAAGATACTGATATTCTTCATTATTTCTGGTTCCAATATAACCATCTTGGACTATATAATCCCATCCAGGAGAATATTCATCTCCATCAGTTATTACTTCTTCAATATCTTCAGCTACTCTTATTGAACAAATATTTGGTTTATCTTCTCTTTCGATAGCTTCATCTACATAAATTTGGATTTCCCCAATTTCATCTATTTTATCTCTAAAAATTTGTTGGCTATCTCCATTATAAGATAAATAAACAGCATTCTCACTTATTGAGATAATTTCAATGGATAAATTATTATAACTTATTTTTTCTCCTTCTATACATCCTTCTTGATAACCAAATATTTCACCATGCCTGATAATCATTCTAGTCGGAGACAAAGAGATTATTTCTAAATCTTTATCCAAGAAATTGATTTTAAGTTCTTCATCATCATCTAAAGTAAATGTAATCTTATCACCAAAGACATAACGATATTCTATTGCTTCTTCTTCAATCAAAAAACGAGGTTCTAACCCATAATCTGAATCATCAATACTTGTTTCAATACACCCTTTGAGTCTAATCTCTTCATGAGTGTCGTATTCTTCTGTATCAAAATCAATAATTCCATCAAATAGTTTAGTTAGTTTGCTATCTGTAATGATTACATCAATACAGTCTCCGAAGTTTGCTTCAATCAAAGCTATTGTATTATCTGCATTAGAAGTTACTTTGTCTTCGACTATTGGTTCAGGTTCAACTGTGACCAGAGAACATTCTTCACTAATACATTCATATCCTGTTGCACAGTCAGAATCAACTGTGCATTCAGGCTCAGGCATTGGAGGTGCTTCAGAAAGCTCATAAGAAATGGTACATTCTTGAGGACAGTCTAATTCGTTTACATTAAACGTCTCTCTGCAAGAATCATAACCGCAGTCTACTTCAAGAAGAGAACAACCACCTACGTCTTTGAAATGACCGTAATCTCCTACATTTACTAGAACTCCGCCTAGATTGTTAGTCACTTGAGTGACTGTTTTACCATTACAGGTAAAATCAACAGACAACCCTTCGACTGCTCCATGAAAACTAACATAAACCACAAAAGGTTCAGAAGTAGGTGCGCCAGCTAAAGCCGCAGGCATTAACAACATTAATCCAATCAGTAAAGTTAATAATTTTCTCATTTTATCCTCCAGTATGATTACCTATTATTTCTCCACCAGGAGTGAAGTTTATTGTAATATTATAAGGTATATAAGCCCAAAGTGTATCTAAATAATTTTTGTAATTCTTTCCAAGAATGGTATCATTATTCCAACTCCATCTAAAAGGTGCATCTATATACTCCTGATTTGAATTATTGAATCCAGATAGATAATCAATTTGAAATTCTAATCCTTCTGTTGAATTCATAGCATCTCCGAAATAAGAATTAGAATCATTTGAGGTTGTATTTCCTCCACTTTCATTTCTAAATAAGTTATAACTGATATTTCCAAAAGAATACTCATGGTATAATCCAAAATAAACATGCCCTCCTGTTATGTTTAAATAATACTGAGGAGTACCTGTATTATTTCTGAAATAAGTGGTATTAGTACTTTCATATAACTGGACTACGTCTCCTATTTTCATATCATGACTTTCACTGCTTGAGCCTGCAGCACTGGAAAATATCCAGGACTGACCTGTGTTATTCCAATAATATACAAAATCTGCTCCACTAGTTAGTCTGTAATCTGAAAGATTTATAGTCAAATCATAAATACTCCAAAGACTCCATCCTGTGCAAAGAGGGATAGGAGAAGGGATTGTCATTTCAGAATAAGAAGTATTGCAGTTTGCTGCTCTATCGCAGATAGAAGCATTAGCATAAAAGGTAGTTTCATAAGAATCATTAAAATTAAGAGGTACTGTTTGATTTATAGCATAATCTGATTCTATCTCTGTAAATGTCTGAGACATAGAAGTCAAGCCATATTTAAAAGTTAAATTAACTTGTTCGCTTGAATTAAACTCTACAGTAAATCTTTTGCAGTTTGCTGCAGAACTCGTATAATTTATATTTCTAAGTATCCCTGGCATAACTGTATCTATGGTAATCGTTCTGTTTGTGGTTTCAGTTGTTCTTGCAGCATCATCACTACAAATAACATTCCATTCATAATTTCCATCAGTTGCATTAAAGGTCATATTGAGTTGTGTTCCACTTGTATAAGACTTAGTACGATTGATTGACCCATTTACTCTAAGGATACAAGTATTTGCATTAGCGTCTATAACTGTCAGATTGATTATAGCAGAATATCCTTCTGTTCCAATTATATGATTGACATAAGAGTTATCAGAAGGACTATTTAATGTAATAGCAGGATTAGTTGTATCTACAATAATACTCTGATTAGAAGACCAACCGTATATATTTGAATTTCCTGTTTCATCACATCTCGGATTCCAGACTATATTTCCTTCACTAAATACTTTATAAGTCGATTTAAGAGTATTATTTACTGCAGTATTCGCTCCAGGTTCCTGAGTCCAGTTTCCTGTATCATTTGAATAAATATAACAAAGATAAGTAGCATCATCTCCAGTAACAGTAATATTAATATCGACTGTTTCAGAATCTGAATATCCTCCAGTTGTAGGATTATTAACAGTTATAACAGGAGCATCTTCAACGTATACAGTTCTGTTTGAACCAATAAAACTGCAACTAGAACTGATAGTATAATTTACTCTCACAGAAGAAGTGGAGATTACTTCAGTTAAAATAGTGTTTCCACTTCCATTATAAGTTGTCTTGGTTTGATTACAGCGAAAATATCCATCAGTTGAACCATTTAAAATACAAGCTGATAATATTTCTCCAGTGGTATTCTCAACACCATCTAAAGTAAGAACAGGATAATTGACTAGTCTTCCTCTGCCTGCTGTGACAATAAATGAGTTGGTGCAATTTACATCACATAATCCATCTCCAGTTAGGTTAGTGTAATTATCAAAGATAGTAAACACATCTGGTGCATCCAAAAAAACATCTTCATTATAAAAACTGGTAACATTATCACAAACATAAGTATTCCAGACAAAAACTGATCCATCTAGTAAATCTTTTGAAAATATAGATGTGTTCTCACTTGGAAACGTAGTATTTACTTCAATAGAAGTTGTAATTATAGTTGTATCAGTAAAATTAATTTTAAAAGTCCCACTTATATTATGATATAAAGTAACATTCATAATAGCTCCACTTGCACCAGTGGGTGTTGAGTTTACTTCAAAAGTAATATTCCCCATAACTCCTCCTTCTTTAATTAAATAAAATTCATCAATAGGATTAATGTATTCTACTGAAAGAGCATAAACTAGTATGCTCATTAATATTATCATAAACAAAAAATGTATTATCTTTTTCATTTTTTACCTCATAAATCTACAGCCCCAATATCTTCATCAACAGTAGTGATACTAACTTGGATTCCTCCTCTTACAAGTGTAACTTCTTTGCTTCCAACTGCTATTCCACTTATTTCAACCATAAGCTTGTCTCCTACTTCCCATTCTAAATCTGAATTAGCAGGATTTAAAACACATTCATCTCCAGTCCTAAATTCTCCAGTGATAGTTCCTCTACCTTCTAAATTAGTCACTTTACATCTTTCTCCAATAGTGGACTTACTAGCAGTATCCTTAACTTTTATTAAATATTTTGTATATCTTGTTGGCATTATTTCACCCTTATATAAACCTTTGTTGTGGTTCCACTTGCTTGAGTGGTTCTGATTGTTATTTTAAAAACAAACGGTTGATTGAATTCTTCTCTATACGGTTTATTATCTGATACTGTTGCAGGGTCTGTAAATGTAATATTGTTTATTCCTATTATTGTAATTGTTTGGTCAGCCCTTAACAAAAAAGCTTTTGCTGAATTATAAGGTGTATTCCCACTTGCACTTAAACTGTTATTGAAGTATTTTTCTGTGTCTGTGTCGTTTGCACTTGTTTCACTTGAACCTATATTTATATTTACTGTCTTTGTGCCATCTACTGCGAATTCTTTGTTATCTCCTTCAGTAGTATCTAAAGTAAGTCCAATACTCATATTTTATCCTCATCCTGTAGTTTGAGTATTTTGACTATTATGTTGTCTGGCGACTTCCTCTTGTCTATCTTTTCCTCTCCAAACTCTTTTTCACACCAGTCTTTAAATCGGTTGTTTCCTTCTTTTTTGTATTTTCTGATATAATAAGCAAGTTTTACATTGAGTTTCTCCATATCCCATTTAGGGAATTGTTTGTCTACGACTTCTTTATCAGTTTTAGGTTCTTTGTCTTTTTTATTCTTGATTTCTTCTGCTATGTCTATTCCATATTTTTTCTGCTGTTCTTTTGTTAATTGAGGAACTGAATCCTTTAATTGAACTTCTATCATCTCTGGATTGTTAAGGATAAGACGTTTCACGAAAATCTCAGGAATTAACTTTCCTTTTTGAATTTTAACTTCAGTACATCCTTCAACTGTACTTGGACAGGGAGTTTTATCCTTATGAAAAAGAGAAATGTTATCTGGTGATTTGAATTCTGATAATTTTAATTCCATTTCAACCTCGCCCCATAATCAAAAGAGAAATTATATCTCCTCCGTCTGTTGGTTTTATTGCAATAGTCTTTCCGCTTATTCCAATTCCAACCCCATCATTATCACTTTCGTTGTTTGGAATTACTGCTATTATCTCTTCAAAATAGGGACATTGCCATGTATCTGTAGCGGTAGTTGTTGTCAATCTAACACAAACAAGTCCAGGAGGCAACAGTTCAGTTGCATTTGTTGTATGAGTTGTTATTTCTGTCATCTTACATCCTCCCTACTACGAATAAGTAGCCAGCTATACCAGAACCGCTTGAAAGAGTAAGAGTCACTCGTCTTCCACTCCAAGAACATTGGATTTCAATTCCATCTGTACTAGACTGACAGGCAAAAGCTGATTCTACTTCTCTTAGTTTTTTACAATCGAAATAATCTCCAGAATTTAAATTAGAAAACTGAATAAACTCTACATTCATTATGCCTGAATCGGCTGTATTCGTAGTATTACTTTCAGTTAGAGCTGCCATTATATATCCCCAAATATTATAAAAGAAAATACTTCTTTTGTTGAGTCATGGTAGATTGTTATCTTTGCTGCTTTTCCGTCTGTTCCCTGTGTAACCACTATTTTAGGCTGGTCTATCCTTGCTTCATTAAGAGTATCTCCGTGGTTGCAAACTAAAGGAGTTTTTATCTTCTCGAATTTTCTAGAGAAAAAATAATCTCCATTTGCATCACTAGTTACATTAAATGCCTCTATACTGGGGTCTCCAGGACACTCGATGTATCCGTTTATTCCTTTGGTTGTAACAGTTTGAACAAGTCCTGCTCCAGCCATTGTCAGTTCTGCTGCTGCCATTTTAAAATAAAAATAAAACTACTTTACGTAGTTTTCAATCCAGATGTTCTTGCGTTATGACTTGGTTTTGTACTGAATAAGTTTATCATCATCCAGACAATCCCTCTTCTTGCCATTGTTGTCAATCCGAACTCTACATAAGTAGGAGCTTTTTTTACTCCAATTTTAGTGTGTTTCACACTAATCAGCCAAAGGTCAGATGTAGTTGCCTGATGGTCTTCAAAGACAGGCACACCGTCTAATTCAGGTCTTCCCTCGAATCCGACTCTTGCACTTGTAGGCACTGTTCTCTGGATGTTTTGAATCAATGTCTTGAATTTTCTGGATTGAGTATAGTGGCAGATAAAGATTAATTCATCTGTACCAGCCCCTTTTGCTTTTACGTCATCAATCATTTTTCGCATTCTCTCAAGAGTCAGAGGTACTCCACCTGCAGCTGTATTGCTTGCAGCTTGCATTTTTGGATAAGTCGTTAGACTCCTTCCATATAAACTTCCACTTGTTATTACTGTAGTAGGTAATGTATAAGGTTCTCCTTCTGCTGGGGTAGTTGAACTAGTCAATAAATCTGAATTAATGTTATTCATCATTGATTCAGTTCCATCTTTTATTTCTTCTGCATAAACGTCACCAATTCCACCAGCGGCTCTTGCTAGTTCGATTTCTTCAAATTCAACTGCAATGTCCTGTCTATAAGTAGTGAAAGCTACGTTGATTTTTCTCCTTTCTGCTCTGCTGTCCCAACCTGGTGTTGAAGCATAAGTTTGACTTCCGTCTGCTGTTGGTCTTGCTGTTTTAACTCTGAATCTAATCGCACTATCTCTGCTCATGTCTACTTTAGGAAGCAAGTTATAAGTCGTATGCATTTCGTTCAACTGAGAGATTACAACAGGTCCATAAATGTCATTTAACTCAGCAGGTGTCTGTTCGTAGTTATCTAGAGCATCCCAATAAGTAGACTGAATTCCAGAAACATTACTATCTGTAGTCAAAGTCTTATACTGAATCTGAGTAGTTCTTCTTGTCAAATCACCGATTTTTACTTCTTTAGATTCCACCCTAAATGGTCTATGCCCTTCTCCGACACCTTTTAAAGAATAGTTCATCTTTCCTTCTTTGTCTAGAGCAGTATGCAATTTAGCTGCTTCTTTCCACTGAACATCAATAGGTGACCTTTTTCCTTCTTTTCCGAATACTGCTTCTTTGTAAGAGATGTTTCCCTTGATTTCTATTTCTTTGTTGTCTATTTTTGTCTTAACAGGAATTATAGGTTTCTTCTTTTCTATTTTTTCTTTTAACTCTGCTTTGATTTTTTCATCTGCTTCTTTCTTTCTTGTTTTGAAATCTTGAAATTCATTAAATTCCTTCATTTCTTTCTCTTCTTTAGGTTCCTCCTTCGGTTCTTCCTTGGGAGTTTCCTCTTTTGATTCTTCTTTAGGAGCATCCTTTGGTTCTTCCTTTGGTGCTTCTGGCTCTTTTGGAGCATCTTCTTTAACTTCTTTTTTCATTTTTTTTACCTCTGGTTTTTTTTCTTTAAAAGATTCTACCATTTCTTTGTATCCTGTAGCCATTATCTCAGCTTTAGGATTGGCTATTTTTCTGCCATTTGCAAAACCATAGCCGTAGAATTCTAAATCTTTAATGAAACGATAGGATTTTCCTTCGTGTTCCACTATCTCAAAATTATCTTTAGCATCATATTCAATAGAATATCCTGGAATTATCTTTTTTTCTACTTCATAAACTAATTTATCTTTTTCAGGAAAAGTAGTTGTATGTTCTGTATCTACATAAACTCCCCAATGTCCATCATCTGTCTGTCTTTTTTCTACTGTATTATTTACTCCAGCAGCAGGAAGGTCTGGATTATCATCTTTAAGCCAGTCATGTCTGTAGCTTACCTGAGTAGCTTCTGGATGATTCATCCCATTTGGGTCATTAATAGTAGCTACAATTTTATCTATTACAGATTCAGAAAGAATGTCTCCGTCTGTGCCTAGTTCAGGGTCTTCTGCCCTGTCTGGATGTGTAGTTGCAATAAAACCTTCAGAATAAAAAGTGTCTCCTTCTTCTTTTAATTTGATATTAGAATTAAAGAATTTAAGTTCTTTCTTGCCTTCGGCTTTACGTTGAATTGTAGCACAATAAACTTTAGGATTACCTTTAGATTTGTTCTTAGCTACACAATCTGCAAAGTCTTTATATTGTCCGAAAGGCAATTTTTTCCCTCGTTTACCTAGATTGAGTAAGTTAATTTTTATTGGACTATTTAAATAGTAACCAAAATACACCATTTTAGAAAGTAGTATACAAATGCCTATATTTCCCTATTTTTTAATCCTCCTGTAATCCTTAAAGGTTTAACAGGTTCTAATTTTGGTTTGTTTTTTTCAATCCTTAGATTAACTCTTGCTAAATAATCATCTTCAAAAGTTTGTATATCCTCTTCCAATTCAGTATCATTTTTTAATATATTATTGCAAGTTATTATTTCTTCTCCAAACTCATCTAAACCTTCGCTTACACAAATTTCATTATAAGGAATGATATTATCTTTTTTAGGATTACAGTATTTTGTCTCGTTGTAAATAACAAAGCAAAGCTTATCACAAGAGTTATTATCACAGTATAAATCAGTTATTTCATATTCAGTGAAATTAAGGAAGTCTTTTTCCTCAAATGTTTCCAACTCAGTTTCGTTTCCGATTATCTCTCTTCCAGCGAATAGAGTCCATCCAGAGTCGCATCTCTTGTATTTCCTGCTTGAACTATGATTGTAATAACATCTTGTTTGAAGTCCGTTCTCATTTACTTTACTTAGCTTAAAACAATAGCCTATAACTCCATCACATTCATAAGGATAGTAACTAACTCCATCTTCTTCAATCACTTCATTTACTACCCAAGTAGTTCCTATAGCAAGAAGGACTACAAAAGTTCCTATTAGTAAATTTCTCATTTTGGTAAGTTATATCTCTTTTCAATTATAATAGATACTGATTCAGGATGGTCGCCAAAAGTCCCATGTGTGGATATTTCAACATCTGAATCCTGTGCTATAAACTGGAATAATATTTCATCTCCTGCATTTAATTTTGCTAACATTTCATGGGAAAGTTCTGTTTCTATTAGTCTCTTGGTTATATCTGTCTCAAATACAGAACCGTCTATCTCTGTGCCATTACTCCAAATAACCCTTCCAGCAACGTCTATATCTGAACTGGAAAGTGAAGTATCAATAACATCATAATTATAACTAATATAATAAATTCCATCCGCATTGAGATTGAATGTTGTATTTGTATTGTCATTATGAGTATGAGTTATTCCTTGTTTAATATCTACTTCTTCTTGGTTAAAAGTTATATTAGTCCATGTACTTGCTCCTAGAAGAACCATTGTTTCATTATTATGTGCAAAAACATATTGGGGCAGAAATATGTTTTTAGCAGTTACATTGCCTTTAAATGTTGCGTTTCCCCCGCTTAAAGTTAAAACAGAATGACTACTTGAATCTCCTAATCTTAAATTTCCTGCTTCTGCAACTACAAACAAATCTTTGTTTGCACTTGAACCATCTCCTATGTATCCTGTTCTATTCCAAGCAGTAGCATCTGTTCCACCAAATTCAATATATGCAAGAGTAGCATCTGCTGTTAATCCTGAATCTCTAAGTCTTAATATGGAGCTTGTACCGTATATTTCTACATCCCGCCCA
>SDBV01002821.1_pt1 | contig 25937 bp, 17 predicted proteins | sample 2277081 | NCBI WGS metagenome assembly SDBV01 (sample SAMN10402039, study PRJNA504765) | marine sediment metagenome | isolation source: marine sediment core GS10_PC15, 223 cmbsf | place: Arctic Ocean: Southern Knipovich Ridge | collected 2010 | reverse complement strand
TTACAGATAATCACGATTGGAAAACAGAAGACATCATACTGGCTTATCACGGCCAGCACATCATTGAGAATATATTCAAAGAGACCAAGGATCGTAAGACTGGGTGCTGGTGGCCACTGAACCACTGGACCGACCAGAAAATCAAAGTCCACGGCTTATATTGCACAATCACGCTATTGATGAGGGCGCTGATGATTATGAAAACCAGGGAAGAAAACATCAACCTGTCACTGGGCCGACTACATGAATCTTTGAAGGGTATCAAACAAGTTATCAATATCTATCCAAAGCCGAAAGGGCAAGGAAACAAAAAGGAACGGAAGATCCGGACGCTAACCAGGATGGACGAGATCCAGGAAAAGCTATTCGAGCTCTTCAAGATGAACGACTATATTGCAATTTAGGGGAATGAAATGATAATCGTATGTCATTATTTATGAGTATATTATACCCTCGATTTTAGATAACCCGGAAAGTCGGGCTAGCCCTAAATATTAACAGATATCAACGCTATTATAAACTATAGCCAATTTAAATTCTATATTGTTGAATAAGAGAGATATACGTCATCTGGTAATGTTTATACTTTGCTTGTTCCCGTTCTTTCATGCCCAGGCAGGTGGAAGGGTCGGAGACAGGCTGCAGGATACCCCTGAGAATTCCGAACCATCAGGAATAGTTGTATTGACCTTTGACGATGGTTCCAAAACGAATTTAAGATATGTTGCGCCGTTACTGAAGGAATTTGGATTCGGAGCCACCTTTTTCGTTACCCACCAGTGGATGCATGATACGCTTAATTTCCTGAACTGGAGAGAGATTGCGAAGTTGCATCAGATGGGATTTGAAATAGGGAACCACAGCTGGACACATTCGATATTCGCTCAACCGAAGGCTGCTGCCGCACTGGCCGGTGAACTGGGACTTGTGGAATGGGAACTTCGCATGGTTGGTGTCCCCAAACCTGTAAGTTTTGCCTACTGTGCCAGCGGTTTCGGGCCTGAGGCAGTTGAGGTATTGAAAGAACAGGGATATCGGTTTGGCAGACGGGGCACCGAACCGGAGATGAGTCGGGACAATCTGAAATTTGGACCGGAATATGATCCCGGGAAGCATCATTCACTGCTCATACCGACCACCATCGTTTCAAATCCCGAATTATCATTTGACGATTTCAAGGAAGCTGTTAGTTCGGTAAAACCGGGTGAAATTGCGGTAATCATGTATCATGGTGTTCCTGACATCCCGCATCCCTGGGTCAATACCTCCCCGGAAAGATTCCGCCAGGAAATGCAGTATTTAAAAGAGAATCATTTTAAAGTTATTGCATTAAGGGATGTCGAACCATTTTTAAAGGAGAAGCCTCCAAAAGATCCCATGCTAGAGTACAGGCACAAACTGAGATGGGGTGATCTGGAATGGCCGGAGGAGGTTATTCAAACAAGGAATGATCTGGAATACTGGCTGAATAACATGCTAGTGGATCACCGATACTCCTGGGAAGAAACAGCTGAAGTAACCGGGATGTCGGAGGAGGTTCTTCAGCTTAAAGCCAATGATATGCATCTTGATATATCAAAAGCTTCGAGGAACGATCATGGAGAAGTAATTAAAATCCTGCCCTATCCCGGTGGACGTCATCCGCGAATCGGGTTTCATGACGGGATGTTGAGTCCCATGCGTGGAACCAAAGTAAGTGCCTTTCTTCCCTGGAAGCCGGAAGACTTTATCATACTGGATCTGCCAGAGGCAATGTTCACCCAGTTTGGCCTGACATTTTTGGGGCATAAGCATATCCCCACATATTTCGACTATCGGAATATGATGATTGAAAACAGCGACTGGCAGAGAAATGAAGATGGCTCACTGAGCAACCAATGGAGGCTTCCGAATAAAATGATCGTAGGGGCTCATGTAAAACCTTCCAAAGATTTCGTGGATATGGAACTATGGATTAAGAATGAAACAGAACTTACAAGTTTTACAGATATTAAATCACAGGTTTGTGTAATGTTTTCTTATGCCACACAATTCAACAGTCAAACCAACGAAAATAAAATATTTGACCATCCCGTCACAGCCGTTAAATCCGATGACGGAAACCAATGGATATTAACTGCCTGGAACGGGTGTGACAGGGTGTGGGGAAATGAGGATTGTCCCTGCATGCATTCCGATCCTTATTTACCTGTCTGTCCGGCTGGACACACGGTCCGGACGACCGGGAGGGTCTGGTTTTACGAAGGTGAAAATATCCGGGAGGAGATTTCCCGAGCTAAACTGCATTTCGCGCATTAAGTTAAAATGATGAATCAGCAAGCTGAAGAGGTGATGCATGACATCGATTATGGGAAGTTGAAGGCTGCCAGAAAGATCACCTCTCTGGAAAAGGAGATCCGGTTTACGGAGGTGTACAGGAAATTTGATGGCGCCCATCCGTTTGAGCGAGAACTGAACTGCCTGGAGGAACAGATTAGAAATGTCATGGTACCTATGCAGAGTGGGGCGTGGTTTGCCGGCAGGTTAAACCGCCTTTTCGTAGGTATTGATCCTGAAAGGGGAGATGTGGTTGAACCGGCCTATTTTTGTCAGTTTGAGCTTCTAAAAGAGCAGTTGGATGATCCCGGATTGGACCAGAAAGCGATCGATAATATTCAATACCTTCTTGATTTCTGGGGCAATGAGGCTACCTGCTTCAGGGTGAGGGAAGCATTTCCTGAGCATTTACAAAAAGAGTTGCCCATTGACAACTACTATGCAAGCCAGGAAATTTCCTATCCCATGTTTGGTTTTGGCGGACCGGTTCTGGATTATCACAAGCTTCTTTAGAAAGGTCTGCCCGGACTTGCAGCGCAAGTGCAGGATAGAATGGAGGTGAGTGAAAAGGAAGCTGAAATGTATTATCCTTATGGCTGCGGAGAGTACATCATTGAACACCCCAGTGTTGGCTCACCGGATGCTGCCCTGAACGTACTGAAAACACTCGACGTTACGCTTCACAATGGGATTTATTCCTTTTCAGGTAAGAGAATGGGACTGTCATTCATATCTGAACGGTATAGAAACACTTAAAGCTTAAACAAATGAAAAACAACAACATTTTCCGAACGCTGTTCTGGGCAACCGTTTTAACCATCTGTTCGATTTCTAACCTGTTTTCTCAAATTCAGACGGTTGCTCTGCCTGATGAAGGATTCGAAGGAAGAATTAAAAAAGCCGTGGATGAGATCTGGATTATTGATACACACGAGCACCTTATGTTTGAGGAAAAGATGTTGGAGCAGAAGCAGGCAGAAGAGCTCGATTTCATCCATTTGTTTAAACACTATCTTCAGGACGATCTGATTTCTGCCGGTTATACCCCTCAAATTCAGCAACTGGTAAATAACAGAAACCTGCCGGTGAAGGACCGCTGGGAGATATTTGAACCATTCTGGAAGGCAACATGCAATACAGGTTATGCCAGGGTTGCGATCATCGTTGCAAGGGACCTCTACGGTATCGATGCATTTAATACCGGAACCATTGAGGAACTCTCAAAAAGGATAAACGATTCCTGTCAACCGGGATGGTATCAAAAAGTTTTAAAAGACCATGCTAAAATTGACCTGAGTATTGTCGATGTAGGACATATCAAACCCGATCATGAGTTTTATTACCATGTTGAACGCTTCGACAATTTTATATTTGTGCATTCAGCCTCCGAAATAGAAGATCTGGGAGAGAAATACGGGATTGAGATCAAAAGCCTTGAGGATTATGTTGCAGCCCTGGGAAAGGCTTTCCAGGAAGGACTTGATTACGGTATGATTGCAGTGAAAAACGCACTGGCCTATAACCGGAAGATCCAATATGAGAATAGCAGTGAGACAGAAGCGGAAGCGGTTTTTAACCTTCTGTTTAATGGGAACAATAACAGGCCTGTCCATTTTGAAGAAGTGAAACCGCTTCAGGATTATATCATGCACCGGGTGCTGGATCTTGCCAGGAAACACGATCTGCCTGTACAGATCCACACCGGCCTGCACGCCGGAGGGAAGAATGAGATCAGGAATTCGAAACCCACCCACCTGACCAATCTTTTCAATGAATACCCGGATGTTGAATTCGTAATCATGCACAGCAGTTATCCATATGGGGCCGAATTGTCCGTACTCGCAAAGAATTACCCCAATGTCTTCATCGATATGTGCTGGACTCAGGTCATCTCGCCCTATTATAGCGAGCGATATCTGCATGAATGGCTGGAAACCGTTCCGGCAAACAAGATCATGGCATTTGGCGGCGATTATTCCCCCGTGGAATTGGCATATGGTCATTCAGTGATGGCCAGAGCAGTGATTGCAAAGGTATTGACTGAAAAGGTGGAAGGGGGATACATCTCCGAGCATGAGGCTATAGATATGGCCAACAGGCTGTTGCGGGACAATGCACTTGAGATCTTCAAATTGAAAGGGAGATCGCACGATCTCATTTCAAAGATCTCTATATCAATCCCGGGACTCGCACAGGATCTGTTGAAAGTTGTAAAGAGCGGATCAGGTTTGATAAAGGACTGGATGGTGATCGGGCCCTTCCCGCTTGGCACCAACGAATTTTCCGACGAAGTGGCTCCTCCGGGATTTGATCAGGTCTATCCGCCCGAGAAGGAGATAGATTTCAACTCCTCTTATGATTTAAACGGGGGCGAAATTAGGTGGCAGAGAGTCAAAGCAGATAGGTCCGGACGCCTTGATTTCAAATCATTATTCCCCCGGGGGAAGGCCATTGTTTACGCTTATACAGAGATAGCCTGTCCGGATAAGAGAAAGATGAAATTTACTTTCGGGAGCGATGACGGAGCCAAAATATGGATCAACGGCAAGCTGGTTTACAATGTACATGCCTGGAGAGGATTAGGATGGGATGGAGATATCATCGAGGTTGACCTGAAAAAAGGCAAAAACAGCATCCTTATCAAGGTGGAAGATAAATGGTATGATTGGGCACTGATGATGCGAATGATGGATTTGAACAATGAGATAGAGGTAGTGAAGTGGTAGTCAGCCGATTTCGTCGAGTAGAACAGAACTTCATTTGAACTCTAATTTTTTAGAGATGATAAAATATTATACCATTCGGTGATTCTATCGATCTGTGTGATCACAGTTGCAAAAGGTCAGGCGGAATCGTTCAGCTGGCCGGGGAATGCAAAAGCCGCCATCTGTCTTACCTATGACGATGGCATGGATACGCAATTGAATGATGCCATACCCGACCTTGACAATCACAATCTGAAAGGAACATTCTATTTGCAGGGTGATAAAATTCCCTTTTCACCGGAGCCCGGTGGGAGAGGAGGGAGCTAACTAACCAGATAGGGGATCTGGATGCATATAAGGTCCCGGCCTGGGGTGTTCCTGAAAACGCAACAGCCGGGGAGCTCATTGAATTAGCCGAAAATGCAGCGGATAAGGGTGTAGTGGGAGTATTTATCTTCCATGGTGTGGGAGGAAACTACCTTCGGGTTTTCAGGAAAGTTCACCGGGAATTGATTGAATATCTCAGTGAAAATCAGGATCGTTTCTGGGTTGCTCCTCTTGTTGAAGTACTCGGGTATGTTGGGCGGGAAAACGAAAGCCTGGGATGGAAATAATATCTTTGGAGAAGAGAAAGATCCTATCGGTCTTATTCATTATTATCGCTCAGGTCGCATTCGGGCAGGATCCTGCGCCATAGAAAGCGTACCATACCCAGCGGATTAAGGGGGAGATCCCGGGAATAGATGGTCTTTTGACTGATCACTGCTGGGAAGAGGGTGAGTGGGCAGGCGGATTTAAGCAACGCAGGCCAATGGAGGGCATTGAGCCTGCTTTTGAGACGAAATTCAAGATACTGTACGATGATTTGAGATATGTTTACCAGGAATATGAAGGAGATCATAAAGTTGATCTGCCCGGATTCCTGGAGTAACGATAAAACTAAAAACGACTCCCCAGGAAGAATTGGTTTTTCTGTAAATCATGAAGATCATCAGATCGCAATTTTCAAAGAGAACGGACCAGCAGAACCGGTACTTATTTCCTGCTATAATAAGTAGTTTCTTATGTAAATAATTAGTTGATGCACTGTATGAAGAGAAGCTAATCCCAGTACCCGGCAAATCCACCGTAAGGTTCCATATGGATGGTAAGTTTTCCATTGCTGGATTCCATGTGGTTATCCCTTAGGTCCCTTGCGGTAAGGCCATCCAGGATAAGGTGAATGGTATCGGGCACGATGCCGGTTGTAGATATATCAAAGGTCAGATCTTTCTGAAAATTTTCCCCATTGATTCCTCCAATATACCACCGGTCACCTTTCTTCCTTGCGATCACCGCATCTCTACCGGGATAACCGGCAATATATCTTGTGTCATCCCAGTCGACAGGGATATTTTTCAGAAAATCTACAGCAAATGAAGGTAGTCCCAGGGTTCGCTCAGGAGTATCCATATGGTGCATGATCCCTGATTCGAGGACAATGGGTAGGGCAAGTTCAAAACCATATGTGGTCAGGTGGGGATAGGTATTATCTGAAAAACCACCCGGGGTATAGTCGACCGGTCCAACGGCATTCCTGGTGAAGGGTATAATGGTTAGGTGAGCGGGAGCAATCTCAGGAAACTTACTGTCAAACCTGTAGCACTCTCCGCCCCTGACGGATTCCATGGTAACCAGATTTGGCCATGTCCTTCTCCATCCTTTAGGCAGGGTACAACCATGGAAATTTACCAGCAGGTTGAACTCGGCAGCATCTTCCAGGATTTCAATGTATTGCTTGATGATCTCTTGTTTATCAGACTGGAAAAAATCAACTTTAATTCCTTTGATACCCATGTTACTGATCTTTTCAAACTCCTTTCTCCGGACTTTTCTCTCATCCATCAGGTTACGTGGTTCCTCAGGGACCACGTTATGTTTCCCACCTGAGTTATACCATAGCAACAATCCCACATTCTTACTTTTCGCATATTTTGCCAGCTGGTGAATGTTCCCATTCTTCATGTGATTCCAATTGGCATCTACCAGGGAATATTCCCATCCCATATCTGCGGCCAGATCCACAAATGGAACAAGGCGTTCATAGTCCTGGGGACTGTCACTGTCTGACCACCAGCTCCAGGAAGCTCTTCCCGGTTTGATCCAATCAGTGTCCTCTACCTTCGAAGGTGGGGAAAGATCGGTGGGAAGGGTGGTTTCCACAATCTCCCGGAGTGAATTTCCGATGGCGATAAATCGCCAGGGTGTGTACCATGGAAGTGAGGAATAGGATGTATTTTCAAAATAACCTTCAGCCTCTCCCTGCTCTGCAGATGTGATCATATACCTTCCATCCTCACAATCTGCATGAAGATGACTGGCTCCATAAGTCCCATCAAAACCTGCCTCAGAAACAAGCATCCAGGTGCCTTCAGACTCAATCAGAACCGGGAAGGCCCAGCCGTTTTTGTTCCAGGGAGCTTCTGTACCAACATCCAATGGCCCTGAAAAGTACGTTTCATAGGCAGGGTTCCATTTGGTAATTGTATCGTATGGATGGGCCCAGAAATTACCATCTTTGAAATCAAACCCGGTATACTCATCGACTACCCTTACATTCTTTTTACTCTTTCCCGTGAATAGATAACGGAACGCAATTCCATAGTCATATACGCGAAAGATGAGAGAGATTTTTTGTTTATCCGGATTCTTGAAAGTAAGTGTCATAGAATTGAAGGAAGTTTTACAATTCAGTTTTTTTCCGGATACCAGTGTATAATTATCTTCCACATCCAATTCCTGTTCCATGGATACAAATTTCAGATTGTCAATGAACCTGGAGTCTTCCCGATCAATACCCAGGGGTGACAGATCCATGATTTGTGAATAGGACCCATTCTTTTGCCTGTAAATTGAATAGTAGAGTCGGTCGGACGACATCAGTGTTTGTTTACTAATCTCAATCCGGATCTTATGATCTGGTGAGTCCAGTTGCCAGGGTGAATCATTTTTTTTGCAATAGTGCAGCAGGGGGACGAGTACCAGGCAGAGGGTGGTCAGAATAATATTTTTTGTCATGGTTTTAGTTTTTTCTTCTGGCATTTAATTCTTGTTCAATTTCTATTAGTTTGGAATCCTTCAGGTTATAAAAGAAAAGTAAAATGGTTCCAATTACTGCGATGCAGGCTGGAATGAGGGTCATGCAAACACTGATCCCCATTAGCGACTCGGGTGTCTGTGAAACATTGGCCACATAGCCGAATACTCCGGGAATTGCCGGCAAATTCTCCGAAACTGTAACCCAGCTTTTTCTTTAAAGAAAGCTTCATGTACAGGTAATTCTAGTTGTAGTTGTTAAAAGTAATGACTACATCCAATGCACAGGTCTTCTATTTTTCCAATTTAGTATGATATTTTCTTGTAATATATTGGACACATTTATTAAAATGCCTGACTGAAATCAATTCCCAGATCCATACTTTTGATTTTATATTAACAACAGTTATTCCATGCTTGACAGAAGAAAAATATGGGTACCAGAGCCCAATGAGGCTCATGTAATAACTGATCAATTTGAGGATATACTCAGTTCGCCCTCCGCGGGATTGATTCATACCATGTTTTCCTACATCAGTGCGGGAACCGAACTGGCCGGTATTTCCATGACTTCACTCAGGAGTTTAAATGGTGAACTGGGTGACCATGTGCTGGTAACAGGTCTGGGAGCCATCGGGAACATTGCTGCCCGGTTGGCTCAATTCCAGGGGGGAAATGTGATCGCATCGGATCCGGTGTACAGGCAGCTTGAAATTGCCAATGAATGTGGCACTGGTGCAAGTGTCAATCCATTGAAGGAGGACCTGACAGCACATCTGCAGCACTTTCACAACCTGCCCTGGTGATACTCAGACGGGCTGTGATGGATTGCGTTCAGATACTGAGAATTATATTGGTATAGTTATAAATTGGAACTGATAAAATTATGCGACAGATTTCTCTGCTTTTATGTTTCTTCCTGATACCGTTGAGTATGGGTTGTAATCCCGATCAAGAACAAACAACTGAACAGGTTCTTTATATCCGGAACGATCATCTGAAAGCAGGGTTACTGACAGGTGTGGGAGGAAGGCTTGTGTTCTTTGGAAAAATTGAAGGAAACAATCTTTTGAGGTCGGACAGTGCCCTCTGGTATGAACCGGAAAGTGAAAGGCCAAAACCATCTCCGGACGCAAAATTCAAAGCATATAACGGCCATATCAACTGGCTGGGTCCCCAATCCGAATGGTGGTCTCACCAGGACCTGAACCAGGATCGTAAAGAAAGGAAAGCAATCTGGCCCCCCGATCCGTATCTGGTGTATGCTTCATACAAAGTGATTGAACATACCAGGAGTTCAATTTTGCTTGAGGGCCCTCATAGTCCGGTTAGCGGTGTGAGTCTGATCAAAAGATATACCCTGTCGGACAATACCCTTGAAATTGAAGTGTGGATGAAGAATACATCAGATGAGCCGGTTGCTTGGGACATCTGGTCCAACACCCGGTTTGAGGAAAATACCGACTTTTTTATACCACGTTGTGAAGAAGGGATCCTGCGTGTAGCTACGGAAGAATCAGAAAAGATAGGCCGGCTTGATTCAAAAATCGTGGGAGGTGCGTTTACCTTCAACCCTGTTCCTCCCGGGCATGGTCAGGACAGTCGGTATGCCAAGGCATTCCTGCACCCCGAACTGGGCCAAATAGTTATTGTTAGAGATGAAACCATGATGGTTATGGATTTTGAGCATGTATCCCCTGAAAACCTTCACCCTGACCAGGGATTAGTGGAGATCTACCAGTTAATCACAAAAAGCGGAGACGATGACCTGCTGGAATTGGAGCATCACTCAGCATATACAAGATTAATACCGGGTGAGACCTTCAGATTTACCGAAACCTGGTCTGTTTACGACTATTCTGGTACCCGTGATATTTCCGAATACCTGAATTTTCTTGAAGACATTGGTGAACAACAATGAGCAACAATATCAGGTACTCCTGGGAGCGCGGGGCCAACGCCAATATGGAGATCCCCAACGAAACCAGGATCTATGGAACCCTAAGCATTGAAAATTGCAGCTGAGTTATTGGAAGGTACTGATGTAATGGTCATAGATGATGCATCCAGTAATTACGGTGCACCCGGAAGTCAGTTGTTGGACGATTTTTCAAGTTTACTTCCGGGTAGAAATAATATAACGGTGTTCACCAGCTGCGTTCACCCATGGCCAGGTCTTGTTTAACCACCATACGTCTTCTTCGGGCTTGGTTTCTATCGGAACACCTCCTATGTTACTCCGTGCTGTACCGGCAGATGCAAGTGCAAAGTTGGTGAAGTATATCCCGAAAGGTTGCTCATCTCCATCGTTGATATTCCATACCCCCAGGGTAACCACCAGGCGGTCAACATTTAAATCGGAATAGTTTTTTCCTGGTTCAGTTATTTCGAAATCACGGGCGATGTTCAGCCCGGTTTCATGCCAGGAGTCAGGCTTGGCAGATAGTGCAAAATGATGGTAGGGGATATTTTTGTTCAGGTTCCGGGCGCCCCATGTATTTACCCAGATCTTCCCTGCCGAGTACATCAGTTTATGCACCCTGTTGCTTCCAGAATACCCTTCGATTAAGGCATAGCCACCGGCATATCCTTTCGGATCGGTATTTTCTCCGTCAATCCTGTAGTTGAAGTGGATAACATGCTTTGCTCCTTTTCCAATTTCTATGGCCTGACTGACCCTGTTAATATCCTGGGGAAGTCTGTCCTGACCGGGAGCCTGGTAACCTCTTCTTCTGCAAAACATGTAGAGTGCTGATCCATCTTTACCTGGTGCCGGACGAGTCTCACAGAGGTTGGAGGGATTCTCATCCTCCGCGTATACAAACCGCCTTGCCCAGCCAGACAGCTCATCCTGGAAATTGCCATTTATGAAATTTTGACCTGCCGGTAGCTCCCACTTCTGATTCAACCATAATGGATAAGCCACATCATCGAATTCAGGTAATTTGGCGGGGTAATCAAAGACCTCTTCCGTAACTGTTTTGTATTGAACTGCAGCCTTGTCTCCTTTGATATGGATGATGGCAACCCCCTGGCTGGGACCTCCATAGTAATCCTCTTCGCCGAAGGAGCGCGGACGGTACCCTGCTGCAGGAAGGTTGATCAGGTTGATGCCTCTCATGGAGACTGCTGTTTTAAAGGAAGCCTTTACAGGAATATGGACATGACCGCTCAGGACATATTTAACATTTCCATGTTTAGAAATTATTTCCAGGAAAGTCTTCTTTACAAAAACCGACTCGGCATAATTTATATGGGGCGTAATCCCGATTGGATGTATGGGGACATGCTGGAAGACCATGGTGGGCCTGTCTTTATGCTTTTCCAGGTCCCTTTCCAGCCAATCAAAGTAATGAGGATGTGTTTCCCAAAAATTCTTTCTGAGAGGATCCGGCCAAACCACAAAGTGCCAACGGCCGGCGTTGAATGAGTAGAGTAGTTTATCCAGACCATTGATGGACTTTTGTGCAGCCAGGAAATTGTTAAATGCATCCATGTTGTAACCGGGGCCAAATTCAGATCTTAACAGCGTTTCATGGTTACCGATCCCATAAAGGACCGGCGATTTTAGTTTAGACAGGAAGGCATTCATCTGCACCAGGTCTTTCTCATACCCCCAGTCATCACAAACATCTCCAGCAACGACGATAAACAAAGGGTTAAAATCCAGATTATTGACCAGTTCCACACTTTCCTGGATGAATGCATTGTGAATTTTCATTCGGGTTTTCAGCTTTTCGGTGTCATCAGGCAATCCGCCCTGTGGATCGGCCATGGCTACAAAACTGAAGTCATCACCCGGTTCGGGGGCCCCAAAATCACCGGGAGTGATCTCTCCCATTTCCCTGTCCAGGAGAAAGTTGGCTTTGACAGTTGTTCCTCCAAGCTGCTTGGATACTTCAACGTTCTCAATGAGATCATTCAGGGTAAATTGAAATCTGGAATCACCGGCGATATGAACGGTAGTCTTGTCAGATGCTTCCTTTAACCAGAGAACCATTACTTCTTTATCACTGCCCATGGTTCTCGATTCAAAAGAGAGGGGATCGGCAATAAATTCCTCATCATTTTCAAAGAAGTACGACCTGGCACGATCAATACCGGCCTTTTTTACATTGATCCGGCCTGCCAGCTGTTGGCCTACCACATCTGGGTTGTCCTGTACGGCTAATCTGATAACCACAAGGCCTTCCTGTGATATCACATCGTCCAGCGATCCAATCCCACCGTAGGAATAGTAAGGAAGTGCAAATGAAGTTGATTGATGGACTGCTCCGTATGCGGGGGTGGTGGCCAGTGCTGCGGAACTGATCCCCACACCTCTGATGAATTGTCTCCTTTTCATGAAATAGTAGTTTTATCGTGGGAGATACAAATATAATACTCTTGTTTATCTCAGAATAAGAAATTTATAAGGCAAGGATTTGATAAATTATTAAAGATATTGTAAATTGCACACGTGAGCGAAAACGTGAGCAATGAAAAAACAATATACCATCAAGGACATAGCTGAAAAACTCAACTTACACCACACTACAGTATCAAGAGCACTTCGTAACCATCCGGATGTCAATGAAAAGACCCGGGAAACTGTTTTGAGAGCCGTAGAAAAGTACAATTATATCCCTAATTCATTTGCAAAAAGTCTGCGCAGTGCGCAAAGCAGGATCATCGTTGTAATGGTTCCGGATGTCAAGAACTTCTTCTTTTCCGAAGTCCTGGGCGTTATTTCAAACCTTGCTTTTAAGGTGGGATATTCGGTAATGATCTACCAATCCAACGAGGAGAGCGAAATGGAATCCTATAACCTGACGGCCATCATGGAAAACCGTGTGGCTGGAGTAATAGCTTCTGTGGCAAATATTAAAAGGAACCGGGAAAAGTACCGGCAACTTGAAGCCAGGGGTATTCCGGTAGTAATGTTCGACCGGTGTTTTGAGGATAATACATTTTCAAAGGTGATGATCGACAATCATAAAGGAGCCTGCGATGCCACCGAATACTTGATTGAATCAGGAAAGAAGCACATTGCCTTTTACAGGGGGATCTTAGGCAATCCGGTGTTTGACAGCAGGTACACGGGATATGTTGAAGCCATGAAGAAGAACAGGATTCCCATTGACCGGGATTTGGTCATTGAGGGAGGTATCGAACTGGAAGACGGAATTCGATTTATCCATAAATTCTGGAAAGCGGATAAGAGGGCAGATGCGATTCTGTGTGCTGTGGATATGGTGGCACTCGGAGTCATTACCGGTTCCAGGGACCTGGGCCTGGATATTCCTGATGACCTGGCACTCATAGGGTTTGATAACGAACCAGCCGGAAGGATTATCCGGCCGGCACTTACGACAGTTGCACAGCCAGTTGATAAAGTCGGGAAAACAGCATTTGACCTGCTGCGTGCTAAGATCAAGAAACAGGAGCATGAATCTGAGGATGAGATTGTCCTGAAAATGGAGTTAATCAAAAGAAAGTCTGCATAATATGAAATGGTATTTGAAAGTACTGGATATCAACGAATCACAACTGATCATCCTGTCTTATTTCGTCCTCATCGTTTCAATAGGAGGTATTACAGGACTTAGAAGAAAAAATAAAAGCAGCGATGGGTTTTTCCTGGCCGGGCATTCAATGAACTGGGTGGTCATAGGTGCTGCGCTCTTTGCAGCAAATATCTTCACTACTCATATGGTAGGCCTTGTGACTCAGGGATTTCGGGATGGATCGCATTTTTAAACTCAACCAATGCCCTGAACAAAATCCCAGATATGAAAACCTCAATTACATCCTCTGCAATCGCACTGACTGTAATGTTTATGATCCTGGCATGCTCACCGGACACCGGATCACAAAACCAGGAAATCTGGTTTACCTACCCGGCTGAACATTGGAACAGTCAATCACTTCACCTGGGTGAGATCATCCTTCTGCCTGCATTGCCCGCTGAATGGAGCACCGGGAGTATAACCGGGTTGAAAGCCAGGGGCGGATATACGGTTGATATTTTCCGGGAAAAGGGTGAACTTGTGAAAGCTGCCATCAACGGAGGGTATGGAGTAGTACCTGGAGTCAGGGTGGTGGACGCCTGTGTAGATCCCGGTACCGATCAACGAATTGAATTCATTGGAAACCAATCATAATGCTGCAACCATGATCCCAACTATTCAAAAGCTTATGTTTTTCCTGGCAATGGCATTGATGCTTGCCGGATGTAACAAAAAGGAGACCACAGGCGAATTCTCACCATTCAGGCACCTACACTCCATCGAAGAGCTTAAAGAGAATTATTCACTAAAACTCATTGCCCTTGCAAAGTCAGACATGGCAGTGATGGATTCGGTAAACCAAAACGGAACCTACAAGGGTACCCTTGAATCCATCGACGGTCATCCTACTCCCGAATGGTACAGGGATGCTAAATTATGCATCTTCTATGACTGGGGTCTATACTCGGTAGCCGGTTACGGTGAAAAGGAATGGAGCCGTGCCCGATACCCCGACTGGTACCTGAACCATATGTACCACTTCCTGGCGGATTATCACAAGGAAACCTGGGGAGAAGATTTTCACAGGGATGATTTCATTCCTTTGTTCAAAGCGGAGCATTTCAATGCGGAAGAGATTGTCCGGATGGTGAAAATGAGCGGAGCAAAGTACCTGGTTCCTTTTAACAAACACCATGACGGATTCTGCCTTTGGGATTCAAAGTATACCCAGCGCGATGCGGTGAATATGAATCCACACAGGGACCTGACTGCAGAGTTAGTGGCCGCGTGTGAAAAGGAGGGGATCTACCATGGATTCTATTTCTCGGTGGAGGAGTATGAATATCCGCTGATCGACGAAGACGATTCACTGGTGATCCGTTACTGGTCAGACGGGATGGCGCCGGATAATGCCGGCATGGTAAAGGAGGCCGGTGAAATAAGAGGAGAATTTAATAGTGAACTGCACAACCGGATGCTGTCGGGAAAGATCCCGATCAGGAATTTCATTGACGAGCTTATCGTTCCCCAGGCCAAGGATTTTATCGATAAATATGATCCCGACATTTTATGGTTCGATGGAGAGTGGCAACGTCCGGCGGAGTATTACCGGACACCTGAGATTGTAGCCTATTTTTATAACCGGGCTGAAGGGCGTAAAGAGGTGGTATCCAATGACCGGATGGGGAGGGGTACCCGGGAAGAACATGGTGATTTTTTTACCAGTGAAACAGATGAGGTGGTTGAAAAGATGGACTATCCCTGGGAAGAGAACCGGTCCATGTCTGAATCTTACGGCTTCAACCAGGCAGATTCACTGGAAAACTACCTCACCGCTGATGAACTGATCCAGATGTTCGTAAGGATCGTAGCCAAAGGTGGGAACCTCAACCTTATGGTCAATCCGGACGGTACAGGGAAAGTTCCGCAGATACAAATGGATCTGCTTAAAGAACTGGGTGACTGGCTGAAGATTAATGGTGAAGCTATTTACGGAACACGACCCTATGAAAAGTTATGCGATAATACCCAACTTGGACAACCGGTTTGGTACACCATGAGCAAGGACAGCACCTATGGCTATGCCATCATTTTTGACTGGCCAAAAAGCGAAACTTTCATCTGCCAGGGAGCCAATATGATCTGGGAGAGTGAAGTGACCATGCTGGGATATGACGAACCACTGGAATGGGTCGATGTGGGAAGAGACAAATGGGGGATGTCTGCGATGGTCCCTGAGGAGATGCTCGGGAACCCGGGTGCAAGGCCCTGCAAGCATGCATGGGTGCTGAAATTCAGGTACGATAAGAACAATCAATATGGAAGGTAGTTACCCAAAAACAACACTGCTATGAAACCTCACAATTCAATGAAACCGATCTGTATCCTGGGTCTCCTGTTTGTCACCTTCATGGGGTTGGCACAGGGAGAAAGGAAAATCCTTGAAAACGGGGATCATATCTCCTGGGATGGATCCTATTACGATTTTCGCGACTCATCAGGCATTAAAATGATCAAGTTATGGATTCCTCCAAACACTCATCCCGTAAAAGGAGTCTTCATTTCCGGTCATGGAGGTGGTGGTGGGGACAGCAGAAATTTTGCCCGGGATGAGAATGTTCGGGCCATTGCCATGAGATTGGGATTCGCTGTGGCCGGACTCCATAATTTTCCCGGTCGCCGGGTCTACGAGGAAGGAGCCGCGGTGTTCTTCAATGCCATGGATGAATTTGCCGAAATGGATCACCATCCTGAACTGGCAAATCTTCCATATGTGATGTATGGCAGTTCAAATGGTGGGGCTTCCACCTATGGATTTGTGAACTATGCTCCTGAACGTGCCATCTGTTTTGTGGCCAATGTGTCAGCAGGTGGCAGGCCAGAAGTGCCTGTAGCTGAGGCCCTACATGTCCCGGGAGTCTTTATTATCGGGAAATTTGATGCGCTGATCGGTCAGCGGGGAATTGACAGAACAGATAGACTCATAAAGGTAGCACGGGCCAAAGGTGCGCTTTGGAGCTGGGCCCTGGAACTCAAAGGTCATGAAGATGGCAATTCCTTTGATATCTATATGAAACTGGTTGAACAGACAGTTAAAATGCGATATCCCAAAAAAGGAGATCCTTCAAAGGGACAAGTAAAACTGGTTAGAATCGAGGAAAATGACGGATGGCTGGTGGACCAGGAGAGCTGGGGCAGTGGACTCACTTATGTGGATAGTTACGATAATTACGGCGGAGATAAGATGCGGGCAGGATGGGTACTTAATAAGGACCTGGCATATGTATACCGGAGTCTGGCTACCCATCAAAATCCACTCAAAATCGGGATTCACGAATTCGACCGGACCTTCAATCCGAATACTGATCCGGGAACCATGTTCAGCCTGGGTGGACCTGTTACCAATCCCGGTGACCAGATTACCATTACCTGTGATGCAGAACTGTTTCCCGGTTGGGAAAAGATTGAGTTTTTTAATGGTGCTCAAAAATTGGGGGAGGTCAGTGTTGGAGCGGAACCTATGATCACCATATCCCTGGAGGCCTCTGAAAAAGTGTATTGCCTGACTGCGCTGGCCACAGATAATAACAAGGTACAGCGAACCTGCGATCCCATGCACTTCTTTGTTCGGGATCCGGCTTTGAATTGGAGTTCTGATCCGGCCAGGCCTGAATTTGAAGAAGAGAAAACCAATGCAGGTTCGAAAAATGCAGGCAAAGAAATATCCTGTACCGCGCCTGATCCGGCAGACAGCATTCTGGTAGCATACGGTCTCACCAGTGAGATGGAGGGTCAGTTCTCAGTCTCAGATAACAAACTGTCAGAATTCTGGAATCTTTTCAATGACAATCGGGATAAAATCATGTTGAAGCAGAGACAGAATGCGGCAAGGGGAGCTGCCTTCAACTTTGTCCTTACCCATGACTGTAATATGATTGTCAAAGCGGCTTATGGTGCAGACGGTATCTACCTGCTTCTTGAGATCAATGACGACAATGATGTGGCCTGGCCCAATGAATTCGCAGGAACAGAGAACGAGCAGTTTTACCTCAATTTTGATGCAGTAGATCTGTTAACCGACAGTCGTTCCATTGATGAGATCAGTGATCCTGCCAACAAAGACCTGTTTGTGTCGAGAAGTTTTGGATTGACATTTACCACCCGACAGTACCAGGTAGCCTGCGGGACGGAAGGTGAAAGACCCTCTGGATTTAAAAGGGCCCTTTCCGACCCATGGGATTTCCATGGTACGTATTATACATTTTTAGATGCACAGGCTCAGTTTGGCATCCGGATAGAAAATTTAAAGACAGATCATTTCCATAAGGCGCAGGAATGGTTCATACCCTGGAGTGAATATGGTGGGGGATTGGACGGAGAACCGGATGCCGGAACCCGGTTGGCATTTACCGCCGGATTCAATGACCGGGACCATGGAGAGCATTTTCCACCGGGCGTTACCTCCAGCGGAGGATCCTTAAAGGCCTCTAATGCATTGAGATGGATTAACAACACCGATCCGTGGGGATCAAACAAACCTCCATATGCATGGGGTGAAATTGAGTTGGGTGAGATGTTAAGGTGATGCATTCAAAATTGTAAAAGATTTATACGCAACTACAAAATCAGATCTTGAGTAGGATTTTAGTTCATGTTGCCGCCTCGCTGTTGTCTTTTCCGGCACTCTCGCCGACAGGGATCATTGATGACTTTCGTGACGGAAGCCTCACAGGATGCGGGATGCATTTGATTATAATATTTCTGAAATGGCTGGATGATTTCACCGATTCAATGAATGACTTTAATGCAAGGTTCGTACTGGATATGGCAAGATCGGAATTGTTGGCAAGCGTAATGGCGAATTAATTAAATATATTTTACCCATTCCATAAAATAGCATTCCAGTTCTTATTATCCAATAATTACCTTGCTTCAGTAAAATTATAATAATCATGTATAGACCAATTCGTAATGTTCAGATCCCGGTGGCCTTTCTGATGTTAGCCGGATTCATTTGTATTAATTCCTGCAGTCCAGCAGGACCGGATTTGGGAAAGCCAAATATCATCTTCATCATGGCTGATGATATGGGTTTAGCGGATGCGGGTTGTTATGGCCAGGAGATTATCCAGACTCCTCACATTGACCTTCTGGCATCAAAGGGAATGCAATTTTCACAGCATTATGCGGGGAATACGGTATGTGCCCCTTCACGCTGTGCTTTAATGACTGGGTACCATATGGGTCATGCAATCATCAGGGGAAATAGTCAGGTTGAACCTTCGGGTCAGAGGCCCATTTTGGATGAGACAGTCACGGTGGCAGAACTGCTCCGTGAAGCAGGTTATAAAACTGCCATGATCGGAAAATGGGGGCTGGGTACCGAGCATAACTCAGGGGATCCGTTGAAACAGGGTTTTGATTTCTATTATGGCTACCTTGACCAGGTACTTGCCCATAATTACTATCCTGAGTACCTGCTCAGAAATGGAGAGAGGGAATACCTGGATAATGAGGTGAAGTATCTCGATACAGCTCTCTGGCACAAAGGTCTGGGCAGTTATTCTACCACGAAATCCACCTATTCACACGACCTGATAACCCGGGAGGCGTTGAGCTTTATTCAGGAGAACAAAGATTCAACCTTCTTTCTTTACCTGCCTTACACCATTCCCCATGACAATGGAGAGGAAGTGGACGGTGAGCGACAGGAGGTGCCGGATTTTGGAATCTACGGTAATGAAGACTGGCCCAAAGAGCGAAAGGGATATGCAGCCATGATCACCAGGATGGACAGGGATGTGGGGAGAATTACGAAGTTAATTGATGATCTGGATCTTTCTGGCCGTACCGTGGTTTTCTTTACCAGTGACAATGGACCCATGCCTGATCGTGAGTTCACTGAATTCTTTAATTCCAATGGACCTTACAGGGGAGGAAAACGTGATCTGTATGAAGGGGGGATCAGGACGCCTTTGATCGTCTCATGGGAGGACAGGATCGAGCCCGGAAGTCGCACAGACCATGTAAGTGCTTTCTGGGATTTCTTACCTACGGCCTGTGAGATTGCCGGAGTGGAAGTTCCCGGGGATGTGGATGGGATCTCTTACCTGCCTGCCCTGATGCAGGAAGCGCAGGAACAGCATGGATCACTTTACTGGGAATTCATTGAAAAAGGAGGAAAGCAAGCCATTCGGAAAGGGGAGTGGAAGCTGGTGAGAAACAATGTGATCAGCGATCCACCCGGTACGCTGGAACTATATAACCTGCAGGAAGATCCAGGTGAGTTTCAAAACCTGGCTGGTGAACATCCGGGACTTGTGAAGGAATTACTGGATGAAATGGAAAACAACAGGGTTGATTCTGAATTGTTCCCACTGGTGAAATGATCATAAAAGACCCTGTTTAATGTTATGAGAAACCTGAATACCTGCCTGTTGATCAGTTTGATGCTCCTCTCAGTTCCCGCCGGGGCACAAATAACCGGGGTGTTCACCGATCCCAGGGATGGACAGCAGTACCCTGCAGTAATAATAGGAGAACAATGCTGGATGGCCAAAAACCTTAACTACGCGGATGCCATCAGATCATGCTATGGGGACGAGCTTAAGAACTGTGATCAATATGGAGGATTGTATACCTGGGAGGCCGCTCAGGAAGTGTGTCCTGCTGGCTGGCATATTCCCTCTACTGAAGAGTGGGAAGCACTGACCTCTTTTCTGGGTATAAAGGAAGCGGGACAGAAACTGAAATCTACTCCAGAAGATTCCATTCCCTGGGACGGGACCAATGAAACAGGGTTTTCTGCCCTTCCAGCCGGTGCTGGTAACGGAGAGGGATTCCATCGAAAGGGGAACTGGGCATTATTCTGGTCCTCCACTGAATACAATGACCAGCGGGCCTGGTTTACACAATTGGATGGTTTCTGGTACGAACAACCTCCAAAATACAAAAACCTCTACATGGGTTGGTACTATCTGAAATCAAACCTGTTCTCGGTGCGGTGCATTAAGGATCAAACCGAATAACCAGAAATCGATGATAAGACGTTTCATATATATACTTTCTGCTGGGGTCTTTTGTGTCGCCTGTAGTCCCGTTACCAAGGAACAAATGCAGCCTCCCAACATCCTGTGCCTGGTGTGCGAGGACATCAGTCCTTACGTGGGTTGCTATGGTGATCCCATTGCCATCACTCCCCACATAGACCGGCTGGCGAAGGAAGGAGTGCGTTTTAACAGGATGTATTCAGTGTCGGGCGTTTGCGCTCCCAGCAGGAATGCCCTGATCACCGGCATGTATCCCAGCGGAATAGGGGGGAATAACATGCGGACAAACAATAGGAGAAAGGTGGAGAATGTACCCGATTCGCTCCAGGTAACACCCTATGAATGCACGCCACCTCCTTATGTCAAATGCTATACCGAGTTCCTGCGCGAGGCGGGGTACTACTGCACTAACAACGACAAAGAAGATTACCAGTTCAAGGCTCCGAGGTCGGCCTGGGATGAATCCAGCCGCACAGCCCACTGGCGCAACCGACCGGATGATAAGCCCTTTTTTGCAATATTTAACTTTATCAGAAGTCATGAATCACAGGTTTGGACCTGGGAGCAGGAGCCATGGATCATCCATCCCGATAGTGTGGAGGTACCGCCGTATTATCCAGATACCCCGCTGATCCGTCGGGACATTGCGCGGATGCACAGCAACAACACCATCATGGACCGCGAGGTGGGGGAGATCATGGCCCAGTTGGAAGAGGATGGATTGCTTGAGAATACCATTGTCATTTTTTATTCGGACCACGGTGGTCCTTTGCCCAGGAGTAAAAGAGAAATTCTGGAGTCAGGTACTCAGGTTCCCTTTGTAATTCGTTTCCCGGGTAAGGAGGATGCTGGTACTGTGGTTAATGATCTCTGTAGTTTTGTGGATATCCCGGCAACCATACTGTCACTGGCAGGGGTACAGGTACCGGATTATATGCAGGGTCAGGCATTCTGGGGTGAGCAAAAGGCAGCTCCCAGGAAATATATTTACGGGGCACGAGACCGGATGGATGAATGGTTTGATTGCCGCAGGGCTGTGAGAGATGAGCGATACAGGTATATCAGGAATTATCGTCCTGACATAGGTGCTTACCTGGATCTCCGGTTCCGAAAGTCAATGATTACCATGAAGGAGCTTCTGATTGCCAGAGAAGCAGGGAGTCTCGATGCTGACCAGAGGTACTGGTTCAGAAGCGAGAAACTGGTCGAGGAGCTGTATGACTTGGAGAATGATCCGCATGAACTGCATAACCTGGCACCGGACCCTGCATATGGGGAAATTAAAAACAACCTGAGTAAGGCACTGGATGACTGGCTCGCTGAGATCGATGATAAAGGGGTAAAGTACCGCAGCGAGAAAGAACTGATGTTGAGCATGTGGCCCGACGGGATTCAGCCGCAAACAAATCAACCGCAGCTTTCATCACAGGAAGGAATGGTTGAGATCAAATGTGATACGGAAGGCGCTTCCATTTCGTACCATGTGAATCAAACCGGAATGAATGCCGATCACTGGTTCCTTTATACCGAACCGGTACAACTGAATCCGGGTGATGCTATTACTGCCATCGCTCACAGGATTGGATACAAGGAGAGTGCGAAAACTGAGTTAAAAGTTCCGCTGCCTTAGCCTGGAAAATTGATACTGCCATGTATAAAAATCTGTTCATTCTATTTCTCCTGTTTGCATGTTATCAATGTACCGATGACGGACCTGCAGACCTAACTGGACTCCCGGAGTATAAAGGTGAAGCTCTCCGCAATGTCTTCTATCCACTGGGTGGCATAGGAACCGGGAACATATTGATGGGAGGAAGAGGCAACATCCTGGAATTGGAAATTTTCAATGGAACCAGCAGGGATGAGCTTCCCCCGTATATGTCTTTCTTTTCTGTCTGGTACCAGGAAAAGGGTGAAGAACCTGGATCCATGGTATTGGAAAGGAAGTACTTTGACAATTTCACCAACGGATTCGGAACGTCACGCCAGCAGTTATCAGGACTGCCCCGATTCGAAGAAGCCCGATGGTCAGGGGCTCCTCCATTTATGTACCTGGCCCTTGAGGATAACAGGGTGCCACTCGACATTCGCATGGAGTGTTTCAATCCACTGATCCCCCTGGATGTGGAAGGAAGCAGCCTGCCGGTTGGGGAATTCAGCTGGATCATATCCAATCCGGGCGCAACATCTGTTAATTTTTCTGTGGCTTTCAATATATCAAATCCATTCAAGAATCTAAATTACAGAAGGCCAAAACCTGGATATAGTACCAGGAACAGCCTCTATAAGGATGAAGGCACAACAGGTGTATTTTTCGAGAATCTGATTGATCCTGCTGATCCTGATTTTGGAAATATGGTAGTCGCTACTGATCATGCAGGAGAGGAGATCGTATCGGGACTCCCGTCTGAAAGGTGGTGGGATGACGCTCATATTATCTGGGGAGAGTTTGCCAATGACGGACACATCACTGAAAAGCGGGAACCAATTACTGATGCCGGAAGCAGGGATGTGGTCTCATCCATTCTGGTGCATGGTGAATTGGGGCCCGGAGAGATCGATACGGTAAGGTACTATGTTACTTGGTATGTGCCTAATCGGCAACTGGAGACCAACCAGGCGTTCGGAGTTCATGATATTATACATAGCAATACGCTGAACCATTATGCAAGGCGGTTTGAGGATGCCAGGAATGTGCTGGGTCACTACCTGTCAGAGAGAGAAAGACTAAAAAGTCAGAGCAGAAAATTTTTCAGTGCCCTGACTGGTAGTACCATGCCGGTACCTGTGCTGGATGCAGCAGCCTCAAACCTGGCCATATTGAAATCAAATCTGATTTTCCGGGTTGAGAATGGTGATGTGCATGGTTATGAGGGGATGGGCAATGATTTTGGATGCTGCCCTGGAAACTGTACCCATGTGTGGAACTACGCACAGACCATGGCCAGCCTGTTCCCATCCCTGGAAAGAAACATTCGTGAAACGGCATTTCTCACCCAGACATTTGAGAGTGGATACCAAAGCTTTCGAACTACATTTCCAATTGGTGATCACCATTTCATGAATGTGGCGGCAGACGGACAAATGGGGAATATCATGCGGATTTACCGGGAATGGAAATTCAGCGGTGACAGCCTCTGGCTGGCAAAGCTCTGGCCAGCGGTTAAAAGGAGCCTGGAATATGCCTGGAATGGCTCCCGGGAAGATAGCAGGGAGGCAGAATGGACCAGCCATTTCACTCCGTGGGACCCGGACAGGATTGGTGTATTGACAAGTAAACAACACAACACCTATGATATTGATTTTTACGGACCGAATATGCTTACCGGGGGACTATACCTTGGAGCCCTGAAGGCATGTTCCGAAATGGCAGCTTTCCTCGGTGATGGCAGTTCGGCTCTCTACCTGGAGGTATATGAATCGGGTAGGTCAACTTACGATTCATTGCTTTGGAATGGATCCTGGTATGAACAGCGCGTGGAAGAGGGACATGATAGATATCAGTATGGAAGCGGTTGCCTTTCGGACCAGTTGCTGGGTCAGTACCTGGCTTTCAATAGTGGGATGGGATATATTCTTGACAGTGCAAAAGTGAAGCGTTGCCTGCTATCTATTTATAAACATAACTATATCCCTGACTTTTCAAATTTTCACAATGTGCAACGCGTGTATGCCCTGAATGATGACGGTGGTCTGGTGCTCTGTTCCTGGCCTGATGGGAACCGGGAGCTGACCCCATTTCCTTATGCAGATGAGGTATGGACCGGTGTGGAGTACCAGGTAGCAACATCCCTGATCCGGGCAGGCCTGGTGGAAGAGGGACTGGAAATTGTAGAGGCAGTCCGGAAACGGTATGCAGGTTACAACCGGAATCCATATGCTGAGATCGAATCGGGATTCTATTATGCCAGGGCTCTCTCAAGCTGGTCAGTTTTGCTTGCCCTTTCCGGATTTGAGTATGACGGAGTGGATCACATCATCTCCTTCAATCCGGCGATTAATGCAGAAAATTTCAACACCTTCTGGTCATGTGGTTCTGGTTGGGGAAACTACACTCAGACGGTTGCAGGTGTTGAACTGGAGGTGGATTTCGGAGAACTTGGATTGAGGGAATTGTCTATCGGTGATGCAATGGATTCAAATCCAATCAGGGTATCCATCAATGAACTTGAGGTAGATGATAAAATTATCCATGAAATCCTGCAACATTTTTCTGCTCAGTCTCCTTCTGATGACTGCAGTGACCCTCAAGGCTGAGCTAACAGTTACCTCATTGAAGACCGATTACAAAACCAATCCGATTTTATCGTTGTGCGTACATCAGCAATCTGAAGAACTGGACCCAAAAATGCTATGTTTATTCATCTGAAACCCTGTATCAGTTCGGAATTAATGATGATTCAAAATTAATTCCGATCCTTCCTGTTAAAGTTCCGGAGATCGTTAAGTGCCTGGGAGCCTGGCGCATAAATGACCTGACGGATTTTCAGGGAGTGAAACTCAACAGGTTGAAACGGGAAATTTCCCCCAAACAAAAAACAATAAAAAAATATGAAACCTATTTATTAAAATATAGGACCTCGCTCATAGGTAATATAAATATGTTTGTGTGGACAAGTTTATAATTTCTAACTAAAATCTTAACTAATGAAAAGAATTGCTACTTTGTTAATGTTCTCATTCATTGCTGTGGGAGCCTTTTCACAGACATTTGCGGGTGTTTCCTGGCCTGGCTGGGATAATGAGCCTGCTGGTTCAACAACCCCGGGTTACACGGAGAATCCCTATGTAAATCAACTCGTTGTAATCCCTCAGGCACCCGAGGGAGTTTCTCCTGGTCTGATTGTGGATGCAGCTACATTTGATATGGCATGGGGCCTTCTCGGTGATGAGAACGCTATGGCCAATTTGGTCTCTAACGGTGTAGCACCGGATATTTATGACATGGATACCGATGCGACCTTTGGAGCAGCCTGGAAGGGCGTCCATGACGGGTCCGCCTTGTATGTGATGATTAAGTATTTTGATACCAATGCCCAGCTGGATGCAGGCACTCGCAATTTCGAAGTTGAGATACAGCCTACCTCTCATATCCGTCATGAACCTTCTTTTGTAGCAGCTGCAGATAGTGCTGCCGAATGGATTGTGACCTATCAGAACATGGCATATGCCCGTTATGTTGAACTGGGTGGTGGCAAAGCCGTATTTAAAGATGGAACGGTTAGCGAATACGCCGCATCCATTGGGCTCCAAAAATCCACCCACTGGCCAGGATATGCAATCGGAGCCTGGGGAGGCAATGA
>SDBV01002820.1_pt1 | contig 25937 bp, 21 predicted proteins | sample 2277081 | NCBI WGS metagenome assembly SDBV01 (sample SAMN10402039, study PRJNA504765) | marine sediment metagenome | isolation source: marine sediment core GS10_PC15, 223 cmbsf | place: Arctic Ocean: Southern Knipovich Ridge | collected 2010 | reverse complement strand
AGGGGTTATTCGATCCAGACTATGCAAGGACGGTTCATATCCTGTCTGTCCCGGGAGAGATCCCGGTCATTTTGCTTTCTTAAAACCAGGATGCCTTGATGGTCAAACAGTTCCATTACTCTTTCAGGCAGGGTTTCATTGGTTTGAATTGCATTGTAATCCTTCTCCTCAAAGAGGCTCAGGATCTCTTCATCGGTCAGGCTGGTGAACTGGTTAAGTACCGGCTGACCGGCAATGGCAGGAACAATAGTGTCGGTGCTGAAGATCAAAACAGAATCTATTACCACCATGTTCCTGATTCCAAAGTTGGAGGAAACCACCTCTCCCAGGGTTCCTCCTTTCCCGATGAGCCGTAGCTGCAGGTGGTAAAGTTCGGGGTGACTGGGCGACCAGTGCATTGGATCTTTAAGGGTCTGGTCGAAAATGACCTCCACTTCCTGCCGGAAGGCCAGCGGAAAATTCAGATCCCTGTGCACATTACAGATGCTTTCACCTGAGGGATCCCACATGGTCATTACAACCTTCCTCTCCCTGCTTGTTTCCGTCTTGTAACTTTTAATAAAAAGATGTACCCTCACCAGTGTTTCTGACGACCCGGGCCGGGAATAATCTGTTATCCTGAAATCCCTCACGTGGACAGCATCCCTCACTACCACAGATACATGAAGAGCATCATCACTGTTCTCCTTATCTGTTGCCTCCAGGTCCACCTTAAGCCTGTTCTTTTCCTGATCCAGGAACGGAGTGATATTGAACTCCACCGGTATTCCCTCACCATTACCGGAACCAAATTTGAAGCCGTTGATCCAGAAGTGAAAGGGTGATTTCAGGCCTGATAACCTGATAAAAACCTGTTTGTCTTTCCAGTCAGGCTGGAATTGTAATTCCTGGTAATATGTCAACGGTTTGGTTTCATCCCGGTACAGGAGGATGTTGATCTCTCTTTCGTTGCCCACCAGAAAATGAGCATGTGAAGGTTCAGCATTGGTAACCAAAGTCCGTTTCACGGAATTCTGCTGCCCGTTCATGGTGAGAGGAAGCAGTAAAACAGAGCAGAGTAAAATGGTTGTATAAAGTGTGCTGTTCATGGTGAATGAAATAAGACAAAAGGTAAATATATGATTTACTGCTGGAATAATTCCTATCTTTATTTCCCCATTGTAAACAGGATAAAATGAACATAGAAAAGCAGCTCTTTGGCATCATCCCCGGCGGAAAGGAAGTCCATAAATACATCCTGAAAAACCACCGCGGTATGGAAGTGCATGTGATCAATTACGGTGCAATTATCACTGCCATCAAGGTCCCGGATAAGAACAATGAACCCGGCGATGTGGTGCTTGGTTTTGACAGTCTGGAGGAGTACCTTGGCAACCATCCCTATTTCGGTGCCATGGTTGGCAGGGTATGCAACAGGATCGGGAATGCGCGGTTTGAGATGGATGGAAATCTCTATCACATCACGGCCAATGAGGGTGATAATCATCTTCACGGAGGAGCAAAGGGATTTGACAAGCAGGTGTGGACAACATACAGTGAAAAAACTCCCGATCAGGTGAGTTTAAAACTGGGTTATGAGAGTAAGGATGGAGAGGAGGGCTATCCGGGTGCCCTGATGGTGGAGGTAGAGTATTCCCTGAACGATCAAAATGAACTGGGGATCAGCTGTCGGGCAAAAACAGACAAAGCCACCCATGTGAACCTGACCAACCACAGCTACTTCAATCTGAATAATTGCCGGGGTACAATCCATCAGCATGAGCTTTTCATTGATGCTGACCGTGTTACAGAATTGGATAAGGAAAGTATACCTACGGGCAGGATCCTTCCGGTCGAAAATAGTCCTTATGATTTCAGACTCACCAGGGCCATCGGAGAAAAAATCGCAGAAGTTGAACCCGGATTCGACATCAACTATGTGCTGGATATGAAATCGCGTGAGCTGACCAGGGTAGCGGCATTGCATGACCCGGAATCGGGCCGGACCATGGAGGTGTTGACCACCCTTCCCGCAGTGCAGCTCTATACCTCCAATCACATTGACAGGATCAGGGGTAAGGAGGGACTTGTGTATGAAAAACATGGTGCGGTTTGCCTGGAGACCCAGTATTTTCCTGACAGTGCCAATCAACAATCTTTTCCATCCACTGTTTTAAACCCTGGTGAAGAGTATTCAGCAGAAACGGTATACAGGTTCAGTAAATAGTATGCGGAGACTAACCACATACCTGTTCATTATCTTTTTTTGTTATTCAGCCCGCACCCAGGTATATCATACCTGTCCGCTGCATGATATTGGGCAACCCGGCTATGAGAATCCGCTGTATGAAAAGTGGCTCTCGGGGTATGACATAAAATTCTATGACCTTTATCTTTCCGTTTCGAATGAGAATACGGTGATCAGGGGTGTTGCCACCATACTGCTGGAACCTGTCAGGGAAATGGACACCCTGGTCCTTGAATTGCAGGATGCACTGGACGTCACAAAAGTTGGTCTGTCGAATGAAATCAGCACGCCGGTTTTTGAAACCCTGAATGACTACCGGCATACCGGTGATGCCATCTATATCCCGCTGGATACAACAAGACCGGAAGGGGTGCCTTTTTATGTATCCATCGAATATGAAGGAGAGGCAGGTCAGGACAGGGGATTCTTCGCCGGTATCACCCATGCTAAAGATAGCGATTACGGGTTTGATGTGACCTATACACTTTCGGAACCGCACAATGCAAAAGACTGGTTTCCTGTGAAACAGGTGCTGCAAGATAAGATTGATTCTGTGACGATTCGACTTCATTGTGACAAGGAACTGATGGCTGCTTCCAATGGAGTTCTTATGGGGGTGGAAGAGGGTGAAAAGAACACGCATATCTTTAAATGGCGAACAAGGTATCCCATGGCCTACTACCTGATTTCCTTTGCTGTAGCCGATTACAGAGACTATTCATTCAAAGCTGCCATGTCAGGGGAAGGTGATTCGGTGCTGGTGCAGAATTATATTTACGATGACCAGGAAGTGCTGACTGACTGGGAAGAGGAGATCCTGGAGACAGGCCCCATGATCTCTGTTTACTCCAGGCTGTTGATGGATTACCCGTTTGCGGAAGAGAAATATGGCCATGCCATGGCACCCATGGGTGGTGGAATGGAACATCAGACCATGACTACCATCCACAATTTCGGTTTCTACCTTGTTGCCCATGAACTGGCACACCAGTGGTTCGGCGACCACATCACCTGTGGGAACTGGCAGGATATCTGGATCAATGAAGGATTTGCTTCCTACATGGAATATGTGGCTGCCCAGGAACTTCGAGGACAGGAGGCTGCCGATGGATGGATGTCACATGCCATGTCCATTGCACAGGGTGAAACCACCGGGTCTGTATTTGTTCCCGGGGAGATGGTGGATGATACATACCGTTTGTTTGATTATGGACTCAGTTATAAGAAAGGAGCCATCCTGCTTCATATGATCAGGTATCGTCTCGGTGACGATGATCTTTTTTTCGGGGTGCTTCGGACTTACCTGGATCAATTTGGAAATGGCCTTGCCACAGGTGAAGATTTCAGGGGGGTCCTGGAATCTGTCAGCGGTGAGGATTTCTCATGTTTCTTTGACCAGTGGTATTATGGTGAGGGATTCCCCAGGTTCAGTGTTTACTGGACTCAGCAGGGCGATTCTTTGAACATTCGAAGTGAACAGACTGCCACAGCTACATCAATTACTCCTTTTTTTGAGACCCCGTTTGATGTTGAGATCATGTATACTGATGGCACAAGGGAGCGTATTCAGTTCATGCAGGATGAACAGGTGGAAGAGTTCGGTATTGCTGTGGAGGGTGTGGTTCAGGATCTGTTGTTTGATCCTGACAACATGCTTTTGAAAACAGCCAATGTGATCCACCAGATTCCTTCCGGGAAGGCATTTATTTATGGTCCAAACCCGGTGACTGATGAACTATTCATCAAATTTTCAAATACAGACCGTATTGATAATATCCTCATTACCAATATGGCAGGGCAGGAAGTGTTCAGGCACTCAGATGTTGATAATCCTGTGAGGATGGACCTTTCCTCCCTGGCCGATGGACCTTATCTGCTTGTTTTACGCGATGCAGACAAAACATACATGGAGCGCATTGTAAAAATCTCTACAAATTAGTCCAAACGATGAACATGAAAAACCTTATTGCCCTTTTCCTGTGTACACTGATGTTGTCATGCGGAAGTAACCCCAGATTCCCTTTCCAAAATGTAAAACTTGATTTTGCTACAAGGGTGGATGACCTTGTATCGAGAATGACACTTGAAGAGAAGGTGAGTCAGCTTACCCATTATGCCGATGCAGTGGAACACCTGGGCATTCCGCAATACAACTGGTGGAATGAGTGCCTTCACGGTGTTGCCAGGGCAGGAAAGGCCACCGTTTTTCCCCAATCCATTGGCATGGCGGCCACTTTTGACAGGGAGGTAATGTTCAGGATGGCAGATATTACTTCCACAGAAGCCAGGGCAAAATACAATGATTTTATCTCCAGGAACAAGCGGGGAATGTACCAGGGTCTCACATTCTGGTCGCCCAATATCAATATTTTCAGGGATCCCAGGTGGGGCAGGGGACATGAGACCTATGGGGAGGATCCTTACCTGACCGGTGAAATGGGAGTGCAGTTCATCAGGGGATTGCAGGGGAATGATCCGCGGTATCTGAAGGTGGTTGCAACCTCGAAGCATTATGCGGTGCATAGTGGTCCTGAGCCCCTCCGGCATGAATTCGATGCGGTGATTGGTGAGCGTGATTTCCGGGACACCTACCTGCCTGCTTTTAAAAAGACAGTTGAGAAGGCGCATGTCTATTCGGTCATGTGTGCCTACAACCGCTACATGGGAGAACCCTGCTGCGGCAGTGAACCTCTGCAGGAGGAATTGCTTCGGGGAGAGCTTGGTTTTGAAGGATACATTGTGTCTGATTGTGGAGCCATCCGGGATTTCTATTCGGGGCATAATGTGGTCGGCAGTCAGGAAGAAGCAGCAGCCCTCGGAGTTCTATCGGGGACAGATCTTAATTGTGGAAATCAGTATCCTGCTCTTGTTTCAGCTGTTGAACAGGGATTGATTTCAGAGGCAGAGATTGACGTGGTGGTGAAAAGACTTATGATGGCCAGGATGAAGCTGGGTATGTTCGATCCCGGTGAAATGGTTCCTTGGTCAGCTATCCCCATCGATACGGTGGCCAGTAAACCTCATGCTGCAGTGGCTTATGAAATGGCCAGGAAATCGATCGTATTGTTGAAAAATGAAAACAATGCCTTGCCCCTCGGTGCGGAACTCAAAAAGGTGGCGGTGATCGGACCCAACGCTGACAATGTGTTTGTCCAGTATGGGAACTACAATGGCTCCCCGGTGGCCCCGGTAAGTGTATATGAGGGGATTCAAACCAAACTTGGTGACAGGGCCGAGGTGCGTTATGCCCTTGGCTCGCCACATCACAATGGATTGCCTTACCTGGTACCCGTACCCGGCGATGTGCTCTTTACCAGTCAGGACCTCTCCCGTTCCGGGCTGAAGGCCCGGTACTTTTCCAACCTGGATTGCGAAGGTGAGCCCGATCTGAAAAGAACCGATCCAATGGTTGATTTTTACTGGTGGGACGGGGAACCACCTGTGGATGGATTCAGCGACGATGACTATTCTGTTGAGTGGAGTGGGTACCTGGTACCCCGGGAAAGTGGGTTACATGCCATTGGCGTGGAAGGAAAATATTTCGAATTTATTTTCGATGGAGAGACCCTTTCCACCCACAACAATATTCACCACCCCAACAAGACATACCGGGAACTGGACCTGGTAGCCGGACGTTCATACCAGGTAAAAGTGATCATGCATGACCGCCACGGTGATGCCAGCTGCACCTTGAACTGGGAGGAACCAAACCGGTCACTTCTCCGAGAGGCTCTGCAGGTGGCTACATGGGCCGACCATGTGGTCCTGGTGATGGGGCTGACCGCCCGGCTTGAAGGTGAAGAGATGAGGGGACTGGAGCTGGAGGGTTTTGATCGCGGTGACCGTACATCACTTGATCTGCCGGAAGTTCAGCGACGGCTGATCCGCAGAATCGCTGCTACCGGAAAGCCTGTAACGTTGGTGCTTATGACAGGATCGGCAGTTTCAATCAATTGGGAAAACGATCACCTGCCGGCCATTGTTCAGGCATGGTATGGGGGCGAAGCCGCCGGTTTAGCAGTTGCAGATGTACTCTTCGGCGACTACAATCCCGCCGGAAGGTTGCCGGTGACCTTCTATAAATCGGTGGAAGATCTGCCAGCATTTGAGAATTATAATATGGAAGGCAGGACCTACAGGTACTATGACGGGGAAGTGCTGTATCCGTTTGGTTATGGTTTAAGCTATGCAAGTTTTAGCTATGATAACCTGATCCTTGAAAACGATGAAATTTCAGGAGAAGAGTCTCTGACGGTGAGTGTGGATGTGACCAATACGGGTAGTGTGGACGGTGAGGAGGTGGTCCAGTTGTATATCCGTGACGTGGAATCGAAAGAGACCAGACCGCTGAAAGAGTTGCGGGGATTTAAAAGGGTCTCCATCAAAGCCGGTCAGACCATCGCAGTCACCATGACCCTCGGTATGGAGGAGCTTGCTTATTATGATTCAGGGCTTGAAGAATATGTGGTTGAACCCGGCCGGTTCGACATTATGGTAGGACCGTCATCAGATCAATCGGGCCTTTTGGTGACCAGCCTCCTGGTTCGGTGACCAGCCTCCTGGTTCGGTGACCAGCCTCCTGGTTCGGTGACCAACCCCCTGGTTCGGAAACCAGCCTTCAGATGTGGTAACCAGTTACCCGATCTGCTTTGATCCGTCGCCGATTTCGGCCACATAGAAATCAGCAACAAGGCCGGTTTTCTCATTGTAACCTTTTCCCACCTCGCGGATGAACTCTTCCACGGCTTCCTCTTTGACAATGCTTACTGTACAACCTCCAAATCCGGCACCGGTCATCCTGCTGCCCAGGGTCCCGTCAACCTTTCTGGCCTCATCCACCAGGGTATCCAGCTCTCGTCCGGTGACGTCATAATCGTCCCTGAGGGAATCGTGCGACTGGTTCATGAGCTGGCCAAATAATTCAATATCTCCCTTGTTCAGCGCTTCGATGGCAGAGAGGGTGCGGCCGTTTTCAGAGATGACGTGCCTTGCTCTTTTCCGTTCAACTTCATCGGTGATCAGGTGGGCGAGTGAATTGAATTTTTCCAGGTTCAGTTCACTCAGATTTTTGATATTTTGTTCTTTGCGAATGGCCTCAACGGCCGAATCACATTGTGCTCTTCGCTCGTTGTATTTTGAATCGGCCAATCCCCTTCGTTTATTGGTATTGGCGATTACGATCTTCATGCCGTCCAGCTTAAGGGGTACCCTCTCATAGTCCAGTGTATCACAGTTCAAAAAAAGGGCATGATCGGCTGCGCCCATGCCCGAAGCAAACTGATCCATGATACCGCAGTTGACTCCCACGAACAGATTCTCTGCCTTCTGAGAGAGCTTGACCAGCTCCCAGCGATCCATTCCAAACCCGAACATATGGTTCATGGCGAACGCAGTTACCATCTCAATGGAGGCCGAAGAAGAGAGTCCGGCACCATTGGGAATATCACCGGAGTAAAGAAGGTCAACACCCTCTACCTCCCTGGCAGTTTTCCTGAACTCATTCAGTACTCCCACCGGATAATTGATCCACGATTTTCCTTCCTTTTCAAATGGCTCATCGAGGTTTACTTTGGCCCTGTGGTCAAAATTTGCTGTGGCTAAATGTAACATGCGACCCTGATTTTTCCGAACCAGAAGGTAGGTTCCAAAGGAAAGGGCACAGGGGAAAACATACCCTCCATTGTAGTCGGTATGTTCGCCGATCAGGTTCACCCTGCCGGGTGAGAAATAAACACTGATATCACCAGCTGCCTCGCCATATAAACTGATAAATGATTCTTTTAATTGGTCAATATTCATTGGGTCATTAATTATGTTGGACTGCCAAATGTAGAAAAAAATATCAGATCCATTTTCTGTAAACCAATTTTAGTACATTTAGATATTCATGATAAAAAATCCTGCTCGCTGGTTCCTTTTTCCATCCTTGGTGGTGCTGTTGTTTGCAACCATTCTCTGTATAAGCGTTCCCCGTGAATTAATCCACATGAAGATCAATGCGTGGCACACCCCATTGCTGGATCAACTTTTTAAAGTGTGGACCCTGTTGGGGGATGGATGGGCGGTCCTTGTGGTGGTCCTGGTACCCCTGGCCATTAAGATCCGGTACAGCCTGGTCTTGTTTGCTGGATATGCGATTTCAGGACTTGCGGCACAATTGGTAAAACGTTTGTATTTCAGTGAAGCAGCCAGACCTGTTAAATATTTCGAGATCAATGGCATTGATTATGATCTGTACCTGGTTCCCGGAATGGACATGCATAGCTGGCATAGTTTTCCTTCGGGCCATACGGCAACAGCATTTGGTGTATTGTTTGGATTATCATTAATTTTACGATCCAGATTGGGCCAGCTCCTGGCATTTGTACTGGCCACAGGAGTTGGTTTTTCAAGAATGTACCTTTCCCAGCATTTCCTGATGGATGTGACTGCTGGAGCATTTGTTGGGCTGGTGGGAGGATACATCGGCTGGTGGTGGATAGAGCATTATGACAAAGAATGGCTTAATAGATCTTTACCAAAGTTATTGATCAGATGAGAACATCTTATAAGACAGTATTTGTATACTTGGGAATCATCGCATTTACAGTTATATTCTTCCTGCCTTTCCTGGGGTCGGTTCATCTGTTTGACTGGGATGAGATCAACTTTGCTGAATCAGCCAGGGAGATGATCATCACCGGGGATTATGTAACGGTTCAAATTGATTTTGAGCCCTTCTGGGAGAAACCTCCATTGTTTTTCTGGCTGCAGGTAATTTCAATGAAATTGTTTGGGATCAATGAATTTGCTGCACGTTTGCCCAACTTTTTATGTGGGATAGCATCATTGGTCATGCTTTACTTTCTTGGAAGTCGCGTCTACGGTCACCGTTTCGGATTGCTGTGGATCCTCTCCTATGGCTCCGCCATCCTGCCGTTCTTCTATTTTAAATCCGGAATTATCGATCCCTGGTTCAACCTGTTCATCATTATGGGCATGGCCTGGTTCATTTTTTATCTGGATCCCGAAAGAAAGAAAGCAAGGATACGAAATATTGCACTGTCGGCATTTTTTTTTGGATTGGCAGTGCTGACCAAGGGACCGGTGGCGATCCTGGTTTTTCTGCTCTGTTTTCTGGTATTCCTGGCCATAAAACGTTTCAGGATTTCAACTTCGGCCCGCCATGTGGGGGTATTCATCCTGGTTCTGACACTTACCGGCGGAACCTGGTTCCTTCTCCAGGTACTCAATGGCAACAGTCACATCCTGAGGGATTTCATCGATTACCAGGTTCGGCTGCTCTCAACGGGTGATGCCGGTCACAGCGGATTTTTCGGATATCACTTCGTGGTGGTCCTGCTGGGTGTATTTCCTGCTTCGGTAATTGCCATGAAAAGTTTTACCAAGAAGTCTGAAAATACAGAGCTTCAACGGCTCTTCAAACAATGGATGTATATCATGTTCTGGGTGGTTATCATTCTATTTACAATAGTAAAAACCAAGATATTACATTACAGCTCACTGACCTATTTCCCTTTGACATTTCTGGCGGCATGGGTTTGGGAGAAATGGATTGACAGGAAAATTGAGATCTCGGGCTGGCAGGTTGTCCTTATCCTGATCATAGCGCTGATTCATGCCGGACTGGTCATTGGACTCTCCCTTGTAGCCACACATTCAGAATGGTTGCTTGCAAAGGACTTTGCATTTCTGGATTCTTTCGCCAGGGGCACACTGGAAGCAAAAGTTCACTGGAGCGGGTATGAATGGTTCATAGGCGTATTCATGATCCTGGGTGTGGGGATAGCGGCCATCCAGATCCTGCGGCGCAATTCCGCCGGGATGGTTGTCCTGCACCTGGTTACTTTGCTGTTCGTGGCAGCATCCATTTATCTGTTTACTTCGCGCATAGAAGGGTACTCACAACGGACAGCCATTAAATTCTATGAAGGACTTCGTGGCCAGGATGTTTATGTTAACACCCTGGGTTTTAAAAGTTACGCGCAACTATTCTATTTTGATAAACAACCCGGTGATGAGGGATTTGATGACAGTGTCGACCGGTTGATGACCATTGACCTTGACAGGGATGCATATTTTGTGATCAAAGTGAATAAGAAAGAGAGGTATCTTGAGAGGTATCCCGAACTGGAAGTGCTGTACGAGAAGAATGGTTTTGTTTTTACAGTCAAAAGAGCCGGATTGAAAGATGATAAACGGGAATAGGGTTACGGTAGTATTGCCCGCATACAATGCAGCGAGAACACTTGAAAAGACATACAGGGAGATTCCTTTTGATATAGTGGATCATGTGATCCTGGTTGATGACCTCAGCAGTGACGATACTGTAGTTGTTGCCGAAGAGCTGGGAATCAGTCACATCATAAGGCACCAGGAAAACTTGGGCTATGGAGGCAATCAGAAAAGCTGCTACAATAAGGCGCTTGAGCTGGAATCCGATATTGTGGTCATGCTTCATCCCGATTACCAGTACACCCCCCGGCTGATCCATTCCATGTGTTATCTTATTGCCAATGGGGTCTATGAGGTTGCCCTTGGTTCGCGAATCCTTGGAAGGGGAGCCCTGAAAGGCGGGATGCCCCTTTACAAATATATCGCTAACCGGTTACTGACCCTTACCCAGAACATTCTCATGAACCAGAAGTTGTCGGAATATCATACCGGGTTCCGGGCTTTCTCAGGCAGGGTCCTTAACTCCATCAATTTCAATCTTAATTCCGATGATTTTGTATTTGACAACCAGATGCTGGCACAAATTTTTTATAAAGGATTTGATATTGCTGAAATTACCTGTCCGACCCGATATTTTGAAGAAGCTTCTTCCATCAACCTGAAACGGAGTATGGTATATGGACTGGGAGTGATCAAAGTGTCATTACAATACAGGCTGCAAAAACTTAAACTGGGAAAGTTTAAGATTTTCGAGAAACAAAAAACCACCAATATTTAATCAATCAAGATTGACCACTTTTCCCTGCTGGCTGCTTTCATACGCAGCTTCGATGATCCGGATCACATCCCTGGCCTGTTCGGGAGTTACTTTGAGAGGGGTGTTCTTGCGAATGACTTCGTATATATTATCATAATAGGCCATGTAATTTCCCGGTTGGGTCGGAACGGTGCCATGAAGACGGGTTCCTTCAAACTCCGAATTGATCTTTCCCCAGGCAGATTCAGGTTCTTCACCCCATGCGTAGGAATCGGGTAATATTCCTGATTTCAAGGCCTCCTCCTGGGGGTCATCACCCCATTTCACATAGCTGCCTTCAGTTCCGTGCAGGATAAACCGAGGACCCGGTTCCCTTACAAGATAACTGCTGCGCAGCAAGCATTTGCAAGCCGGGTAGTGGAGGAAAAGATCATAGCTGTCATCAGTCATCGCTCCGTCACGAAGCTTGCGGCTATCGCAGAACAACCTGTCGGGCATTCCAAACAGCTGAAGTGCCTGATCCACCAGGTGTGAACCCAGGTTATAAAGGGTGCCGGGCCCGGTTGATTGATCTTTCCAGGACTCCTGGATGTAATTGCGAAAGCGGTCGAAGTGAGATTCAAACTCTACCAGTCGACCAAGTTTGCCAGATTCAATAATTTCTTTGACAGTAAGGAAGCCACCATCCCAGCGCCTGTTTTGAAAAACAGAAAGCACAACACCCTTTTCCTGTGCCTTCCTGATTAATTCATCGGCATGGGTGACCCTGAGTGTAAAAGGTTTTTCAACCACCACATGTTTTCCTGCATCAATGACCTTCGCCACCATCTCGAAATGCAGATGGTCCGGAGTGTTTACCACCACAAGATCAATATCCTGATCACCCAGAATGGAATCAAAATCCCGTACAATGACCGAGTCCGGATGTTTTCCATCCGAAACTCTTCTGCTTCTTTCAAGAATCTTTGTAATTTTAAATCCCGGATGTGTTTCGAGCAATGGACCGTGAAATACCAGTCCTGACATACCGTAGGATGACAGAGCGACGTTAATTTCATTCATATTGAAAGAATTAAATCACTAAGTTATTATGTTCAGGGATACTACCATAACTGCCACAGTAAAAAAACGGGAATTGATTATCTTCCTGTTTTGCTTTTTGGGTGCATACGTTTTGAATGTGATCGGGATCATCAAAAACCATAATTCTGTCCGGGAATTATTCACCCAGCTTCATGTAGTTCTTCTTGTGAGCCTTGTCTTCTATGGTGCAGTGTTCATACTCAGGATCTTATATTACGTGGTTTCCAGGCTTTGGATCAGGAAGTGACAGAGTCGAACCAATAAGGTTTAGTTCATTACCTTTGCCATGATTTTATTGAACGGATGAGCCGCGATTGGATGGGGGATGAACAGAAAATATTTGAAGGTGGAAGAAAATTACCACTGGTGGAGGAATTTTACACCATTCAGGGTGAAGGTTTCCACACGGGGAAGGCAGCTTATTTTATAAGAATAGGAGGTTGTGATGTGGGTTGCAGCTGGTGCGACACCAAGTTTTCATGGAATCCGTCTCTGCATCCTGTGGTTCCGGCCGAGCAAATCGTGGAACATGTCTGCTCACACCCTGCTGAAGCCGTGGTGGTGACCGGGGGTGAACCTTTGATGGTCAACCTGGATTACCTGACCACACTCTTAAAACAGAAAGGAATTGAGACATTCCTGGAGACCAGCGGGGCTTATCCCCTGAGCGGACTCTGGGACTGGATCTGTCTCTCTCCCAAGAGAAATTCCCCTCCTGTTGAGGAGCTCTTTGGAATGGCCCATGAACTGAAGGTAATCATAGCTTCTAAAGAGGATTTTGCCTGGGCCATTGAAAATGGGTCCCGGGTGGGTGAAGGGTGTAAATTGTTTCTCCAGCCGGAATGGAGCCGGCGGGAGGCCATCCTTCCACCCATCATAGAATTTGTAAAGAATAATCCTCACTGGATGATCTCCCTGCAGGCTCATAAATACATGAGAATTCCATAAAACTCATTAACTGATGAAAAAGGCATGGCTGATCATTTCTCTTCTGGCACTTGCAACGTGTTCCATGGCCCAGCAGTACAGCTCCGATTCAAAAAAAGCGATCAAAAGGTTTGAGGAGGCCCGGGCCCTCTTCCAGGCAAGGGATGATGCCGGTGCAGAACAGGCGCTGTTAAAGGCCATTAAAGCTGACCGTCAGTTTGTGGAGGCATACCAGCTGCTTGCCCAGATCTCCTACGATCTTGGCCGGGTTGAGGAGGCCATCGGGTACTATACCACCTCGCTTGAGATCGATCCCAAAGGAAATCCTGACGGATACCGGTTGCTTGCGGGACTCACCATATTGACAGGGGATTATAACAGGACCCTGGAGCTTATCGATACATTCCTCTCTTTTCCGCCGGAGGAAGTCAGGATGCGTGACGTTGGTGTAACCATCCGGGAAAACTGCCATTTTGCATTGCAGGCTATGGAACATCCGGTCCCGTTCCACCCGGAGAACCTGGGTGATTCTGTAAACTCAGCTTATAATGAGTACTGGCCCTCCCTCTCTGTGGATGAGAACATGCTTATGTTTACGGTGATGTTGCCACGGGATCCGGAGGCCGGAAAATCTCCTTTACACCTGCACGAGGATTTCTTCTACTCCTTAAAGAGTGAGAATGAGTGGAATGGAAGAATTAACGCCGGTGTCCCATTGAATACTCCTGACAATGAAGGAGCACACACCATGACTGCAGACGGCAGGTTGCTCTATTATACTGCCTGTAACCGCCGGGACGGAAAGGGTCAATGTGATCTGTACATATCCAGGCTGGAGAGTGGAAAGTGGGGTGCTCCGGTGAACCTCGGGTCACCTGTGAATTCCAGGTACAGCGAAAAACATCCCACCATATCGGCAGATGGACGAATGTTGTATTTTTCATCCGACCGGCCCGGGGGGAAGGGATCCTATGACATCTGGGTTTCAACAAAAACCGGGAATCAATGGACCGATCCTGTTAACCTTGGAGATTCCATCAATACACCGGGCCTGGAGCAATCCCCGTTTATTCATCCGGATCAGCAAACCCTTTTTTTCTCATCTGCCGGCTGGCCGGGAATGGGGCAGGGTGACCTGTTCGTATCCCGGTTGTCCCCGGATCACACATGGTCCAAAGCGGCGAACCTGGGGTATCCTATCAATACCTTTAACGATGAGATCGGTCTCACGGTCAATGCGCAGGGAGACCGTGCATATTTCGCATCAGACCGGCAATCGGGAAAGGATACAGATATCTATACGTTTGAATTGCCACCGGCTGCAAGGCCGGTTTTTGTCTCTTACATGAAAGGAAGGGTGTATGATTCCCGCAACATGAAAGGACTCAAATCCGTCCTGCAGCTCATTGACCTGGAAACAGAGGAAACTGTGATGGAAATGGAATCAATGCCGGGAGAAGGAGATTATCTGATTTCCCTCCCCACCGGCAGGGATTATGCACTTAACGTTTCTGCGGAGGGTTACCTGTTCTATTCGGATCACTTTTCATTCACGGGACAGCATAACAGGAAGGACCCGTTTCGCAGGGATATTCCGCTGGACAGGATCATCGTGGGGAGCAGTGTTGTGTTAAATAATATTTTTTTTAATACCGGTTCCCACGAATTGCTGCCTCTATCCGTAACCGAGCTGAATAAGGTATATGAGTTCCTTCAGCACAATCCAACCATTGCAGTAGAGATCAGCGGGCACACAGATAATACCGGTACTGCCGAACATAACCAGAAACTCTCCGAGCAAAGGGCGAACTCGGTGGTTAATTACCTGGTGGATATGGGGATAGATACAGAACAACTGAAGCCTGCTGGTTACGGTGACCGGATACCGGTGGCCGGGAACACTTCGGAGGAGGGACGGGCAAAGAACCGGCGAACTGAACTTAAGATCATTGAGAAAAGTTATCTTTGATTACGATGTCGGGAAAGATGAAACTTCTATTTCGGGAAATACCTGATTATCTGAAAGATAAATCCACGATCATCACACAGTTGATGTTTGTGTCCATATTTGCCCTGGTATTTATAAACATCTATTCGCCCTTCAATGCTTCCTCCTGGTTCGAGGTAGGCAGGATCGAATTCTTTTTCTATTCCAGTGCATTTATCCTGTCAGGCATGATGATCATTGTGTTGAGCAAATTGATCTTTGTTCTGCTCACCGGAAGGATCCGGTTTACCTATTTTCTGTTCGGCATCTGGCACTTCATGGAGCTCGTTTTGCTGTCTGTGGCTTACCTCGTGGTTGACCTTGTCCTGCTTAAATCAGGAGCAGAACTCATCGAACGGTTTACCGGCCTGCTTTTTATTACACTGCTGGTCCTTGCCATTCCTTACTCCCTTTCCTGGCTGTGGCTTTCTCTGAAGGATAAACGCACAAAACTGGAAAGTCTGATGGAGAACACTTCCCAGGAATTCAAGGAGAAACAAATGGTCATTTTCAGGGATGAGACTGAAAAATTGCGCTTTTCAATCAAGTCCAGGGATATTCTTTTTGTGGAATCCACCGATAATTATGTTACTGTTCTTACAAATGAGAAGGGAAAACTAAAAAAGATCATGCTACGCAATACTATGAAGCGGCTGGAAAAAGAGCTTGAGGGCACCCTTATTCAGCGTTGTCACCGCTCATACATGGTCAATTTTGAAAACATCAAACTGGTAAAGCTGATCAGTGCCAACCTATACATCTACATGGATTTCCCTGAAGAGATTCGCATTCCGGTGTCACGAACCTATGCTGAGCACGTCCATGAATTCCTTAACCGGGTTTCCCTGTGATCTGCGCCGGTCTCCAGACATAACAGGAACCAACTTTCACAACAGAAGCATTTGATAATTACCAGACCACCGATGACCACCTGATGCATATCACTGGCACAGCAACGGATCAGCAGGGGAACAGGTACTACCTTGTAAAGAACTCCTGGGGAACAGGGAGCCACATTTACAAAGGGTACCTCTATGCTTCAGTGGCATACATGAGGGCCAAGACCATATTCTTCATGGTGCACAGGGATGCGATCCCCTTGTCAATTGCAGACAAACTGGAACTTTAGGTCAGTTCCAGCAGATGCCCCGTTCACGATAGATACGGATAAAATTATCTACTGAACGGTCATATCCCGTTTCGATATCGTTGGGGAAATAGCATGCCGGTAATTCTCCTGCCCGTCTGTGAGATGCGATGCAATCGCAACAAATCCCCTTTTTGCTGCAAGGATAGCTACAGTTGCAATGCACAAGGTTCCGGTCCTTTTTACATTCCATGGTCTTGATGTGCTGATGTCTTAGAGAGATTATTCGGAAAGCAAAATAAACAATTTTGGCTTGCACCGCTGTTAATAATTTGATTTTTCTGATCACTCCATCCGTATAACTTTGTATTCAGCAGCACCCATAGACGATTTTAATTCGTGAAGAGATGAAAATAACATGAAAAACAGCCTGTTTCAGATAACGGTTCTAATCCTCCTTTTGCTTGATTACAGCTACTCCTTGCCCGGGAATCAAAACCCGCTATCTCACTTTGACCCGGCTTTTCGGGAATCGCCACCCTTTCTTGAATCTGATACTGTATGGGCCGATTCCATCATGGAAAAGCTTTCCCTGGAACAGCGGATTGCCCAGATGATCATGGTACAGGCCTATTCCAATAAGGGTCGAGAGCATGCCAGGGCTGTGATCAGGCTTATTACAAAATATGAAGTAGGCGGCGTGTTGTTCTTCCAGGGTGAGCCCATCTCACAGGCCCGGCTGACCAACAGTTTCCAGGAAGCTTCCGGTGTGCCCCTTTTAATAGCCATCGATGGAGAGAATGGTCTGGGTATGCGGCTTGATCAAACGGTGACATATCCACCCCTGATGTCCCTGGGTGCCATCACCGATAATAATTTATTATACAGGATGGGTAAAAACATGGCCTTGCAGATGAGACGCCTTGGGATCCATATGAATTTTGCTCCTGTGGCCGATATCAATAACAATCCGGCAAATCCGGTGATCAATACCCGTTCTTTTGGAGAGGAGCGCGAAAATGTAACGGTCAAAGTGATTTCGATGATGAGGGGAATGCAGGACAATGGATTGCTTGTAACGGCCAAACATTTTCCCGGACATGGAGATACGGATAGTGATTCACACCTTACATTACCTTTGATTTCCCATGACAGAAGCCGGCTTGATTCCATCGAACTCTATCCTTTCAGAAAGGCCATTCAGAGTGGATTGAGCGGCGTTATGGTAGCTCATTTGCGGGTGCCGGTATTGGATAACAGGGATAACAGGGCCACCACACTGTCCCGTGCAACAATCACCGGCCTGCTTAAGGAACAGATGGATTTCCGGGGGTTGGTTATCACGGATGCGCTGAACATGAAGGGACTCAGCAATTATTTTAAACCGGGAGTACTGGAAGTAGAGGCGGTGAAAGCAGGTAATGATATCCTTCTGATGCCGTCGGATGTGAACAGGGCCATTACAGCCATAAAGCGGGCTGTTAAAAATGGAGAGATCCCCGAGGAGGAGATCAACGCCAGTTGTCGAAAGATCCTTTTGGCCAAATACTGGGCCGGTCTGCATTCCTTAGAGGCTGTCCAGACCGATTCATTGTTATCAGATTTGAATAAACCAGCTTATGGCAGGCATTACAGGGAACTGGTTGAGCATACCCTGACCCTGGTCAGGAACAGGGAATCGATTCTGCCCCTTAAAGATCTGCAAAAAATAAAGCTGGCTACAGTCACCATCAGCAAAAAAGCTGAGCGGGATGTTGGAGTTAACACAGATCTGTACCTGACTGGAAAACATTTTACCCTGCCATGTTCTGCGGACCATCACACCCGATCGGAATTACTGATGGAATTGGGAAAGTTTAACACCCTCATCGTTAATATTTTGAACACCAGTCCATATCTATCCAGGGGATATGGGATAACCGAGGAAACCGCCAGGTTCATAGAAGAGCTGGATACAACCGCTACCCTGATCCTCAATGTGGCAGGATACCCCTATGCACTGAAAAGGTTCTCCAACCTCGACCATCTGGATGCCATTATCCTGTCATACGATGATGATCCACTTTACCAGACATTAACCACACAGGCTATTTTTGGAGGAGTCTCTTTTACCGGCAAACTTCCGGTGACTGCCGGTACCATAGCTTCTGCCGGAGAAGGTATTTCTACTGAACCAGCTCTCCGGCTCGGGTATGCAGATCCAATCGATGTGGGATTAAACCCCGATTCGCTGGAGAAGATGGAGGCTATTATCCAACAGGCCATCCGGCAAAAAGCAATGCCTGGATGCCAGGTGCTTGTGGCCCGGAAAGGTAAGGTCGTCTGGCATAAAGCCTATGGACACCATACCTATCAAAGGAGGAAGCCGGTAAAGTTGACAGATCTGTATGACCTGGCATCCATCACCAAAATAGCAGCCACACTGCCTGCGCTAATGCGGCTGCGGGATATGGGTAAATTCCATGAGGACTCTTTACTCGGAGCCTATGATCCTATTCCGGATACAAGCAATAAGGCATCTCTTTTAATCAGTGATGTACTGACACATCAGTCGGGTATGGTGGCATGGATCCCGTTCTATTATTCAACTCTGGAGCCACTGGATACCTCACAAAGCCTCATTAGTACGCACTGGACGCATACCTATCCGTTGAAAATTGGTACTGATGCTTATGCAAACCGCAATGTAAAGTATGTGGATAGCATATATACGAATACCTATTCTCCCGGTTACCCCATCCAGGTGGCCAAAGATATGTATATGAGGAAGGATCTGCGGGATTCGGTTTACCAGTGGATCTACCAATCTGAACTGATATCGAAGGAGTACAGGTACAGTGGCCTTGGATTCTATATGTTGCAACAGGTCATCGAAAGCGTTTCAGATACCATGCTCTACCCTTATGTATGGTATAATTTCTATACCCCCCTGGGTGCGGAAACACTGGGGTATTTGCCATTGAACCGGTTTCCGGTTGAAAGGATTGTTCCCACTGAAAATGATCTCTTTTTCAGGCGCCAGCTGCTGCATGGCCATGTACATGATCCAGGTGCTGCCATGCTTGGAGGGATCTCCGGCAATGCGGGACTGTTTTCCAATGCCAATGACCTTGCGAAGATCATGCAGATGTACCTGAACGAAGGCTGGTATGGCCAGAGGAGGTACATCGATTCAACTACACTGGCAATCTACACTTCCGATTTCAACAGTGAACAGGAGAACCGCCGCGGACTGGGATTTGACCGTCCAATTGTTGAGGAGCCGGATGCAGGGCCGGCATGTGATGATGCTTCACCCTTAAGTTTCGGACATTCGGGTTTTACAGGTACTATCGCCTGGGTGGATCCTGCCTATGACCTGGTCTATATTTTTCTGTCCAACAGGGTTCATCCGAACCAGGGAAATAATAAGTTGATCGATATGAACGTAAGGACACAGATTCAGCAGGTGATTTATGATGCCATTGTAGAATAACTTAACACGAACATATGAAACCAACACACATTGAGCACATTGGAATTGCGGTAGCCGATCTGGATGAATCCATCGGTTATTATGAAAAGGTCCTCGGTCTTGAGTGTTACGCCATTGAGGAGGTCCCGGATCAGAAAGTCAGAACCGCCTTCTTCAGGGTGGGAGATGCAAAAATAGAGCTGCTGGAAAGTACCGATCCTGAAGGGCCCATCGGGAAGTTCATTGAAAAGAGGGGACCAGGTATCCATCACCTTGCCTTTGCCATGGATGATGTGGCTGAATCTTTAAAGCATGCAGCTGATCATGGCATCAGACTCATTGATGAGACGCCACGTAAGGGTGCAGAAGGATTGCATATAGGTTTTCTGCATCCAAAATCTACGTTTGGTGTATTAACTGAATTTTGCGGTGATGAATAGCCAGAAAAAAATATAGCTATGTAACATAGGCTGAACTGTCGTATCTTGGGCCTGAGGGATTAATTTTGTTAAAGTTCCAACTACCACAGTTATGAGTCAAAATGCTTCTGCCGGAAATAAAGGGGGGGAAATAAGGTCCGATTGCTTTGTTCAGATTGAATTGACAAACGGTGGAGGGATTACCGTGAATCTGAAAAGCAAGGTGGACCGGATGTTTGGCAATCAGATCCGGCAACAGGTTATGGAAGTGCTGAATACCCTTGGTATTTCAGATGCTTTGGTTGAGATGGAAGATTCAGGGGCATTGCCTTTTGTCATTTCAGCCAGGATTGAAGCCGCAGTAAAGCAGCTCCATCCGACTGACCTCTCCTTCCTTCCGCCGCTTATTCCAAACAACCAGTATGAAACAACCAGGGACCGGTTCAGGTTTTCAAGGTTGTACCTGCCCGGCAACTCTCCCAGTATGATGTTGAACGCAGGGATCCACCATCCCAATGGGATCATTCTGGACCTGGAAGATTCTGTAGCCCCGGACAAAAAGACCGAAGCCAGGATACTGGTCCGTAATGCCCTGCGACAGGTCGATTTTTACGGGGCCGAAAGGATGGTTAGGATTAACCAGCTGCCGGCAGGACTGAATGACCTGGATGATATCATACCCCACCAGGTTCACCTGATCCTGATCCCCAAGTGTGAGTACGGGAAGCAGGTGAAGCAGGTGGAGGAGCGGGTCAATTCCATTCTCAGAAAAGAGAAGCAGGAGAGGGAAGTTTTTTTTATGCCCATCATCGAGAGTTGTCTGGGTGTTGAAAACGCCTTTGATATTGCTAATTCTTCGGATCAAGTTGTGGCCATGGCCATTGGACTTGAAGATTATACGGCTGACCTTGGAGTGCAAAGAAGCCCGCGAGGTGATGAGTCTTTTTACGCCCGGACAAGGCTTGTGAACGCTTGCAAGGCGGCTGGAATACAACCCATCGATTCTGTATATTCCGATGTGGCAGATATGGACGGGCTGAAAGAGAATGTGAAGCGCTCCAGGGCACTGGGTTTTGAAGGAATGGGGTGCATTCATCCCAGGCAGGTGCCGGTCATTCATGAAGGCTTCTTGCCTGTAGAGGAGGAGATCGTGAAAGCTGAACAGATCATCAAAGCATTTGAACATGCTAAAGCAAGGGGGCTGGGGGTAATTGCCCTTGGTACAAAAATGATTGATCCGCCGGTGGTGAAACGGGCTCAACAGACCATGGAAATGGCTTACCTGTTCCATTTGAGGGAAAGGCCCGGCACATAGACCAAACACATAGATCCGAAGTACAGACCTGGCATATTGCATTATCAACCTAACCCAACCATCTGAAATGACCTATCTGACCAATGCAGCAGGACGAATTGTGATCAACGAGATCAATGGAGAACCGGCCATGCCCTTCAAAGGTGTGGGAAAATTCAAGCCGGAAGGTAATAAACACGGCCCGTCCATAGCCACCTGTGCTGATTATCCAACCGATGGAAACAAACTGGTAAAGGACCTGCGTGTAGCAATGGAAAGAGCAGGTTTGCGTGATGGAATGACCATTTCCACCCATCACCACTTCCGAAATGGGGACTTCCTGGCCAATCAGGTATTCGACATTGCCCATGAGATGGGGGTGAAGGGATTGAGATGGTTCCCCTCTGCTTCATTTCCATGCCATGAACATCTTATCCAGTACCTGGAGGATGGAACCATCCAGCGAATTGAGGGGAGCATGAACGGACCACTGGGTAAATTCGTTGCAGAAGGAGGCATGATGGGTACGGGTGTGCTCAGGTCCCACGGTGGCCGTTACCAGGCCATCCAGGACGGGGAAGTCAGGATCGATATAGCCGTGATCGGAGCTCCCACCGCTGATTCTTTCGGCAATGCAAATGGATTGGCCGGTGATTCTGCCTGCGGTTTACTGGGATTTGCCCTGGCAGATTCACAATATGCGGAAAAAGTGATCGTAGCCACAGACAACCTGGTGGAATTCCCGTGCTTTCCGTGGCAGATCCAGGGTAATCTTGTGGATTACGTGGTTGAAGTGGAGAAACTAGGAGATCCTTCCCTGATCATATCAGGTACCACGCAAATAACCAGGTCTCCGGACAGGCTTTTGCTTGCAGAGTTAACTGCCAGGTTTTGCGAGACTGCGGGGATTATCCGTGACGGTTTCAGTTTCCAGTCAGGTGCCGGCGGCACATCGCTCGCGGTGGGTGAGTATTTTAAAAAAATAATGCAGGAGAAGGGAATCAGGGCCCGTTTTGCCCGTGGTGGGAGCAATAAATACCTGGTCTCCATGCTGGAAGAGGGACTGGTGGATTATATACTTGACGGACAAACATTTGACCTGGAAGGTGTACGGTCCATGTCTGAGAATCCCGGTCATGTGTGGACAAGTCCGTTTACCAGTTATAACTACCACGGAAAAGGAAATTTTGCCGGTATGGTGGATGTGGTGATCCTGGGTGCCACCGAAGTGGACCTGCAGTTCAATGCCAATGTGGTTACCCACTCCGACGGGTACCTTCTGCACGGGATAGGAGGGTGGCAGAACTGTCTGTTTTCCAGGACAGTGATTCTGCCCATACCGCTGTTCAGGGACCGGATCCCCGTTGTCAGGGACAGGGTCACCACCCTTTGTGGTCCCGGTGAGTTGATCGATGTGATCGTTACTGAACGCGGAATTGCCATCAACCCGTTAAGGACCGATCTGATTGAAATGACAAAAAACAGCAGCCTGCCCATCAAAACTTTAGAGGAGCTTAAATCGGAAGCCAACAGGATCTGTGGCATTCCCGATCCACCTGCTCTTGAGGAGAGGGTGGTGGCTGCCATTAAGTGGGTGGACGGTACGGTAATTGATGTGGTGCACCAGGTCAGTGCCCGGCTCCAATAAGCTGAAACGGGATCCTGTTTAATTCTTCTCTGATCGATGAAGCAGATTTCTTCTGGGTGTAAATAAACCATGCACAATTGACATTAAAACCATTGACCTCGTTTTGGGTCAGGACCCCGGTACTACCTGAGGCACCCCAGAATCCTTCCTCTTCCAGCCTGATGATCAAAACATAATAGTTCATAGGTTCCATATTAATGAATTCCGCGAAACCCTCGGTATCTGTAAACTCCGAGAATTGCGGATCATTGAAATTTTCAAAATCAAATTCATTGTCATACACCCAGACCTCGGCCTCTGACAGCGTAATTTCACCTGTACTGTCAGTGACAAAAAAGCCCAGAATTGTGGGTTCATTGATGGTGATGGCTTCAGTTTTAGCCTCATCGCCAGCGTCGTTAAATGCGGTCAGTTTAACATCAAATATTCCGGCTTCCTCATATATGTAAACAGGATTTTCCTGGTTTGAGGTTCCGCCGTCTCCAAATTCCCATTCATAGGTATTAGCTTCAACCGATTCATTGGTAAACTGAATGGTTTCCCCTGCTTCCGGATTGTCCGTGGGAGTATAACTGAAATCAGGTTCAGGAAATCTTTTACACGACAGAACGGTAAGAAGGGCAATGATCACTATTCCGGAACTCTGGGATGATCTGTGAAATGAATTGAATTTCATAGGTTTATGTCTTCTATTTATGGGTCTTGGAAGAACAATGTACGGCATTCAACCTTAATATTCAAGTAATTTTTGAGGTATGGCCGTCCTGTTTTTCATATCTTTCGTGCAACATACAAATAATTCTATCGTCATTGTGGCAAATAAAGAAAGATCCGGAACCTTCAGTCCAAAGCATCAGCAATTGATCCGGGCCTGTAAGCGGGGAGATCAAAAAGCACAGTTTGAAGTTTACCGGTTGTACCATGTTGCGATGTACAACACAACCCTGAGAATAGTCGGGGATTCCGATGACGCGGAAGATGTCATGCAGGAAGCGTTCTTAAAGGCATTTACAAAGCTCAGGACCTATCGCGGAGAGGTAAGTTTCGGAGCCTGGTTGAAACGGATCGTGATCAACAAAGCACTGGATTTCCTCAGGTTAAAAAGGGAACGGATCTCCCTGGATGAGGTTGGTGAGATAGAGGAACTTCAGGACGATCCTCCGGAAACAATGGAGACAGCTTATATGGCAGAAACCATAAAAAAAGCCATGTTTTCACTTCCGGAAGGTTACAGGATCGTTCTTTCTCTCATCCTGCTTGAAGGGTATGACCATGAGGAGGTGGCTGGAATACTGAATATTTCCAATGCCACATCGAGAACACAATACCACCGGGCAAAAAAGAAGCTGATTGAGTTGTTACAGAAAACAGAAAAGAACAATGGTTGATCTTGAAAAACATATTAAGGAACAGAGGTTGTTGTTCGATACCGATAAACCCCGGCATGGACACGAGGAAAGGTTCATGCAAAAACTGGACCGCCAACCTGTCCGAAGGATCAACTTCAGGCATGCATTGCAGGTGGCAGCTTCAGTGGCCATTATTCTGACATCTGCTTTTGTTCTGATCAAACAGAATAGAAGTGGAAGCAAAATTGCCGAGGGGGAAATCCCCGCTGCCGTTCTTGAAGCAGATTATTACTATGCCACCCAGGTAAATGCACGGTATGACCAGATCCGGGATTTTAATTTTGAGAATTCAGAGGAAAAAATCGTACTGCTTGATGAGTTGAAAGACCTGGATAGTTTTCATCAGCAACTGATGAGCGATCTTAAGGCAAATCCTGATGACGGCCGGGTGATAAACACATTGATCCGGCACTACCAGATCAAGTTGGAAGTAATGGACCAGATAATAAATCAATTGAACCAATTTATAACAGAAACACCAGAGAATCATGAAAAAGAGAGTGTATAAACCAAAAAGTTTGCTCCTGTCACTGCTCCTGATTGTTGTAGTAAGCTTTACTCTTACTGCCCAGAATGCCAGGAAGACATACTCCGAGACTTACGACATCAACAAGGGTATTACTTTGTCCTCCGATACAAAGTATTCAGATATTGAGTTGCTGACCTGGGACAAAGATGTCCTGGATATCTTCGTGGAGGTGGAGGTGGATGCCTCTTCCACAAGCAAGGCAGAAGAGACACTGGAAAAGATCCATGTATCCATTCACAAGTCAGGGAATACGGTTTCGCTTGAGACTGAAATGGACAAGGGATGGTCAAGAAACGTTAAGACCAGTATCAGCATTACGATCAAGGCTCCGGCTTATATCAACCTGGATATGGATAATTCCTATGGTGATCTCTTCATCCAGGAAGTTTCCGGATTGGTTTTGCTGGATTTGAGATACAGCAATCTCAAAGTGGGAAAACTCTCCAGGGGGAGCAAGAAACCTTTCAACCAGATTGAACTGGCTTATTCCAACGGGACCATTGATGAAGCGGGATGGATAGAGATGGAACTTGCCTACTCGGATATGGAGATCAATTCATCAAAGATGCTGTTCGTTGAAAGCAAGTATTCCAAGCTGCTCGGAGAGAAGGCTGGCGGGATCATTACCGAAGGAGCTTATGATAAGTATTTCTTCGATGAGATAGATAGCTTCATAGCCGAATTAAAGTATTCCGGGTTGAAGTTCGGGACACTGAACAAAAAACTGGACCTGCACTCCAGTTATACCAATGCGAAGGTCTTAAAACTCTCAAAGGATTTTGAGAAAGTGGATGCAACGCTCTCCTATGGAAATATTTATATGGGTGTGGAATCGGGGGCTTCCTTTAAATTCGAAGGTGAATCGAAATACGGAAAGGTCAACGTTGCTCCTGAAGGGAGATTGAGCAAATCGAAAGAGGGAACAAGCATGAAAATCTGGG